>Ga0308169_10000129_pt1 | contig 153765 bp, 147 predicted proteins | sample PhyBR1_2_FD_202139 | JGI IMG/M metagenome (GOLD analysis project Ga0308169, IMG submission 202139) | Phyllosphere microbial communities from UC Gill Tract Community Farm, Albany, California, United States - DLSLSB.R1 | ecosystem: Host-associated > Plants > Phyllosphere > Unclassified | place... | reverse complement strand
ATCGATCCGGTGACCTCGTTCTTACCAAGAACGCGCTCTACCACTGAGCTAGGGGGGCAACGAGTAAATACTCTACCGGAAGATTTCCGCACCAACAAATCGGCGTCCAGCCCCTCCCCGGACTGGGAATTGCACCCGCCGCCGGCACCTCGCACGCGGCATTTTCCGCGGAATTCCGCGGCTGAACGGGTATGGACAGCGAAGCGGCCGACGCCGGGAAGCGCCCTTCTAAGGCACGTTCCCTATATGCCGGGGCTGGAATGTGTCCAGGCACACATTCGGCTTCCGGTTAAACGCCGATGGGCCGGCTCGAAAGCCGGCCCATCGCCGTCGTCAGTTATTCAACCGTCGCGAAGGTTTACCACTTGCCCTTGCGGTTGAAGTCGCGGTGTCCGCTGTCGCCGCCGCTGCGCGGCTTGCGGGAGCCATCGCCGTGGCCGCCGAAGCGGGAGTCGCCCGCCTGGCCACGGTCGCTGAAGGAACGCTCGCTGTACGAACGGCCGCCGCGGTCAGCGGAGGACCGCTCGCCGTCGTTCTTGCGGAATTCCTTCTTGAACCCGCCGTTGCCCTTGAAGTTGCCGCCACGGTCGCCGCCGCGGTTGCCCTGGTAGGCGCCCCGGTCACCGGAGGGCTTGCGGCCGTTGTCCAGTTCGAGGTGGATCAGCTCGCCGCCGATCCGGGTGCGGGACAGGGCACGCAGCTGCTCGGTGCTCAGGTCCGCCGGCAGTTCCACCAGGGAGTGGTCCGAGCGGATGTCAATGCCGCCGATCTGGGCGGAGGAGATGCCGCCCTCGTTGGCAATGGCACCAACGATGGAGCCGGGCATGACGCGCTGGCGGCGGCCCACCGCGATGCGGTAGGTGGCGTTACCCTCGGTCAGCGCACGGGTCGGCCCACGGGAGCCGAAGCCGTCCTTGGAGCGTTCGCGCTTCTGGAACTCGGGAGCAGCGGGCAGTTCCTTGACCAGCAGCGGCTGCCCGCCCTGGGCCATGACGGCCAGCGCCGCAGCGATTTCTGCTGCCGGCACCTTGTGCTCTTCCTCGTAGGAAGCGATCAGGTCGCGGAACATCGAGACGTCCTCGGATTCGAGGGTCTCGGTGATGCGCTCGGCGAACTTGCCCAGCCGCAGCGAGTTCACGGTCTCGGCGGTGGGCAGGTGCATCTGCTCCACCGGCTGGCGGGTGGCCTTTTCGATGGCGCGCAGCAGGTACTTCTCCCGCGGCGTCATGAACAGGATCGCCTCACCGCTGCGGCCCGCGCGGCCCGTGCGGCCGATCCGGTGGACGTACGACTCGGTGTCGTGCGGGATGTCGTAGTTGACCACGTGGCTGATGCGCTCAACGTCCAGGCCGCGGGCCGCGACGTCGGTGGCCACCAGGATGTCGATCCGGCCTTCCTTCAGCGCGTCCACAGTGCGCTCACGCTGCTGCTGCGGGATGTCGCCGTTGATGGCGGCAGCCTGGAAACCGCGGGACTTCAGCTTGTCAGCCAGGTCCTCGGTGGCCATCTTGGTGCGCACGAAGGCGATGACGCCGTCGAACTCCTCCACCTCGAGGATGCGGGTCATGGCATCAAGCTTGTGCGGGCCCATGACCTGCAGGTACCGCTGGCGGGTGTTGGCGCCCGTGGTGGTCTTGGACTTGACGGAGATCTCGGCCGGGTTGTTCAGGTACTGCTTGGACATGCGGCGGATCTGGCTCGGCATCGTGGCCGAGAACAGCGCAACCTGGCGGTCCGACGGGGTCTGCTGGAAGATCTGCTCCACGTCTTCGGCGAAGCCCATGCGCAGCATCTCGTCAGCCTCGTCCAGCACCAGGTACTGGAGTTCGGACAGGTCCAGGGACCCCTTGGAGATGTGGTCGATCACGCGGCCGGGGGTACCAACAACAACCTGTGCACCGCGGCGCAGGCCGGCGAGCTGGGGGCCGTAGGCGGAGCCGCCGTAGACGGGCAGCACGGTGAAGTCATCGATGTGCTTGGCGTAGGAGGTGAACGCCTCAGCCACCTGGAGCGCGAGCTCACGGGTGGGGGCCAGCACCAGGGCCTGGGTCTTGCGGGACGGCCCGTTGAGGTCGTGGAGCTCGGCCAGGCGGGACAGTGCCGGTACTGCGAATGCTGCAGTCTTACCGGTACCGGTCTGGGCCAGGCCAACAACGTCGCGGCCTTCCAGCAGCAGCGGGATGGTGGCTGCCTGGATGGGGGACGGCTTTTCGTAGCCGACGTCCTGCAGGGCAGCCAGGACACGGCCGTCGATGCCGAGATCGGCGAAGCGTACGCCGTCTTCTTCCTCGTCAGCCTTGGGAGCCGGGGCTTCTTCGGCTTTCACTGCGGGAGCGGCCGGAGCTTCTTCGGGAGCGTCAGCCGTTACTGCTGCGGCCTCTGCTGCGGGGGCAGCGGGCTCGGTGAACTCGACGGCTGCAGCTGCTTCGGTGGTGGTTTCGTTCAGGTTTTCGGGCATAGGGAGATGTTCCTCATCCATAGGGGGCCAGGCGGCACTACCCGAGGTGAGCGGAGCCGCAGTACACGTGCCGATGGTGCCGGGCAAACGTTGACCGGCCGGTCACAGAAGTCCGGCGCTTTCGCAATCCCATGGCAGGACTTCGCGCTGCATCTCTTGGCTGCTATCCCAGCAGTCTGTACAGCGTTTTCTTTAGCCGGCTCTCCCTATGAAAATGCCCGCATCGCTTGCGCGGGCCCCAACACTTGCCAGTCCTGCCTCAAAAATTGGGCAGGAATAAGGGATTTCCGGAGTGGGGGATGTTTCAAGTGTAAGGCACGCAGGTGCCCGGGTGCCAATCGGGCGGACGACGGCGGCGGTGAGCTTGCGCACATGGGCCTCCCAGGGCGGGGCTGCTACAGCCCCAGCCGGCGCAGCAGTACCCCGGACTTGGTGTGGTATTCGTCCTGGAGCCGGATCTCGCCGTCGGCCTCCGCTCCGCGCAGTGCGGCGACCACGTCCGCGTCCGGCTCACTGAACCACCTGCCGATCGTGATGCCGTGGCGCGGGACGAACGTCCGCTCGATGGGGTCCCCGGCCTGGATGCTGCCGGTGCGGATCACCCGCAGGTACGCCCCCACCCGGCCTTCCTCGGTGAAACGCTTCACCCACTGCGGTTCCTTCATCCGCCGCTGGAAGGTGGCGCAGGGAACCCGGGGCGACGTGACCTCCAGTTCGACGTCGGCCCCCACCTTCCAGCGCTCCCCGATCACGGCGTGGGTGGCTTCGATTCCGGAGACCCGGAGGTTTTCCCCGAAGATCCCCGGCGGCAGCTCGCGCCCCAGGGCGCCGGCCCAGAAGTCGGCGTCGTCCTGGGAATAGGCGTAGACCGCCTGGTCTTCCCCTCCGTGGTGCACCCGGTTGGCCTGGACGTCGCCCCGAAGGCCCAGCTTGTGGACCTTGACGGGACCCTTGGCCGGACGTTTGTCGATGGCCGTGACGCCCACGCTGCCCTGGTCACCGAGGAGCTGGTGGACGCGGCAGACGGCAAGCACAGAACCTGATTCCATGGCATCAGTCTAGGGTTTCCCGCGGCACCCCCGGCCGGCACCCCTCCCCCGCGGCCGGGCCAGGTTCCTGCTCGCGCGCCGCACTGCCAGGGACTACGCTGATTCGAGACTTGCATTTGGGGGTGCAGTGCTGCGCCCAGACCGTTTAACAACTGAGGGGGACGCTGTGGACTCGGACGGGAAAGGCCCGGAAAAGGATCCGGGAAGCGGGCCCGACAACGCGGACAACAGCAGCGGCGGGAGCGCCGCCAAGCCACCGCCCTGGCAGGTCCCCAAGCCGGACCTGCGTCCCGAGTTCCTCAATGAACCCGTCACCCCCGTCGATCCGTTTGCGCGCGAGCGGGAGAAGCAGCTCAACCAGGCCGCGGCCCGCAAGAAGCGCTCCCAGCGGCGCACCGTGGTGGTGGGCCTCGGCGTGACCGCACTCCTGGCCGGCACCATCACGGCGGTGGTGGCCAGCAATGAGGATGACCCCGAGTACGCACAGGTGTGTTTCAACGACGAAACCGGCGAGCGCGTGGCGGACAGCAGCTGTGACAGTTCCGCCGGGCGCAGCGGCGGCATCTACGCCTGGTACTTCTATTCCCGCGGGGCGAGCGTTCCGCCCATCGGCCAGAACAGGTCCACCGCGCCAAATTACACGCGCAGCGTCCCCACTGGCGCCAAGGCGTCCACGGGTTACAGCAGCAAGGGCGGCACGGTCAGCCGCGGCGGGTTCGGTTCAAGCGCCAAGAGCGGTTCAAGCGGCGGCGGCGGCAAGGTCTCGGGAGGCTGACGGATGAAACGGTTGTTGTCTGAGCCCCGGGCGGGCTGGAAGCAGAAGATCGAAGAGCAGGGCCTGGTCTTCTCCACCACCACCATGGATGACGGGCGCAGGATCGAGTACTGGAACGAATCGGCGTACTACGAGTTCACCATGGACGAGGTGGAAACCCTCGAGCTCGCCGCCGAGGACATGCATCGGATGTGCCTGGAAGCGGCGAAGTTCCTGGCCACCGGCGCCATGGGCAGCATCGGCATCGGACCCCAGGCCCTGGAGCTCGCCGCGGAATCCCTGCAGGCCGCCGACGTGGACGTGTACGGCCGGTTCGACTTTATCTATGACGGCCAGGGCGGCCCCGCCAAGATGCTCGAATACAACGCGGACACCCCCACCGGGCTCATCGAGGCCGCTGTGGCCCAATGGTTCTGGCTGCAGGACGTCCACCCGGAAAAGGACCAGTGGAACGGCATTCACGAGGCCCTGATCCGGCAGTGGAAGAAGTTCCAGTACCGCACGGGCATGAGCACGTTGCACGTTGCCCATTCGGAAGTTGAGGAATCCGGGGAGGACTGGATGACCGCCGCCTACATGCGTGACGTCGCCAGCCAGGCCGGATGGACCACCATCGGCATCAACATGTCCGATATCGGGTGGGACCCCAACCTGAACCGCTTCGTGGACCTGGACAATTTCATGATCAGCACCATCTTCAAGCTCTACCCCTGGGAGCTGATGATGAAGGAGGAGTTCGGCCCCCGCCTCCTGGAGCGGGCCCACAACCCGCGCTGGGTGGAACCGGCCTGGAAAATGCTGCTCTCCAACAAGGCCCTGCTCGCCGCGCTGTGGCACCTGTACCCCGACCACCCCAACCTGCTGCCGGCGTACCTCACGGACCCGGGTCCGTTGAAGGAATGGGTGGCCAAGCCCCTGCATGGCCGCGAGGGCGACAACATCCGCATTCACGCGGACGGCCTCAAGCTGGAGCAGCCCGGCGGGTACGGCCGGGAGGGCTGGTGCTACCAGCAGTACCATCCGCTCCCGGACTTCGACGGCAACCGTCCGGTCCTGGGCCTCTGGGTGGTGGACGGCGAATCCGTGGGCTGCGGCATCCGCGAGTCGGACGGGCCGGTCACGGACTACTTCTGCCGCTTTGTGCCCAACACCATTGACGCACCGGCGCCGCTTTCGCCGGTGGCCAACTCCACCAAGGCAGGTATCGCGATATGACACCGGGAGCAGCATGAGCACGGACATGACGACGACGGGCGGCCCCGGAGGCAGGCCCGGAACCCCGGTGCCCGCAAAGGGACTTCGCGCCGGAATCCTCGACCTGGGCGATTCCGTGATGCTGGGGCTGGCCTCCACAGCGCCGGTGTACTCGCTGGCCGCCACGCTGGGCCTCATCGTCGCCGTCAACGGCGACTACACCCCCCTGGTCCTGGTGCTGGGCTTCATCCCGGTCCTGTTCATTGCCTACGCGTTCCGCGAGTTGAACAGCGCGATGCCGGACTGCGGCACCACTTTCACCTGGTCGCGCCGAGCGTTTGGCCCCTGGGCCGGCTGGTTGGGCGGCTGGGGCGTGGCACTGGCCGGGATCGTGGTGCTTGCCAACCTGGCCCAGGTGGCGGGGAAATACCTCTGGCTCCTGGTGGGTGACGGTTCGCTGGCGGACAACAAGCTGCTGGTCACCGGCACCGGCGTCCTGTTCATCGTGCTGATGACGCTGGTGAACTACCGGGGTATCCGGCTGGGCGAGCACGTCCAGCGGGTGCTGACGTATGTGCAGTACATTGCGCTGGGCATCTTCGCGCTGGCTATCGTTTTCCGCATCGTTGGTGGTCCGCCGGAGGGCCAGGCCTTCGATGTGGAGTGGTTCAACCCTGTGGGTGCGTTCACCGACCCGGGAGCCGTGGTGCACGGGGTGCTGCTGGCCCTGTTCATCTACTGGGGCTGGGACACGTGCCTGGCGGTCAATGAGGAGACCGAGGACCCAACAACCACTCCGGGGCGCGGTGCCGTCATCTCGGCGTTCGTGCTTGTGGCGATCTATGTTTCCGTGGCGCTCCTGGTGATGATGTACGCCACCGTGGGGTCCGAGGGGATCGGCCTGGGCAACGAGGCCAACCAGGACGACGTTTTCCTGGCCATGAAGGACGTGGTGCTCGGCCCATGGGGCTGGCTGATCGTCGTCGCGGTGTTGGCGTCGGTCCTGTCCTCCACGCAAACCACCATCCTGCCCACCGCCCGCGGGACGCTTTCCATGGGTGTCCACGGCGCGCTGCCTGCGAGGTTCGCCGAGGTGCACCCGCGCAACCAGACCCCCGGGTTTTCCACCCAGGTGATGGGCGGCGCGGCCGCGGCCTACTACGTGGCCATGAGTTTCCTGAGCGAGAACCTGCTGGCGGACTCCATCAGCGCCATCAGCCTGTTCATCGCGTTCTACTACGCCCTGACCGGGTATGCATGCTTCTGGTACTTCCGGGGAACGCTGCGTGCATCGGCCCGGAACCTGTGGTTCCGCGGCATCCTCCCCCTGTTTGGTGCGGTGCTCCTGACGGCTGCGTTCTTCATCTCGGCCGTGCAGATGTGGGACCCGGCCTACGGCGACACACAGATCTTCGGCATCGGCGGCGCCTTCGTGAGCGGCGTGGTGCTGCTGGCGCTCGGTGCCGTGCTCGCCGTCGTGTGCCGGTTCCTGCCCTCCACCCGCGGATATTTCCTGGTAAAGAAATGACAGGCGAAGAAATGACTGGTGAAGCCACCACCGCCGGCCGCTCCGACGTCCTGGACCTCGATTCCCTGCTGTCCGCTGAGGAACTGGACCTCCGGCAAAAGGTCCGCGACTTCACCCGGCAGCGGATCAAACCGGACATTGCCCGCTGGTACGAGGACGCCGTCTTCCCCCTGGAACTGGCCCAGGAACTGGGTGAACTCGGGGTCCTGGGGATGCACCTGGAAGGCTATGGCTGCCCGGGCCGCTCCGCCGTCGAGTACGGCCTGGCGGCGATGGAGCTGGAGGCCGGCGACTCCGGCATCCGCACCTTTGTCTCCGTCCAGGGCTCGCTGGCCATGACCGCCATCCACACCTGGGGCTCCGAAGAGCAGAAGGAGGAGTGGCTGCCGCGGATGGCCGCGGGCGAAGTCATCGGCTGCTTCGCCCTGACCGAGCCGACCGCGGGATCGGACCCGGCCTCCATGGCCACCTTCGCGGTCCGGGACGGCGCCGGGGACGACGCCGGCTGGGTGCTCAACGGCGCCAAGCGCTGGATCGGACTGGCTTCGGTGGCCGGGGTCATGGTGGTGTGGGCCATGACGGACGACGGCGTGCACGGCTTCCTGGTGCCCGCCGGAACGCCCGGTGTCACGGCCACGCCCATCACAAACAAACTGTCCATGCGCGCGTCGATCCAGTGCGATGTGGTGTTCGACGACGTCCGGCTGGGTCCCGAGGCCCTGCTCCCGGCAGCGCGGGGCCTGCGCGGGCCGTTCACCTGCCTGAATGAGGCCCGGTACGGGATCGCCTGGGGTGCCATGGGCGCCGCCCGGGATTCCTATGAGGCGGCGCTGGCGTACTCGTTGGACAGGCTGCAGTTCGGCAAGCCGCTGGCCGGTTACCAGCTCACCCAGGACAAGCTGGTGAACATGCTGGTGGAAATCCAGAAGGGCACCCTGCTCGCGCTGCACCTGGGCCGGCTCAAGGACGCGGGAACCATCCGCCCGGAACAGATCTCGCTGGCCAAGCTGAACAACGTCCGCGAGGCGATTGGCGTGGCGAGGGAAGCCCGGTCCATCCTGGGCGGCAACGGCATCACCTTGGACTATTCACCCCTGCGGCATGCTGCCAACCTGGAGTCGGTGCGGACCTATGAGGGCACCGACGAGGTGCACACCCTGATCCTCGGCCGGCACATCACGGGCCTCAACGCCTTCCACTGACCCGTCAGGCGGAGAAGCCGCCGTCCGCCTTGATCAGCTGCCCGGACACCCAGCGGCCGGCCGGGGAGAGCAGGAACGCCACGGTCCCGGCGACGTCCGCCGGGGTGCCCAGCCGGCCGGTTGGCTGCTGCGCCGTCAGGGCTGAGCGGACCCCGTCATCCATCCAGCCGGTGTCCACCGGCCCCGGGTTCAGGACGTTCGCCGAAATACCCTGCGGGCCCAGCTCGCGGGCGGCCGCAATCACGATCCGGTCCAAGGCGCCCTTCGAGGCGCCGTACGGAACGTTGAACGCTGTGTGGTCGCTGGTCAGCGCGACGACCGCGCCGCCGTCGTCCGTTGCCTGCCGGGCGAAGGCGGCAATCAGTTGCCAGCTGGCGCGGGTGTTCACGGCGAAGTGCCGCTCAAAGGATTCCAGGCTGGTGTCCAGGACGCCCGAGTCGACAGACTCCGCGTGGCTGAGCACCAGGCCCTGCAACGGCCCGGCCAGCTGCACGGCGTCGGCGATGAGCCTGTCCGGCACGGCGGCGTCCTGCAGGTCAGCGGGCAGGGCGTGGACCTTGGCACCGATGGCTTCGAGCTCGGCCGTCAGGCGGAGGACCTCATCGGGTTCGCTCCCCCACGGCATGCGTGTGTCGTAGCCGGCCCAGTAGGAGATGACCAGGTCCCAGCCGTCCGCGGCCAGCTGCCGGGCGATGCCGGCGCCGATGTTCCCCAACCGTCCCGCACCGGTGACCAGGGCAACGGGGCGGGCAGGGATGGTTTCCACGGGTTCCATCCGCCCAGCCTAGCTGCGGGCCGCCTCAGGCCGCTGCCGGCTCCGCTTCCCGCGAACTCCGGTTCCTGCGGATGGTGGCACTGATCACCGCGGCGATGGTGCACATGGCCGCGGCGCCAAACCAGGCGTAGTTGTAGTGGCCGGTGGCATCGCGCAGCGCGCCGGCGGCGATGGCGGCAGCTGCGGCGCCCAGCTGGTGGGCGGCGAAGACCCAACCGAAGACCACGCTGCCGTCCGCTCCGAAGGTTTCCCGGCAGATCGCCGCCGTCGGCGGGACGGTGGCCACCCAGTCGAGTCCGTAGATCACCACGAACACGATCATGCTGGGCTGGACCTCTGCGTTCAGCAGCAGGGGAAGCACCAGCAGGCCGATGCCGCGGAACTGGTAGTAGACGGCGAGCAGGACGCGGGGGTTGAAGCGGTCGGTGAGCCAGCCGGAGGCGATGGTCCCCACGATGTCGAAGATTCCGACGACGGCGAGCAGGCCCGCGGCGGTGGTTTCAGGCATGCCGTGGTCGTGGGCGGAGGGGATGAAGTGGGTGCCGATCAAGCCGTTGGTGGTGGCGCCGCAAATGGCGAAACCGGCTGCGAGCGCCCAGAACGTGCGGACCTTGCTGGCCCGGCGGAGCACCTGCAGGGCACGGACGGCCGCGTTGGGGCGGTCACCTGCTTCCGCGGCCGGCTGCTCTTCAGCCCCACCCGCGGCGGGCGCGGCGCCGTACGGCAGGACGCCGACGTCGGCAGGCGAGTTCTTGAGGAACTTCAGCACCAGCGGGACAACGGCGAGCGCGCCTGCGGCGATCAGCAGGGAGGCCTGCCGCCAGCCGGGGTCCTGCGCCAGGATGGCAATGAACGGCAGGAACACCAGCTGGCCCGCGGCGCTCCCGGCCGTGAGGATGCCGATCACCAGTCCGCGGCTCCTGCTGAACCAGGTGTTGGCGATAGTGGCGGCGAAGACCAGCGCCATGGAACCTGTGCCCAGCCCGATCAGCAGCCCCCACGTGAGCAGGATCTGCCAGGACTGGTTTACCAGCACGGTCAGCGCGCTGCCCATGCCGATCAGGACCAGGGCCGTGGCCGTCACGGCGCGGATGCCGAAGCGTTCCATCAGCGCCGCGGCAAACGGAGCCGTCAGCCCGAACAGGACGAGGTTGATGCTGACCGCCGCCGAGAGGACTGTGGTGGACCAGCCGAACTCCTGCTGCAGGGGCACCATGAGGACGCCGGGGGCGGCCCGGAAGCCGGCTGCCCCGACCAGGGCGAGGAACGCCACGGCGGCCACGGTCCATGCCGGGTGCAGGCGGCGGCGTGGTCCGCGCGGCTGGAAGTTTTCAGCCGCGGGAATCCTGGCTGCTTCGTCCGGCAGGGTGCTCACTGGGCTGCTTCCTTTCCGGAGGCGGTGGACAGGCGGATGGGCTGGTCGGACCGGGACCGGCTGTGCCAGCTGGTGTTGGCAGCCGTGAGCCGTTCGCCGCACTCGGTGCAGGTGTCCGCCGAGGCGGTGGGCTTCGCGCAGCCGGCGTGGATCACGTACAGGTGGGCCTGGTCCGAGGGCGCGGGCAGGTGCTTTTCCGCCCAGATCGTGACCGCATTCAGGACCGGCAGCGCGTCTTCACCTTTTTGGGTGAGGACGTACTCCTGGCGGGTGCGGCCGCCGTCGTCGTATGCCCTCTTCGCCAGCAACCCGGACTCCACCAGGCCGGCCAGGCGCTTGGTGAGCACGGAGTCCGCCACTTCAAGCCGGGCCTTCATGGCATCGAAGCGCCCATTGCCGAAGAAGACTTCGCGCAGGACCAGGATGGACCAGGGGTCACCCAGGATGTCCAGGCCGCGGGCCATGCTGCAGCTGCGTTGGGACCAGTCAGAGCGAAGAGGCATGCCTGAACCCTAGCTGACTTCTTTGAACAAAGCCAGCAATCCCGCCCAGGTGTTACGGGATGGCGGAGAACGCCTGGTCCAGGTCCGCGACCAGGTCCTCCACGTCCTCGATGCCGCAGGAAAGGCGCAGCAGGTTCACCGGGACGGCAAGCTCGGTGCCCTTGACCGAGGCGTGCGTCATCTCTGACGGGTAGTTCATGAGCGATTCGATGCCGCCCAGCGATTCCGCGAGGGTGAATACGGAGGTGGACTCCGCCACCTTCCGGGCAGCTGCCTCACCGCCCTTGAACTGGACCGAGACCATGCCGCCGAAACTGCGCATCTGCCTCTTGGCCAGCTCGTGGCCCGGGTGCGTCGGCAGGCCCGGGTACAGGACGGCCTCGACTTCGGGACGCTCCAGCAGCCATTCGGCCACGGCCTGGCCGTTCGCACTGTGCCGGTCCATCCGGACGCCGAGGGTCTTCAGGCCGCGGGTGGTGAGGAAGGCATCCATCGGGCCGGACACGGCGCCGACGGCGAACTGGACGAACCCGATCTTGTCGGCCAGTTCCGCGTCCTTCACCACCACGGCGCCGCCCACAACGTCGGAGTGGCCGCCGATGTACTTGGTGGTGGAGTGGACCACGACGTCGGCACCGAGGGCGAGCGGGTTCTGCAGGTAGGGGGACGCGAAGGTGTTGTCGACCGCCAGGAGGGCCCCGGCGTCGTGCGCTATATCGGCGAGCGCGGCGATATCGGTGATCTTCATCAGCGGGTTGGACGGCGTCTCAACCCACACGAAGCGGGTCTTGTGGGCGGCGACGGCGCTGCGGACGGTGTCCAGGTTGGCCATGTCCACCGGGGTGTTGCCGATGCCCCAGTCCCCCAGCACGCGGCTGATCAGCCGGTAGGTGCCGCCGTAGGCGTCGTTGCCGAGCACGATGTGGTCACCGGGGCGGGTCAGCGCCCGGATCAGGGCGTCTTCCGCTGCGAGCCCCGAGCTGAAGCTGTAGGCATGGGTGCCGAGCTCCAACGCCGCGAGCTGTTCCTGCAGGGCATCGCGGGTGGGGTTGCCGCCGCGGCCGTACTCGTAGCCGCTGCGCAGCCCACCGATGCCGTCCTGGGCATAGGTGGAGCTGAAGTGCAGCGGCGGCACCACCGCTCCCGTGCGGGGTTCGAAGGCCTGTCCGGCGTGGACGGCACGGGTGTTGAAGCCTTGGTTTTCGGAGGCGGACATGGTGCTCCTTTGCGGGGAAACGTGGGGGTCAGTTGCTGAGGTAGGCCAGAAGGTCGTGCCGGGTCAGGATGCCCACGGGCGCGCCCACGAAGGTGACCATGAGGGTATCCGAGTCCGAGAGCAGTTCCCTGGCGGCGGAGATGGTTTCCAGCGATCCGATCACGGGCAGCTTGGGGCCCATATGCTCGGAGATCTTGTCCGTCAGCTTTGCTTCGCCGCGGAACAGTTTGGCAGTCAGGGTGCGTTCGTCCACGGCCCCCAGGACCTCGCCCATGACAACCGGCGGTTCCTGTGAGAGGACCGGGATGTGGCTGACGCCGAACTCGGTCATGATGTTGATGACGTCGCGCACCGACTCGTTGGGGTGGATGTGCACCAGGTCCGGCAGCTCGCCGTTCTTGGACTTGATGACCTCCCCCACGGAGGTTTCCTCACCGCCGGAGAGGAAACCGTAGGACCGCATCCACTGGTCGTTGAAGATCTTGGCCAGGTAGCCGCGGCCCGAGTCGGGCAGGATGACGACGACGACGGCGCTTTCCGGCAGGTCGCGGGCCGCCTCCAGCGCAGCCACCACGGCCATGCCCGAGGAGCCACCCACCAGCAGGCCCTCTTCCCGGGCCAGCCGCCGGGTCATGGTGAAGGAATCGGCGTCGCTGACCGCGATGACTTCGTCCGGGACGGACTTGTCGTAGTTGGCCGGCCACATGTCCTCGCCTACGCCTTCGACGAAATAGGGCCGTCCGGTGCCGCCCGAGTAGACCGAACCTGCGGGGTCCGCGCCGATGATCCGGACCACGCCGCCGTCGGACTCCGGCCGGTGCGCCGAAACCTCCTTCAGGTAGCGGCCCGTGCCGGTGATGGTGCCGCCCGTGCCCGCACCGATGACGCAGTGGGTCACCTTGCCGTCGGTGTCCCGCCAGATTTCGGGACCGGTGGTCTTGTAGTGGCTGCCCGGCGCGGCCGGGTTGGAAAACTGGTCCGGCTTGTAGGCGCCCGGCGTCTCCCGGGTGATCCGGTCCGACACCCCGTAGTAGCTTTGCGGGCTGTCCGGCGGAACCGAGGTGGGCGTCACCACCACTTCGGCCCCGTAGGCCTGCAGCACGGCACGCTTGTCCTCGCCCACCTTGTCCGGGACCACAAAGACGCACTTGTAGCCCTTCTGCTGGGCCACGAGGGCCAGGCCTACGCCCGTGTTGCCCGACGTCGGTTCCACGATGGTCCCGCCCGGCTTCAGCTTGCCCTCGCGTTCAGCGTCCTCGATCATCTGCGCCGCGATGCGGTCCTTGATGGAACCGCCCGGGTTCAGGTACTCCAGTTTGACCAGGACGGTGGCCCTGATGCCCTCGGTGACGTGGTTGAGCTTGATGAGCGGGGTGTTGCCGATGAGGTCCAGGACGGACTGGGCGTACTTCATAGGTACAAAGCTACCGCTTCCTGCAGGGCGTTCCCTGCCCCGGGTGCGAGGATAGGCCGGTGAAGCAGTTCGCATGGCTGAAAGCCGCCCGGAGCTACGTGCTGCCCGGCGTTGCCCTGGCCGCAGGCGCGGCCGCCCTGGCTGCCGGGGTGCTCCCGCTCCCTGCCTTCGGGGAGTTGGCGTCCCGGACCATCCCCATCCTGGCCTTCGTGCTGGCGATGTCCCTGGTGACCGAACTGGTGGACGAGGCCGGGTTGTTCAAGGTGTTGACGGACCGGCTGGCCGCCTTAGGCCGTGGCCGGGTCTTCTCCCTGTGGCTGCTGGTGGTGGCCGTGGCGGCGGTCTCCACCGTATTCCTGTCCCTGGACACCACCGCCGTGCTGGTCACCCCCGTTGTGGTGCTCCTGGCTGTCCACGCCCGCATCCCGCCGTTGCCGTTCGCCCTGACCAGTATTTGGCTGGCAAACACGGCGTCCCTGCTGCTTCCGGTATCCAACCTGACCAATCTTCTGGCCCAGGACCGGCTGGGCCTGAACGCGTTGCACTTCGCGGGCCTGGTGTGGGGTCCTGCGCTGGTGGGACTGCTGGTCCCGGTAATGCTGCTGTGGCTGGCGTTCCGGCGGGACCTCCGGGGAACGTACGGTCCGCAGCCTGCGCACCGGGTGGGCGACCGGATCCTGCTCCGGGCTGCGGCAGGCACATTGCTGGTACTTGTGCCCGCCCTGGTGTCCGGGGTTCCGGTCCAGTATCCGGCGCTGGCGGCCGCGGCCGTCCTGCTGGCCGTCTTTGTGTGGCGGCGTCCGGCGGTCCTGCGCTGGTCAATGGTGCCGTGGCGCCCGCTGATGCTGACCGTCGGCCTGTTCATGCTGATGGAGGCACTCCATGCGCACGGACTGACCGACCTGCTGGCCGGGGTGGCGGGGGCCGGGGACAGCCTGCCGGCCCTGTTGCAGCTGGCCGGGCTGGGAACGGCGGCGGCCAACGCCGCAAACAACCTGCCGGCATACCTTGCCCTGGAACCCGTGGCGGGATCCCATGCACGCCTTGCCGCACTGTTGATCGGAGTGAACCTCGGGCCGCTGGTGAGCCCCTGGGCATCCCTGGCCACGCTGCTCTGGCATGAGCGGCTGCGGGTGCTGAATGTTCCCATCAGGTGGGGCGGGTTCGCCCTCGCGGGGCTGGTGGCCGTTGCCCTGACGGTTCCGCTGGCCGTCCTGGCGCTCTGGCTGGCGTCCGGGATGCCCTGACCGTACCCGTCAGCCGCGTCAGCTGCCCGGGGCCGCGTCCCCCTCGCCGGCGGGAAGGTTTTCCCAGAGACCCAGCACGTTTCCCTCCGGATCCTTGAAGTAGGCGGTGAAGCCCATGCCGGGAATCTCATTCTTGGGCACCACCACCGAACCGCCCAGCTCCTCAACGTTCCGAAGGGTGGCGTTGATGTCCGGAACGTCGACCGTGATGACCGGGCTGGTGATTTGCCCGTCCCTGGCCATCATCCCGCCGTTGATGGCCCCGGGGGTTGTTGACTGGCCGGCGTCGTCCATGTCCGTGGTGATGACCATGTTGTAGTCCATCCCCGGCACCGGTTCGATGCGCCAGCCCAGCGCCTCCCGGTAGAACTTCCTGGCCCGGTCCTGGTCGTCGGCGGGGATCTCGAAATGCACTACTCCACCCATGGTGGCCCTCCTTGTTTTTTGCACGGCATTTTTGCACCGCATTCTTTGCAGCGCGGCGATCGTAAACCCTGGTTTTCAAGCGGAGAAGGGCCGATGGTCCCGCCGCTGTCGGTGGTCCGTGGGACGATTGAAGGCATGACGATCGCAGAGGCACCTCCCCGGCTGGCGGCCGCGGCGGACGTGTCGGTGCGGTGGTATCCGGAGGCCCCGTACAGCCTTTCCCGTACCTTGGGACCGCTCCTGCGCGGCAACAGCGACCCCTCCTTCTGCCTGCAGGGCGACGTCATGTGGAATGCGTTTACGACGCCGGCAGGCCCGGCAACGCTGCGGCTCGCCCAAGCCGGTGGTGAAGCGGGCGGCCCGCTGGTGGACGTCCAGGCGTGGGGCCCTGGTGCCGCGGCGGCCGTGGCGGCAGCGCCACGCCTCCTGGGGGCCGACGACGACTGGCAGGGTTTCGATGAACCGTCCTTCCATGCCACGCTCCCCCGGATGGTCCGCGAGGCGCGGCGGCGCAGCATGGCCGTCCGGCTCCCCGCGAGCGGACGCATGGTGGACCAGCTGGTGCCGATCATCCTGGAACAAAAGGTGACGGTGATCGAGGCACGGCGTGCCTACCGGTACCTGGTGCACCGTTTTGGATCACCGGCGCCCCGGGCCGGCATGTCCACGCCGGCCGGGCTGCTGGTGCCGCCCACCGTGGCGGGGTGGCTCCAGGTTCCCAGCTGGGAGTGGCACAAGGCGGGGGTGGGGCCGCAGCGCTCGGCCACTGTGATGCGGGCGCTGCGTTCTGCCGCGGCGCTCGAACGCCTCGCCGCGCTGCCGGCCGCGCTGGCAGCGGAAAAGATGCAGGTCATCCCGGGGATTGGGGTGTGGACCGCGGCCGAGGTGGTGCAGCGCACCCATGGCTGCCCGGACTCGATCTCGGTGGGCGACTACCACCTCGCGGCCTACGTGGGGGCCGCACTGACCGGACGCAGGACGGACGATGCCGGGATGCTCCGGCTGCTGGAACCGTGGCGGGGGCACCGGCAGCGCGTGGTCCGGATGATCCAGGCCACCGGTTTCCGCAAGCCCACCTTCGGCCCCCGGATGACCATCCAGGACCACCGCGGGCACTGACCGATGCCTGATCGGCGCAGACTCCCGGGCACCCGCGCTTGATTCTCCCCGCGATGGGTACGGCCAAAGGTGACAGCCTCCCGGCGGGGCAGACTGCGGCACCACGATGGAAAGGACTCCAATGGCTTCCCCTTCAGGCAGCACGGACCCGGCAGCGGATGAAAAAGTGCGGCTCCAGCTGGCCATCTTCGAGGTCACCCGGGAGGCGGACGGAAAAAGCATGGCGGAGATCCGCGGGATGCTGCGCTCCGCGTTCTCCCGGCATGGCGTGGATGCCCCGCCCGCAACCTGGGTGGAATCGGTGGCGTCCTCGGCTTTCTACGGTGAGCCGTACATTGTGGATCTTTCCGCGGCGGTGGCGGCCGACGCCATGGTACCTGCCCCCGATGGTGACGTCCGGGAGAGGCTGGCTGCCCGGCGCGAACTCCAGCAGGAGAAGCTGCCGGCGGAAATCTTCCCGGCGCCGTCCGAGTGGAACATCCCGGCCACCCAAACCACCAGGGGCAGCACCCGCACGGTCTCACTGACGAGGTGGGACAGCAGCGTTGTCCTAGTTGTGGCGGCGCTGGCGGCAGCGGTGGTGGCCGTCATTGCTGTCCGGGCAGGCACATCCCGGCGCAGGGCGCCGGCCTAAAGCCCCAGCCGGGCCACGGCCTCCTCGCGCATCTGGACTTTCCGGACTTTCCCGGAAACGGTCATGGGGAAACTTTCGCGGACCTCCACGTAGCGGGGGATCTTGTAGTGCGCCAGCTTCCCGCGGCAGAACTCCGCGAGCGCCGCAGCGTCCAGCGGTTCAGCTCCGGGCTTGAGGATGATGCAGGCCATGAGCTCCTCGCCGAACTTGGGGTCCGGAACGCCGATCACCTGCACGTCCTGGATGGCGGGGTGGGTGTAAAGGAACTCCTCGATTTCCCGGGGGTAGATGTTTTCACCGCCCCGGACCACCATGTCCTTGATCCTGCCCTCCACCACCACGTAGCCGTCCTCATCCATCCGGGCGAGGTCGCCGGTGTGCATCCACCCGTCGGCATCAATTGCCTCAGCGGTCTTGTCCGGCTGGTTCCAGTATCCGGCCATGACGGCGTAGCCGCGGGTGCAGAGTTCGCCGATCTGCCCGCGTTCCAGGTCCTCCCCGGTGGCAGGATCCACGATCTTGCTTTCCAGCTGCGGCATGGTGCGGCCCACCGTCTCGGTGCGCTGCCGCAGGGTGTCGCCCTTGCGGGTCATGGTGGACACCGGGGAGGTCTCCGTCATGCCGTAGCAAATGGCCACGTCCACCATGTGCATTTCCGAGATCACCCGGTTCATCACCTCGATGGGGCACAGGGATCCGGCCATGACGCCGGTCCGGAGGGTGGAGAGGTCATAGGAGGCGAAGTCCGGCAGCGCGAGTTCGGCGATGAACATGGTGGGCACTCCGTACAGCGATGTGCCGCCGAAGTCCTGCACTGCCTCCAGGGCGGCGGCCGGCGAGAAGCCGCGGCCGGGAATGATGGTGGCGGCACCGTGGCTGAGCGCGTTGAGGTTTCCGATCACCATGCCGAAGCAGTGGTAGAAAGGCACCGGGATGACCACGCGGTCCCGGTCGGTGTACCCCAGCAGCTCACCGATGGCGTAGCCATTATTGAGGATATTGTGGTGGGTCAGGGTGGCGCCCTTGGGGAATCCCGTGGTGCCGGAGGTGTACTGCAGGTTGATGGGGTCATGCGGGTGGAGCTCAGCCATGCGGGCTTTCAGGGCGGAATGTCCGACGGCGTCAGCACGCTTGAGCAGCTCCGTGTATGTCAGTTCCGCGTCACCTTGGGGGTTGCCGGCTGCCAGGGTGTCCAGGCCGTGGTCCGGCAGGAAGACGAGCTCCTGCAGGTCCGGGCAGGTCAGGAGTGCCTGGCGCGCCATGGCCACGTAGTCGCTGTTCCGGTCCGATGGCGCCGTGAACAGCATGCGCATGCCGTTCTGCTTGACCACGAACTCGAGTTCGTGGCTGCGGTAGGCCGGGTTGACGTTGACCAGGATGGCGCCGGCCTTGGCGGTGGCGTACTGCAGCAGCGTCCACTCGGCGCAGTTGGGGCTCCAGATGCCCACACGCTCCCCCTTCGCCACCCCCACGGCGAGGAGCGCCCGTGCCAGCCGGTCGACGTCGTCGTTCATCTTGGTGTAGCTCCAGCGGCGCGCATCCGCACCCGGGACCGGGGCGGCCTCGATCATGGCGTCATGCAGCGGGAACTGCGCGGCCACGCGTTCAAAGTTCGCGCCAATGGTTTCCTCCAGGAGCGGGACGTCAGTGTCCCCGGCTGTGTAAGCACGCATGCTGGCACGCTACCAACCGGATGGCGGCAGGAGAAGGAGGACGGGGCCGGAAGCGGGGCGCAACACGGCCGGAAGGCCACACGGCGCCCGGTATTGTGAAATCCATGAGTGCACCCATTGACCTGATAGCAACGTTCATCCCCAACGAGGGCGAGTTCTTCCGCGTGAAGCTGGCCCTGGAAATCGCGATCGATGAGGTGGTGCAGGAGCCTGGCTGCATCCGTTACGAGCTCACCGAAGCAACGGAGGAGAAGCTGGTGCTGACCGAACAGTGGGCGTCCGAGGAGGACCTGGACAAGCACTCGAAGGGCACCGCCGTGCAGGACCTGAACGAATCCCTCAGCGCGCTGCTGGCCGAACCGGTCAAGGTGGAACGCGTCTGACACAGACGCAAAAAGTGCAGGACCTCCGGTGGGAAGTCCTGCACTTTTGCTTTAAGGGGTCTTAGAAATCGGGGATCTGCGTGCCGTCCTGGTTCCCGGCCGGCTTGCCGGCGGCAGCCGCCGCTTCTTCCCGCTGGCGGGCCACATGGGCGTGGACTTCTTCCATGTCCAGCGCCTTCACGGCGTCCACCACCTGTTCCAACTGCTGGGCGTTCAGCGCGCCGGGCTGGGAGAACACCAGGACCTTCTCGCGGAAGGCCATCAGCGTGGGAATGGAGGTAATACCTGCCTCCGCCGCGAGCTGCTGCTCGGCTTCGGTGTCCACCTTGGTGAAGAGGACGTCCGGGTGCTTCTCGGATACTGCCGAATAGGTGGGGCCGAACTGCTTGCAGGGGCCGCACCATTCTGCCCAGAAATCGACCAGGACAATGTCGTTGCCTTCGATCGTCGATGCGAACTGTTCACCTGTGATGTCAACGGTAGCCATGTGTCAACGGTACGCGTCCCGCCCCGGGCCTGTCGCGGGTGTTCGCTCCCCGCGTCATCGGGAATACGGGTACGGACGACGGCGCCACCGGGTTCAGGCGGTTGCATCCCAGAGATGCGGGGCGGGTGTGCGGCTGCCGGGCAGGGCGCTGGAGGCGCGCCACTCGTGGATCCATTCCGGGAGCACCAGCTCAGCCGGAGGGGCGCCGAATTCGGCCACGATGTCCTCCTGGCTGACCGGGCCGGCCTTGGTGACCAGCCGGGTGGCAATGTAGGCACGCGCGTATATCTCGCCGTCGGCCACCATGCGCTGCTCGAAGTGGATCGCCTTGGTATCCAGCCCGATGATGCGGGTTTCGATCGTGTATTCCTGCCACAGCTGGAGGGATTTGCGGAAGGAGATGGTTTCCGCGGACACCACCGGGCTCCAGCCGCGGCGGCGCATCCGCTTCCACACGCCGCTGCGGACCATCAGGTCGAACCGGCCCAGGTCCATCAGCGACAGATACATGCCGTTATTGACGTGCATGGCGATGTCGATGTCCGTGGGCAGGACGCGCAGCGGCAGGGAAGCGGGGTCCCACACTGCCAGTGGCCGGCGCCGGCGGGAGCGGAAGAGCATCAGGAGGGTTCTCAGGAGCAGGTGCATGCCTCAATGTTACCCGTCAGTAACATTTTTCGGCAGGGTTGCCTGCCGCCCCTCCCCGTAGGATTTCCTGCATGACGCAGCAACGTTACCGGGCCTTGGCGGAGTGGCCCCTCATGGCTACGGCGCTGGTTTTCCTCGGTGCGTACGCGTGGCAGGTGATCGGCCGGGTTGAGGGCAGCTGGGCGGACTGGCTTGAGGGCCTCATGTGGGCAACCTGGTGCGTCTTCGTCCTGGACTACGCGGTGAACCTGTGGCTGGCGGAGAACCGCCGGCAGTGGTTCATCCGGAACCTTCATGAGCTGCTGATCGTGGCGCTGCCGTTCTTCCGGCCCCTGCGCCTGCTGCGCCTGGTGACGTTGTTGTCGGTTCTGCACCGGACCGTCGGCGAAACGCTTCGCGGCCGGGTGGTGACCTATGTGGCATCCTCCGCCGCGCTGCTGGTTTTTGTTGGTGCACTGGCGGTGCTGGATGTGGAGCAGTGGGCTCCAGACGCCAGGATCACCACGTTCGGCGACGCCCTCTGGTGGGCCACGGCCACGATCACCACGGTCGGCTACGGGGATATGTACCCCATCACGGCAATCGGGCGGTTGGTGGCCACCGCACTCATGATGAGCGGCATCGCCGTGCTGGGTGTGGTGACCGCGTCCATTGCGTCCTGGCTGGTCCAGCGGGTGGAGGACACGGCCGAGACAGCGGCCGAGGCCGTGGAGGAGCCGCTGCGCATCGAGGTTACCGAACTGGTGGCCGAGATCGCTTCGCTTCGACGCGAGATCGCCGAACTGCGGGAACGCCGGACGCTGTAGCCGGACGCGCCCCGCGTCCGGCGGCTGAATGCGTGCCGCGGTTGGACGCGGGGCGGTTGAAAGGTCGCGCAGGCGGCAAGTATCCGGCAGTCCCAGGCCTGAGTAGCGGGACTGCAGCCGGCGGGTAGCGCAGCCGAAAACTCGGGTAATTCCTACTGGTGCCCGCGCTGCGGCGTCGTTCCTAGACTCGGGATTCCTAGGACCAACACGCACTGGCGGGTCCCCCGGGTGGCTTCCGGGAAGCCCGCCTTCACGCGGAGCTCCGCATTTTCTGGGTATGCGGATGCCTCCAATCTGTGCCGCCTGCGGCTTCGGCAGATGCCGGTGCCGGCGGCGCATCACATCTCGATCCGTCCGGCGACCTGGCATGCCCCAAAGGCACGCCTGGCCGGACCGTCCCCGGATGGGCCTACCCATGAAACAGAAAGAATTCACCTCACACGACGGCACGAGCAGAAGCTTCGTCACCGACGAACCCCGGACGGACCTTAACACCGTCCGCCCGGCCATCAGCAACAAGTTGTGGGCCGGCATGGCAACAGCGGCCGTGGTGGCCGCAGTGGGAGTGGGCGCCATGGCAGCGCCTCCCGCCACCTTCAGCGGTGGAGCCACGGCGGCGGCCCAGGTGGCAGAGGCTGCCCCACCGCCGCCAACGAGCACGCCTTCCGATCCGGGCGCATCGTCCGGCGCCGGCAGCCAAAGTGAGCAGGCTGCGGCACCGGCCGCCGCAGTTCCAGCGGCCGAAGCAGCGCCGGCACCGCCGGACCCGGCCCCCGCCCCCGCACCGGAACCGGCCCCCGCTCCGGCACCCGAACCAGCCGGTGACCCCAACCTATACACGGTGGCGCCGGGCGATACCGTCGGCGCGATCGCCGCAGGCCACGGCGTGGACATGAATGCGATGCTGGCGGCCAACGGCCTCAGCGCCTACAGCATCATCTACCCGGGCCAGACGCTCCTGCTGACCGGACCCCCGGTAGCAGTGGCAGCACCTGCCCCTGCTCCGGTTGCTGCGGCAGCGGCTCCGGCACCTGCCGCCGCTCCGGCCCCGGCTCCCGCGCCTGCACCCGCAGCGCCTGCCATCCGGACCATCTATGTTGCCGGCTCCGGCGGCCAGGCCATGGTGGACGCCTGCATCGGGCCGATCCACTTCACGCCCAACGACGGATACTCGCTGTTCATCACGGAGCACGATTTCTGCGGCGGATGGGCACGGTTCTCCGGCATCGGCGTGGGCGAGACGGTGAGCATCCCCGGCTATGGCACCTATACGGTGACCGGCCGCGGAACAGTTCCCAATCCAGGCACCACCAACGATGTGATTGCGGTCTTCGGCGGCTTCCCCCGGGCCATCCTGCAGACCTGCATTCCGGGCACCAGCCAGATGCTCCTGATCGCACTGAACTGATCCGCCCAGTCACCACTTAAAAGCTTGTCCGCGGATCCGGGCCCCAAAGGGTGGATCCGCGGGCAAGGCCACGATGTGCCGCAGGCGCTACACGCCGTGCCGCTCCGAGATGTGTTCAACCAGTTCGCCCACGCGCTGCTCCGAGTAGTTGCGCGCGATGTCACCCTGGCTGATGATGCCCACCAGCCTGTGGTCCGAGATCACCGGAAGGCGGCGGATCTGGTGCTTCTCCATCATGTCGATGGCAGCGTCGACATTTGCGTCGGCGTCGATGCAGTACGGCTTGCCCGAGGCGAGGTCGCGCGCCATCATCTGGCTGGGATCGCGGCCGGCGGCGACGCACCTGAGCACAACGTCGCGGTCGGTAATCATGCCCTTCAACTTGCCATCGTCCCCGCAGATCGGCAGGGCGCCGCAGTCGAGGTCCATCATCATCCGGGCCGCGTCCACAAGGGACTCGCTTTCACCGATGCATCGCGCATCCGTGGTCATGAATTCACGTACAGCACTCACTGGCTCCTCCTTCATCGATGGATTATCGACGCAGGGCATCGGGCGCGTGCGCCGATTCTGCCAGACTACGCCCGGACCACCATGGTGTCGACGGCGTTTTGCAGCTCCCCGGGGGGGCACCTGCCATGGGTGCCGGACAACAAAAAAACCTCCGGAACCTGGTGGTTCCGGAGGTCTTTCCTTGGGTGGCAGATGAGGGATTCGAACCCCCGTAGGCGTTGCCAGCTGATTTACAGTCAGCCCCCTTTGGCCGCTCGGGTAATCTGCCGAACTTCAAAGAAGTACCCGCCGATGCAGTGTTCGGAGCGTCCGTTTCCGGTCCGTTCCGCTTCAGTAACCGCGGGCAAGACAACTTTACAGAACTTCCGCCGAAGAATCGAATCGGGCTCCGGGGTGCCCCGGAAAGCCCGGCCCGGCGCGGAAAACTCGACGGTCAGGAGCCGCCGAGGATCCGTCCGGCCAGCTTGGCCTCGAAGCTCAGGGCCTGTTCCTCGGTGATCTGGTTCAGCTGCACGGCCCTCTGCAGGTCCGCGCGCACCCCGTCCATCCTCGAAGACGCATCCGCCACCGGGCTGAAGATGATGGAGGCCGCCACAGCAGCTGCGGCCACGGACGTTGCCGCCGTGGCCACCGCCCCGGCTGCTGCCGTCGTGGTGCGGGTGACGTAACGTGCGGCTTTGCTTTGCATGGTGTTCCCTTCGAACTGCAGTACAACTGCTCCAACTCTGGCCAGCGCTCCTTCGTTCCTTCGGGGTGTCCGCTGAGAGGGAACTGTGAATCCCGCACCCCCACCGGTCCGCGCATCCGTACTAGGCTGGATGCCAGTGATTTAGGCCCTGTTCCCGCACAGGGCTCCCATCAACAAAGGAGAGTCATGGCAGGCGAGTCAACGTTCGACGTCGTAAGCAAGGTGGACAAGCAGGAGGTCGCCAACGCCCTCAACCAGTCGCAGAAGGAAATTGCCCAGCGCTACGACTTCAAGGGCGTCGGCGCGGAGATCGACTTCAGCGGCGAGAAGATTCTCATGAAGGCCAACTCGGAGGAACGCGTCAAGGCTGTCCTGGATGTCTTCCAGTCCAAGCTGATCAAGCGCGGCATCTCGCTCAAGTCCCTGGACAGCGGCGAGCCCTTTGCTTCCGGCAAGGAGTACCGCCTGGAAGCCTCCATCAAGGAAGGCATCGCCCAGGACCTGGCCAAGAAGATCAACAAGCTGATCCGGGACGAAGGCCCCAAGTCGGTCAAGTCCCAGATCCAGGGCGACGAGCTGCGCGTCTCCTCCAAGTCCCGTGACGACCTGCAGGCGACCATGGCACTGTTGAAGGACTTCGACGAAGCCGACCTGCAGTTCGTGAACTTCCGCAGCTAAACCCTGTTTGGCCGCGTGATTACTGGGTTACTTTCCCGGTAGTCCGCACAGAGTCCGCAGAATTGTCGAGGACCGCAGCGATCAGCCTAGATCCTGCGGTCCTCGTCTTGTCTTCAGCGGTGGGCCAGAGGTGGCTGTAAGTGTTCAGTGTGATCGACGGGGTTGCATGTCCGACAGCGCGTTGGACGGTAACGACATCGCAGCCGTCAGCGATGAGCCCCGAGACGAAGAAGTGCCGGAGGTCATGCAAGGTGTACTCCCCTATGCCGGCGGCCTGCCGTACCTGGCGCCACCGGTCAGCGGCGGAGTTTCGGTTGAAGTAAGCTCCGCCGGTACCGAATGGCCCTGGTTGAGCGTGGCCTGGCCGACCCGCTCATCCTCGGGGAAATCAGTCCCTACCGGAAGTGGAGTCAGGCTTGACGGCAGAACGCACGCCTGCGCATTACGTTCACGGGCTCGGCATGGCTGGGCCTGTGGTGATTGTGCCCGGCCGCATCGCTGCCTGGTTGGAATGTCACGCGGACCTCAATAGCGTCCGGGTGAACGCTCGTGGGATGGATCCGGAAGCAGATGCGGTGCGGCTCGCCATCCGATGGGCGGCTCTGGCTTGGCGTGATGTCGCTACCGGTCGTCAGCAGCCAGCGGAACCGGAAGTCGCGGGATCCTCCAGGCAGTGGATGACTACGACGCAGGCGACGAAGGCTTGGCATCACGGATAGGGCCGTAGGCTCGCCATCCAGGAAGGCCGGCTACCCGCCACGAACGTTGACGGTCGTTGGCGGATCACTAACGAGACATCGCCCACTTCACCGCGGCGAAGAAAGCTGCTTAAACGGCTTAGCAGTTACTAAACGGGCGGCTGCTGCTCGTTCCGCGTCTCGTTGTAAACGAGGTGCTGCGGGGTCTGGGGCGGGGTGTAGGTCGGCGGCTGGGGCGGCTGCTGTGGCTGCGGCGTGTAGCTCTGCTGAGGTTGCTGGGCGGGAGGCTGAGGGGCGGGCACATGAGGTGCCTGCCCCTGGCCCTGAAAGTTCAGTACATGCGGCAAAGCGTCAATGATCCTCAATGCGCGGGTAGCGCCGATGTAGATGAGGATGATGCCGACCAAGGCGGTGGCAAACCCAAGGAACGCAAGGAAACCACCACCCGCTGCTGAGCCGCTATCGGAGTAGTAAGAGCGGCTGGCGGAGTTGGCGATACCAACGCCCATGAACCCTAACACCGGGCCAATGATGGACATAAGAAGCCCGGCTACAAAGATGCCGGCTGACGGTTTGAACTGCATGTTTCCCCCAATTCGAGAATAAAGACAGAACGACAGAATAAGGCATAAACACAAATTCCCCCGGTACGTGTCAAGTCAACACACCTTAAGCCCGCTTTTGGCGGGATATCCCTGCATGATTGCGCTTAGGGGGGCCATCGGGGCCAGCACCCTGCTTGAGTTTAGGCATGCAGGGCGTGAGTTGTGCCCGTAGCTACATAACCACGGCTACGGGCACAAAAAACTATTTAGGGTCGCCCATTACGATGGTCGGAGTACCTATCAGATCCTCTTCATATAAGGAGCCTGCAACCTCGGAATTTCTACGCCAGCGCCGGCCCCGATTGTCCCTGAAGCTAACATCAACGACTTGAGCAGGTCGCCTCACCCCTCGTGAGTCCACGTCAGTAGGATGGCGCTCCTGAGCTGCTATCACCGGAATTGACCACCTTCCCTCCGGGAGTAGCTCGTGGAAGATGATGACATTCCAGATCGGATGCGTGGAAGCGTTGTCAACGATGATCCGGTTCGCAGGGTAACCGTGGCTCGACTCCATCCAGCATGTCACCTGCTCAGCCTGACTACGTCGCTCCGCCTCTCGTGCCTCCTGCTCGCGGACTTGGGCTTCTGCTTCTCGTTGCCGTCTGTCTTTTCTCTCTTTCAGTGCAATTCTCAAAGAGTAGTAGCCGAGTACTAGGGCGACGAGAGCTGCAAATCCACTGAAAAAGGCCGAAACAACATCTGTCCACAGAGGCAGATCGTCACTAACGGGGATCCCAAGGAACTGTGAATCACCCCGAAACAGAGTCATCATCCGCCACCTCGCCTGCTGCTATCCGTTCAGCAGTGAGCCGGTAAGCCTGCTCGATGTAGTCTTCACGGTCTTGGACCCCGATGCGCCAAAGCCCGCGCCCACCAACCTGAATTCCTCGCAACGCACTACCAGTCAGCAGCGCCCTGACGGTAGGGGCATTTACGTTCAATTCCTCCGCCACCTGACTAATAGTTAGGAAACGGCGCTTAGGCGTATCCTCAATCGTCGTTTTCAACTGGCCTTCTCAGTCGGGACACAATTTCTTCAAGCTCATCTTTCGGTATGTCAATCAGACCCGAAGCGCCATAAAGGATGATGCCAGGATTTGCAAGCTTATAGCGGTGCAACATTGTCGTCGGCACCTGAATCTTGTTCGCCAATTCCTCCATGCCTCCATAAATCAAGTTCCGTCCGCCCAAGCCGAGGTCACTCAGTTCCTTATGGAGTGCGACACTGTCCCAGTTGCGTGCCGACTGCCCAATCTTTATCCCTTCAAGGTCAAACTCGTCTGATCTACCAACAAGCGCAAGAAGTTGGAACTGTGACCACGTCAAGGATTCCGCGGTCCTGATCAGCCAGTGAGCCGCTGTGGCTGTCATTGCTGGGTCACAGGCAATGTACGCGTACAAGCTGCCCATGTGGGGAAGCTTGCGCTCTTCCGGATCCCGTTGCGCCGCAAGGAGCACCGCCTCAAAGGTTTCCTGGGCATCGGGCGCAAATCCGCCCCGAGGTTCCCAAAAAGAATCACTTCGAATAGTCATGCCCGCTTCGAGGTTGCGCCGAACAGCTTGCGTCGTGAAGGTGACTACAGCTTCAACACGACGCCGTTCCCTGGCTCCGATTAGCCGAGAAAGAACAGTACGCCCTGCCTCTTCAATTAGTGGCCCGACCACTGCCCCCGTAATGGAGCCCTCAACCCCACCGACAACAGATCCTGCAATGACTCCAGCTAGGGAGCCCAGCAGGTTGCTGGCGGGCCCGCTGACGGGATCGGATGGGGAAGGATTCACATCTCGTGCCACATCATCACCCTACAGACCTTCCGTTACTGGAAGCGCCCTCGCAGCCGTGCCGGAAGCCGCGGGACTATCAACACATAGACCTTCCCCTACAAAGGAGAACCACCCTGGCACGAGACCTTACCCAAACCCCGCAGGGCCAGAAAGCCGCAAGCCTGACCGCTAACTACCAGGCGCAACTGGCATTTATCCGCGGAGACAACAAGCTCACCCGCGAAGGCAAACGACAGCACATCGGCGTTGTGCAGGGTATCGATGCTTCGCGTTCGGGTGTGCAGTCCCAGTGTGAACGGGCTTGTGGCGGTTCCTACGGTTCCGGCGTTCGGTTCCCCGGCATATACCCCCGCGGCATCTGATTCCACGGGGAATGGATCCGGGTTTCCGTCCTCGCTGCGACTCGTGGTCGATGGACACGAGTTCACTGCCTATGTTAATGGCCGGGTTGATTCCGGCATGGACCGCATCGCAACCGTAGCTAACGGACGCTCCCGCTAAGAGTGGGCGCGTAACTCCCCGGAAGATACCTCAGCCGGGGAGCTACGCGCACTCCAATTCCTTTATCACTTCCGCTGAAACAAACCCCATACTGAAGGACAAGTCCTCATAGGGCGTTAGCGTTTCGATCAGTTCGCCGCTACTGGAAAGGTTGGGGTAAATCCGCTTATGTAGATACGTCACCAACATTAGAGTTTGTGCCGTGCTGGCGAGATTTGTCTTCTGGAATCGCTTATATAAGGGGTGGTTGACAGCAGTCAGATGAGGCATCTTTACCGTGGGCGTCCGATTCCATAGGCGAGCATGGTGCGCGCAGATGTTTCGGACATAACTTAGATGCTTCAGAGCGCCCGTCAAGAAGTCTGGATGCAGATTTAAGCCCGCTGCTAGGTCCCTCCTGATGTCAGCGGACTTAAGACCGTTCAGGGCGCGGATAAGATTCCCGAATGACACCACCTCGAAAGCGGCCCACACGGGGATTTCCTCCCCTTGGTAGCTCTCGTTGTGATGCTTAATGAAGACTTCTTTTGATTGGTTGATGTCGTCATCAATCGGTCCGATGACTTGGCTGAAGACATCCGCAGACTTGTAGTTCTTTTCGGCGGCGTAGCCGTCGGGGCCAAGACGACATGAGACGTAGTACGCAAAGCGTGCTCGGACGACAACCTCTATCGGAGCGATGAGGTTCCAGAGTGCCGCACGGAGCTGAGTATCAAGCTCGTACGTACGGAAGACTTCCTCGAACGTCGTTCCAGGTTTGAAGTTGTCATCGCCTCCCTTTCCTGGAGAAATCTGAAAAGGCCGAAGATATCCGGACAGGCGATAGTAATTCGTGTCCAATAGTGTCTTTTCCAAAAGCTCAGGTTCATCGACCACTAGGTTCCGGTCGATGAGTTTCTGAACTTGCCCGGATATAGACAGGTGAGGCTTCATGGATAGAGCATACGCAGCTTAAAAAGAAAACCCGCCAATCTTGAGGATTGATACCGGAGTATCAACTAGCCCTGGCGGGTGTTTATGCTTCCATGGTAGGGCATATCCTGCGCGCGCGGCAAATACAGGTCCGCCGAGGCCCACCATCCGGGCCTATACATGTCAGTATCTGTTCCTACGCTTCAGTTCATGGTGAAGTTTGACCCTGAGGGGTTCGCGGCGATGATGGCCCGCATAGAAGCCGAAGAACGCGAGAAGGAACGGCAGCAGTACACGCTGCGCTCGCCGTACGAGGACCTGGAGCCAGACTACGAGTACATGCGGCTGAGTCTCTGCAAGTCTCTATGAGTGTCAATTAAATGGTGGAATGTCATCATGATGATCACCGACGACAGCAATGAAGGGCCAGAGTTCCGCAAGATCCAGGACGTGGCCAACCTGTTCAGGATCAGCCGCTCCACAGCCTTCCGCATGATGAAGGAGCAGGGTTGGGCCGAGGCACAGGTTCGGGACTGAAATCAGGTTCAGCCGTGGAGACGTAGAAGCCATCAGCGCCATGAACCGCGAGGTACCTCCTGGTCCGAAAGTGGCCCCAAACGTCGGCACTCGGGCGAACAGGAGGAACAAGCCCACGACCTGAGCGCGGCAGCCCCAGTCCGCGGAAAGTCCGCAAGAGGTCCGCAAACGGGCACTCTCAGCCAACAGTCGCCAAAGCGAGAAGTTCCGGGAACTTGCAGTTTACAACGCAGACCATCGTCACCCAATCACGAGATTGCAGTTCGTGAACTTCCGCAGCTAGGACCATCCCTGCCGTTTCGACGCGCAAAGTGATTTCCGCTGCTGCTGAAGGCCGGCGCACCCAGCATTGTGGGTGCGCCGGCCTTTTTGCGCGGGGCCGCCCCGGGTGGACGAAACTGCGCATGTAACAGGCAACGGATTACGGCACATTTAGTTTGCGTAATCCGCGGCGGCAGGTAACCTCTTCCTTAGGACTGCCTAAGTAAGGGCAGGCTGAGCGAAAGAACACTCCATGACTGCCAACTTCCTGATAGGCCTGCGCGAAGGACTCGAAGCCACCCTGGTGGTGGTCCTGCTCATGGCCTACCTGGCCAAAACGGACCGCCGCCACCTCATCCCCAGGCTCTGGGTGGGGGTGGCAGCCGCGGTTGCCGTGTCCGTCGCCTTCGGCGCCCTGCTCACCTTCGGGCCCAGGGGCCTCACCTTTGAGGCGCAGGAAGCGATCGGGGGCACCTTGTCCGTTGCCGCCGTCGGCCTGGTGACGTGGATGGTCTTCTGGATGGCCCGCACCGCACGGACCCTGGGAAGCGACCTGAAATCCCGCGTGGACAAGTCAGCGGGCGGGGCAGGTTGGGGCCTGGCCGTAGTGGCTGCCATCGCGGTGGGACGCGAGGGCCTGGAAACAGCCCTCTTCCTCTGGGCGGCCGCCAAGGCCACCGGCGAGTCCACCCAGCCACTGATTGGCGCCCTGCTCGGCCTGGCCGCGGCGGCAGCGTTCGGCTACCTGCTCCACCGGGGCGTGCTCAAGGTCAACCTTTCCCGCTTCTTCACCTGGACGGGCGCGGCCCTGATCGTCATCGCCGGCGGCGTCCTCTCCTACGGCATCCATGACCTCCAGGAAGCCCGCATCCTGCCGGGACTGCACACCCTGGCCTTTGACATCAGCGGCGCCATCCCGCCGTCGTCCTGGTACGGCACCCTGCTCAAGGGCACCCTCAACTTCTCCCCCGCCACCACCTGGCTGGAAGCCGGAGCGTGGCTCCTCTACGTGCTCCCCGTGCTGTTCCTGTACCTCCGCACCAACCGCAAGGCACCGTCCAGACCGGCTGGTTCCGAAAACAACACCGCCGTCAAGGCCGTGGCAGCCGCTTAAATCCCCCTCACCCGCACCAAAGGAATCCCCATGCCCTGCTTCACCCTGCCCAAAAACGCCGGCACCACCGGCCCACGGAAGACGGTTCTCGTGGCCGCCGCCGTCCTGTCCGTCCCCCTGGTCCTGACCGGCTGCACGGACAACACCAAGGCGGCAGACACCTCCGGCGGCGCCATCAACGTCGTCAGTTCAAACTCCGAATGCAAGGTCTCTGCCACCAGCGTGCCCAGCGGCAACCTCACGTTCTCGGTCAAGAACGAGGGCACCGAGGTGACCGAGTTCTACCTCCTGGCAGCGGACGGGCTGCGCATCCTGGGCGAAGTGGAGAACATTGGCCCGGGACTGAGCCGCAACCTGGTGGTGACCGCCCCGCCAGGTACCTACACAACAGCCTGCAAGCCTGGCATGGAGGGCGACGGGATCAGGGCCGCCCTGGAAGTGACCCAGTCCGGAAACCAGCCCTCGGCCGACGCGGATTTCCAGCACCTTTTGGATACCGCCACCACGCAGTACGGGTCCTACGTCAAGGACCAGAGCGAACAACTGCTCACCGGCACCGAGCAGTTCGCGGCGGCCTTCAAGGCCGGCAACGCGGAGCAGGCGCGCTCGCTCTACGCGGCCACGCGCCAGCACTGGGAACGGATCGAGCCGGTGGCAGAGTCTTTCGGTGACCTCGACCCGCAGCTTGATGCCCGTGAGGCCGACCTTGAACCTGGCCAGGAGTGGACCGGCTGGCACCGCGCCGAAAAGGACCTTTTCCCGCCCGCCGGCTACACAGCCATGGCGCCGGCCGAACGTTCCGCCATTGCAGACCGCATAGTCGCCGACACCAAGGACCTGGTGGAGCGCAACCGCACGCTTGAGATCTCCGCAGACATGCTGGGCAACGGAGCCAAGGAGTTGCTGGATGAGGTTGCCACCGGGAAGGTGACCGGCGAGGAAGAGATCTGGTCGCACACGGATCTCTGGGACTTCCAGGCGAACGTCGACGGCGCCCGCATCGCCTTCGAGAGCCTTAAGCCCGCCCTGCTCCAAAAGGATTCCGCCCTGGCCGCCTCGCTCGATGAGAAGTTCGCCGCGCTGCAGGCTGAGCTGGCCACGCACGCCCAGGGTTCCGGCTTCACCTCCTACGACAAGCTGGCGCCGGAGCAGGTCCAGAAGCTGGCATCCCTGGTGGACGCGCTCGGGGAACCGTTGTCCCGGCTGACCGCTGCGGTGGTCCTGTGACCGGCTGTCCCTTTGGCGGCCAGCCGCCGGAAACGTCCGCGCCCCAGGATGACGCCGCCGCTGAACAGCAACGGAATGCCCTGGACAATGGACAGCCGACGGCGGGAGCGCGCCTGAGCAGGCGCGGCCTGTTTGGCATCGCCGGGCTGGGCGGTGCCGCCGCAGGCCTTGCCGTAGGCTTTCTGGGGCACGACGCCGTGGCCGCCTCCGCCGCCCCGCCAGCTGCGGACAGCCCCGTGGTTCCCTTCCATGGGGAGCACCAGGCGGGAATCACCACCCCGGCCCAGGACCGCCTGCACATGGCCGCGTTCGACGTCACCACCACCAAGCGCGACGAACTCATCCAGCTGCTCAAAGACTGGACGCAGGCGGCGGAAGCCCTGACCCAGGGCCGTCCGGCCGGCGCAACCGGCGCGGTGGACGGCCCCTACGGAGCCCCTCCCGAGGACACCGGCGAAGCGCTGGACCTCAATGCCGGAAAACTGACCCTGACCTTCGGTTTCGGTGCCGGCCTGTTCGAAAAGGACGGGACGGCCCGCTTCGGCCTGGACGGCCGGAAGCCTGAAGCCTTGATCGACCTGCCGCACTTCCCGGGCGACGACCTGGACCCGGCCCGCAGCGGCGGCGACCTGGTGGTGCAGGCCTGCGCCGATGACCCGCAGGTGGCCGTGCACGCGATCCGGAACCTGGCCAGGATCGGCTTCGGCAAGGTGCGGGTCCGCTGGTCCCAGCTTGGCTTCGGCCGGACCTCCTCCACGTCCCGGGCCCAACAGACACCGCGGAACCTCTTCGGGTTCAAGGACGGCACCAACAACCTCAAGGTCGAGGATGAGCAGCTGCTGGACCAGCACGTGTGGGCAGCCGCGGCCAGGCCCCAGGATGCCTGGATGGCCGGCGGCAGCTTCCTCGTGGCCCGCCGGATCCGGATGCACATCGAGATCTGGGACCGTACCTCGCTGGGCGAACAGGAGGGCCTGATCGGCCGGACCAAGGGCTCGGGCGCGCCCCTGTCCGGCGGCGAGGAGTTCACCGAACCCGATTTCACCCGTCAGGGCAAGGGCGGCAAACCGCTGATTCCGCTCGATTCACACGTGCGGATGGCCCACCCGAACCAGAACAGCGGAGTGCGGATGCTGCGCCGGGGCTACAACTACACCGACGGTTCCGACGGCGTGGGGCACCTCGATGCCGGCCTGTTCTTCATTGCCTTCGTCACCGATCCCCGGACGCACTACGTCCCCATGCAGATGGCGATGGCCAAGGGCGACACCCTGGCCGTGGAGTACCTGAAGCACACGGGCTCCGGACTGTTCGCGGTACCCCGCGGCGTGAAGCCGGGCGGCTTTATCGGCGAGGGGCTCTTCACGTAGCCGGCCCCGTCCGGACCGACCGCGCGTTCCCGGCTAGGGCTGCCGGCCGGCCATCCGCTCCAGCCGGGCGATCCGGTCCCGCATGGGCGGGTGGGTGGCGAACAGCTTGTTGATGGCGCCGCCGCGGAACGGATTGGCAATCATCAGGTGGGACGCGTTGACCAGCCGCTGGTCCTGCGGCAGGGGCGCGATGCTGACGCCGCGCTCGATCTTGGCCAGGGCTGAGGCGAGCGCCAGCGGATCGCCGGTGAGCTGCGAACCGTCCTCGTCGGCGTCGTACTCCCTGGTGCGGGAGATGGCCATCTGGATCAGGGATGCCGCGAACGGCGCCAGCAGCGCCATGGCAATCATGGCCAGCGGGTTGGCGTTGCGCCGGTCGCCGCCGCCGAAGAACAGCAGCATCTGCCCTACCGAGGTGATCACGCCGGCGACGGCGGCGGCCACGGACGAGGTGAGGATGTCGCGGTTGTAGACGTGCATCAGTTCGTGGCCCAGGACGCCGCGGAGTTCGCGTGCATCCAGGAGCTGCAGGATGCCTTCGGTGCAGCAGACCGCGGCGTTCTGCGGGTTGCGTCCGGTGGCGAACGCGTTGGGGTTCATGGTGGGCGACACATAAATGCGCGGCATGGGCTGGTTGGCGCGCATGGAAAGCTCGCGGACGATCTGGTAGAGCTGCGGGGCCTGGGCTTCGGTCACCGGGAAGGCCTGCATGGATCGGATGGCGATCTTGTCGCTGTTCCAGTAGCCGTAGAACGTGGTGCCGACGCCGATGAGGGCCATGATCCAGATGGGCGCCGAGCTGCGCGTCCCGACGCCGATGAGCCCGCCAAGGCCCAGCAGCACGGCCCACAGCACGCCGAACAGCGCGGCCGTCTTAAGGCCATTGTGGTGGTTGTGCACGTTTCCTCCTCATTACAGGAACGGCTTGCTAGGGCAGCGGGTTCCGCGCATCGTACAGGCGGAAGCCCGGCTGCAGCTTCGCCGCCAGCCATGCCCCCGCGATGCACAGCACACCGCCGAACAGCAGGACCCAGCCCTCACTCAAAATCTTAGTCGCGCCGCCCGCCAGCAGGTCGCCGATCCTCGGGCCGCCGGCAACCACCACGATGAAGACCCCCTGAAGCCGGCCCCGCAGGTGGTCGGGTGCTGCGGCTTGCAGGATGGTGTTCCGGAAGACGCTGCTAATGGAGTCCGCGATACCGGCCAGGGCGCAGCAGACGGCGGCCGGCACCAGCCACAGGGTCATCCCGCCATCCGGAGCGGGGCCGGCGAGCAGCACCACCAGCCCGAACGCCGCAATGGACGCGCCCCACCCCATCACCGATACCACGACGGCGGTCCCCTGGCGCCGCACGCTGCCCAGGGGCCCCGAGAACAGGCCGGCAAGGAACGCGCCCACGGCGGTGCATGCCAGCAGGATGCCCACGGTGGCCTCGCCGCCGCCCAGCATGAGGGCCGCGACGGCGGGCAGCAGCGCCCGCGGCTGGGCCAGGACCATGGCGACGAGGTCAATGATGAAGGTCATCCGGAGGTTGGGCCGGGTGCCAAGAAAGGCGAACCCCTCAATGACGGAGCGGACTCCTGCCTTGTGGCTGCTCCCGGTGGGTGCCATGGGCGGGAGCCGGTACACGGCCCAGAGGACGAAGGCGAAGCTGGCGAAGTCAATGGTGTAGGTCCAGCCGAATCCGAGCCAGGCCACCAGGAGGCCCGCCAGCAGCGGCCCCGCAGTCATGGCAAGCCCCAGGGACAGCATGCTCAGGGCGTTGGCGGCCGGCAGGAGTTCCTTGCGCAGGAGCATGGGGATGATGGCGCTGCGGGCCGGCTGGTTGATGGCCTGGGCCCCGCTCTGCAGCGCCACCAGCAGGTACAGCACCCACACACTGCCCAGGTGCACCCAGGCCTGCAGCGAGATCAGGCCGGTGGTCAGCCACAGGACGGTGGTGGCCAGCAGGGCGATCCGCCGCCGGTCGTGCGCGTCCGCGATGGAGCCGCCCATGAGGCCGCCCACTACCAGGGGTACCAGCGCGAAAATGCCCAGCAGCCCCACATAGAAGCTGTCCTGGGTCAGCCGGTACACCTCCAGGCTCACGGCCACCAGGGTGAGCTGGCTGCCGACGGCGGACACCGCCGATCCCAGCCAGAGCCGGCGGAATGCGGGGCTTTCCTTCAGCGGTGTGACATCGGCAAGTAATTTCCCCACCCCGTAACAGTAATGGGCGACACGGAAAGGTTAGCCCCGCCTTATTGTGAGTTGATCAAAATAAGTGTTTCAATGGAGCCATGACGGAGCACTTTGACGGCCAGGACGCATGGGCCGCAGCCCTGCGCGCCCACGGCCGCAGGGTGACCAGGCAGCGGCTGGCCGTGCTGGCCGCCGTCGAACGCCACCCCCATTCCCCCGCCGAAAGCATCCTTGCCGCCGCCCGGGGGGAACTGCCCGAACTGACGGCCCAGTCCGTCTACGTTGTCCTGGGTGACCTGACGGACCTGCACATGCTGCGCCGCTTCGAACCTCCACACTCCCCCGCACTGTACGAAACCCGGGTAGGCGACAACCACCACCACGCCATCTGCATCAGCTGCGGCCGCGTGGAGGACGTGGACTGCGCCGTCGGCCACGCCCCGTGCCTCACGCCGCACTGGAACCCGGACGCCAAGCCCATGACCATCCAGATCGCGGATGTCATGTACCAGGGCATCTGCCAGGACTGCCAGCAGGCCCAACAACTTCCTCCCCACAGTCCCTCGCAAGAAAAAGAGAAATAGGAGAACAATGACTGCCGTTTCCACAACCCAGTCAGGTGCGCCGGTTACGTCCGATGCACACTCGAAGTCAGTTGGTGCCGACGGTGCCATCATCCTGACCGACCACTACCTGGTTGAAAAGCTCGCCCAGTTCAACCGTGAGCGGGTTCCGGAGCGCGTTGTGCACGCCAAGGGCGGCGGTGCCTTCGGCACGTTCAAGACCACCGAGGACATCTCCAAGTACACCAAGGCCGCATTCCTGCAGCCGGGCGTCGAAACCGAGATGCTCATCCGCTTCTCCTCCGTCGCCGGTGAGAACGGCTCCCCGGACACCTGGCGCGACCCCCGCGGTTTCGCCGTGAAGTTCTACACCACCGAGGGCAACTACGACCTCGTGGGCAACAACACCCCCGTCTTCTTCATCCGCGACGGCATCAAGTTCCCGGACTTCATCCACTCGCAGAAGCGCCTTCCGGGCACCCACCTGCGCGACGCCGACATGCAGTGGGACTTCTGGACCCTGTCCCCCGAGTCCGCCCACCAGGTCACCTGGCTCATGGGTGACCGCGGCCTGCCCGCCTCCTGGCGTGAAATGCAGGGCTACGGCTCGCACACCTACCAGTGGATCAACGCCGAGGGCGAGCGGTTCTGGGTCAAGTACCACTTCAAGTCCAACCAGGGCGTGAACTCCATGACGGGCGAGCAGGCCGAGCAGCTTGCCGGTTCAGACGCGGACTTCTACATCCGCGACCTGTCCGAGAACATCGAAGCCGGCAACTTCCCGTCCTGGGACCTGCACGTGCAGGTCATGCCGTACGAGGACGCCAAGACCTACCGCTTCAACCCGTTCGACCTGACCAAGGTCTGGCCGCACGCGGACTACCCGCTGATCAAGGTGGGCACCATGGAGCTGAACCGGAACCCGGAGAACTACTTCGCGCAGATCGAGCAGGCCACCTTCGCCCCGTCGAACTTCGTGCCCGGTATCGCCGCCAGCCCGGACAAGATGCTGCAGGCCCGCATCTTCTCCTACGCGGACGCACACCGCTACCGCGTAGGCACCAACCACGCGCAGATCCCGGTGAACCAGCCCAAGAACCAGGTCAACAACTACAGCCAGGACGGCCAGGGACGTTTCCTCTTCAACGCCCCCTCGGTTCCGGTCTACGCCCCCAACACCTTTGGCGGCCCGGCTGCAGTTGAGCCGCAGAACGCTGCGGGCGGCTGGGAGAACGACGGCGAGCTCACCCTCGCCGCGCACTCCCTCCACGCCGAGGACGGCGACTTCGTCCAGGCCGGCGCACTGTACCGCGAGGTCTACAACGAAGGTGAAAAGGCCCGCTTCCTGGAGACGATCACCGGCGCCGTGGGCGGCGTGAAGCGCTCCGACATCAAGGAACGTGCCATCCAGTACTGGACCAACGTCGACGCCGAGCTGGGCGCCAAGCTGCGCGCCAACCTCGGCGCTGGTGCCGCCCCGTCGGCTCCAACGTCGGATGCAGAGTCGGCCAACAAGATCGGCTAATCAGGCTTCCTGTCTGCTGAATTGAAAGAACACCCCGTCACGGGCATCCGTGGCGGGGTGTTCTGCTGTCCGGCCGCTTTTGCACATACGGCGGCGGAGCTCTGGCCGGTTGCGGCCGGCAGCCCTAGGCTCCGTAGATGAACACTTTCGCAGGCATTCCCCTCGAAGCCTTCCGCTTCTACGCGCAACTGGAGGACAACAACAACCGCGACTGGTGGCTGGAACACAAGGCAACGTACGACAAATCGGTCAAGGAACCGCTCACCCTCCTGCTCTCCGAACTGGAGCCCGAGTTCGGACCTGCCAAGCTTTTCCGGCCCAACCGGGACGTCCGCTTCTCACTGGACAAGTCACCATACAAAACTGCCCAGGGAGCATTCGCTGCACGCCAGGAAGGCGTGGGTTTCTATCTCCAAATCAATGCCGACGGACTCTTGATCGGTGGCGGCTACCACTCCCATACTCCCGCCCAGCTGGCACGGTTCCGCGCGGCCGCCGACGCTTCAGCCAGCGGCGCCGCACTGCAGGAGATTGTTGATGCCGTGGCCGGCGCCGGTTTTGCCATCGAGGGCGAGAAGCTGAAGACCGTCCCGCGGGGATTCGACAAGGACCATCCCCGCGGCGAACTGCTCAAGCACAAGTCGCTGTCCGCGGGAGTCGAGGTGGGCCAGCCGGACTGGGTCACCACGCCCGTTGCGAAGGAGCAGGTCGCGGAACGGTGGCGGCAACTTCGGCCGCTGGTGGAATGGGTGGGACGGTACGCGGCGCCGTGACGGGCCAGGAGCATTGAACAGCGGGCACGCCGGCTGGCAACCCTGGACAGCCGGGAAATGCGGCTGCCCGCCCGGCGCGGGCCGCGCGGGCAGTTCAACAGCGGGAGTTGCGGCCGTTAGGTCCGGCTCATTGCATCTTCGTCATCAGATTCCGGGGCTGTCACGGACGCTGTACGGGCGGTGCCGTTGACGCTGGCGTTGGCCTCTGCGAAGCGCTCATTGAGGCGGGAGTGCCGCTGCCCGTATGCGAAGTAGATCGCCAGGCCCAGGACCAGCCAGAACGCGAAGAAGATCCAGGTCTCCACGGCGAGGTTGGTCATCAAGTACAGGCAGAGGACTGCGGAGACGATGGGCAGCACCTTGCCGAACGGGACGCGGAAGGCCGGCTTCAGGTCCGGGCGTTTCCGGCGGAGCACCAGGATGCCCAGGCTGACCACAACGAACGCGGACAGCGTGCCGATGTTGATCATTTCCTCAAGCAGGTCCACGTTGGTGAGTCCTGCCACCAGGGCTACGGCGGCACCGCAGATGATCTGGAGGCGGACCGGGGTGGAGCGCTTGTCGCTGGTCTTGGACAGTGCCCGGGGCAGCAGGCCGTCGCGGCTCATGGCCAGCACCACGCGGGACAGACCCATGAGGAGCACCATGATCACGGTGGTCAGGCCCACCAGGGAACCGAAGGCGATGACCTTGGCGGCTGACGTGTCCCCCACGGCTTCGAAGGCGGTGGTGAGGGTGGGGCTCTTGGCCTCGGCAAGCTGGGTGTAGGACACCATGCCGGTCAGGGCCAGGGAAACGAGGATGTAGAGCAGCGTCACCAGGGCCAGGCCGCCGAAGATGCCGCGGGGCAGGGTCTTCTGCGGGTTCTTGACTTCCTCCGCCGAGGTAGCCACCACGTCGAACCCGATGAAGGCAAAGAAGACCAGGGCGGCACCGGCGAAGATGCCCATGGTGCCGTACTGGGCGGGCGCGGCACCGGTCAGGAAGCCGAAGAAGGACTGCTTGAGGACGTCTGCGGCGCCGGTGCCTGCCGTGGGTTCGGCAGCGGGAACGAACGGGCTGTAGTTCTCGAACTTCACGTAGGTGAAGCCCACCACGATCACGAACAGCACGACGGCGATCTTGATCAGGGTGAAGATGTTACCCACTCGCGCGGAGAGCTTGGTGCCCAGCACCAGCAGCACGGTGAAGATGGCCACGATCAGGAAGGCGCCCCAGTAAAGGTCGACGCCGCCCAGGGAGATGGCGGGGGGAACGTCCAGGCCGGTGAGCGCAAAGACCTTGCTGAGGTAGATGCCCCAGTACTTGGCGATTACGGCGGCGGCCGTGAACAGTTCGAGGATCAGGTTCCAGCCGATGATCCAGGCCAGGAGTTCGCCCATGGTGGCGTAGGTGAAGACGTAGGCGGAGCCGGCCACGGGGATGGCGGTGGCGAACTCGGCGTAGCACATGATGGCCAGCGCGCAGGTGACGGCGGCGATCGCGAAGGACAGCGTAACGGCGGGGCCCGCAAAGTTGGCGGCGGCCTTGGCCCCAACGGAGAAGATGCCGGCGCCAACAGCAACGGCGACGCCCATGATCATGAGGTCCCAGGTGCTGAGGGAACGCTTGAGCTTGCGTCCGGGCTCATCGGCGTCGGCGATCGACTGCTCGATGGATTTTGTCCGCAGAAGGTTCATAGGGGTTCACAATCCTGGTTTGTGATGGAAACAGACCTATCAACGATAGTGTCCATCCACTGGACGGCCCCAATCGTCCCGAATAGTGAGACGGGCGATTTGCCGAACTTTGTTCTGCCAAAACGTGTGGGGCCCTCCTTTTGGAGGGCCCCATATGCTTTAGGCCGAACGTCGCGGATTGGCTGGAACGGGCCGGAATCGAACCCCGGCCCGTGGTGCCGGCCCTAGCCCGGCCAGTCCATCAAGGTGGACCGGATCAGGAACCGTTTGCCTTCCGGCGCTTCCACCGAGAAGCCGCTGCCCCGGCCCTGGACCACGTCAATGGTCAGGTGCGTGTGGCTCCAGTAGTTGAACTGCTCCCGGGACATCCAGAATTCCAGCGGCAGGGGCTGCAGCCCGTCCGCCAGGTCGAACAGGCCCAGCAGGACGTCCGAGTCGCCCGTGATGAACTCCCCCGCCGGGTAGCACATGGGCGAGGACCCGTCGCAGCAGCCCCCGGACTGGTGGAACATGAGCGGGCCGTGCCGGTCCCACAGGATCCTCAGCAGGGCCACGGCAGCAGGCGTGAGCGCCACCCGGGAAAAGTCTTCCCCGGGCAGCGTCACGGCGGCATCAAGCCGGTCGGCGGCCATCAGAACCTCAGGACCACGCGGCCGTCGATCTTGGCGTGCTTCATCTCATCGAGGACCGCGTTGACCTCGGCCAACTCCCGGACGGAGACGGTGGGATGGATCTTCCCCTGGGCATAAAAGTCCAGTGCCTCGTCCATGTCCTGCCGGGTGCCCACGATGGAACCGCGAACCGTCAGGCCCTTGAGCACGATGTCGAAAATCGGTGCCGGGAAGTCGCCCGGCGGCAGGCCGTTGAACACGATGGTTCCGCCCCGGCGCGCCATGCCGATCGCCTGTCCGAATGCGGAGGGGTGCACCGCCGTCACCAGGACGCCGTGGCAGCCGCCGGTTTCCCGCTGGATGACCTCCACCGGGTCCTCGTGCAGGGCGTTGACCACCACTTCGGCGCCGTGTGCCTTGGCCAGGGCCAGCTTGTCATCCGCAATGTCCACGGCAGCAACCCGCAGGCCCATGGCCACCGCGTACTGGACGGCGATGTGGCCCAGCCCGCCGATGCCCGAGATGGTGACCCATTGCCCGGGCCTCGCCTCTGTCATCTTCAGGCCCTTGTAGACGGTGACGCCCGCGCAGAGCACCGGCGCCACCTCGACGGGGTCGGATCCCGCCGGTATGCGCGCCGCGAAGCGCGAGTCTACGAGCATGTACTCCCCGAAGGAGCCGTCAACGCTGTAGCCGCCGTTCTTCTGCGCCTCGCACAGTGTTTCCCAGCCTGTGCGGCAGTACTGGCAGTCCCCGCAGGCGGACCAGAGCCAGGCGTTGCCCACCAGGTCGCCCACGGCGAGGCTGGTGACGCCGTCGCCGAGTGCCACCACCTCCCCCACGCCTTCGTGCCCGGGGACGAACGGCGGTGCGGGCTTGACCGGCCAGTCCCCCTCTGCGGCGTGCAGGTCCGTGTGGCAGACGCCGGTGGTGAGGACCTTGACCAGGGCTTCACCCGGTCCAGGCGTCGGGATGTCGAGGGTCTGGACCTGCAGGTCCTTGCCGAATTCGGTTACTACAGCTGCTTGCATTGTCGTCGTCATTGGCGATCCTTGCGTTGTGGTGGTGGGTGGGGATGGGGTGTGCTGCGCGGCTTAGAAGAAGCCCAGCTTGTTTTCGTCGTAGCTGACCAGCAGGTTCTTGGTCTGCTGGTAGTGGTCCAGCATCATGGCGTGGTTCTCGCGGCCGATGCCGGAGGACTTGTAGCCGCCGAAGGCCGCACCTGCCGGGTAGGCGTGGTAGTTGTTGACCCAGACACGGCCGGCCTGGATTTCCCGGCCGGCGCGGTACGCCACGTTGCCGTTGCGGGACCAGACGCCGGCGCCCAGGCCATAGAGGGTGTCATTGGCGATGCCCATGGCGTCGTTGTAGTCACTGAACTTCGTCACTGCCACCACGGGGCCGAAGATCTCCTCCTGGAAGATCCGCATCCTGTTGTGGCCCTCGAACACGGTGGGCTGGACGTAGAAGCCCCCGGCCAGGTCGCCGGGAAGTTCCGCGCGGGCGCCGCCGGTGAGCACCTTGGCGCCCTCCTGCTTTCCGATGTCGATGTAGGACAGGATCTTTTCCAGCTGGTCGTTGGAGGCCTGGGCGCCGACCTGTGTTTCGGTGTCCAGAGGGTTGCCCTGAATCATCTTCTCCACCCGGGCCACGGCGTCAGCCATGAAGGACTCGTAGATGTCCTCCTGGACCAGGGCCCGTGAGGGGCAGGTGCAGACTTCGCCCTGGTTGAAGGCGAACAAGGCAAAGCCCTCCTGCGCCTTGTCATAGAAGGCGTCGTTTTCCTGGGCAACATCATTGAAGAAGATGTTGGGGCTCTTGCCGCCCAGTTCCAGGGTTACGGGGATGAGGTTCTGGCTGGCGTACTGGCTGATGAGCCGGCCGGTGGTGGTTTCACCGGTGAAGGCGATCTTCCGGATCCGGGGGCTGGATGCCAGCGGTTTGCCGGCCTCGACGCCGAAGCCGTTGACCACGTTGAGTACGCCGGCGGGCAGCAGGTCCCCAATAAGTTCCATCAGCACCAGGATGGAGCTCGGCGTCTGCTCGGCGGGCTTGAGGACCACGGTGTTGCCGGCGGCGAGGGCGGGCGCCAGCTTCCAGACGGCCATCAGGATGGGGAAGTTCCAGGGGATGATCTGGCCCACGACGCCGAGCGGTTCGTGGAAGTGGTATGCGGTGGTGTTGTCATCGAGCTGGGACAGGCTGCCCTCCTGGGCGCGGACCGCGGAGGCGAAGTAGCGGAAGTGGTCCGAGGCGAGCGGCAGGTCGGCGTTGAGGGTTTCGCGGACGGGCTTGCCGTTGTCCCAGGTTTCGGCCACGGCGAGCATTTCGAGGTTTTCGTCGATACGGTCGGCAATTTTGTTCAGGATCGCCGCCCGCTCGGCCACGGAGGTCTTGCCCCAGGAAGGTGCCGCCTTGTGCGCCGCGTCGAGCGCCAGTTCGATGTCCTCCGCGGTGCCGCGGGCCACCTGGCAGAATGCCTTGCCGGTTACGGGGGTGATGTTGTCAAAGTACTGGCCCTTGACCGGGGCCACCCACTCGCCGCCGATCCAGTTTTCGTAACGGTCCTTGAAGGTGACCTTCGAACCGTCGGTTCCCGGCTGTGCGTAAACAGTCATGTGCTGAGCTCCTTTGCTGTGCAGAAGGCTGGCCCACAAGGGTGCCTGCCATTGCAGAAAGCGTAGGAGCGGGGAGGTTGCAGCTAGGTTGCAACAGTGGGGTCAGCCAACGGACTTAGGCGCCGAGCTCGGCTTCCAGCCTCTCGACGTCTGCCACCACGGCGGCGCGCTTGGGCGAGCGCGGCGGCAGGAGGCGGAGCGCTGCGCGGCGGATGCCGACGTCGTTCCTTGCCTCGGGCAGCGCAGCGTACTTGAGCAGCGACTCGGCGCTGCCGTCCGTCAGGACCGCCTCCCGGAGCAGGGATGAAACCCTGTTCCTCAGGTCGATGATGCCCGGCGCCTCGGAACGTGGCAGCACCCCGCCCCGGTAGATCTCCAGGGCGATCCGGTGCGCCCCCCGCTGCAGGCAGCTGAGCACCTGGCCCGTGTCCGGCACCAGGTCCACGGGGAGCCGGTAGGGGCGGGAGCCGGGCACGGCGTCCGGGCTGAGCTGCTGGACCACCTTGCGCAGGCGGACCATCTCCGCCCGCAGGGTGATGGTGGAGCCCTCCCCGGGGTACAGAAGCAAGGCGAGTTCCTCGGCAGTGACGCCCTCCGGGTGGGTGCTGAGCAGGGCGAGGATCTCGCTGTGCCGGGCGGACAGGGTGACCGTTCTGCCGCCGAGGCTGAGCAGGGCCTGGTCGCGGCCCAGCAGCTGCAGGCTGTTCCGGTAGAGGCTGCCTTCCGCGGCACCCTCGCCGTGCCCGGCGCCGGCAGCCGGGGACCGCCGTCGTATTGGTTTCCTGGCGAGCTCCGCGGCGTGCTGCAGGCGCTCCACCCGCAGTTGCGCCTGTGCGGCGGCCACCGTGGCTTCCACCAGCGACAAGGTATGGGGCGCCACCGCGGTGTCCGTGCCGGTGATATCCACTACGCCGAGCACCGCACCGGAGTCGGGGTCATGGAAAGGCACTGCGGTGCAGCTCCAGGGATGGACGGCGCGCTGGTAGTGCTCCGCACCGGCGATCTGGATACCGCGGCCCAGGGCGAGAGCTGTGCCGGGCGCGCTGGTGCCGACGCTTGCCTCGGACCAGTCCGCACCCGGAACGAACATCATGCCTTCGGCGCGGCGCTGGAGGGTGGGGTCGCCGTCCACCCACAGCAGCCTGCCCACTTCGTCCCCGACGGCCACCAGGAGGCCGCTGTCGTGGCTGGGCTGGACCAGGAGCTTGTTAATCACGGGCATGATCGCGGCCAGGGGGTGCTGCCGGCGGTAGTCCTCAAGCTCGGCCCAGTCCAGGGCCAGCGGCGCTGCCGGGTTGTCAGGGTTGGCCCTGAAGCCCGCTGACCGCTGCCAGGATTCACGGATGAGTTTGCGGAGCCCGGGGATCTCAGGGGTGTCGCCGCCGAAACCATCGTCCGGGCCGGGGTTCGGGCCAAGGCCACCCAGGCGCTCGTGGCCGGCCAGCGCGGCACGCTGGCGCGGTTCGGGCTGGAGCAGGTTCGTCATCGAACTCCCGGGAAAGTGCAGGGGTGTGGCGGCTATTCTAACCCTGCCCCGGGCCGGGCGGCACGGCCCCGGGCTCTCCGGCCTTGCGGGGCAGCCGGACCAGCTCCTCCAGGGCGTCTGCCCCCGCGGCAGCGCCGCCCGCGGCCGCATATCCCTCGGCAACCCGCCGGGCTCCGGGTGTTTTCGTCAGGGCCTGCTGCACGGCGGCCCGTAGTCCGTCCGGCGTGAGGCGCTTGCGGCCCAGGCGCACACCGGCGTCTGCCGCCACTACCCGTGCTGCCACTTCGTGCTGGTCCCGGCCGAACGGGACCACCACCACCGGCACGCCTTTCGACAGCGCCTTTTGGGTGGCCCCCATGCCGCCGTGGGTGATGGCGACGGCGGCGCGGTCAAGGACCGGGCCGTGCGGTACGAAGTGTTCCAGGCGGGCGTTTGCCGGGACCGGTCCGAAGGCTTCGGTGCCGGAAGCCCGGTGGGCCCCGGCGGACCCGGTGTGTGCAGCGGGCAGGGTGGCGACGACGGTGAAGGGCTCGGCGGCCAGGCCGGCCAGCGCCGTCCGGACAATGGCCTCGTCCGCCTGGTATTCGGAGGACGTGGTCACCAGGACCAGGGGTGCCGTGCTGTCCCGGAGCCATGCGGGCGGCTCTGCGGGCGGTTCCCATTCAAGGGCGCCGATCATCCGCACGTCCGGAGCCCAGTCCGGGTGGGGATACTCGAACGGCCGGGAGGTGGTAACGAGCATCAGCGGCGCCGTGCGGAACATCTCGTCGGCACCGCTCACCGGTGGGAGCGTTCCGCCGGACAGGTCGGCGCGCAGTAAGTTGATCCGCGGCAGCATCAGCTTCTCCACCGCGCCGATCACCAGGCGGCGCACCACGGCGTCGCGGAGCGTTCCCACCGGCCCGGGCATCGGGAGCATGCCGGGACCGAACGGAGGAGTTCCGCGCGACTGCAGCGGCGGGGTGTACGGGCTGAACGTGGCCCAGGGCAGGCCGGATTCCTCCGCGGCTATTCTGGCTCCCCAGGAATTGATGTCCACGAGGAGCAGGTCCGGGCGCACCTCCCCGATTGCCAGGCGGAGGTCGGGGGCGTCAAACCGGGCCCGCGCCGTGAACGTGTCCACACTTGAGGCGAGGGCATCCTTGGTTGAGGCGGCCGTATAGTCGTCGGCTTCGATGTCCATGAGCCGGCTGTCCACGGGGCCGGCGTTCAGCCCAAGCGCGGACAGGGTGGGAACGTGCTTCGGGATGGTACGGACGTGCACATAGTGGCCGCGGGCCTTCAGCTCCAGCAGCAGCGGGACCATCGGGAACAGGTGGCCGATGGCGGGCGAGGTGTAGGCAAGGACGGTGGACATCAGGGCCTCCGGGTGAAGGGCTCAAGCATTTCGATCAGGGAAAGTGCCACCTGGTCGCGGCTGAGCCCGGCATCGAGGCGCAGCAGTTTCCAGGTGTAGACGTCGCAGATGGCGACGAACTGGGCCAGCCGGCGGTCGCGGTCCGGGGTGCCCGCAAGGGGTTCGAGGAAAGGACCGAAAACCCGGCTACACCATTGCCGGTGCAGGTCCCGCCCGGCCGCGGTGATGCTGGCCAGGACCGGGGAGGTTTGTTCCTCGGCCAGCATTTTCAGCGCCAGGGCGCCGGTGGTCTCATAGTGGTCCACGAGGTTGGCGACGGCGGCACGGACGTCGCCGGCAGGGGCGGCGCCGCGCTGGCCTGCCACCCGCTTGGAGACGGATTCAGCAGTTGCGTTGATTAGTCCCAGCCGGTCCCCGAAGCGGCGGATCACCGTCTGTACTGTTACGCCGGCTTTCGCCGCCACAGCGTTCAGGGTGACGTCCGCAAGGGGCCCTTCCATGAACAGGTCCTCGGTGGCCTGCAGGATGCGCCGGCCGGTTTCGGCAGCCGCTGATGCCCGTTTGCGGGTGTCGTAGGGTCGGCTTTTCACGCCGTCCATATTCATGTTAATAATACTAACTCGAATATAGGCGGCCCAACAGAGCTGTGGCGGCTCTGCCGGCTGCAGGGAGGGTCAGCCGCGGGAGATGCGGATCATTTCCTCGCGCGGGACCACCTTGATCCGCTCGCGGACCACATGGTCCAGCCCCTCCGGGCCGGTCCAGGCGGCGCCGAGTCCTGCCTCGTGGGCGTCGAGCTTGTTCCACCCTTCCCACGTGGTGTATTCGATGCCGCGCTCTTCGAGCAGGTCGATGATGGCCTGCGGGTCCGGGTTTTGTGCCGCCGGCAGGTTCAGCCGGTCTTCGAGCAGGAAGCCGATGGTTTCCAGCGCGTCGCCCTTGGTGTGCCCGATCAGGCCCACCGGGCCGCGCTTGATCCACCCGGTGGTGTAGATGCCCGGAACGGGATTGCCTTCGGCATCCAGCACCCTGCCGCCTTCGTTGGGAATGACGCCGCGCTTGGCGTCGTATTCCAGTTCGTCCAATGCCGAACCGTGGTAGCCGATGGCGCGGTATACGGCCTGGACCAGGTACTCGACGTACTCCCCCGTGCCTTTGGCATTGCCGGTTCCGTCCAGCTGCATCCGTTCGAACTTGATGGCGCCCACCTTGCCCGTACCGTCGTCGAGCACTTCAACGGGGCTGTGCAGGAAGTGCAGGTGCAGCCGGCGGGAGGAGGGGTTTTCCGACTCGGCGTGCTCTTCCACCAGCCAGTTGGTCAGGGTATTCACCATGGTCTTGACCTGGTTGTTGGTGCGGATGGCCTCATCCGAAGCCTCGTCGAACTCGAAGTCCTCGGGGTACAGGACGATGTCGACGTCGTCCATGTGGCTGAGTTCGCGCAGCTCCAGTGGGGTGAACTTGACCTGGGCGGGGCCGCGGCGTCCGAAGACGTGCACGTCCGTCACCGGCGAGGCCTTCAGCCCCTGGTAGACGTTGTCCGGGATCTCGGTGCTGAGCAGTTCTTCAGGATGCTTGACCAGCATGCGGGCAACGTCCAGGGCCACGTTGCCGTTGCCGATGACCGCGATCTCCTTCGCGTCCAGCGGCCATTCGCGGGGCACATCCGGGTGCCCGTCGTACCAGGACACAAAGTCCGCTCCGCCGAACGAACCCTGGAGGGTGATGCCGGGGACGTCAAGCTCCGCGTCCTTTATGGCGCCGGTGGAGAAGATCACTGCGTCGTAGAACGCCCGGAAATCGTGCAGGGTGAGGTCCCGGCCGTAGGTCACATTACCCAGGAACCGGATGTCGCCGCGGTCCAGGACCTTGTGCAGTGCGTTGACGATTCCCTTGATGCGGGGGTGGTCCGGGGCCACGCCGTACCGGATCAGGCCGTAGGGCGCGGGGTAGGCCTCGAAGAGGTCGATGCTGACCTGGAAGTCTCCGTCCTTGACCCCGCTGGACTTGGTGAGGATGTCCGCAGCATAGACTCCTGCCGGTCCCGCGCCGACGATGGCGACGCGGAGGGGACGGTTGGCGGCGGTTTCGCTCTGATTGGACACCGGGAGCCCTTCTGCACTGGTCCTGCTCATGATCCATGAGGGTGCGCGGCATGGCGCCCCGCACAGTCCCCCATTCTAGTTGGCGGCAAGAGCCACCACCTTGCCTTCCCGGTACAGCAGCGCCCGGAGTTCTGCCTCCGCAGAATCCAGGCGCTTCGGATCGATGGTTTCACCGGCATGGTAATGGTCCAGGACGCGGGGGTCGACGTAGCTTTTACGGGCGATGGAGGGTGTGTTGCCCAGCGTCCCGGCGGCATCGTGCATGGCGCGGCTGATGGCGCGTTTCCGTTTTGCGGCCGTCCGCTGGGGACCGGTGCGGGCCAGGCTTTCCGCGGCTGCCACCGTTCCGCGCAGCGTCCGGAAGTCCTTGGCCGTGAAGTCGGACCCGGTGCGCTCCTTCACATAGGCGTTGATGTCCGCGCTGGTGACCGGCCGCCACTTCCGCCCCTCCTTGTAGGCCAGGAGCCGGGCATTGGGCCCGCGCCTCTTGAGCAGGCGCAGCAGGACGGCGAGGTCGGGGTCGCGGATTTCGGATTCCCAGTCCTTGCCGCTCTTTGCAGGGAAGCGCAGCAGGATCCGGTCTTTGCGCACCTGGACGTGGGCGCAGAGCAGGGTGGCCAGGCCGCGGCTGCCGTTCTCGTTGGTGTACCGCTCAGAACCGACCCTGAGGGAGCCGCTGTCCAGCATCCGGAACGCCCCCGCCAGGACGCGTTCGCGGGTGAAGCCGTCGCTGCGCAGGTCCATGGTGACCCGGCGGCGGGCGGCAGGCAGCGATTCAGCCAACTGAAGGGACCGGTCGAACTTCACCCGGTCCTTACGTTCGCGCCACTCGGGGTGGTAGATGTACTGGCGCCGGCCCACCGCGTCCAAGCCCGTTGCCTGGATGTGGCCGTTTTCGAATGGCGCGATCCATACGTCGGTCCATGCCGGGGGTATGCCGATGCTTTCCAGCCGGTCCCGGACGGGTCCGGGCGGCAGGGTGGAACCGTCCAGGTCCCGGTAACTGAAGCCCTTGCCGGCGGGCACCCTGCGGTAGCCCCGGCCGGAGGCGTTGCTGCGCCGGAGCCTCATCGGGCGGGCTCCGGGATACGGGCACGTGTCATAAAAGCAAGCCTACTGACTATTTTTCCGTTTTCCCGCCTGTCTGCTGGAATACCTGTCAGGTGGCTGCTGTTATGGACATCGTGCCTATGCCAGAAGGAATCCCCGCCACGTCCGTAGCCACCTCCCCAACCGGCGCTTCACCGGCGGCGGGCTCCACGGCGGCTACGCCTTCAGCCAAGGGTCCACAGCCGGTGTCAAAGGATACGACGGCGGGAATGCTGTTCGGGGTCGGCGCGTACGTTTTGTGGGGGCTGCTCCCGCTGTACTTCTTTATCCTGATGCCAGCGGGCGCCGTCGAAATTGTCGCCAACCGGGTGGTGTGGTCCCTGCTGTTCTGCGCGCTCCTGATCACCGTTACCCGCGCATGGAGCGTCCTGGCAACCGCGTTGAGGGACCGAAGGGTCTTCGGCTCGCTGGCACTGGCGGCGTTCCTGATCGCCATCAACTGGCTCACCTACACGTACGGTGTCACCACCGGGCAGGCGGTGGAAACGTCGCTGGGCTACTTCATCAACCCGCTGGTCTCTGTCCTGCTTGGCGTGCTTGTCCTGAAGGAGAGGCTGCGGCCGCTCCAGTGGGCAGCCGTCGGCGTGGGGTTCGCAGCGGTTGGCGTCCTCACTTACTCCTACGGGAAGCTGCCGTGGATCGCCCTGACCCTGGCGTTCAGTTTCGGCCTGTACGGCTTCGTCAAGAACCGGGTGGGCTCCAGGGTGGATGCCATCACCAGCCTGAGCGTGGAGACCATGGTACTTGCCCCGCTGGCCGCGGTGGCGATGGTGGTGCTGGCCGTGAACGGCAGCTCCACCCTCGCCTCCGAGGGCCCCGGGCACTTTTGGCTTCTGCTGGCGTCAGGCGTGATTACTGCCGTCCCGCTGCTCTTCTTCGGCGCCTCCGCGCGGCGGCTGCCCATGACCACCATCGGGCTGCTCCAATACTTTGCCCCGATCCTGCAGTTTCTGGTGGCCCTGCTGGTATTCCGGGAAGCCATGACCGTGGAGCGCTGGATCGGGTTCGGTGTGGTGTGGCTGGCCCTGCTGCTGCTGACCCTGGACATGCTGCGGACCGCGCGAAAGAACTCGGTGGCCCGAAAGGCAGCGCGACGCCAGGCCGCCTGACGCGCCAGCCAAGCGGCCGTCCAGACACAGAAGGTGGGCTCCCGGCCGGGAGCCCACCTTCTGTGCGTTGCGGGAGGAGTGGTTCTGTTTAGGCGTTGGCCTTGATGGCGGCGGCAAGGACTTCCAGTCCGTCGGCCAGCAGTTCATCAGTGATGACCAGCGGCGGCAGCAGGCGGATCACGTTGCCGTAAGTGCCGCAGGTAAGGATGATGACGCCTTCCTTCAGGCAGGCGGCGGCAACAGCCTTGGTCAGCTCCGGGTTGGGTTCCTTGGAGCCTGCCTGGACCAGTTCGATGGCCAGCATGGCGCCGCGGCCACGGACGTCACCGATCACGGCGGTGCCGGCAGCGGCCAGTTCGGCCTGCAGGTCGCGGAGCCGGCCGAGGGCGAGTTCCTCGATGTGGCGGGCGCGGCCGTTCAGGTCGTATTCCTCCATGGAGCCGATGGAGGCCAGCGCTGCGGCGCAGGCCACCGGGTTTCCGCCGTAGGTTCCACCCAGGCCGCCCGGGTGGACAGCGTCGAGCAGGTCGGCGCGGCCGGTGATGGCGGACAGCGGCATGCCACCGGCGATGCCCTTGGCCATGGTGATGATGTCCGGGACGACGCCCTCGTGGTTCACGGCGAACCATTCACCGGTGCGGCAGAAACCGGACTGGACCTCGTCCGCGATGAAGACGATGCCCTTGTCCTTGGCCCAGGCGGCCAGTGCCGGAAGGAAGCCTTCGGCCGGGACGATGAAGCCGCCTTCGCCCTGGATGGGCTCGATGATGATCGCGGCCACCTGGTCGCCGCCGATCTGCTTCTCGATCATGGTGATGGCACGCTTGGCGGCCTCGGCGCCCGTGATGGCGGGGTTTTCCTCGCGGTACGGGTAGCTCATGGGCATGCGGTAGACCTCGGGCGCGAACGGGCCGAAGTTGGTCTTGTACGGCATGGCCTTGGCGGTCAGCGCCATGGTCAGGTTGGTGCGGCCATGGTAGGCGTGGTCGAAGGCGACGACGGCGTCCCGGCCGGTTGCCAGGCGGGCCACCTTGACAGCGTTTTCCACGGCCTCGGCACCGGAGTTGAAGAGGACGGTGCGCTTTTCGTGGTCGCCCGGGGTGAGTCGGTTCAGCTGCTCGGCGACAGCGACGTAGCCTTCGTACGGCGTGACCATGAAGCAGGTGTGGGTGAAGTGCTCCACGGCTTCCTTCACGGCACCGACGACGGCGGGATCGGACGCGCCCACGCTGGTGACCGCGATGCCCGAGCCAAGGTCGATGAACGAGTTGCCGTCGACGTCGTGGATGATGCCGCCGTCGGCGTCGGCAACGTAGACCGGGACGCTGGAGGCGACGCCGGCAGCCACCACGGACTTGCGGCGTTCGGTCAGTGCCACGGACTTGGGGCCCGGGAAGTCGGCCTGGACGTTGCGCTTCTGCTCCAGGCGGTACGTGATGTCTGATGCGGTGGTGGTCATTGGGATTCTTTCTTTCTACGTTTCCGGGGTTTCGGCAGGCTCAGCCGGCGGGGAAATGGTCAGGCGTCCAGGGCGGACATGACGTGCTTGATGCGGGTGTAGTCCTCCACCCCGTACATGGACAGGTCCTTGCCGTAGCCGGACTGTTTGAAGCCGCCGTGCGGCATTTCGGCGGTGAGCAGGATGTGGGTGTTGATCCAGACGGCACCGAAGTCCAGGTCGCGGCTCAGCCTCATGGCGGTGCCGTGGTTGGAGGTCCAGACGCTGGAGGCCAGGGCGTAGTCCACGTCGTTGGCCAGTTCCACTGCTTCGGCTTCGGTGCTGAACTTCTGCACGGTGATAACGGGGCCGAAGGTCTCCTTCTGGACCACGTCGTCGGTCTGCTTTGCACCGGTGACGATGGTGGGCTCGAAGAAGAAGCCCTTCTCCCCTGCCCGGTGGCCGCCGGTTTCGATCCGGCAGTTGGCCGGCAGGTTCTCCACCACGGAGGTCACCGCGTTGAAGTGGTTGACGTTGTTCAGCGGGCCGAAGTAGTTGTCCTCGTCGTTCTGGGAGCCGGTGTGCAGGGTCCGGGTGTGCTCCACCATGGCCGCCACGACGTCGTCGTGCACGGATTCCTCCACCAGCACGCGGGTGATGGCGGTGCAGTCCTGGCCGGCGTTGAAGAACGCAAACTCTGCGATGGCCGCCGCACTCTTCTTGATGTCCGCATCCTTGAAGACGATGGCCGGGGCTTTTCCGCCCAGCTCCAGGTGGGCGCGCTTGAGGCTCTTGGCTGCACCGGATGCCACGGCGATGCCGGCCCGGACGGAGCCGGTGATGGACACCAGTCCGGGGACCTTGTGCTCCACCATCATGGCACCGGTTTCGCCGGTGCCGAGCACCACGTTCAGGACGCCGGCGGGCAGGATTTCGCCGGCCAGGCGGGCCAGCACCAGGGTGGATTCGGGGGTGGTGTCGGAGGGCTTGAGGACCACGGTGTTGCCGGCGGCCAGGGCGGGGCCGATCTTCCAGATGGCCATCAGGAACGGGTAGTTCCACGGGGCCACCTGTGCCACCACGCCAATGGGTTCGCGGCGGACGTAGGAGGTGTGGCCCTCGAAGTACTCGCCGGCGGACTTGCCTTCGAGGATTCGGGCGGCGCCGGCGAAGAAGCGCAGCTGGTCGGCACCGGCAGCCACTTCCTCGGAGGCGATGAGGGACCGGACCTGGCCGGTGTTGCGGTGCTGGGCTTCGACCAGTTCGTCGCTGTTGGCCTCGATGGCGTCGGCGAGCTTGAGCAGCATGAGCTGCCGCTGGCCGGGTGTGACGTGCTTCCAGGTCCTGAACGCGTCCTTGGCGGCCGCCATGGCGGCGTCGACGTCTGCCTGCACCGAGACGGGGGCGTGGGCCACGACCTCGCCGTTGGTGGGGTTGACCACGTCCAGCAGGGTGGTGCCGGCGGGGGTGACGAACTTCCCGTTGATGAAGTTCTGCAAGGTTTGGACCACGGTGTGCAACCTCTTTCGTAAGGGCCATCGGCGGCCGGGCGGGCACCAGGACGGATGGATGGAACTGCATTGAGCCTATGCCAGCGCCCTAACGGGGTGAATAGCCACCTGCACACCCTTCCGGAACAGGTTTAGTGCGGTTGCCCAGCTCACGTTTATCCTTGCTTCATGGCCATTTCCCTTGCTGCCCTGGTGGGCGTGACGTCCCTGAAGCTGTCCAAGGCGGGCGTGGCGGAGACCACCTGGACCCAGGACATCAACTGGGTGGCCGTCACGGAGCTTGAGGATCCGCAGCGGTTCCTCAACGGCGGGGAGCTGGTGCTCACCACGGGGCTGCGGCTCCGGTCAGCGCCTGAGCAGCGCCGGTTTGTCCGCCAGGTGCAGCGCGCCGGCGCGGTGGGCATCGGCTTCGGCGTAGGGCTGTCGCACGAGGCGGTGCCGCCGGCCCTCCTCGCCGAGGCCAACCGCTGGGGCCTGCCGGTGGTGGAAGTGCCGTATGAGACCCCCTTCATCGCCATCACCAAGCTCGTAGCCGATGCGCAGTCGGCGGACCATTACGCCAAGCTGGAACGGCTGATCGCCGGGCACCAGGTGCTGGCGCGGGCGCTGCTGACCGGCGGCGGCCTGGCCGAGCTGCTGAAGAACCTGGGCGGCATGCTGCGCACGGACATTGCCCTCACCCAGTTCACGGCGCAGCTGTACAACAGCAGCACCGCCGGCCCGTCGGCGGACACCTGGTCCAGCTACCCCGTCCCCACGGGACGGCGCGACGCCTGCACCCTCTGGGTGCGCCAGCCCTTCGAGGACACGGGCATCATTGGCTACGCCCAGAACCTGATCAGCGTGGAGCTGAACAACATGGTCAAGCAGCGCCAGGCCCAGCGCGCCCTTTGCGGCCAGGTGCTGGAGGACGTGATCCACGGGGCGCTGGAGACCAGCGAGGCCCAGCGCCGGTTGGCCGGCGTGGGTGTGAACAGCACCCGCAAGAACGTGGTGCTGCTGGCCGTGTCGGCCGCACACGGCAAGGCCCTGGGGAGCACGTCGGTGCCGCAGGAACTGGAGAAGGCCGTGGCCGCCGTGGTGGGCAAGGACCTGGTGCTGGTGATTAATGACGACGGCGGAACCGCGCCGGCGCTGGCACGGAAACTCAGTGACCACCTGGCCGAGGCCGGCATCCACGCAACGATCGGCATCGGCGGTGCTTACACCAAGCCCAACGGGCTGCGCTGGAGCTACTTCGAGGCCCGTGACGCCGCCAGCCATGGCCTGCCGGTCAACGAACCCGAGCGGCTGAGCCTGACCTCACTGCTGCTGGCCAGCGAGGACGTACCGCTGGCGGACATGGCGCACGAGTCGCTGAACCCGCTGCGGTCCTTCGACGCCTCGCACGGCTCGGAGCTGGTGGCCACGCTGGAAAGCTACTTGAACAACAACGGCTCCGTGGCTGCGGTGGCCGAGGAACTCACGCTGCACCGCAACACCGTGCGCTACCGGTTGGCCCAGATCACCGAGCTGACCGGCTACGACCCCGCCGTCACCGCGGACCGCGTGCAGTTGTGGCTCGCCCTTGCGGTGGGCCGCCTCTCGGCACGGCAAGGGAAGTAGCGCGGAAGGGCACGGAGACGGACCTGCCGGGCCGGATCCGTCAGAGGACCCCGTGGCCCAACAGGTCGCGGGTCTTTTTCCGCGCCTTCCGGTAATCGGTCCGGGCCGCCTGCATCTTTTCCTCCTGCAGGTTCAGCAGCTGCGCGTAGATGCCGGCGGTGGCAGCCTCTCCGGACTCCGCTGACAGGGCGGCCAGCAGGTCGCGGGCCACCACGGCGTCCTGGAACCGGCCGAGGATCTTCTGCTGCCGGCGGCCCGCCTTGGCCACCTTGCCGGCGCGTTTCCCATGGACCAGTGCGGCCGACTCCGCCACATGCCGGAGCCGCTTGGCATCCTTGCGGACCCGGTGCAGGGCAAGTTCCTGGTCCTTGCCACGCCTGGCGTCCTTGACCGCCTTGTGCGAGCGCCGCAGCCGTTTGGCCGCTTTATCCACCGCCTTCGAGGCGGCCCGCCGCCCCGGCTTTACTGCATCGGCACGCACCGGGGGGTTGTCCCGGAAATCCTCGAGCTTGTCCAGGAGCCGGAAGTAGCGCGCCGACCCCAGCGCTTCGTGCAGCAGGCGGTAACCGGCGTCGAAATCGCCGCCGGCGCGCTCCTCCACCGTGGTTGCGGCAGCGGAAACTCCATCAGCCGGGGGCAGTTGTCCCAGCTGTTCACGCAGCTGGGACCGCAGGATTTCGGCGTCGCGCGGCCGGCCGAGCAGCTGCCCCAGCCACTTCAGCTCGCTGCGCAGCTTCCGGACCGGCGAGGCGCGGTAGAGCCTGCCGTACGCTGCCAGGACCGAGCGGATCCGGCGGGTGGCGGAGCGCATGTTGTGGACGGCGTCGGGTTCTTCGAGCCGGACGGCGGCGTCACCTGCGAGGATCTGGTCGATCTGCGCGGCAACATAGACGGTGACGACGGCGGCTGCCGGGGCACGCTTTCCCGCCAGGAGCGCCGGGGTGCTTTCACCTGCGCCGCCGGCGTCCCCTTCGGGAGCCTGCCGGCGGGCTGCCTTGCCGGCCTTGGTGTCATCACCGAGTGCGCGCGCCATTTTGGACGCGTGCCCTGCCGGACGGGCGCCGGCAGCGGTAAGCACTTCCTCCACCGGTCCGAAGAGGTCCGGCTTTCCGTGGACCAGTTCCAGCTCCCATTCGCGCCACTGCCGGGCCTCCCCGGCGCCGTCCTCCAGCCGGACGGCCGTCACCTGGTCGTCGGCAAGGTCGGCCAGGTGCACACCGTCCTGCCCGTACAGCGCGTGGGTGGTGCGGCGGGTTTCCAGCCGCACCACCGGGGCGGGAACGGCACCCCGAAGGAACGCCTGGAGGTGGGTCAACAGGGCGTCGGGGACGACGTCGGCCCGGCCAAGGGGTGCGTGCAGTTCCGTCCGCTGCTGCGGCCCTTCGCCGGCCACGGCGGCCGGCAGCTTCAGGTGCCAGCCGGCGTCCTTGCCGCCCGTGCGGCGGCGCAGCGTAATGCGCCGGGCAGCAAGGGCATGTTTGGGGGTGTCGAAATACACCGCCTCGAGCACGTCGGTGTGGGGCTTGCCGGTCCGGGCCACTCCGGCGGCCTGGTCCAGCGGCGGCACTTCGGCGCCGGCATCGACGTCGTACTTCTTCTCGATCTCCAGTCCCCGCGAAGCCTCCACAGCCGTCCTTCCGCACCGCCTGGTCCGTGCCAGGCCCTCCGACAGTCCCTTGGAAGTCTATTCCAGCCGTACGGGGCCGGAGAGGTTCACCACAAAACCACAAACATCAAACGTCTAACCTTTAGAGTGGACGGTATGTCCGCCACTCCCCCCGCTCCCGCGCCAGCAACCGTCCACGCCCCCGCGACGGGCACGGCTGCCCCGCCCGCGCCCAGCGGCGCGGTTCCTGCCAGGCCACGGTCCGCCGTCGTGTTCGGTGTCATTGCGCTGGTTCTGATCGGGCTCAACCTGCGGGCCGGCATCACCGGGGCCTCGGCGCTGCTGCACGATCTCCAGGCGGTCCTGGGGTACGGCGCTCTGGTGGCGGCCATCATCCCGTCCATCCCCACGCTCTGCTTCGCACTGGCCGGCGCCGCCACATCCTGGCTGACGGGCCGGCTTGGAGTGGAGAAGGCCATCCTGCTGTCGCTCGCGCTGCTGGCCGGCGGCCTGCTGCTGCGCGGCATCCCCGCCACCGGAATGCTTGTGGCCGGCAGCGTGGTGGGCATGTCCGGCCTGGCCATCTGCAATGTCGCCATGCCGTCCTTCATCCGTGAGTACTTCGCCTCCCGGACCTCGCTCATGACCGCCGTCTACACGGTCACCATGACCACCGGCGGCACCCTGACCTCCGTCCTGGTGGTTCCGCTGGCCCAGGCGCTGGGATCCCCGTCCGCCGCCGTGGGCGCCGTGGGCATTGCCGCCGTGGCCGCCTTCCTGGGGTTCCTCCCCGTGGCACTGCACGCCCACCGCAACGCCGCCCCGGCCACGGCCCTTCGGGTGTCCCCCTGGCCGCTGCTGCGGACCCGCAAAGGGCAGCTCCTCACCGCGATCTTCGCCCTGCAGGCCCTGCTCGCGTACGCCTTGCTCAGCTGGTTCCCGTACATGCTCACCACCATGGGGCTGGGCGCCACGGACAGCGGGCTGATGTTCGGGTTGATGCAGTTGGTCTCCGTTCCGGCGGGCATGGTGCTGATTGCCCTCGGAGCCCGGCCGGGGATGCTGCGCCCGGCGTTCTATCTGGTAAGCATCACCATGATGGTTGGCATTGCGGCGCTGCTGGTCCTCCCTGTGGGGCTCGCAGTTATCCCCGCCGTCCTGCTGGGTTTTGGCCTGGGCATCTTCCCGCTGGTCATGGTGATGATCAGCCGCAGCGGCACCAGCACGGCGGAGACCACCGCGCTGTCCACGCTGGCCCAGTCCTCGGGGTACCTCCTGGCCACCGTGGGCCCGTTCGGCATGGGGCTGCTGCACAGCGCCACCGGCGGCTGGACGCTGCCCCTGGTCCTGCTGCTGGTGCTGGCGCTGGTCCAGATCGTGGTGTCCCACCTCATCACCGGCGCGGCCATGACCGGCAAACCCTCCAGCGCCGCCAGCCGCCGGACTGCGGCAGGAAGGAAGTAGCAGCGTGTCCCTGAGCCACTCCGTCCGCCCCCCGCTTGCCGCTGAAGTGACTGCCAAGCTGCGGGAAATGGTCCACTCCGGCGAATGGCCCCTGAACGGGCGGATCCCGCCCGAGCCCGAGCTCATGGCCCGGCTCGGTGTTTCCCGCGGCACCCTCCGCGAGGCGGTGAAGGCCCTCGCCCACGGCGGCATGCTCGAGGTCCGGCGCGGTGACGGCACCTATGTGCGCGCCACCAGCGAGATGTCCGGCGCCGCCCGGCGGATGTACCAGGACCACACCGAGCAGCACATCCTGGAGGTCCGGCTGGGCCTGGACACGCAGGCCGCCCGCCTCGCCGCCCGGAACGCCTCCGGGGAAGACGTGACTGCACTGCGCGCCTTCCTGGCAACCCGTGACCTGGCCTGGAGAAACGGGGACTTCGAGGCGTGGGCCGACGCCGACTGGCACTTCCACGAAGGCATCGCCCGGGCTTCCGGCAATCCGCTGCTGCACGAGCTCTACGCCAGCTTCGGAACCGTGTTCCACCAGGATCTGCTCACGCAGCAGGGCCGGCCGGGCTTCAACGGGCTTCCGCGGGACGGCCACGAAACCCTGCTCGAAGCGATAGAACGGCGGGACGGGGAAGCGGCGGTGGCCACCGTGAACCGCAACCTCAACTCCTGCGCGGAGTGGCTGGCGGAGTAGGGCCCGACGCCCGGACACACAGGTACGGCCCGGCACCAAAGTGCCGGGCCGCCGTCGTACGCTCTGTGGTCCCTTGCCGCCCTACTCGCCGCGCAGGCCCGCAAATACGTTCTTGGGCCGCTGCATCTCACCGTGCTTGGCGCCGAGGATGATCACCAGGGCCGCGAAGCCGGGGATGGCCCACTGCAGGAGCTTGAGCTGCTGCTGGGCCGTCTTCAGCTCGTCGGAGGCAGCACCGTGCGGCTCCGTTGCACCTTCGGCGCCTTCACCGGCGAGCTTCTCGACCTTCTTGCCCAGGACGCCCGAATACAGGGTTACCGCTGCGCCCACCACCGTGACGGCCGTCTTGATGACGGTGTCCCGGGCCACGCCCTCCTGCTTGGCAATGCGGCCCTTGTTCTCCCAGGCGATGGCCAGGTCCGCCACCAGGTGGGAGGCGAACGCGGCCGTCTGGAACGGGGCCCACTTCATCCAGCCGGCGCTGGAAAGGCGGGTGCGCTCCGAGGGGTCCTTGGCCTGGGCTGCTGCCCCGTTGAGTCCGATGGCGCCCATCAGGGATCCGCCGAACCATGCTGCCGCCGTCAGGTCGTGAACTGAACGGGCAATGAGATTTCCTGCCATGATGTGCATTCCTAACGTTGTGAACTGGTTCCGGTTGCCGCTGTGTTGCGGACTTCACGTGCCGTATCCCATCGAAGTATGGTGCGCTCATGGTAAGCACACTTACTAATATTACGAAAGCCCGTCCAGGACCGGTGCCGACCGCGTAATATCGTCGCCATGGGAAACACAGGGACATTGTTCGGCTGGGCCTTCGGGGATCCAGCCCGCGAAAACGACGGCGGCTACGTGGACGGCCTGCAGCGCGAGGCGTTCGGCAACGCGAAGGAGACAGCCAAGGCCAAGGGCGTGAACGTGGTAGCGGAATCCGAAGTATTCACCGTCCTCAGCGCCGATGATTCCCTGGTGGAACTGGACAACGCCCCCGGCCGGCTGGTGGTCAGGTGCACCGTGCACGTCGAGGGTCCGGGCGCAGAGAAGCTGCGGGCCGAAGGTCCCATGAACGGCTAAGAGATGTCCGACGGCGATTCCACCCTCAGCCAGGCAGCGGACGCGGTCGAGGAGGCGTCCAACGCCAAGGCCCTGGACGTCCTGGCCCGCACGGGATTTGCCGTCATGGCCCTGCTGCACGTCATCATCGGGGCCATCGCCATTGCCATCGCATTCGGCCATCCCGGTGAGGCAGAACCCACCGGCGCCATTGCGCGGCTGGCCGACAACCCCTGGGGTCCGGCTGTCATGTGGGGCTGCGTTGTGGCGTGCCTGGGCCTGGCGCTGTGGCAGGCCAGCGAAGCAACCCTGCGCGCGCGGAGCCTGCCCCGCAAGGAACGGCTGGCCAAGCTGGTGTCATCCGGCTTCCTGGCCGTTGCCTACGGCAGCGTCGGCCTGACCTTCGCAGGCTTCGCTCTGGGGCAGCGGAGCGACTCGGGCGACAACACGCGTGACTTCAGCGCCAAACTGATGGCCAACCCCGTGGGTCCCTGGGTCCTGGTTGCCCTGGGCCTGACCATCCTGGGCATCGGCATCTACTTCATGGTCAAAGGCTTCCGGCGCGGGTTCAGGGAAGAGCTCCTTCATTTCGAGGGCACCCGGCGCGGCAGGCTCATCGAGAGCCTGGGCGTCACCGGGCACGTGGCCAAAGGGATGGCGCTGAACCTTACCGGGTTGTTGTTCATTATTGCTGCTGCCAAGCACCGGCCTGACGAATCCACCGGCCTGGACGGCAGCCTCAAGGCCCTGCAGGGCCATCCGTTCGGGCCAACGCTGCTGGTGGCGATCGGCGGGGGCTTTATCGCCTACGGAATCTTCGCGCTGATCCGGGCCAGGTTCGGCCGCATGTAGTCCCGGGGTTTGTGGGTAGGGAGGAAGTATGACCCAACAGCTGCGCGTAGTTTCCGCCGTCACCGGGAGTGCCGGGCAGGCCTTTGCTGCCCTCTTCCGGCTCCTGAAAGTGGCGCGCCCTGACCGGCCCATCCACCCTGAGGGCCTGGGCCTGACCGGAACGTTAACCAGGACCGGCAACCCGGCAGGCCCCAGCGGGATCGACTGGCTGGACTCGCCCGGGACGGACCAGGTGGTGGCACGCTTTTCGCGGTCCCTGGGGCTGCCGCAGGTATTGCCTGACATCCTGGGCCTGGCCCTCCGGGTGACGCCTTCCGGTGCCGCGGCTCCTGGTTCCGGTCCCGCGGACGTCCTGTTCGCCTCCACCGGCTGGGGCCTGGCCGGCCGGTTCCTGCTGATGCCCCGGCTGGATGTTGCCGGGGCCGCGATGACCACGCTCATGCCCTACCGCAGCCGCAGCGGCCCCGTGCTGCTGGGACTTCGGACCCGCAGCCTCCCGCCGGGTTCGCTGTCTTCCGGTGAGTGGGTCCTGGGGCTGCACTGGGCCAAACCGGGCGGCCGCTGGCGGGAATGCGGTGAACTGCGGCTGCAAACCGGCGCCACTCCGGGGGACATCCCCTTGCGTTTCGATCCCCTCGAGAACCAGCCGCCCGGGGCCGGAACCTACGGGTGGACCCGGCGGCTGCGGAAGCCGTCCTACCGGGCCGCGCGGCGGCCCGCACCTCCCGCCGTCGTACGTCCCACCGGACCGGCCGCACAGCACAGCACCACTGGAAGGAACTCCATGTCCACCGTCTCGCAGTTGTTCGAATCCCCCTCCGCGGACGTCTGGCGGGTCATCGCCGACGGCTGGCTGTACTCCGGCTGGGTGGTGGGCGCCTCCCGGATCAGGGACGTGGACGCGGAATGGCCCGGGCTCGGAGCCCACCTCCACCATTCGGTGGGCGCCTGGCCGCTGGTGATCAATGACAGCACCCGCGTCACCGCCGTCGAGCCCGGACGGTCACTGGAACTGGTGGCGCGGGGCTGGCCGATGGGTGAGGCCAAGGTGGACATCAAACTTGAGGACCGCGGCAACCAGTGCCTGGTGACCATCGCGGAGGACGCCATCCGCGGCCCCGGCAAGCTTATGCCCAAGTTCCTGCGCGATCCCATGATCTCGGCTCGCAACCGCGAGACACTGCGGCGCCTCGAGTTGATGGCGGTCGGGGGCGCGGGCAAACCCAAATAACCCAAGCGGGTTAAACCGTTAAAGCAGGAACCGCGGGACCATCCGGTCCCGCGGTTGCTGCTGTTCCAGAGTCCTAGACCTGGGCGGACACGCCGTCACGCGAGATGTCCACCATGTCCCCGCGCGGCACCACCTTGATGCGCTCACGCGTGACCTCCACGCCGTGCGAGCCGCCGGCTTCGGTGGCCGCTGCGCCGAGGGCGAGCTCGTGGGCGTCCAGCGCCAGCCAGCCTTCCCAGCTGGTGAACTTCACGCCGCGCGAATCGAGGAGGTCCACGACGGCGTCCTCCTGCGGGGCGGACGCGACCGGCAGGTTTTCGCGGTCTTCGAGCAGGTAGGTCACGGTCTCCAGGGCGTCGCCCTTGGTGTGGCCGATCAGGCCGACCGGTCCGCGCTTGATCCAGCCGGTGGCGTAGAGGCCCGGCACGTGCTGGCCATCGGCATCCAGGACGCGGCCGCCGTCATTCGTGACAACGCCCTTCTTGTGGTCGAACTCGACGTCCGGCAGGGCAGAGCCGAAGTAGCCGATGGCGCGGTACACGGCCTGGACAGGGTAGTCCACGAACTCGCCGGTGCCGCGGGCGTTGCCGGTGCCGTCCAGTTCGGTGCGCTCGAACTTGATGCCGGCCACCTTGCCGGGGGTCTCGGCGTCGTCGTAGACCTCCACCGGGCTGTGCAGGAAGTGCAGGTGCAGGCGCCGGGAGGCCTTGAGCTCGGAGAGGTCCTCGGGCTGCTCGGCGATCCAGTTGGTGAGCGTGCCCACCATCGTCTTGGTCTGGTTGTTGGTCTGGATCTGGCGGTCCGATTCCTCGTCGAACTCGAAGTCCTCCGGGTACAGGATGATGTCCACGTCCTTGGAGTGGGACAGCTCGCGCAGCTCCAGCGGGGTGAACTTCACCTGGGCGGGACCGCGGCGGCCAAAGACGTGCACGTCCGTGACGGGCGAGGCCTTCAGGCCGGCGTAGACGTTGTCCGGGATCTCGGTGGTGAGGAGGTCGTCGGCGTGCTTGGACAGGACGCGGGCCACGTCCAGGGCCACGTTGCCGTTGCCGAGCACGGCGATTTCCTTGGCCTCCAGTGGCCATTCGCGCGGGACGTCCGGGTGGCCGTCGTACCAGGACACGAAGTCGGCGCCGCCGAAGGAGCCCTCCAGCTCGATGCCGGGGATGTTCAGGTCCGCGTCCTTGATGGCGCCGGTGGCGAAGATGACGGCGTCGTAGTGGGTGCGCAGGTCCTCGATGGTGAGGTCGGTGCCGTAGTCCACATTGCCGAAGAAGCGGATGTCGCCGCGGTCCAGCACCTTGTGCAGCGCGTTGACGATGCCCTTGATGCGCGGGTGGTCCGGGGCAACGCCGTAGCGGATCAGGCCATAGGGTGCCGGGTAACGGTCAAAGAGGTCGATGCTGACCGTCAGCTCGCCGCTCTTGACGGCTTCGCTCTTGGTGAGGATGTCAGCGGCGTAAACGCCGGCCGGGCCGGAGCCCACGACGGCGACGCGCAGCGGACGTTCGGCAGAACCTACGGAGGTGCTTGATGACACGGCTGTGTTCCTTTTGTTCGGTCTTAGGCGGTGAGGACGCGGGGCTTGTTCGGGGTGGTGGTGCTGTAGTCAGCGGTTTTGAAGTGCGACGGCGCGTACGGGCTCACGCGCACCACATCACCGATGACAATCACGGCAGGATTTGCGACGCCGACCGCCTGGGCCTGGTCGGCGATGGAACCGAGCGTGCCGATGGTGACGCGCTGGTCCGGCAAATAGCCGTTTTCCACGATACCAACAGGGGTGTCGGCGGGCAGGCCGGCTTCGCCCAGCGCGGACGCGGATTCGCGCAGCTGGCCGACGCCCATGAGCAGGACAATCGTGTGGTCGGCGCGGGCCGGAACCTCGGAGAGTTCCTCGTGGCCGGTGACGACGCTGAAGCCCTTGGCCAGGCCGCGGTGGGTCACCGGGATGCCTGCTGCGGCCGGAACCGAGATGGCGGAGGTCACGCCGGAAACCACTTCCACCTCCACGCCGTGCTGCCGGCAGTATTCGGCTTCCTCGCCGCCGCGGCCCAGCACGTACGGGTCGCCGCCTTTCAGCCGGACCACGCGGTGGCCCTGGAGGGCTTCCTCCACCAGGATGCGGTTGATTTCTGCCTGCGGCACCGGGTGGTGGCCGGGGGTCTTGCCCACTTCGATGACGCGGACGTCGGGGGCGAGTTCGTTCAGGAGGTCGCGCGGGCCCAGCCGGTCGGCCACCACGACGTCGGCCTGGCCCAGGAGCCGGCGGCCGCGGACGGTGATGAGCCCGGTGTCACCAGGCCCACCGCCGACCAGGGCGACGCTTCCCCGATGGGCGCGGCGGCGGCGCAGCGGCAGGTCGCCGGTTTCCAGGGCGGTGGCCACGGCGTCACGGACGGCCATGGCGCGGCGCGGGTCTCCCCCGGCGTTGACGGCGATCTTGACGTCGTCCACGTGGGCGACCGCGGGGGTCCAGGCGGCGGAAGCTTCATGGTTGGAGGCGTTGACGCACCAAACGCGCTGCGCCTCGGCGTCGGCCGATACCTGGGCGTCCACCTCGGGATCCCCGGTGGCGGTCTGGACGAACCAGACGCCGTCGACGTCCTTTGACTCATAAGGGCGCGCTTCCCAGGTAAGCAGGCCGGCGTCGGCCATGTCCTTCAGCGCGGGTGCGGCAACCGGAGCCACGACGGTGACTACGGCACCGGCGTCGAGCAGCCCCTTGGCGCGGCGGGCAGCAACGGGGCCGCCGCCCACCACCAGCACGGGACGGCCGAGCAGCCGCAACGCGGTGGGGTAAATATCCTGAATTGCCATGGATCAACGGTAGGTCCGCGTCACATTCGCCCACAAAGGCCGAGCAACACCAGTTCACGCAAGGTAACGCTGCGTCACAAACGTTCCTTAACCGTGGGTGGACAGGAACTGCCCCCTGCGGATGATGAGGCGCTCCAGGTAGCGGGCCAGGAACAGGCGTTCGACGACGCGGCCCAGGACACCGAACGGCGCGCTGAACTGCACCCGGTCCACCATCACGCTTCCCGACACTGTGGGCTCGAATTCGTGGACGTGCCGGAAGGCCTTGAAGGGACCGGCGACTTGCTCGTCCGTGAAACTGCGCGGGTAGTCAAAGGCGGTGATGCGGCTGGTCATGGTGAGCGGTATGCCGAAGTGCGTGGCCCGCCACGTTACTTCCTCGCCCTCCCCGATCAGTCCGCTGGTGACGCCTTTTACGGCCCTTTCCCCCGCACTCACTCCAGCCCGCCAGCCGGGACGCAAATGCGTCAGGGATGCAGAAAGCCCGACGGCGGGAGGTCGCCGTCGGGCCCTTGCGGTGCGGTGGGATGGGGCAGGGTCAGCGGGTGCTGCCGGCCAGGAGGCCCCGGCGGCGCAGGAGCCGCTTCTCGATGGGGCCGAACACCAGGAGCTCGATGAGGATGCCGACACCGAGGATCAGCAGGATCGCGGCCATGACCACGGACATATCCGAAAGCGTGCGGCCCTGGTCCAGGAGGGAGCCCAGGCCGAAGCCGATGGTTCCGCCTACCGCGATGATTTCCGCGGCCATGAGTGAGCGCCACGAGAATGCCCATCCCTGCTTCAGGCCGCTGAGGTATCCGGGCAGCGCCGCGGGAAGGATCACCTGCAGGGCCATCTGCAACCGGCTGGCACCCAGGACTGTACCCACGCGGCGGTACTGCGGCGGGATCTGGTCCACCCCGGAAATGAGCCCGTTGATGATGGACGGGATGGCGCCCATGAACACCACGAAGTACACGGTGGCGTCGGTCAGGCCGAACCAGATGATGGCCGCCGGGACCCACGCCACGGACGGCAGCACCTGCAGGCCGGAAATCAGCGGACCAAACGCACGCCGCAGCGGTGCAACCTGGGCCAGCAGCAGGCCGACGGGGGTGGCAATGGCCACCGAGATGAGGAAGCCAATTACCCCGCGCTGCAGCGAGGTCCACATGGACTCTTGGAGCTTGCCCTCGCTCCAGAGCGAGCCCATCTGCGCCACCACGTCCAGGGGCCCGGGGACCAGGTCGCGGCGCTTCATACCGAGCGACACGTAGAACTGCCAGACCAGCACCAGGACCACCAGCGCGGCCACGGGCAGCAGGATCCGGCTCCAGTCGACGCGGTGTTTGCGGTCGGCGTCGGACTGCAGCGAGTCCAGGCCGGATTCAAGCTCCCGGAGGTCCTCGTTCCCGGTGGACGTCCGGGTCAACGCGGCATGGACGTGGCGGGTTTCAGCAGCTGCGGTTTCGACAGGCTCAACCACCGGCTCCTCCTCAAGCAAAGGCGGGTTACTTGGCATGGCGGCGAATCTCCTCCCGCAGCCGGGCGGTGATGACCCCGGTCAGCTGGCCGGCGAGCCCGGCGTCGGTTCGGTGTTCCTCGGTGACGGCCCATTCCTGGACCACGCGGCCGGGTCGGGAGGACAGCAGCAGCACGCGCTGGCCAAGCCGGACGGCTTCGCGGACGTTGTGGGTGACGAATACGATGGTGCGCCCGGTTTCCTTCCAGATGCGCTCGAGTTCGTCGTGCAGCAGGTCGCGGGTGATGGCGTCCAGGGCGGCGAAAGGTTCATCCATGAGCAGCAGCTGCCGGTCCTGGGCCAGGGAGCGGGCCAGGGATACGCGCTGGCGCATGCCGCCGGAAAGCTCGTGCGGGCGCTTGTCCCCGGCCGAGCCGAGGTGCACGAGTTCCAGGAGTTCCTGGGCCTTGGTCCGGCGTTCGGCCTTGCCCACGCCGCGCAGCTTCAGGGCGAGTTCGATGTTTTCGCGGGCGGTAAGCCAGGGGAACAGGGCGGCGTCCTGGAACATGAAGGCGGCACCGTCGCTGGGCACTTCCAGGGCGCCCGACGTCGGCGCTTCCAGTCCCGCGATGATGTTCAGGAGGGTGGATTTGCCGCAGCCGGAGGCACCAAGGAGGGCAACGAACTCGCCTCTCCCGATGTTGGCGTTGACGTCGTCCAGTACCGGGGCGCCGTCGCCGAAGCGCTTGCCCAGGTGTTCCAGTACCACTGGCATGGTGGCGTCCTTCAGTAGTTGGGTTGGTCAGTCCTGGCCGAGGCCGGCTGCTGAAATCTTGTCGGTACTGCCGATAATCCCGTTGAGTGCGCGGAGGTCGAAGAGGCCGTTGATGTCCGCCTTCTTGGTAGTGCCTGCCTCCACGCCGTCCTGCAGCAGTTTGGGGTAGCTGCCGGCCAGCGGGTCAAGGGTGAAGGTGATGTTCGCCAGCGACCGGGCCAGGACGTCAGCGGGCAGGGCTGCACCGGCGGTTTCCTCCAGGGCGGAGTTGATGAGGGTTGCCTTCTCGTCGGCCGGTGCAGAGTTGAGCCAGGCAACCGATTCCGCGTTGCCTTTGATCAGGGCCTTGACGGTGTCCGGGTGGTCGGCGGCGAACTTCTGGTTCACGATCAGGATGGTGGTGGGGAACTCGCCGGGCTTGCCGGTGCCGCTTCCGTCCCACAGGTCTTTTTCGTCCACCAGGACTTTGGCTCCGGCGGTGAGCACCAGGCGGGACGCCCACGGCTCAGGCAACCAGGCGCCGTCGATCTTTCCGTCCTGGAACAGCTTGAGCGTCTGGGCGTTGTCCGTGGGGTTGATGGCGACGTCGCCGCTGCCGTCCACGTTGGTCTTGTAGCCCTGCCTGGCCAGCCAGGCCCGCAGCGCCACGTCCTGGGTGCCGCCGAGCTGAGGCGTGGCCAGGGTCTTGCCCTTCAGGTCGGCGGCTGAGGTGATCCCCGGCTTGACCACCAGCTGCGCACCGCCGGCCGCGGCCCCGGCGATGACGCGCACGGACTGGCCCTGGCTTTTGGCGAACGCGTTGATGGCTGGGTTGGGGCCGATGTAGGCGGCGTCGATGGCTCCGGCGTTCAGGGCTTCGATGGCGGCCGGGCCGGCGTTGAAGGTCTCGGTGCTGAGCCTGGTGCTGCCCAGGGCATCGGCCAGGAACCCCTTCTTGACTCCCACCAGGGCGGCGGCGTGCGTGACGTTGCCGAAGTAGCCGAGCTTCAGTTCGGCGGCCGGGCTGGGCTCGGCAGCCTGGGCCTCCGTGTTGCGGGAGACGTTTGACGCCACGATGGCCCCGAAAGCGATCAGCAGGACCAGCCCGAGGGCCAGGGCAGCCTCGACGGCACGCTTGCGCTTGGGGACCGCGCTTTCGCCTGCCACGATGCGGGTCATCCCGGGCTTGGAACTAGTCATTGTTTCACCATAGGGAGTGGCCCAAACCCGTTCAATGAAGCGGAAACGGGGGGTCACGCACGTTCATCTAGCGTCACATTTGACCGCGCTGCTGCCCGGTTTGGCAGATTCAGTTGCCTTTGACGTTGACCAACTGCCGCAGCTTGTGCCGCACCCTGACGAGGTCCGCGGCGTCCTGCATGACCTGGTCGATCGGCTTGTACGCGGCCGGGATCTCGTCGATGAAGGCCTCCGACGCGCGGAACTCGATCCCCCGCATGGCCCGCTTCAGTTCCTCGAGGGTGAAGGTTTTGCGGGCGGCGTTGCGCGAATACTCCCGGCCGGCGCCGTGCGGGGAGGAGTTCAGCGACGCGGTGTTGCCCAGGCCTTCCACCACGTAGGACGCTGTCCCCATGGACCCGGGAATCAGTCCCGGATCGCCCGGCGCCGCCTTGATGGCACCCTTGCGGGACACCCATACCGACTTTCCGTAATGTGTCTCCTGCTCGGTGAAGTTGTGGTGGCAGTTGATCCGTTCGCGTTCCCGGACCGGCCCGCCTGCCCAGCGGCTGAACTGGGCCATCATGCGGTCCATCATTTCCTCCCGGTTCAGCAGCGCGAAGTGCTGGGCCCAGCGCAGCTCGGCGATGTAGCGCTCGAACTGCGGGGTGCCTTCGTCCAGGTAGGCGAGATCGGGGTCCGGCAGGTAGATCTGGTGCTTCCTGCTGATGTGCTGGGCGACGCCAATGTGGTGCTGGGCGATCCTGTTGCCGATGCCCCTCGAGCCGGAATGCAGGAAGAGCCACACGCCGTCGTCCTCATCCGCCGAGACCTCGATGAAGTGGTTCCCCGAGCCCAGGGACCCCAGCTGCAGCTCCCACTTGTCGACGTACTGGGCGGGGTTGAAGCCGGCCTTCGCAGCCCGGCGCTTCAGTTCGGCGACCCGGGGCTCCGCCGTGGGCAGGACCTTCCGGTTGTTGTGCCCGGCGGACAACGGAATCGCCCGCTCGATGTCCTCCCGCAGGCTCTTCCGGTCCTTGGGCAGGTCCTTCACGGAGTACTGCGTCCGGACCGCGATCATGCCGCAGCCGATGTCCACGCCTACCGCGGCCGGGATAATGGCGCGGAGTGTGGGGATGACCGATCCCACGGTGGCGCCCTTGCCCAGGTGCGCGTCAGGCATCAGCGCCAGGTGGGGGTAAATGAACGGCAGGCCCGACGTCATCACCGCCTGTTCGCGGGTCTTGTCATCCAGGATGGACGCCCAGTTCAAGAGCTTGGGACCGATGGTTTCCATTGCCGCCTCCCGCCGCGGTGACCAGGACTAGGGTAGGTCCTAGGCTAACCCCGCCTTCGAGAGGAGATGCAGCCATGGTCAGCGTCCAGACGGACATCCACATCGACAGGCCGCGCGCCGAAGTGGCGGACTTCGCGGCGAACCCGGACAACGCGCCGCGGTGGTACGTCAACATCCACTCTTCACAGCGGCTGGACGGCGGCGGGCTGGGCCCGGGCTCGAAGGTGGCCTTCACGGCGAAGTTCCTGGGCCGGGAACTCAACTACACGTACGAGTTCGTGGAGTACGTCCCCGGCGAAAAGCTGGTGATGCGCACCGACCAGGGCCCGTTTCCCATGCAGACCACTTACACGTGGACGGACGACGCCGGCGGGACCAGGATGACCCTTGGCAACAGCGGGAGACCGTCGGGTTTCTCGCGGCTGGCCGGGCTGGTCATGGAACCAATGATGCGGCGCGAAAACCGGAAGGACCTGCAGCGGCTCAAGGCGATCCTCGAGGAGCGAACGTAGGCCGTTAACCACGAAATCGCCGGAACAGCGCGAGGCAGCCGTAGCGTTACGGCTGCCTCGCAGCGTTTCCGGCGATTTCGGCGAAGACTAGATGCTGTAGCGCTCGTCCTCGTGGTCGCCCGGATGGTCCTTGACCAGGCCCGCGGCCAACGTGTTGCCGTCCAGCGGATCGATCACCAGGAACGCGCCCGTGCGGCGGTGGTGCAGGTAGTTCTCCAGCGGCAGCGGCGCGGCGAGCCGGAGCTGGGCGTGGCCGATGTCGTTCAGTTCCAGGGTGGACGCAGGCTCCAGCTTGAAGGAGGCCAGGTCCAGCTTGCCGGTGACGTTGCGGACCATCGCCTGGACGGTGCGCGTGCCGTGCTTGACCAGCACCTTCTGGCCTTCGCGGAGGGGCTTGGGCGAGAGCCAGCACAGGGCTGCGTACAGGTCGGCCGACGCTTCGCGGACGGTTCCGGCAGCGGCGATGGTGTCTCCGCGGGCGACATCGAACTCGTCCGCCAGCCGGATGGCCACAGACTGCGGCGCGGCGGCTTCCTCCAGGGAGGCGCCCGCGAAGTCGATGCCGGCCACGGTGGTGGTGCGGGGATCCTGGCCGGGGGTCAGGACGGACACCTGGTCGCCCACCTTGACGGAGCCTTCGGTGATCTGGCCGGCATAGGCACGGTAGTCACGGAAGGCCTCCGCGTCCAGGCCGGCGGCGACGGCGTCGGGAGCCAGGGCACCCTGCGGCCGGACCACCAGCTGCACCGGGAAGCGGAAGCTTTCCAGGTGGCTTTCGAGTTCATCGGCGGCGGGGAGGGTTTCGAGGACCTCCAGCAGGGCCGGGCCGGTGTACCAGGGGGTACGTTCGGAACGGTCCACCACGTTGTCGCCATCAAGGGCGGACACCGGGATGACCAGCAGGTCGCTGATGCCGTCCGAACCGAGGCCCAGTTCGCGGCCCACCTGCTGCACGTCGGCTTCGATGTCGCGGAATACGGACTCGCTGAAGTCCACCAGGTCGATCTTGTTCACGGCCACGATCACGTGCGCCACGCGCAGCAGCTGCAGCACGGAGAGGTGCCGGCGGGTCTGCTCCAGGACACCCTTGCGGGCGTCAATGAGTACGACGACGGCATCCGCCGTGGACGCGCCCGTCACCGTGTTCTTGGTGTACTGAACGTGCCCGGGGCAGTCGGCCAGGATGAAGCTGCGGCGGTCGGTGGCGAAGTAGCGGTAGGCCACGTCGATGGTGATGCCCTGTTCGCGCTCGGCGCGCAGGCCGTCGGTGAGCAGGGCCAGGTCGATGCCGCCCTTGTCGCCGCCGAAGCCGCGGTCGGCCGAGGTGCGGGCCACGGCGTCGAGCTGGTCGGCCAGGATCGCCTTGGAATCGTGGAGGAGGCGGCCCACCAGGGTGGACTTGCCGTCGTCGACCGATCCCGCGGTGGCGAAGCGGAAGAGCGTGGTGGGCAGGGCCGACTCGAGGTCTGCAGCCAAAGTTTCGGTGCTCATTAGAAGTACCCGTCCTTCTTGCGGTCTTCCATGGCGGCCTCGGAGATGCGGTCATCTGCGCGGGTGGCGCCACGTTCGGTCAGGGTGGAGGCGGCGACTTCAACCACGACGTCGGACACCGTGTACGCGTTGGACTCGACGGCGCCGGTGCAGGACATGTCGCCCACGGTGCGGTAGCGGACGGTCTTGGTGATGACTTCCTCATCGGGGCGGGGCTGGGATACCTCGCCGACGGCACGCCACATGCCGTCGCGGGCGAAGACCTCGCGCTCGTGGGCGTAGTAGAGGCCGGGGAGTTCGATGTTCTCGCGCTCGATGTAGCGCCAGATGTCCAGTTCGGTCCAGTTGCTGATGGGGAACGCGCGGACGTGCTGGCCCACGGTGTGGCGGCCGTTGTAGAGGTTCCACAGCTCGGGGCGCTGGTTGCGGGGGTCCCATTGGCCGAACTCGTCGCGGAGGCTCAGGATGCGTTCCTTGGCGCGGGCCTTGTCCTCGTCGCGGCGGCCGCCACCGAAGACGGCGTCGAACTTGTTCTGCTGGATGGCGTCCAGCAGCGGCACGGTCTGCAGCGGGTTGCGGGTTCCGTCGGCACGCTCAGCCAGCTCACCGCGGTCGATGAACTCCTGCACTGAACCCACCACGAGTTTCAGGCCGAGGCGCTCGACGGTGCGGTCGCGGAAGTCGATGACCTCGGGGAAGTTGTGCCCGGTGTCCACGTGCAGCACGGGGAACGGCACCTTGCCGGGCCAGAACGCCTTGGTGGCCAGGTGCAGCATCACCACTGAGTCCTTGCCGCCGGAGAACAGCAGCGCAGGCTTCTCGAACTCGGCAACCACCTCACGGATGATGTGGATGGCCTCGGATTCAAGGGTGTCCAGGCTGGACAGTCGGGTTGAGACGCCGGCCTCGGTCACCTGGGTCTCCTCGGTAAGTGAAGTGCTCATACGTGTAGTCCGCATTCTGTCTTGTCGGATCCTGCCCAGCGGCCGGCGCGGGGGTCTTCGCCGGGCGCCACCTTGCGGGTGCAGGGCTGGCAGCCAATGGAGGGGTAACCCTGGGAAAGCAGCGGGTTGACGGGCAAAAGGTTGTCGTCCGAGTACTGGACCAGCTGGTCGAACGTCCACGCAGCCATGGGGTTGACCTTGACCAGGCCGTTCTTCTCGTCCCAGCTGACCAGCGGCGTGTTGGTGCGCGTGGGGGCTTCATCGCGTCGGACGCCGGTGAACCAGAGTTCGTAGCCGGCCAGGGTGCGCTGCAGCGGGGCCACCTTGCGGAGGGCGCAGCACTGGGCGGCGTCACGGGCGAAGAGGTCCTTGCCCAGCAGCCGGTCCTGCTGCTCCACAGTGTTCTCCGGGAGCACGTCCACCACGTTGACGCGGAGGTTCGCGGCCACCTCGTCACGCGTGGCGTAGGTTTCCGGGAAGTGGTAGCCGGTCTCCAGGAACAGGACGTCGACACCGGGCATCTGGTCCGCCACCAGGGCGGGCAGGACGGCGTCGGCCATGGAGCAGGCGACGGCGACCGCGGGCAGGTCGAAGTTGCGCTCCACCCAGGCGATGACGTCGCGGGCGGGGGCGTCCCAGCCGAGCTCGGCAGCGCCGGCTTCGGCCAGGGCCTTCAGCTCTTCCGTGGGCCGCTTGGCGGGTGCGGGTGCGGGTGCGAGATGCTTTGCCATTACTGCAGTGCCTCCTCGTCTGCTGCGTGGGCCCATTCGGCGAAGGTCTGGCCTTCGGCGTGGTCGGCCACGAACCGGCGCACCACGCGCTCCACATAGTCGGGCAGGTCGTCGACGTAGACCTTCAGGCCGCGGACGGTACGGCCCAGGCCTGCTTCCTCGCGGTCATTGTTGGCCAGCCCGCCGCCCAGGTGGACCTGGAAACCCGGGGAGGGATCGCCGTCGGGCGTTGGCAGCATCATGCCCTTGAGGCCGATGTCCGCGGTCTGGATGCGCGCGCAGGAGTTGGGGCAGCCGTTGATGTGCAGCGACAGTGCCTGCGGCAGCCGGCCCGACTCGGCAAGGTCGGCCAGGCGGCGTTCCAGCTCGGCGATAGCGGTGGCGGCCGTGTACTTGGTCTCCACGATGGCCAGCTTGCAGTACTCGATGCCGGTGCAGGCGATGGTGCCGCGGCGGAACACGGACGGGCGGGCGGACAGGCCAAGGGTGTCCAGCTCGGTGATGAGCGGCTCCACCTGGTCCTTCTCGACGTCCAGCACCACAATCTTCTGGTGCGGCGTGGTGCGCAGCCGGTAGGAGCCGTGGGCCTCAAGGGTGTCGGCGAGCTTGACCAGGGCAGCGCCGGAGAGGCGGCCGGCGATCGGGGTGGCGCCGATGAAGAACTTGCCGTCCTTCTGCTCGTGCACGCCCACGTGGTCACCGGGGGTGGCGGGCTTGGGTGCGGCGGGACCGTCGGCCAGCTTGTAGCCCAGGTATTCGTCCTCCAGGATCTGGCGGAACTTCTCCGGGCCCCAGTCGGCCAGCAGGAACTTCAGGCGGGCCTTGGTGCGCATCCGGCGGTAGCCGTAGTCACGGAAGATGCTGGTGACACCCAGCCACACGTCGGCGGCCTGGTCCGGCTGGACGAAGGCACCCAGGCGCTTGCCGAGCATCGGGTTGGTGGACAGCGCGCCGCCTACCCAAAGGTCGTAGCCGGCCCCGAGTTCGGGGTGGCGGACACCCACGAACGCGCAGTCGTTGATTTCGTGGACCACGTCCTGGCTGGGGTGCCCGGTGATCGCGGTCTTGTACTTGCGCGGCAGGTTGGACAGCAGTGGGTTGCCGATGAACCGCTCCCCCAGCTCGGCGATGAGCGGAGTGGGATCGATGATCTCGTCCTTGGCGATACCGGCCACGGGCGAACCCAGGATGACGCGGGGCACGTCGCCGCAGGCTTCGGTGGTGGACAGTCCCACGGACTCCAGGCGGTTCCAGATCTCGGGGATGTCCTCCACCCGGATCCAGTGCAGCTGGATGTTCTGGCGGTCGGTGAGGTCGGCCGAGTCCCGGGCGAAGTCCACGGAGATCTGGCCGATGACGCGCAGCTGCTCGGTGGTGAGGGCGCCGCCATCGATCCGCACGCGCAGCATGAAGTACTTGTCTTCGAGCTCGTGCGGCTCAAGGGTTGCGGTCTTGCCGCCGTCGATCCCGGGCTTGCGCTGGGTGTACAGGCCCCACCAGCGGAAGCGGCCGTGCAGGTCCTGGCCGGGGATGGCGTCGAAGCCTTCCTTGGCGTAGATGGTCTCGATACGCTCGCGGACGTTCAGGCCGTCGTCTTCCTGTTTCCAGGTTTCGTTGGCGTTCAGCGGCGTCTTGCCGTCCACTTTCCACTGCCCGTGCGGTTTTGCGGCGGGGCGGGACGGGCGTGCGGGGCGCTTGGCGGCAGCGGAATCCGCCGACGCTCCGGCTAGAGCTGTATCAGTCATGCATCGACTGTAGGGCCGCGCCGAAGGGCGTCACAAAGGCCCGGAAACGCTAAGTCACCTAGGGAAATATTTCGTCACGAAACGCCGGACAGCCTTGAAGAAGCCTCCCTGCTGTGCATCGGCGGCCGCCTCGTTTCGGGCTGCGGCGGAGGCCCCCGGTGCGGCTTCTTCGGGCGCTGCGGCGGGTGCTGAATTCATCCGGGCGACGGCGGCGTCGTACCTGTCCAGCGCGATTTCGGCGAGCACGCGGGAGGGCAGCAGCGGCTCGGTCACGAGGTCGGCTCCCGCCTTGGCCAGCTGGTCGTGGAAGAAGCCCGGCGCCAGGAGGTAGGAGGCAACCACCACCCGCCCGCCGACGTCGACCGCTCCCGCGGACTCCCCCGCCCCGGCACCCCCGGCGAGCTCCTCGCGAAGCATGGCGACGGCGTCGGGCACGGAAGGCTTGGCGGACGCGCCGTAGGCGGCCACGATGCGGTTTGACCGCAGCTCCCGCAACTGGCCCAGCAACTCCTCCACGCTGACGGCGGCCTTGGGGTTGGAAGAGCCGGCGGCGGCCAGCACGATCACGTCATTGTCCGTGGTGCCGGCCTCACGCAGCCGCTGGTCCAGCAGCCGGGCGAGCCGCGGGTCGGGGCCCAGGGGCGCGGCGGCCGCGCTGCCCGGGCGGCTCTTCACGGCGCGGGCGATGTCCACCTTCACGTGGTAACCAACGCTCAGCAACAAAGGAACCACGACGGCGGGCTCCCCGGCCGGCATGCCCGCCACCACATCCACCAGGTCGGGCTGCTGGACATCCACATAGGCCTCCCGGACATCCAGTCCGGGGCGCAGTTCGGCGATGGCCGCGCGCAGGGCGTTGACCTCCGCGGCTCCCTGTGTGTTGGACGTCCCATGGGCGCAGGCGATCATGATGGGGCTGTTCATAGGGGTTAGCGTAACGTTGGAGCCGCCCTGTCCGCCCTCTTTGAATTGCCGGGACGCTCCATGACATTCGCCTTTGACAACTCCCCGGTGTGGCTGGATCTGCTGGGCGTATTCTTCTTTGCCGTCTCGGGCTCGCTGCTGGCCGCGCGGAAGCAGATCGACATTGTGGGATCCCTGCTGCTGGCCTCCATGGTGGGGCTTGGCGGCGGCGTCATCCGCGACATCATCCTGGGCACAGTTCCGGCGGCCTTCACCAACCCGGCGTACTTGGCCCCGCCGCTGCTGGCGACCGTGCTGGTGTTTTTCCTGTTCTCCAGCGTCCAGCGCTACACATCGCTGCTGATCCTGTTCGACGCCGCCGGACTGGCGCTGTTCTGCATGACCGGAACACTCAAGGCGCTGTCCACCGGGCTGAATCCGGTGGCCTCCGTACTGCTGGGAGTAACGACGGCGGTGGGTGGCGGCCTGCTGCGGGACATCACCGCCAACGAGGTTCCGGAACTGTTCAACCCCAAGGACATCTATGCCCTGCCCGCGTTTCTGGGTTCCACGCTGACGGCAATCCTGTGGGTCTTCGGTGTGTTCAACGTCCTGACGGCCGCAGTCATCGCTGCCGTGGTTTTCACCTTCCGGGTCCTTGCCTGGCGGCGGTCATGGCAGGCGCCCCTCGCGGTCCGCGGGTGGCAGCGGCGGACGGCTGATCCGGGCCTCTGAGGGTTCGCCCGATGGCATTTTGGGGTGGTCCGGATTGGCTAGGATATGAGCATGACTGACATGTTCCTCGAGAAGTTCAAAGCGCTTGTTCCGAAGTATCTCGAGGATGAATGGCAGGAAGAGGACGGCCTGACCCTCGAGGAGCTGGACAAGGCCCTCGCCGACCATCAATTCCAGATCCCGCTGGTCCTGCGCGAGTTCTACCTCGCCCTGGGTGGCTGCGAGGACTTGATGGAGGCCTACCACTACTTCTGGGACCCCGAGGAACTCGAGGTCGATGACGAGGGCTTCCTCATGTTCCTCGAGGACGAAGAGGAACAGTTCACGTGGGGCTTCCGCGTAGGCGACCTCGGCGTCCCCGATCCCATCGTGTACCGCCGCAACAACGCCCGCGGCCAGTGGAAGTCCGAGGAAGGCACCTTCTCCGAGTTCGTCTTCGACATGTTCGAGTGGGCGTTTGAGGACGAAGAAGAGTAAAGGGCTCTTTCCGGGTCGGGGTTGTAGACGACGTCGGCGTATCCGTAGCGCAGGACGGCATAGCCGCTGAGGGTACTGGCTTTGTTCCGCGAGCGGTCCTTCTTGACCTGTCGCGGCTTTAGGTGGCTGCGGCCGTCGATTTCCAGGATCAGGAATCCCTCGAGCAGGAAATCCACGAAGCCGATCCCGGGCAGGTCGACCCGGGTCTGGGTGTAAATCCCTTCCGCGCGGAAGACGCGGAAGAGCAGGCGGGCCACGACCTCAATGGCGGAATCAGCCGTGCCGTCAACCAGGTCAAGCACTTTCCGGGCAGCTCCATTCCGGTTTCCCGGCAGCCGTTGGTGCAGGTACGGCAACGTGGTCACGCCCTGCCGCACGGCGCTCTCCACCATTACTGCCGCTTCGATCTCAGCCAGGCAGCGCAACCCGTGAATGAGTATGTCAGTCATGCTTGCGACCGGCTCCGCAGTTCCGGGTGGAACCAATGACGTACGGTGCACAGCACTCCGTGCCTGAGACGGCAAACTTCACCGGAGGCGGCCGCATTGCGGATGTCCCGATCCGAAAACCCAGCTCTCAGGATCGTTTGCGTGCGGGCCACAGAACCGGCGTTGTCCAAAAAGCGGCAAAGATCCATAGAACCAGCACAGCGGATGCCCGATTCTGCCAGAAGGGATGAAGCGGGCCATGTGCGTACCCGGCGTTCGAAAGCCCTGTGACACACGGAGTTACACAGGACTTGCGCATTGTGACAAAGCTGTCATAAGCTATTCACGGATCCGCTAAACGCCTCCGGCGGGTCTGATGCGAACGGAGAGATAGCCCCGGTTCACAGCAGCTTCGGTTGCCGCGGACCGGGGCTGTCCCGTTAAACAGCCGGCTCAACAGCAGTCAAAGAAGAAGCCCGGCTCCCGGCTGGACAACCAGCGGAACCGGGCTCCTGTCAGGCTCGATCAGCTGGCGCGGTCCACCACGGCCAGCGCGAAGTTGGACAGGGACTCCTTGACCACGCCTTCGGGCAGCGGGGCCAGGGCGGCGATGGCCTCGTCGGCCCACCGGCGTGCCACCACCCACGACTCGGCCGTGACGGGGTGCTCGCGGAGTCCGGCAACGGCGGCGGCCAGGGCCTCATCCGAGGTGAGGTCGCCATCGATCAGCGTTAGAAGGTCGACGGCGGACTGGTCACCATCCGCGGCGGCCTTGCGCAGCAGCAGCACCGGCAGGGTGGGGACGCCTTCGCGCAGGTCGGTTCCCGGGGACTTGCCGGACTTCACCTTGACGCCGGTGACGTCGATGACGTCATCCGCGAGTTGGAAAGCAACGCCCACCTTCTCGCCGTACTCCACCAGGATGTCCTCGAAGGCCTCATCGGCGCCCGAGAAAATGGCACCGAACTGGCCGGAGGCCGCCACCAGCGACCCGGTCTTGTCCGCAATGACTGAGAGGTAGTGCTCCACCGGGTCCTCGTCCGGCCGGGGGCCCACGGTTTCGTGCAGCTGGCCGAGGCACAGCCGCTCAAAGGTGCGGGCCTGGATTCCGAGTGCACGGCCGCCAAGTTCGGACACCAGGATGGAGGCGCGGGCAAAGATCAGGTCCCCGGTGAGGACGGCCACGGAGTTGCCCCACACCTCGTGGGCAGTGGGCGCGCCGCGGCGGAACGGGGCGGAGTCCATGACGTCGTCGTGGTACAGGGTTGCCAGGTGCGTCAGTTCAACCACGACGGCGGCCTGCACCACCGCGGGCAGGGACGCGTCACCGAGGTGGGCGCAGAGCAGCGTCAGCAGCGGCCGGATGCGCTTGCCGCCGGCTTCCACCAGGTGGCGCGACGTTGCGTCAGCCAGGGGATCCGAGTTGGCGATGGCTTCGCGGAGTTTCTTCTCCACTTTGGCCAGGTTGTTGGTGATGGCAGGGCCCAGTTCAGCGTCCGCCGCGATGGCCGCGAAGCCGGCCGGCAGCTGGAGTCCCGTGGCGATGGCCGTGGTGTTGAGGCTGGGTTCGGAGTCCGGCAGGCCGTGCCCGGCGTGCGTCCAGCTGTGGTCTGCGGATTTGGTCACGGGTTAACCCTAACTTTTTGTTGCGGATACCGCTGGTTCGTAGCTGGCGGGACAGTGGATGTATTGCTAGTGGCCGGCACCAGCGATTCGAGGACGCGGATCACCCGGTCCTCGAGGCCTTTCGCGGAGCTGTCTGTGAGGTTCGCCAGGAGCCGCACCACGAACCGCATCAGCACGGGGATGGGCATTCCGGTCCGCAGGGCCAGTTTCATGACGGCGGGTTTCCCGATCAGCGCGGCGAATGCCCGGCCCAGGGTGAAGTGCGAGCCCCACTGGTCCCGCACATAGTCCGCGTACCGCGAAAGGTGCGCGTCGGCGTCGTACGTTCCGCCGGAAGAAGCCGAGCGTGAGGAAGCGTCGATGATGAACTCGGCGGCGAAGCGCGCCGACTCCATGGCGTAGGAGATGCCTTCGCCGTTGAACGGGGAGACCATGCCGCCGGCGTCGCCCAGCAGGAGGAGCCCGGGTGAGTAGTGCGGGGTGCGGTTGAAGCCCATGGGCAGGGCCGCGCCGCGGATCTCGCCCACCTGGTTGTCGGGTGTGAAGCCCCAGTCGGCGGGCATGCCGGCGGTCCATTCGCGCAGGACCTGCTTGTAGTCGAGCTTGCCGAATTCCTTGGAGGAGTTCAGGATGCCCAGGCCTACGTTGGAGGTGCCGTCGCCCACGCCGAAGACCCAGCCGTAGCCGGGCAGCAGCTTGCCGTCCCGGCCCGGGAGCTCCAGCCAGCCCTCCATCCAGTCGTCGTCGGTGCGGGGGGACGTGAAGTAGGTGCGGACGGCGACGCCCAGCGGCCGGTCGTCACGTTTTTGGATGCCAAGGGATACGGCGGTGCGGGTGGAGTTTCCGTCGGCGGCGAGCACGACGTCGGCGGGAAACTCGCGCGTCTCCCCCGTCTTGCGTCCGGACTCGTCAAGGAGCGCTGCGCGGACCCCGGTGACGCGGCCGTCGTCGTTGCGGAGGGCATCGGTGACGCTGTGCCGTTCGAGGATGGTGGCTCCGGCGGCCTGGGCGTGCCGGGCCAGTTCCTCGTCAAAGCCCAGTCGGGTGCGGATCAGCCCGTATTGCGGGAAGTCGGACACCTCGGGCCAGGGCAGTTCGATGGTCCGGCCGCCGGCGATGAGGCGCAGGCCCTTGTTCCGGCGCCAGCCGTCGTTCTCGGGGTGGGGCAGGCCGAGTTTCTGTATCTCGCGGACGGCGCGGGGCGTCAGGCCGTCGCCGCACACCTTCTCCCGTGGAAACGACGTCTTCTCCAGGACCGTGACGTCAATGCCGGCCTTGGCCAAGTAGTACGCGGCGGTGGATCCGGCGGGACCCGCGCCGACAATCAGTACCTTCACAGGTCAGCGGACGATGTTGCGGCGCAGCTTGGCCACCGGGCCCTTGTGCGCGGCGATGGCGGCAGCGGAACCGTTGGATGAATCGGCGGGCTTGAAGGCGCGGTGGACCGCGACGATGCCGCCGGTGAGGTTGCGGTAGGTGACGTTCTCCCAGCCGCTCTCCTGCAGCCATGCGGCCAGGTGGTCCTGGTCCGGCCAGGCGCGGATGGATTCGGCAAGGTAAACGTAGGCGTCCGGGTTGGAGGCCACCTTGACGGCGATGGCGGGCAGCGCGCGCATCAGGTATTCGGTGTACATGGTGCGCCACAGCGGAACCACGGGCTGCGAGAACTCGGCGATGACCAGGCGGCCGCCGGGCTTGGTGACGCGCAGCATCTCCTGCAGCGCCTTTTTGGGCTCGTTGACGTTGCGCAGGCCAAAGGAGATGGTGGTGGCATCGAACGTGTTGTCCGCGAACGGCAGGTTGGTGGCGTCGCCCGCGACGAAGTTGATGTCCGGCCGGCGGCGCTTGCCCACCTTCAGCATTCCCAGCGAGAAGTCGCAGGCCACCACATCTATGCCGGCGTCGGCATATGGTTCGCTGGAGGTACCGGTGCCGGCGGCGAGGTCCAGGACGCGCTGGCCCTTGGAGACTTCCATCGCGTCCACCACGATCTTCCGCCAGCGGCGGGTTTGCCCCATGGAGAGGACATCGTTGACGACGTCGTATTTCGGTGCGACGTCGTCAAACATCGTGGCTACTTCGTCCGGACGCTTATCCAAGGATGCTCGGTTCACCATGACATTGTCTCAAATGTTCCCGAAGGTCCTGACCAGCCCCGCCAGGAAAGGATCCCTACTGGGTTCTACCCAGCCCACACAGTAAAACGCAGCAGAACACAGTAAGTTGGAGCAATCATGACGAGCACGCTCCGCACCTTGACATTTCCCCTCAACGGACACCAATACTCCGGCGGACTGCCTTCGTTTGTGGTCCGGGACGACGTTCTCTGCTGGACCCGCCGCGAAGCCGGACTGGCAGGCTTCGGGGAGACCGCGCGCTTCACCGCCACCGGTCCCGACCGGTTCCTGGAGGCCGACATCTGGTGGCGGCACCTGGTCCTGGAAGCCGAGGTCACCGACTCTGTGGAGCTGCCCGGGACCGGTCCAGTGGCGTTCGGCTCCTTCGCTTTTTCCAAGACGTCCGCCCATGAGTCCCGGCTGATCGTTCCGGAGATCGTGGTGGGCGTGCGCGACAACCAGGTCTGGCTCACCCAGCTGACTTTCGACGACGGCCCCCTCACCGAAGAGAGGGCCCTCGCGGCGCTGGACAAGTGGCTCAGCGGGGGTTCCGCCGGCGCTCCTGCCAGTGAAGGTACGACGGCGGCAGCGGACTCCGCCGGGGACGGCACCGGGGAGAGCGTACCCGGCACGGCGGGGGGCGCCGTCGTCCGCCCGCTCCGGCTGGCAGCCGGGGCGACGCTGCACACGGGCTCGCTCAGCGAGGAAGCCTGGATGGAGGCCGTTGCTGCCGGGGTGGGCGAGATCCGCACCGGCGCGCTGGAAAAGCTGGTGCTGGCACGGGACGTGGTGGCGACCATTCCTGCCGGCGTACATGCCGCCGACGTCCTGCGGGAGCTCGCGGCCCGGTACCGCGAATGCTGGACCTACGGCGTGGACGGGCTCGTGGGGGCAACCCCGGAAATGCTGATCCAGGTGGAGGGGCGCACCGCCCAGGCCCGCGTCCTGGCCGGAACCCTGGACCGCCGCGACGCACACGGCGAGGACGGCGCGCCGATGGATTACGCAACCAGGGTCCTCGCGGGCTCCGAGAAGCAGCGGCATGAGCATGAAATCGCCATCCAGTCCCTCACCAGGCAGCTGGCGCCGTTCTCCGAGGCAATGAACGCCCACGACGAACCCTTCATCCTGGAACTGCCCAACGTCTGGCACCTGGCCTCGGACGTCAAAGCCGAGCTCACCGAGGTTGAGGGCCACGTGCCCACCTGCCTGGCCCTGATCAACGCCCTGCACCCCACGGCAGCGGTCTGCGGAACCCCCACGCTGGTGGCGGGCGAACTGATCCGCAGGCTGGAGCACCTGGACCGCGGCCCCTACGCCGGACCGGTGGGATGGCTGGATGCGGCAGGCAACGGGGAATGGGGCATCGCACTTCGCGGCGCCGTGATCGAATCCCCCGAAACCGTCCGGCTGTATGCAGGCTGCGGAATTGTGGACGGTTCACAGCCGGAGGCCGAACTCGCGGAGACGTGGGCCAAGTTCCGGCCGATGCTTGAATCCCTGGGCATCAGCAGCTGAATTTTTCCCCATCAGTGGCCATCAGTCCGGGATTGCAGACTGTTCTCTTCCCTGAAGGCTTGATTTTGCCCCCGATACAGTTATCCAATAGTGAAACTTAGTTGCGTGTGACGTACCTCTCTTGTTGAGCGTTACACTATAAGCCGCGTTAGTACCTCATAGCCCCTGCAACAAAAGGTAAGAAATGCAGACTCCCCGTACCCTCCTGGGCACTTCCAAGCTGACTGCCGCCACCATGATCGCCATCAGCGCCCTGGCCCTCTCAGCATGCACGAACGCCTCGGAAACGGGCCCCTCCAGCGCGGCCACCTCCTCCGGCAGCGCCGCCGCAAGCTTTGACCCCACCACCGTCAAGAAGGACGACAGCCTGGCGGCAATGGTGCCTGATGCCATCAAGTCCAAGGGCACCATCACCGTGGGCTCAGACACCAGCTACGCCCCGGCCGAATTCCTCGGTCCGGACGGCCAGACAGCTGTCGGCTACGACGTTGACATTGCCAAGGCGATCGGAGCCACTCTTGGCCTCAAGGTGCAGGTGCAGACCGCAGAGTTCACGGGCATCCTCCCGGCCCTTGGCCCCAAGTACGACCTGGGCATCTCGTCTTTCACCATCAACCCCGAGCGCCTTGGCGCGGTGAACATGGTCAGCTACTTCAACGCAGGCACCGCCTGGGCTGTGAAGAAGGGCAACCCCAACAAGTTCTCCCTGGATGATGTCTGCGGCAAGTCCATCGGCGTGCAGACCGGCACCGTCCAGGAAGACCCGGACCTCGCCGACCGCAACAAGAAGTGCGCCGCCGACGGCAAGAAGCCCATCGACATCGTCACCTTGAAGAACCAGACGGACGTCACCACGCGCCTGGTCAACGGCAGCATCGACGCCATGGCAGCGGACTCCCCCATCATCGGCTACGCCCTGACCCAGACCAACGGCCAGCTGGAGAAGCTCGGCGACGTCTACGATGCCGCTCCGCAGGGCATCGCCGTGGCCAAGGCCGACACCGCCTGGGCCGACGTCATCCAGAAGGCCGTCACCAAACTGATGCAGGACGGCTCCTACAAGAAGATCCTTGAAGGCTGGGGCAACTCCGAAGGCGCCATCTCCAAGTCCGAAGTTAACCCGGCGGTCAAGTCTTGAGTTTTCGGGTTACCGACGAAAAGTCAGGTGTGCACATGCACGGGCAGCATAAGGACGAGGCACCGGTACTGAACAACCCGGTACCGGTGCGCCACCCCGGCCGCTGGGTCAGCGCCGCCATCATCCTCCTCTTGGTTGCAGGTTTCCTGCAGAGCATGTTCACCAACCCCAACTTCCGCTGGGACATCGTGGGCACCTACATCCTGGACGTCAAGGTTGTCCAAGGTGTGGGCTGGACTCTGCTGCTGACTGTCGCGTCCATGGTTCTGGCCATCGTCCTGGCCATCCTCCTTGCGGTGATGCGGCAGTCCGACAATCCGGTCTTCCGTTGGACCAGCTGGGTATGGGTGTGGTTCTTCCGCGGTACTCCTGTCTACACGCAGCTGGTGTTCTGGGGACTGGTGACGGTTCTCTACCCTGCGATCACGCTGGGTATCCCGTTCGGACCGGAACTGTTCAGCTACGCACTCTCGGACCCCACCAAGGGTCTGATTCCCGCCATCCTTGGTCTTGGCCTGAACGAGTCTGCATACCTGGCAGAGATCTTCCGGGCCGGGCTGAAGTCGGTTGACAAGGGCCAGCAGGAAGCCGCCGAGGCGCTTGGCATGTCCAAGGGCAAGATCATGTGGCGGATCATCCTGCCCCAGGCCATGCGGATCATCGTTCCACCCACGGGCAACGAGACCATCGGCATGCTGAAGACCACCTCGCTGGTCCTCGCGGTTCCGTTCACCTTGGACCTGACGTTTGCCACCAACGCGCTGGCAAACCGTATCTACCTTCCCATCCCTTTGTTGATCGTTGCGGCATTCTGGTACCTGCTGGTCACCAGCATCCTCATGGTGGGCCAGCACTACCTTGAGGCCTACTACGGCAAGGGTGTGGACAACCTCGCTCCGGCCGCGGTGAATCCTGCCGCGGCCAAGGCAGCCGGTGCTGGCGATGCCCAGAAATCGATGAAGATGGACTTCCCCGAGGAGAGTGCACGATGACGGTCACAGCAGAAATGCCGTTGGTCAAGATTGAGGGCCTCCACAAGTACTACGGTCACCACCATGTGCTCCGGGGCATCGACATGACGGTCAAGCAGGGCGAGGTGTCCGTGGTGATCGGTCCTTCCGGGTCCGGCAAGTCCACCATGCTGCGCTGCGTCAACCTCCTGGAGACCATCAGCGCAGGCCGGATCTCCGTGGGCGGCCAGCTGATCGGCTACCGCGAGGTCAACGGCAGGCTCCACGACCTCAAGACCAAAGAGATCGCGGCCCAGCGCCGCGAAATCGGCATGGTGTTCCAGCGGTTCAACCTGTTCCCGCACAAGACGGCGCTCCAGAACGTCATGGAAGCACCCATTCACGTGAAGGGCCAGTCGAAGGCCGACGCGCAGAAGCGTGCGCTTGAGCTTCTGGACCGGGTGGGTCTCGGGGACCGTTCCGGCCACTACCCGTCCCAGCTCTCCGGCGGCCAGCAGCAACGTGTTGCAATCGCCAGGGCCCTGGCCATGGAGCCCGAACTGATGCTCTTCGACGAGCCCACGTCGGCGCTTGACCCGGAACTGGTGGGTGACGTGCTCAACGTGATGAAGGACCTGGCCAAGTCCGGCATGACCATGATCGTGGTGACCCACGAGATCGGCTTCGCCCGCGAAGTGGGCGACACCCTGACCTTCATGGACGGCGGCGTGGTGGTGGAGTCGGGCGATCCCCGCGAAATCATCGCCAACCCGCAGCATGCACGCACCAAGGAGTTCCTGGGCCGCGTGCTCTGACCCCTGGCTTAAAGGACGACGGCCGCTGCGTGGATTCCGCGCAGCGGCCGTCGTTCTTTCTTTTACTGCCCGGCCAGCACGCCCTCGACGGCAGCGGACACGGCATCCTTGATGCGGGCGTGCAGCTGCCGGAGCTGCGTTCGGTCCGTCCGGACTTCCACGATGCTGCGCCCCTGCACCGGACGGGCCAGCGCTTCGGCGAGTCCCGCCGTCGTACTGACCAGGGAATGTCCGACGCCGTACGCTGCGGCGAGTGCCGCGATGTCCACGGAGTGCGGGGTGCCGAAGAGGCGCTCGACGGCGTCCCCGTAGCGGCCGCTTTCCTCCACTCCCCCGTGCTCGAGCAGCCCGAAGATGGCCCCGCCGGAATCGTTGAGGACCACGATGCGCAGGTCCGGCTGTTCTTCCCCGGCGCCGAGGAGGAGTCCGCCGGCATCATGCAGGAAGGTCACGTCGCCCAGCAGGACGGTGGTCTCCTGCCGGCCGCCAACGGCGATCCCGGTAGCGGTGGAAATGGTGCCGTCGATGCCCGCCAGGCCGCGGTTGGCGTAGACGGAGGCGGCGGGATCGGGGGCAGGCAGTCCGGCGAGGTCCACGTCCCGGATGCCGTTGGAGGACCCGAGCAGCAATTGGCCGCGGGCCTGCTTCCAGACCAGGGAAGCAACCGACGGACCGGTAGCGGCTGCACCGGCGGACACCACCTGGTCCAGCGCGTGCTGCGCCGCCGAACCTGCCAGGAGCCACATGTCCAGCCAGTCGGAAGTCCCGCGGCCGGCGAAATGAGCCAGGTCAGCGAGGCTTTCCAGCGGCAGCTCCGTACGGCGGCCCGGTTCGTACCAGGCCACGGGTACCGGCTGGTACAGGGCTGATTCAACATCGGCCCGGGCCAGGAGGGCGGCCACCGGGCGGGACAGGGTGGGCCTGCCGAACAGCACCACCCGCTCGATCGGCTGTGCGGAACCGGGCCCGAAATGCTCCAGCAGCAACCGGTACGGGCCCAGTGCGTTCGGTCCGAAGCGTGCGTTGGAGGACGGTTCGGCCAGCAGCGGCAGGTTGTGGGCGCGGGCGAACGCCTCGGCGACCGGCCCGGCGTCGTGCCCTGCCAGCACCACCGTCCGCCGCCCGGGCAGTGATTCGGGGGCCGGCGGCAGGTTCATGACCAGCGGCTCGGTGCCTACCCGGTACCGCTGCCGCTCCACCACATCCGGCAGCCCCTCGCCGGCGGAGGGAACCAGCGGGTCGCGGAACGCCAGGTTCAGCTGCACCGGGCCCGGCGGCAGATCCGGAAACGCGCCGGTGGCTGCCGAGATGGCCGTCTGAACGGCCCGCTCGGGGCTCGTCCCGGCGGGAACATCAGCGGCGAACCGGACCTGCTCGCCGAAGAGGTCCGGCTGCACGGTGGTCTGGTTGGCGCCGGTGCCCCGAAGCTCATCGGGCCGGTCCGCGGACAGGACGATCAGCGGGACGGCGGCGTGGTTGGCCTCCATCACCGCCGGCATCAGGTTACCGACGGCGGTCCCGGACGTGGTGAGCACGGCCGCCGGCGACCCCGTGGACAGGGCGAGGCCCAGCGCCGTGAAGCCGGCGGACCGCTCGTCGATCCGGACCAGCAGGTCCACCCGGCCCGCCGCCGAGGCCTCGGCCAGGGCGTACGCCATGGGGGCAGACCGCGAACCCGGCGATACCACAACGTGCCGTACCCCGCCGTCGAGCAGCACGTCGACGGCGGCCCGTGCGGCAGCAAGCGCGCTCAACTCCCCAGCACCCACCTCGGGCACGGTTTCCGGGGTGTCGGCGGCGGGAATGTCCGGAACGGATTCGTTGGGCGAAGTCACCAATCCAGTCTGCCACCCCCGACGCCCCATCACTTCCCGTCGCGGCGGAGCAGGAAGTGATGGCGCGTCGCCGGTTGGTGGCGGGGTCAGCCGCGGAACACCTGAACCACGGCGGGACGGGGCGCGCGCACCTGGCCGGGAGCCGGCGTCGTACCTGCCGGGACGTAGTCCGGGAAGAAGGAGTGCGGGGCCTCGAAGATGCCTTCCTCGCCGGGGTGCTGCACGGAGACGAACACCATGCGCTCGTCGTCGTGGATGACCGGCCCGCAGGTCTCGGCGTCGCGCGGGACGGAGAGGAACTGCTCCACCCTGCCGCGCTCGGCGCCGTCCAGGGTCACTTTGAAGAGGCCGTCGTTGTAGCCGATGCCCGAGGGGGCGCCGTCGGTGGAGATCCAGAGGTTGCCCACGGAGTCGAAGGCCACGTTGTCCGGGCAGGAGATGGGCGAGACCTTGTCCGCCGGGTAGCCGGAGAAGTAGGTGACGTCGCCCTGCGCGGGATCGCCGCAGACCATCAGGAGGGTCCAGTTGAACCTGGTGGAGGTCTGGTCGCCGGTTTCGGTGATTTCCACGATGTGCCCGTCGCGGTTCTGGGTGCGGGGGTTGACCTCTGTGGGGCCTTCCTTGGTGCCGGTGCCGCGGTCCGAGTTGTTGGTGCAGACAACATAGACCTTGCCGGTGTGCAGGCTGGGCTGAACGTCCTCGCAGCGGTCCATCTTGGTGGGCCCTACCTTGTCCGCGGCCAGGCGGGTGTACACCAGGACCTCCTCGACGGACATGCCGGGGACGGCGGATTTGCCGGCGACCACCAGGGGAAGCCATTCGCCGGTGCCGTCGAACGCGCCGTCGGACGGAAGCGCCCCGGTCCCGGTGATCTCCGCAGCCGGCGAGTTGCCGGTGAACTTGGCAACGTAGAGGTCGCCCTCGGACAGCAGGTTCATGTTGTTCCTGCGGTCGCCTTCCACGTACTTGCCCTTGGAGACGAACTTGTAAAGGTAATCGAACTTCTCGTCGTCGCCCATGTAGGCCACCACGTGCCCGGATTCGGCCACGATCACGTTGGCGCCCTCGTGCTTGAAGCGGCCCATGGCGGAGCGCTTCTTGGGGGTGGAGGTGGGGTCGAACGGGTCAACTTCCACGACCCAGCCGAAGCGGTTGGCCTCGTTCTCGTACCCGGCATTGCGGGTGTCGAAGCGGGGGTCATCGAGCTCCCACTTGCGTGCGGTGGGCTTGGCGGTGAGGCCGTAGCGCTTGTCGGAGGCGGAGGTGCCGCCAGCGACGAAGTAGCCGTTGAAGTTTTCCTCGCCGGAGAGGATGGTCCCCCAGGGGGTGGTGCCGCCGGAGCAGTTGCCGAACGTGCCCTTGATGGCACGGCCGGACGGGTCGGCCACGGTCTTCACCAGTGCCGAGCCGGCAACCGGGCCGGTCAGTTCGTAGGTGGTGTCGGAGAGGTAGCGGCGGTTCAGCGGCGCGCCCTTCACGTAGCTCCACGGCTTGGTGGTGTTCTTGCGCTCCAGCTCCACCACAGCCAGGCCGTGTGCGGCACGGCCGATGGCACGGGTTTCCACCGGGTCGTAGCCGGCGGGCACCATGATGTTTTCGTTGGTGTACTCGTGGTTGGTGAACAACACGGCGCGGCGGCCCTTGCTGCCCGGGATTTCCACAATGTCCGTGTAGTCGTTGTTGTAGCCGAACTGGCGGGCCTGGGCTGCGGCGGTCTGGTTGTTCAGGTCGAACTCGGGGGAATCGCTGAACAGCGGGTCGCCCCAGCGGATGACCGGCTGCCAGGTGAACCCCTCCGGCACGGTGAAGGCGTCGACGGCCTTGTCGACCGGCTTGATGGCCGTGAACTGCAGCTTGGAGTTGCCGAAGCCTTCCTTGGCGGCCTTGGACAGGCCCGCGGCGGAGGCAGGTTCGGCGGAGCTCACGGCTGAACCGAGCGCGACGGCGAGCGCACCGGCGGCGCCAAGGCCCAGGGCGGCGCGGCGGGACATGGTGGCGGAGGCGATGTCGCGGAAGTAGCTGTTGGAGCTGGTGTTGCAGACGTCGCCGGCGCAGGCGTTGTCGCACTTGAGCGCACAAGTGACGGGGCTGCGCTTGCCCTTGGTATGGCCGAGCATGGGCAGCAGGGTGAACTTGCGGGCAGTTTCAGACATGGGGAACCTTCCAAGGAATCTCACTGGGGTGCCCGCTCACCCTTCCAGCCGCTTCCTACAGGAACCCATCCAGTTGATGAAGTTAGGGTTAACCGCCCGTGACCTGCAGGAACGTTGCCCAATCCCTCATCGGCTGCTCCGTGGCGGGAAGAAGGCGCGGACCGGCAGCAGGAGCCCGGCGAGCGAAAGGGCGATGAAGACCACCTGGTGGACGTGGTCGTTACCCGGAGGGAGATTCCCTATGAGATGCGCCGCCCAAAACAACGGATAAAACCAGAGCGCGTACCAGGCCCAGCGTTCGCGCCGCCGGTACGGCACCAGCACGATCAGCAAACCGAAAAGGCCAAGTCCTGCAGAGGCCAGCCCATCCGCGCGATAGAGGCCGGCATCCCCGGCCGGCGGAAACAGGGCAACCACCACACCGAACACCACGATGCCGGCGCTGACGGCAGCAAGGCAGAGCCAGCCCACCAGCATTGTCAGCTTCTCCCCGCGCACGCCGCCACCCTACCGCCTCATCGGCTGCTGAGTAACTGCCGTTTTCGGGCCTGAAAACGGCAGTTACGGAGCAATCGATGGGGTGAGGAGGGCGTGGACCCGGCGGAGCCGGTCCAGCCACCAGTCCCGCCGTTCCTGCGGCGCGGCAAACCGCTCCAGCAGCCCGGCGTCGGCGGCGACGTCGCGGAGGCGGATGGCGCCGTCGTCGGCCACCAGCGGGTCCAGGGTGATGTCCGATTCGAACAGCGACACCGTGCCCAGGCCGCACGCGTACGGCAGGTCCGGCAGGGCGGCGGCCAGCGCCAGCCCCGCGCGGATGCCCACGGACGTGTCCAAAGCTGAACTGACGACGGCGGGAAGTCCGGCCTGTGCCACGATGCCCAGGGCGCGCCGCACTCCCCCAAGCGGTGCCACCTTGACCACGATCAGGTCCGCCGCGCCGGCCCGGGCCACGCGGAGGGGGTCGGTCTCCTTGCGGACACTCTCGTCTGCGGCGATCAACACGGGAGTCCCGGCATCCCGCAGCCGGGACCGGACCTCGGCCAGGCCCTCGATGGACGGCACCGGCTGCTCTGCGTATTCGAGCCCCACCGGGGCGAGCCGCGTCAGTGCCTCCACGGCGCCCGGCACGTCCCAGCCGCCGTTGGCATCCACCCGGACGGCAGCATCCGGCAAAGCGGCGCGGACAGCGTGAAGCCGCGCAACGTCGTCGTCCAGTGACTGCCCCTGCTCCGCCACCTTGACCTTGACGGCGTCCACCCGGCCGAACCGTGCCAGCACGTCTGCCACCCGGTGGGCGGGGACGGCCGGAACCGTGGCGTTGACCGGCACCACGGAACGCAGCGGGGCCGGAAATCCTTGCCACCCCGCCTCGATGGCGGCAACCAGCCACCGGGACGCTTCGGCGTCGCCGTACTCCGGGAACGGGCAGAACTCGCCCCAGCCCGCGGGGCCCTGGAGCAGGAGGGACTCCCGCTGCACGATCCCGCGGAACTTCACGCGCATGGGCAGGCTGACCACGCGGGCTCCCGCCAGCAGTTCCGCCAGCGGGGGAACTGGTTGGGGCGTGTTGGCAGGAGCGGGAGGGCGACCGGGGTTGGGCATGCCGTTTACTGTACGCCGCAGCTCAGGAGCACACGGGTTACTCCCGCACTACCCGGATGGTGCCCAGGGACGGGTCGGCCGGATCGGGCAGGACCATCCCGGCCTTCAGCCCCGATTCCAGATACTCAATGACCGCTTCGTTGATCCTTTCGCCGGGAACAACCACCGGGATGCCGGGCGGATAGGGCGTGATCTGCTCAGCAGCGACCCGTCCCACGGCTTCCCGGGCGGGCACATCCTCGCGGGGACCGAAGAAGGCGTCACGGGGAAGGGCCACCGTCTCAAGTTCCAGGTCCGACGGCGAGGGCAGGGAAACCTCGGGCGGGGCCGGAAGTGACGGGGCGGCGTCGATCAGGGCCCGCAGTGCCGCCAGAAGCCGCTCCGCAGAGGCGTCGTCGTCGGCCATGGACATGGTTGCCATGATCCGGCGGTGGTCGCTGAGCCCCATGTCGACGCGGCAGTTTTCCCGCAGCCAGTCCGCCGCCTGGTAGCCGCTGATCCCCAGCCCCGAAAGGTCCATGAGGATCTGCAGCCGGTCCAGGTCGTGCGAGGACTCTTCGGCCAGGAGCTCGTCCTCGAGCACATGGATCCCGGGGAGCGCGTCGATGTCGCTGCGCAGCCTCCTGGCCAGGTCCAGCGCGTTGCCAATAAGCTCAGTCCCGTGCTGGACCATCTGGCGGCGCCAGCCATCGATGGCCGAGTAGAGGATGGCATTGGGGCTGGTGGTCATCAACAGGTCCGCGCACTGTGACAGGTGCGCGGCGTCCACCAGGTCGCCTTGGAGGTGGTAGACGGAACCCTGCTCGAATCCCGCGCCCATTTTGTGCACCGAGACCACGCAGACATCCGCGCCCGCGCTCATCGCCCAGGTGGGAAGGCCATCATGGAACGGCAGGTGCGCACCCCAGGCCTCATCAACGATCAGGGGCTTCCCGCGGTCATGGCATATCTTGGCGATGCCGGCGATGTCGGCGCAGGTGCCATAGGGCGTGGGGCTGACAATCAGGGCGCCGGCCGCATCCGGGTAGCGCTCCCACATCTCCTCCACATCCGCAGGCGACGGTGGGTGCGCAATGTGCAGGTTGGGGTCCCAGCGGGGGCGGATCCAGCGCGGCTGAATGCCGGAAAACACCAGTCCGGCAGTGATGGATTTATGCGCATCGCGGCTGACAAGCAAATCACCTTTGCCGGCGGCCACGGCGATGACGGCTGCCTTCACTGACAACGAACTGCCGCACGTGGAGAAGAAGGCCTGCTCTGCGCCCACCGCGTCCGCCATCAGCTGCTCCGCCTTTTTCAGGTATCCGCCGGAGGATGACCTGTCGTCCAGGCCCGCCGAGGCAAGGACGTCGGCGCGGAAGGTATCCGCCCCCAGGATGTCCCGCACGCGCGGATCGGCGCCACGGCCCTGCCGGTGGCCCGGTGGCGTGAAGCCGTAGCGGTCCAACGTGTGATAGCTGTCCAGTGCGTCCAGCAACGGCGCTTCGTTGTGGTCCATGGTGTCTCACTTTCGGTAGGTCGGTCAGGAAGTTTCGTTGAGGGCTGCTCGGGAAGGCGGTCGACGGCGGCAGTATCGCCGGGCGGTTGGCCTAGGCTCCGGTAAGGGTCGTCCAGACACCGACGCCTCCCGCCACCACCATGACGGCGGCCGTGAACCACCCCAGGGTGGCAGCCAGCCGGCCGTTCCTGTAATCGCCCATGATGGCCTTGTCCCGGGAGATCAGCATGGTGACTACCAGGAACGGGGCCGCGGCGATGCCGTTGACGGTGGCGCTGAAGACCAGGAGGCCGATGGGGTCGGCGGAAAAGAAGCTGATGAGGACCCCGGCAACCATTCCCACGCCCAGCAGGGTGTAGAACAAGGGGGCACGCCGCGGGCTGAGGTCCAGGCCCCAGTCCTTGCCGAGCAGGCCGGCCAGTCCGGCAGCACCGGAGGCCGCGAGCACGGGGACCCCCAGGATACCCGTGCCCATGAACCCGGCCGCGAACAGGAATGTGGCAGCCGGCCCCACCACCGGTTGCAGCGCTTGGGCCACGTCGGCTGCAGTGTTCACCTCCGTCCCGTTCCTCCCCAGGGTTGCCGCCGTGGCCGCCATGATCGAGAACATCACCAGGACGGAAAAGACCATTCCGATGAAGACGTCCGCCCGCGCCTTCCGCAGGGTGTGGGCAGAGGCAGCCGCGTCCGGGCGGTCTTTCAGGCCCACGGCCTCTTCACCGCCATGTTCCTCCGCGCGCAGTTCCTGGACCCGGTGGGCGCTTTGCCAGAAGAACAGGTACGGCGAGATGGTGGTGCCCAGGACAGCGACGATCAGGCCCAGGTACTGCGGAGCGAAGCTGAACTTCAGTCCCAGCAGGCCTTCCAGGACGTCCGGCCAGTTGACGTTGGCGACGAACAGGACGGCCACATATGCCAACAGCGTGACGCACAGCCACTTGAACACTTTGGCGATCACTGCGAATGATCCGCTCATGAGCGCCACGGCGATGCCAACCCCGGCAACGGCGCTCCACAGATGGTCAGGCCCGGCACCGAGCATCTGCATCCCCTGCCCGATCGCCATCAGGTCAGCGGCGGCGTTAAGGATGTTGCCCACCAGGAGGGCGACGATCAGCACGGCAATCACCACCCGCGGGCGGCGGGAGAACTTGCGCCGGGCCAGCCTGCCCAGGCTTTCGCCGGTGGCCAGCGCCGTCCGGTCGCAGATCTCCTGGACGGCCATCATCATCGGCAGCGTGACCGGCGCGGTCCACAGCATGCCGTTGGAGAACGTAGCACCCGCTTTTGCGTACGTTGCTATCCCTGACGGATCGTCATCCGCGGCTCCGGTCACCAGCCCGGGCCCCAGCAGCGACCCGAAGCGGCGCAGGCGGGACTTCGGCGCTGCTCGGAGCGATGTGTCGCCTCCTGGCGCGCGTCCGGTTGTTTCGGCCGTACTCATCCAATATCTCCACTTACCATCGGCTGTAAGCCCGCCAACTGCTAAGCAAGCTTATGAATAAGAGCCCATGGTAAGGCATGAATCTGGAAGGCCACCTGATACGGGGGCGCTCAGATCCACTTGTTGTGCTTGAACGCCAGGTAGAGGACAAGGCCCATGGCCACCATCAGCCCCAGGGCGTAGGGGTAGCCGTAGGTCCAGGACAGCTCGGGCATATTGGCGAAGTTCATGCCGTATATGGATGCCACCAGGGTGGGAGCGAACAGGATGGCCGCCCAGGAGGAAATGCGTTTGACCTGCTCGTTCTGTTCGAAGCTGGACTCGGTCATCCGCTGCATCTCGTCGTTCTGCCGCTGGGCCACCAGGGCGGCGTTGACGGCGAGCGCGTTCTGGAGCAGGGCCCGGAAGGAGGCCACGCGCTCGTTGAGCCGGATGACGTGGTCCAGGACGTCCCGGTAGTGGTCCCGAAGCTCGCTGGCTTCGCCGCGGTCGGGAGCTCCGGCCATCAGGGCCTGCAGGATTCCGGCGAGCGGGCTCGTTGCCCGCTGGAAGGTGATGACCTGCCGGGACAGTTCATAGATGCGGCGGGAGACGTCCGGGTCAGCGCCAAAGAGGTCGTCCTCAATCTCGTCGATGTCGTTTTCGAGGCCCGCCACCACCGGCTCGTATTCGTCCACCACCTGATCGAGGATTCCGTAGAGCACGGCGTCCGGCCCGAGGGCCAGGAACTCCGGCATGGACTCCATCCGCCGCCTGACCTTGGCAAGGTCCGGGGACTCGGCGTGCCGCACGGTCACCACGTACTCATCGCCGACGAAGACGTGGATCTCGCCGAAGTCCACCTTTTCCTCGTCGTCCCGGTACCGTGCCGGCCTCAGCACCAGGAAGAGGCACTCGCCATAGTGCTCCAGCTTGGCCCGTTGATGGCCGGCGAGGGCGTCCTCGACGGCCAAGGCATTCAGGTCGAATTCCTCGCCCACGGACTGGAGTTCCGCGGCGTCCGGCCGGTAGAGCCCGATCCACGCCATCCCCTCGCGCTGGCGGAGCAGGAAGTACGTCTCGTCAAGGTCTTCGGGGTCCTCGGTGCGGAGGCCGTTCACGTAGACCGCGTTGTCGATGATGGTCACTGCCCGCCCTCCCTCGTGCGCTCCCGCTCCCAGTCGTCCAGCAGGGCCGGCATGCGGGACTTGAGGAACCGGTAGAACCTTGCCATCTCGGCCACCCGGGCCCGGGCAGCCGACCCCTCGGGCAGGGTTTCGGCGGTGGCGTCGGTCAGGGCCGCGAGCTTTTCGTACACAGGGCTGTTCCGCATGGACACCACGTACCACTCGTCCTCGTGCAGGGCGTACAGGTCCCGGCGGCTTCCGGGCTGCGATACCCGGTGGACGAAACCTACGGTCTGCAGATAGCGGACGGCCCCCGATACCGCTGCGGCGCTGGCCCCCAGCCGCTCCGACAATTCGGCAGCCGTCAGGCTCCCCTGCTCCGAGGACACCAGGGCCAACAGAGCCCGGGCGGGCATCTTTGGAAACCCGGCCGCGGCGAAGGCGGCTGCCGTCCGTTCGGCAGCCACGGCGGCGGCATCAGCCGCAGCCGCAGCCGGATAACCGTCCATTGATGGAGCAGCGCCGGACTCCACATGGGCATCGGTGCTCATGCCGACCCCACCTCCCGCCGGCGCATTGCCCCAACCGCCAGCGCCCCTGCCAGGACGGCGATGGCCAGCATCCACCACGCCCCGCTCCAGTCCGTGGCATCCCCGTGCGGCACGGGCGTGTGGGTGAACGGTGACAGGTCGCGCAGGCTTTGGTCAATGCCCAGCATGCCGCCGAAGATCCCCAGCAGCACCCCCAAAGCCAGCAGTGCCCAGCTGGTCCCGATGGTCGCCGCCGGCCACAGGACGAACACCAGTGCGGGAACGGCGAGGTAGACCAGCGCCGCCGGCAGCTGGGCCAGGGCGGTCTGCCACAGCGCGTCCGCCGGCATGGACTGGTCGCCGGAACCGTTAAGCGTGGCCCAGGCACCCACCCCCGTGAGGCCCACCACCAGCACCACGGCCGCCGCGCCCAGCAGCAGGTAGCCGGCAAGCCACCGGACCTGGCCCACCGCGGCCGAGAGCAGGAGTTCGGCGGTCTCGGCCGCTTCCTCCTGCCGCATCCTGATCACCGCCTGCAGGGCGCAGGCTGCCGCCAGGACGCCGGCCATGGAGAAGATCACCGAGACCATGAGCTGGGTCAGCGAGGTCCCCTGCGACTGCAGCATGGCGCGCATAACGGCAGTGATGTTGGTGTCCGGGGTGTCGACGGCGGCAATCGCCTTTCCGAGCGAGCCGGCAAGCAGCCCGAGGGCCAGCCCGCCGGCGCCCCAGCCGATGATCGATCCGGCCTGCAGCCGCAGGGCAAGGGCCACCGGACTTTCAAGTCCGCGGCGGGCGGCAGCGCGTCCCGGCCGGGCACCCCAGATGCTGGCGCCGCTGTCACGGGTGCGGAGGATGAGCCAGGCCGCGGTGAGGCAGCCGGCACCGAGTGCCACCGGCAACAGCAGCGGCCAGCCGCGGTTTCCGGTGTAGGCATAGGTTTGCTGGCCCCAGCCGATGGGCGAGAACCAACTGGCGGCCCCCTCCGTCATGGTGGTCCCGTCCGGGCCCGGCGTCCCGGTGGCATCCCCGATTCCGCGCAGGAGGTAGGCAAGGACCACCAGGGCAGCAGACACACCGTTCGCGCCGCGTGAGGTCCCCATGAACTGGGCCACCAGCAGTCCAACGCCAAGGAAAGCGAAGCCGACGGCGCCCGTTGCGGCTCCGGCTATCAGGGACCCTTGGGGTTCCAGTCCCTGTGCAGCGAACCCGCCGAACACGGCGAGGGCCACGAGGAGGTTGGCCGTGGTCCCATGCAGCAGGGTGGCGATGGACGGCAGCAGGCGGCCGGCGGGGGTGGCGGCCACCAGTTCCGCGCCGCCGCTTTCCTCGTCGGCGCGGGAATGGCGGACGGCCAGGAACGTGCTCATCAGGCCTGCCAGAAGGGCGAGGAATGCGTAGATCAGGAAGAACGTGAAGGCGCCTTGGTCCGCCCCTCGGGGCAGGCCGCGCAGCAGCAGGATGGCCGGGGTAGCGATGGCCACCTGCAGGATTTGGGTCCGGCTGGCCACGTTGCCGTAGGTCTGGGAGACGGCAGCCGCCGCGAACAAGGCAAACGCGCCGATGGCCACCACCCAGCTCAGGAGCTGCCAGCGGTCCCGGCGCAGCCGCTGACCCCACAGGACCAGGAGGACTGCCATGTCAGCTGCGCCCCCTCGCGCCGAGCAGGTGGCGTCGGGAGGCATGACCGGCCTCCGTGGGCGCGCCGGCCGCGGGCATTGCGGAGGCGTCTCCGTAGTGCCGGAGGAAGAGCTCTTCCAGCGACGGCGGGACGATCGTCAGGCCCTGCACGGCCAAGGCGCCCAGGGCGGGAAGCACCTCGGCGATCCGGTCCGAGTCGGCACTGAACCGGACCCGGCCGGCGTCGACGGTCAGGTCGTGCACCACGCCAAGGCGTGCCAGGGCGTCGGGGTCGAGCCCGTCCGCCGCGAAGGAAACTTCCGACCGGGTGAGGTGGCGCAGCGAGTCCACCGTGCCGCCGTCGACGATCCTGCCGGCGCGGATGATGCTGACGCGGTGGCAGAGCACTTCCACCTCGGAAAGGATGTGGCTGGAGAGGAGCACGGTGGCGCCGCGTTCGACGGCGGTGAGCAGCTCGCGGCGGAAGACCTCCTCCATGAGCGGGTCCAGTCCGCTGGTGGGCTCGTCCAGGAGGTAGAGCTCGGCTTCGGTGGCAAGGGCCGCAATCAGCGCCACCTTCTGCCGGTTGCCCTTCGAGTAGGCACGCCCCTTCTTGGCGGGGTCGAAGTCGAATACCTGGCACAAGCGGTCCTTCCGGCGGCTGTACGCTTCGCCGTCGGCCGTTCCGCCGCGCAGCCGCGACAGCAGGTCGATGGTCTCGCCGCCGGACAGGTTCGGCCACAACCGGACGTCACCGGGAACATAGGCCAGGCGCCGGTGCAGTTCCACGGCCTGGGTCCAGGGCTCGAGGCCCAGGACGGTTGCGGAGCCGGAGGTCGCCCTGGCCAGGCCGAGCAGGATGCGGAGCGTGGTGGACTTTCCGGCGCCGTTGGGGCCCAGGAAGCCGTGGATTTCACCCCGCCGGACGTCGAGGTCGAGTCCGTCCAGGGCCCTGACCTTTCCAAAGTGCTTGTGCAGGTTCGCCGTGTGGACAACGCTGTTCATGCTTCAAGTCTTCGGAGTTTTCACAAGTTTGTGAAGGTACTAAAGTCCCCCGTATGAGCCCCGCCAAACCCGTGCCCAGCGATCAAGCCACCCGCGGGTCATCGGCACCCCTTTACGCCGCAGGGTTCGTCACCGCCTTCGGCGCCCACAGCATCGCTGCCGGCCTGGGCGCGCAGAGCAGCAATATCGGCCTGAGCCTGCTGAACCTCGGCATCCTGCTGGCCCTCTACGACGTTGCCGAGGTGTTCCTGAAGCCCGTCTTCGGCGCGCTCAGCGACCGTATTGGCGCCAAACCCGTGGTGGTCGGCGGCCTGGCCGCCTTTGCCGCCCTGTCACTGATCGGCCTTGGTGCGGCCGACCCCTTGATCCTTGCCCTCGCCCGGTTGGGACAGGGCGCGGCGGCCTCGGCGTTTTCGCCGGCGTCGTCCGCCATGGTGGCAAGGATGGCCCGCGGCGGCAAGGCCGGCACCTACTTTGGCCGGTACGGGTCCTGGAAGAGCCTGGGCTACATCATCGGGCCGCCGCTGGGTGCGGGCCTGATCCTGGCTGGAGGTTTTCCTCTGCTGTTCGGCGCCCTGTCCGTGCTCGCTGCGGTGACCGCGGTGTGGGTGCTGGTGTCCGTGCCGCATCTGGCGCCGCTGCCACGGAAGCGGTACACAGTGATGGACCTGGCGCGGCAGGTGGGCGAGCGCCGTTTCCTGGTGCCCACGCTGGTCCTGGCCGCCTCCACCGGTGCACTGGGTGCCGCCGTCGGCTTCCTTCCGGCGCTGGCCACCCGCCATGGCCTGGACGCCCTTGCCGGCACGGCGGCGGTGAGCGTGGTGGCGCTGGGGTCGGTGCTGACCCAGCCGTGGATCGGGAGGCTGCGGGACCGGCATGCGGTCACGGACAACAAAGGCACGACGGCGGGCCTGCTGCTGATTGCCGCGGGCGTGGGCCTGGTGGCGGCTGCTCCGGGAGTGGTCACCATTTTCGTTGCCGCGGCCCTGGTCGGCACCGGAATCGGTGCTGTCACCCCCCTGGGCTTCGCGCACCTGGCCGACACCACGCCGCCCGAGCGGATGGGCCGGACCATGGGATCGGCCGAGCTGGGACGCGAGCTGGGCGACGCCGGCGGCCCGCTGCTGGTAGGCGGCATCGCCACGGCCACCGCCTTGCCTTTCGGCCTCGGCGCGCTGGCCCTGTTGGTGGCGGCGGCAGCCATCCCCCGGCTCGACCCGGTCAAACCCACCAGCTGAGCGGCCTTCCAGCTTTCTGTGTCACCCTTAACCCCGATGACTTCTTCACGGCAACTATCCACCAGGACTCCCGCCCGGCCCGCCCCGGGCTCGGCTTTCCTGTTCGTGCTGTCCACGCTGGCCTGCATTGCCGGACTTGTTGCCACCTACTACTTCTTCGTCCAGACCACCACCGGACAGTTCATTGACGAGTCCGCGCTGGTGGAGGCTGTGGAGATCCATGGGCCCGCCGGCAAGGCCGCCACCCAGTTCCTCGATTGGCTGCCCACCATCTCACTGGTGATGGCCGCCGTCGTGGTCCTGTTTGTCACCGTGATCCGGCGGCACTGGGCCGAAGCCGCAATCGCAGTGTCCGCGTGCGTGGGTGCGAACGTTGCCACGCAGGTACTGAAGGACCTGCTGCCGGCACGCCCGGACAAGGGCGTGCCGACGCTGGAACTGAACTCCCTGCCCTCCGGCCACACCACCCTTGCGGCCTCCGCGGCCGCCGCCGTGTTCCTCATGGCGTCACCGCGCTGGCGCCCGATGGCAGGTTTCATAGGCGGCACCTTCGCCATCGCCTCCGGGGTGTCCACGCTGATCAACCAATGGCACCGGCCTGCCGACGTGGTGGCCGCGTTCCTGCTGGTGGGCGCGTTCATGATCCCGGCCGGGTGGCTGATCCTGCGCCGCGGTTCCTGGAACGAGTGGGACGGGTTCGGCGAGCACATCGGCTCGGCCCGGATCTGGCTCACCCTGCCGGTGCTGATCGGCCTGGCCTCCGCCGGCGTCGCTGTGTATTCGCTGATCCGGATCGCGCCCAGCCCGTGGCAGGAAAGCAGCACCACCAACTACTTCTGGGCCGGCATCTCCCTGATTGTGATCGCGGGGTACCTGGCCACCGTTGCCACCACCTCCCTGTTCGCATTTGCCGCCCGACGGCGGGACGTACAGGGCCGCTGACCGGTCACCTCCTGCAGGGGGCCTGGCACGGGGATCCTCCAGGACGGGAATCTTGAGCAGACCTTGAGGAAATGGAGCCCCCTGGCTTGAGGCGTGCCAGGAATAGTTGCAGGTGCCCGGGCGGCGTCTTGAAGCAGGCGCCGCCGGGTACTCCCTCCCGCAGTCCCCGGCACCAGGCCGGGCGCCGGCCCTACTTCAGGGGTTCCAACCGCTTGCGCAGCAGGCAGAACTCGTTCCCTTCGGGGTCCTGCAGCACGTGCCATTGCTCGTCGCCGGTCTGCCCCACATCCGCGGGCCGGGCCCCCAAAGCCAGCAGGCGTTCCAGTTCGGCATCCTGGTCCCGGTCCACCGGGTTGACGTCGATGTGCAGCGGAAGCCTCCCCGCCCGCGGATTGCTGCTGGGGCTCAGGAAGATCGTGGGCTGCAGTCCCCCGAATCCCTCGTCCGGCGGCCCGATCTCGATCGCCCCGTCTTCACGGTCGAGCTCCACGTAACCCAACACGCCACTCCAGAACCGGGCAAGAAGTTCGGGGTCGTTACAGTTCAGGACAAGTTCACTGATTCGGCATGACATGGTGACAGTGTACGGACGGCCCCCGGGCGGGCCTGCGCCGGACACGGGACGTTAGGTACAACCCCGGCACCTCCTTCCCGGGGCCGTCCGCGCCACTGCGCCAGCTTGGTGGGAGGCGGCGCCGCTGCGTGGGGGGAGTTGCAGCGGCGCCTTCTTCCACTGAGCTGGCGCTCCATGGCCGGTTAGAAGGCGGTGGACAAGCAGGTGACCTTGTCGCTGTTGTTACCTTGCTCCAGCGACACTTTGGCCGTGGCCGTGCTTTGGCTCTGATCCGGATAGGTTGCGGTGACACGGATGGTCAGCGGCGTCGTTGTCCGGTTGGCCAGCACGATCTGCGAGGTAATCGTCAGGTTGATGGTGCTTGTTGATCCCAGGGTGACGGATTCCGTGTAGGACGGCCCGTAGGTTCCGTTGGTCTGGAGCGCAGAGTATGTCAGCGTGGTGGGCACCTTTGATCCGGCCGCCGTCAGCGTTGCCACTTTCTGCGGGCTGTCGTTGGTGCAGGTGAAGCTCGAGAACCCGGCCGCGGGCCAGGTGCCGGAGGCCGTGACGGTCATGCCCGCCGTCGCGCTCTGCTGCCACAAAGCCGACGCCGACGCCCCGCCGATTCCCACCAGCACCGTGAGCACGAACGCCCCGACGGAGAGGCGTGCGCCGGGAAGGTCACGCATCCTGTCCATGTGCCCCACCCCCAGCGCCTAAGGCCTCGTCCCGCTTGCGGACTTTGCGCACCGACGTGTAGACGGTGATGGCTCCGTACCCGATCAGCGCCACGGCCGCGATGACGGTCCACATTCCGCGGTCCGAATTGCCCAGGAAATTCGCCGCGAAGCCCACATACGGGACCGCGTAGAACAGCTTGCCCTTGACCTGGACAGCAACCACCGGATTGGGGTCATTGGCGCCATTGTTGTCACCCTTGGTGATCAGCGTTTTCTCGCCCGCCTGGGTGGAACCGAAGCCGACGATCCTGTGCGTTTCCACCTCGGGACGGCCGGAGTACAGCTGGAAGGTGATGACGTCGCCGTATTTGAGGTCCTCGAACGGCGCAGGCTTCATCACCATGAAGGTGCCCGGCGGAAATTTCTGGGCCATGGAGTTGGTCAGAACCGTATAGGTCTGCGAGCCTGTCGCCACCGGCACCACGATGAGCACCAGGGCGGCGAACAGTGCCGCCAGCAGTGCGGCCATGCTGGCGAGACGTCCGACGGCGGTCCGCGCAGCGCGGCGTCTACGTCCCGGCTGCGGAGTGGTTGCCCGCGCTTCCTCCTCGTGGTTCCCGGGGTCGGTGCTGCCGCCCAGCAGCTGTTCGGTCAGGTCAGCAGCCACTGGGCACCCCACAAAGTTGACGTGCGGTGAGTTGCAGGGAGATGTTCACTGCCTGTCCTTTCACTGTGGATGGGGCGCTGGAGCTGAGGCTGACCTGGAAGCAGAAAACGGTGGTTCCGCCCTTGGCCACCGTGGGCGAGGCGAGGCCACCGGTACCCACCGGGGCAAAACCGGTGGCGGTGCTGCATTCCGCCGAGGACGTTGCGGTCTTGGCGTTGACGGTGACATAGCCGGCGAGGGTCCCGCCATTGACGTTTGCGATGCTGGGCTGGCTGGCCGTGATGGCCGTGTTGAACTGGCCGCCGGCGGTCGTGGTGTTGGTGACCACCAGGCCGCCGTAGACGGATGTACCAGGACCCAGGGTCCCGGCGGGGGACAGGGTGAGCGTTGCCGCCGTCCCGTCCGGGAGTGTCATGGTGGTTGTTTGGCCCGTGTTGACCGCTGTGAGCGCCGTATCGAACGACGCCGACGACACAGTCCCGGGCGAAGCGACTGCCGACGCACTCCATAACGCGTAGGTTCCCTGCACTGCTAAGAGGCCCAGGACGACGGCCGCGGCAGCCAGCGCGGCCGCCTGCAGTCTGCGCTTGATGCGCATGGTCTCCTCCTGGTCCTGGTCCTCGTTTCGGTTGCCTTTGGCGGGTGGCTCTTTAATCAGCCACCCGCCCCTGGTGGTCAGGAAAGGCCGGCCTGGGTTACCTGGGTCAGCTGGAATGCCACGTTGTTGAAGTTGTAGCTCGCCGTGGCGTCCGCGCGGCCGGTGGTGCTGGACAGGAATTCGAAGGTGATGGTCGCGGTTACCGTCTGGGCGGAGCCCGTGGGCTTCAGCGGGTTGGCGACGGCCGTGCCGCCCACGGTGAGAGCAGGAGCACTCACCGACACGTTGGCGGAAGTGAAGCCGTTGGTGGCGGAAATGCCGGTGGTGGCAACGTTGGCGGCCATCTTGTCTCCGGCGAGGGTCACGGTCAGGTCCTGGGTGAAGGTGAGCTTGTCACCCGGGACAACTTTGTAGGTGTTGATGTCGATGGTGGCGCCGGCGCGGTCCTTCCAGACGCCGGCAGCGCTCTTCGCGACGTTCAGGTCGCCGGAAACGATGATGCCGGGAGCCGCGGTGGCCTCGGCGTTCCAGTTGGCCAGCGTTCCGCCGCCGCCCAGCAGCAGCGCGGCACCTACGGCGATGGCTGCGGTTCCCTTGACCAGGGTGCTGTTCTTCATGATGTGTCCCCTCAGACTTTGTTGGTGTGGTGTGGTCTAGCTGGGGACAACATTGCATGGCGAAGCTCAGGAAGTGAGGGGGTAAAGAGTCAACAAAAGCTCAAGGTATTTGAAATTTCAACTAGGGTCTGACCTGCGGTTATATAAAGGCGAGCTGGTGATGCACATCACTCGTCGTCCTGCGGGGGGGCACTCAGGAGACCGTGTAGGAATTCAACGGCCGCCCCGTGCTGCCGTAGGTGAGATCCAGGACCAGGAGGCCCTTGCGTTCCAGCGTGCTCAAATAGCGCTGGGCGGTGGGACGGCTGACGCCGAGTTGCTCGGCAATTTCGGCGGCGTTGACGGGGCCGCCGGCGGCCCGGACGGCGTCGAAGACTTTCTGCATGGTGGGTTGGAGGCGCGTGGCCGGCGGGGCTGCCTTGATTCCTGCCAAGCGGGCTTTGTAGAGGTTGTCAATGGTGGCCTGGCTTGCCGTTGATACGGACTCGAGTTCCTCCCGCCATTTCTTGTACGCCTCCAGCTGCGTCCGGAGCCGGTCGAACCCGAAGGGCTTGACCAGGTAGTAGATAGCTCCGCTGGTCATTGCCGACTTGACCGTGGCCAAATCCTGGGCGGCGGTGATCACGATGCTGTCCACCTGGGTTCCGGCCGCCTGCAAAGACCGCAGGAGGGAAAGTCCGTCTTCGTCCGGCAAATGGATATCGAGCAGGAGCAGGTCCGGGTTTAGGCGCGCAATTGCTTCGCGGGCGGCGGCCGCGGTGTACACCTGGCCCACGCACTCGAACCCGTCCACGCGCGCCACCCGGGACGCATGGATGCCTGCAACCCGGAAATCATCGTCCACTACGAGCGTCTTAATCAACGCCTGCGCTCCTGTCTTCAACCGCTGCCTGCGTCTTTGCCGGCAGCCACACTTCAAAGTTACCGCCGGGCCCTGGGAACACATCCAACGTTCCCCCCGCCCTGCGAACAATCCTGCTCACCAGGGCCAGCCCGATGCCACGCCGCATCCCCGGCCGCGGGTCCTTGGTTGAGTAGCCGTCCACCATGACCTGGCTGACCTTGTCCGCCGGAACGCCGGGCCCGTTGTCCCTGACGGCGATGAAGACGCCGTCGGCATCGTCGAACTGTACCGTTACCACGCGCGGCCGGGGCGTATTCGCCAGCGCGTCCACCGCGTTATCGAGCAGGTTGCCCACGATGGTCACCAGCTCGGTGTGATCCACCTCCGGATGTTCCAGCCGGGAGTCTGCGGTCACCTCCATCTGCACGTCCTGTTCGGCAGCAACGGCCACTTTGGCAAGGAGCAACGCCGCAAGCTCCGGCGGGGCAATGGTGGCGCGCAGCCGTTCGCCGAGGGACTTTGACATGTTCGATACCTGCGAGACAAACTTCTTGGCCTGGTCCAGGTCTCCCATCTCCAACAGGCCGTCAACAATGTGGAGCCGGTTGGCGTATTCGTGTTCCAGGGCCCGCATGGCCTCCATCAGGCCCTGGATGGAGTGGAGGTCGCGAACCAGGCCCTCGATTTCGGTCCGGTCCCGGAGCGTGACCACCGAACCGATACTGCGGCCGGCGGTAGAGACGGGCATCCGGTTGACGACCAGCAGGGCATCCTCAGTCAGGGCCACCTGGTCGGCGCCGGGGAGGCGGCCGGCCAGCAGGTCCCGCAGCCTGCCGGGCGGAAGGAGCCCGGAAATGGGCTTACCCAGCGCGTCTCCTTCCAGGTGAAGCAGCCGCCGGGCCTCCTCGTTGATCACCGTCACCTTTCCGTCGTCATCTAGCCCGACGACGGCCTCCCGGATTCCGTGCAGCAGAGCCTCCCGTTCCTGCAGGAGGGAGGCAATTTCGGCCGGCTCCAAGTCGAACGTGACGCGTTTAATCCGCCGGGAAAGCAGCAGTGAACCGGCCACGCCCAACGCCAGCACCAGGGCGGAAAATCCGGTGATCAGCCAGATGTTTTGCAGCTGGTTACTGAAGACCTGGGTGTCTTCGATCCCCACGGACACCTGGCCGATGACTTCGCCCCCGCTACCGAAGATGGGGGCCTTGGCATTCGCGGACCGGCCCAGGCTGCCGGGGTCGAACCCCACGTGGGTGTTGCCATCAAGGACAGCCACCGGCTCCTCCAGCCGGCGGCCGATCAACGCCGGATCCGGGTGCGAGAACCGGATCCCCTCCCTGTCGCTGACAACGACGTAATCGGGCTGCGCGGCAGCCATCACTTGCTGGGCGATTCCGTTGATGGTGTGGCCGGGATCGCCGGCGGCCAGGGCGGTCCGGATTTCCGGCATCTGCGCGGTGGTTGCTGCAATGCCCAGTGCGCGCAGCTGGTACTGCTGGTCCAGGGTCTGGTTGCTGATAATAGAAAAAAGGAAACCGCCCAGGGCAACTGTGAACAGCAACAGCGATAGCGAGGCAAGCAGGATTTGCCCGGTCAAGGTAGAAAAACGGCGGCCTGCGCGGAGCCGCTGGAGAGCGGATGTCCTGCTCATAGCGGCACCGGAAACACGATTTTCACGCGGGAGCAGAAAATGCACAAAACGTGCACTTTTGCGACTAAAGCACACATCTTACGGAAGTCTTTCTGGCCGGACTGATCACTTCCTAAGCTTCACACAGTTCCAGTGATGCACATCACGAACCTGGACTACATGAACAGAAGACAGCGAGGTCTTGCCATGAAGACAATCCACACAGCCCGGCCGCCGGGGCCGCCACCACACCATGCCGGCGAAGGCGCCCGCATCGAGGTCACGGGCCTGACCAAGCGTTACCTGACCCCGAAGGGTGAAACGTTCACCGCCATCACGGACGTAAGCCTGACGGTCGAACCCGGCCAGTTCTGCTCCATCGTCGGACCAACGGGCTGTGGCAAATCCACCACCCTGGCCCAGGTCTCGGGTCTCGAGCACCCCAGCGCGGGCTCGGTGAAGGTCGGCGGAAACCTCGTGGAAGGCATCACCAATGGTGTGAGCTACATGTTCCAGGCGGACGCCCTGTTTCCCTGGAAGAGCGTGCTCAGCAACGTGATGATGGGCCCCATCCTGCTCGGGATGCCCAAGCGCCAGGCCACCGACCTGGCCCGGGATTGGCTCCGCCGGGTTGGCCTTGCCGGATTCGAGGACCGTTACCCCCACCAGCTGTCCGGCGGCATGCGCAAGCGCGTGGCCATGGCCGCGGCCTTGATCAACAATCCACGCATCCTGCTCATGGATGAGCCGTTCGGAGCCCTGGACGTTCAGACAAAGGCCATCATGCAGAACGAGCTGCTCAAGCTCTGGGAAGAACTGCGGCCCTCGGTCCTGTTCATCACCCACGACCTTGACGAGGCAGTGGCCTTGTCCGACCGGGTGGTCATCATGACCAGCAGCCCTGGTTCGGTCAAGGACGTCTTCGACATAGACCTTCCCCGGCCGCGCGGCAACGTCCAGGAGATCCGGCATGAAGAACGGTTCCTGGAACTTCAGGGCCGCATCTGGGAATCCCTGAAGGACGAGGTCACACGCGCCTATGCAATGACGGCAGGTACATCATGACAACCCTTACCCACCCCGAAACCCACAAAAGCGGTCAACCAGTGGAAACAGAGACAGCAGCCAGGAACGCAGGCCGGATCAAGGCCCGGCGCCGATCAACAGCTATCTGGGTCGGCCGCGTGCTCCTTGCTGTGGCGGTCGTCGGTGGCTGGCAATGGTTCACCACGGAGGGGTGGGTGGATAAGTTCTTCTTCGGCCAGCCCTCCGAAATCTGGGACAGCCTGGTCAAGCTGTTCACCGAAGGCACGGCGTTCGGGACCATCTGGGAGAACCTGGGCGTCACCGCGCAGGAAGCGTTCCTCGGATTCCTGCTGGGAACAGCCGTGGGCGTGGTGCTCGGCATTCTCCTGGGCTCCAACAAGTACCTGTCCGCCGTCGTCGGGCCCTATATCCGGATCGTGAACTCGATCCCCCGCATCGTGCTCGGCTCGATCTTCATCGTGGCGTTCGGCCTGGGGGTGTTCCCCAAAATCCTGCTCGCGGCCGTGCTGGTCTTCTTCGTAGTGTTCTTCAACGCGTTCCAGGGCGTGCGTGAGGTGGACCAGAACCTGGTGGCCAACGTGCGGGTGCTCGGCGCCTCGCCCTACCAGGTGGCGATGCACGTGACCATCCCGTCCGCCATGACGTGGATCATCGCCAGCCTCCACACCGCGTTCGGCTTTGCCATCATCGGCGCCCTCGTTGCAGAGGTTCTGGGCGCCCAAAAGGGAATTGGCCTGATTATCAGCCAGGCGCAGGGCACCTTCGATCCGAACACGGTTTTCGCCTGCATGGTGATCATCGCCGTCGTCACGCTTTTTGCCGAATCCCTGATCAACCTCCTTGAGCACAGGCTGCTCAAATGGCGGCCACCGAACCGTTCAGAAGCCCAGGCCATCTGAGCCAGGCAACCGACCTGCCAAACCAGCAACACCCTTAACAACCAGCCATGTCCCTTCCGGGACGTACATAAGGATGCGTAAAACAATGATGAAGCGCCCCATTCTTGCCGCCGCAGCTGCCGGAGCCGTTGCCCTCAGCCTCGCAGCATGCGGCAACAGCTCCACGCCCGCAGCCAGCGGAAGTTCGGCGGGCGGCAGTGCGTCCGCCGGCAGCAGTTCGATGCCCACAGTGAAAATGATGGTGGGCGGCATCGACAAGCAGATCTATCTCCCCTACCAGCTGGCACAACAGCTGGGCTATTACGAAAAGTACGGCGTCAAGATGGAACTCTCCACCGAGCAGCAGGGTGGCGTGGGTGCAGAGGAAGCGATGGCGTCAGGACAGGTGGACATGGCCGGAGCATGGTACATCCACACCGTGGACTTCCAGGCCAAGGGCAAGAAGGTCACCAACCTGATCCAGCTGTCCGGCGCCCCCGGCGAGCGCATCATGTGCAGCCCCAACGCCAACGTCCACTCCGGTGCCGACCTCAAGGGCAAGACCGTCGGCGTCACGGATCTCGGCTCAGGTACTGACGAACTCACCCAGTTCATTGCTTCCAAGGCCGGGCTGTCCAAGAACGACTACCACACCATCGCCGTAGGGTCCGGTGCCACCGCCATTGCCGCGATCCAGCGCGGTTCCGCGGACTGCGTGATGACCACCCAGCCTACGGTCGGCGCCCTCGAGTCCAAGAACCTCGCGGTTCCCGCCATTGACCTTGCGTCGGCGGATGGTGCCAAGGCGGCCCTCGGCAGCTCCCTGCCGTCCGCGGGCCTGCTCGCCCAGACGGACTGGGTCAACAGCCACCAGGATGAGGTACAGAAAGTGGTGGACGCGCTCGTGGATACCATGCACTGGATCAACACCCATTCAGCGCAGGAGATCGCGGACAAGCTGCCCCCGGCCTTCGTCCAGAACAGCACCATCAGCAAGGACGACTACGTCAAGGCCCTGGACCAGGACAAGGGCCAGTTCCTCCCGGACGGACTAATGCCGGCAGGCGGACCCAAGACAGTCTTCGACGAGGAGAAGACCATCGGGGTTGACACCTCCAAGGTCAACATCGCGGACACCTTCGACCAGAAGTACGCGCAGGCGGCACTCAAGCTTGAGGGCTACACAGCCACCACCACCCCGGCCGGCGCCGACGGCTAGGACGCCAGGAAAGATGGGCCCCGCTCCCCCGAAAGCTCCGCTTTCGGGGGAGCTTGGCATTTTAGACCTTCGTACCCACACTCCGGCTGCCGGTCAGCGCGATGGGCGGCATGCCCGAGTGACAGCCGGACCACGCAGCTCGGTCAGGCCGGAAGGTTCAACTGCTCCACAATAATCCGCGCCGTTTCGGGATCACCCAGGATCTTGAAGTGCCCCGCCACCGGCAGCTCGATGTTGGTGGCCCCGGGCAGGACGCTTCCCTCCGGGATGTGCGGATCGAACGGCCCATAAATCGACGTGATGCGGCTGTTGATGGTCAGTTCGCGGGACATCTCGAGGGTCAGGGCGTTCCGCGGCGAGAAGATCCGCAGGCTGGGCAGCAGCATGTACCGGGCGTAGCGGGAACCGGAAAACGGAGCGCACACGGCGATCATCCGGTCGATGCGGTGCCCGGGATCGAGCTGCAGCATGGCGTATTTGCCGATCAGCCCGCCCTTGCTGTGCGCCACGAGGATGGCATCGCGCAGCCCGGCTTCCTCCAGGTGCTGGGCCACCAGCCGCGCGGCGTCGGGCACCCTGAGCTTGTTGCGCTGCAGGACGGTGACCACGTGCACCGGGTGCCCGGCGTCGTGGACCACCTGGATGAGCGGCATCATGAACTGCCAGTTTTCATAGACGCCGGGAATGATCACCACGGGGGCGCGTGTTCCGTTGCGGAACGACCCCGGCTGCACGCGCGACAGGAATCCGCGCACCTGCCAGGCCGCGGCGTACACATAGTCCTGGGCCCACCACACGGCTTTCCGCAGTGGACTGATGCGGGTCTCGGCGCCGGGGTCACTCATGTGTTGAGGATAACGCGCCCCTGCGACACTTCCTGCAAACACCACTCGCGGCACATAAAGCCGCAGCCAGACCCTGCGGACTTTCCGTCAGTTACAGCCGGGCGCAGGCGTCGTCAACGAGGCGCCGGGCAAGTTTCAGGGCGCGTTTGCCGTAGAGGACGCCGTCGAGAACCGCGCCCGTGGCGTAGGCCCCGTTGAGGACGATGAGCAACTCTTCGGCCAGCTCATCCGGATCATGCACTCCGGCGTCGCCCGCAAGGGACTGGAACCAGTCCCGAACTTGCTGCTTGTGCGCCACGGCCACCAGGTGGGCCGGATGGTTGCCCTCCGGGAACTCTGTGTTCGTATTCAGCATCGGGCACCCGCGGTAAGTGGCGCCCGCGGTGTCCCCCGCGTTCAACTTCAAGATCATTCGCTGACCTGGTTCGCCAAGGGGAATAGCATGGCATCCATGAATGGCACCGTGGCGATGGTGACAGGCGCGGCGAGCGGCCTGGGACAAGCTGTGGCAACCGGTCTCGCACGCGAAGGCGCCCTGGTCGTCGTGGTGGGGCGCTCCCCCGCCCGCGCGGAAGAAGCAGCGAGTGCCATTCGGCGCGTCCTCCCTTCCGCCCTCCTGGAACCACTGGCCTGCGACCTGTCGGTCCAGTCCTCGATCCACGCCGCGGCGTCTGACTTCCTCTCGCGCCACGGCAGGCTCGATGTCCTGGTGAACTCGGCCGGAGTGTTCCGCAAGGAGCGCCAGGTAACGCCGGACGGGCTGGAACTGACGTTCGCCACCAACGTCATGGCATACTTCCTGCTCACCAACCTGATGCTTGACGTGCTCAGGAACGCGGCCGCGGCGGGGGGCACGGCCCGGATCGTGAACATCGCGTCCAAGTACGGCCACGTCAGGCTCAACTTCGACGACCTCCAGACCGCCAAGGGCCGGTACAGCTACCTTCGTTCCACACCCCCCACCATGCTCGCCCGCGTTCTCCTCACGCAGGAGTTTGCCGAACGCCTGCGGGGCTCAGGTGTGGTGGCCAACGCCGTCCATCCGGGGCTGGCCAAAAACACGTCGCTCCTCAAAGACGTTGGCGGCCCGTTCCGTCTGCTCACCAACACATTCGGTGCACCGGCAGAAGAGGCGGCAGACACCGCCCTCTGGCTGGCGACATCAAGGGAAACAGCGGGAGTTTCCGGGAAGCTCTGGGCGAAACGCAGGGAGCTTGCTACGCCGGGCATGGGGTCGGACCCCCAGGCCCGCAAGCGCCTGTGGGACGCCTGCGCCGGCCTCGCCCACATGCAGTGACAGGCGTGCGTCAGTAGTTGCGGCGGTGCTTCAGGCGGGGAATTACGACGGCGAACACGGCCGCCGCCGCAAACCCCAGCAGGCCCGTGGCTGAGATCCCCGGGCCAAGCGAGGCGAGCGCCGTCACCCCGGACAGCAGGACCGGTCCCCCGGTGGAGCCGGCATCCGCCATGAAGCGCCACAGGCCCAGGAACTGCCCGCGGCCGCGGTCCGGCGAGAAGTCGGCGCCGAGTGTCATCACCAGTCCGGAGCTGATGCCGTTGCCGAACCCGATCAGCAGCGCCGCCAGCAGGAGCCCCACGAAGGAACCGGTGAGCGGGATCAGCAGCAGCGCAGTGCCCATGAGCAGCGTGGACGGAACCGCCACCCACTGCCGTCCCTTGCGGTCCATCAGCTTCCCGGCGGGATAGAAAACCAGCATGTCGATGGCACCGGACAGCCCGTAGATGAGGGAAGCGGAGGTGGCATCCATCCCCAGGTGGTCGGACCAGAGCGGGATCACCACCTGGCGGGAGGAGCGGAGGGCGCTCAGCAGCAGGATGCCTACGCCCAGCGAAAGGAACACCCCGGCATGCGAGACCGCCACGCTGCGGAGCGTGGGCTCGGGGCCGGTATCCCTGCCCGGCTGGCCGTCCGGCGCCGCAAGGTCCGGGATGGTGAGGGACAGCAAAGCGGCCGCCGCCATGGCCACCACGCCCACCCAGTAGGCACCGGCCAGCCCGAAGAACTGCATCACAGCGGCCCCCGCGAACGGGCCGATGAAGACGCCGATGCGGTTGACGCCGCCAAGCGTGGACAGCGCCCGGGCGCGAAACGGCACGGGCACGGCCTCCGTCAGGTACTTCTGCCGGGCCAGACCGAAAACGGCACCGGACATTCCGACGACGGCCATCGCCGCTGCCAGCAGCCACAGCCCGTTCGGGGCCAGGGCTGCAGTGGCGGCTGCCGCGAGGGCCAGCCCGGCAGCGACGGCGGCACCCACGATGGACCACCGCTCACCGAAACGGAGGGTCACAAGGGAGGCCGGCAGGTTGAAGAACCAGGATCCCAGGCCAATGAGGGTAACGACCAGTGCTGCCACCGCCACGGAGGCACCCAGCTGACGGGCGGACAATGCCACCACCGGAAGGATGGCGCCCTGCCCGATTCCGAAGAGCAGCGTGGGGCCGAAAGCGGCCACGGCAATACTGCGCAGGCTGAAGGGCTGGGGATCATCCGGGGAAGTCATCAGATTTATCCTATGGCCGCCCCCTTTCGCCGCAGGATCGGGTGCGGCATGCCGGACGAGGCCACGGCCCCCGGACCGGCAGGGCCAGGCTCAGCGCGGCTTGGGCTCGAACCCCGCGAGGGCACGGAACAGGTTCACCAGTTCGGCGATGGCACCGATGATCGAGCCCACGATGCCGAGCACCAGGAACACCCGGACCAGCACCGGCCAGCCGGACCAGCCTCCGTCGAAATCGAAGGGGAAGACCGCCCAAAGCCGGAGCAGTGCCGCCAGGCCTATACCGATCGCCACGAGGTTGCCCAGAGCCAGGAGGGCCCTGAAGCGGATTACGGCGCATACCAGGTTGACCACGATCCCTGCGATCAGGGTCGCGTTGATGAGGTCCAGGGCACGGTCCATGTCCGCGGTCAGGAAGGGCACGATCCGCCAACCGGGCCAAATGTTGATCCCGTAGAGCAGCAGCGCGTTGACCACGGCGGAGCCAACACTGCCGCTGCGCGTCTGGTTCGTCGAGGTCCTGTCGGCCATGCCAACAGGGTGGCCCGGTGTGGAGCCGGGCCGGAAGTGCCGAAGGTCCCAGCGGCGCACGCGTGGAAATGTCGCACGTGGAAGCTGCGCAAGCGGAACCGGCGGGCGCCGGACCGGCCGCGAGGCTTCCTCAGTAACCCGTCAGGACTTCCCTGGCTTTGCCGTTGACCGCCGCATTCACCAGTTCCTCGGCCACAATGTGCAGCTTGACGTTGGCATGCTGGCTGCGGGTGGCCAGCATCTCGAACGCTGCCGGCGGTTCAACCCCCTGCATTGCCATGATGATGCCCTTGGCCTGCTCAATCACGGCCTTGTGCGCGTAGGCGCCCTCAATTGCCTCGGTGGCTGCCTGCTGGGATTCGATGCGCAGGCTTTGGGTCACGTCCACCATGAACCCGCGCGCCTGTTCCACGCACCCGGATGCTGCGGGCACTGCCTGGAGAGCCGAGAACACGCGACGTTCCTTCCCGTGCACGTCGATGATGCGGTGCAGCAGGGCTGCCTGGCCTCCGGCCTGCAGCAGGTCCTTCCACAGGGCACGGACCGGTTCACGGTCCTGGGGGTGTTTGTGGGACATCAGCACCTCGAAGGTGGGAACCACTTCCCCCGGGCGCAGCCCGTGGATGCGGAACATCCCGTCGGACCATTTCATCTTCCCGGTGGCGACATCCAGTTCAAAGGTCCTGAGGGGCACTCCGTGCCGGCGCGAAGTGGAAAAAGGTAGGTACCCAGGTTCGACCACATATCTTTCTCCAAAGTCGGTTTAACTCCCCCCAGTCGGCTGTCGGCATCACAATAGCCCAAATTCCGTCCGCGCGAAGCAGTCGAAAGACCCTGTGACCCGCAAAATCGGGGGTCACAAAAGGCGCCGCGAGGAGTAGCGTTCGCCTTATGGGGCACTGAAGCGCGTCCCAATCCAAGGGGAGGTCAATTCATGGGTGAAGTATGGATCCGCACGCTGGGCAACGGGCTGGTCCGCGCAGACCGGATCACCGAAATATCATCCACCCGCGGGACCCTTCATGAGGACCAGGGGTTTTCACTCAAGGTCATCGTGGACGGCAAGGGCCACGTGGTGATCGACGACGGCGGGCTGCAGGGTTCCCTGCCTGAGCGGCTGGAGTATGCCAGGCATGTGGAGGACGCCCTGCTGCTGGCCATTGACGAGGCGCAGGGGAGCGAAACATCCATGGTGGTCTCGTACGAGCCGGAGCGGGAGCGCTGGTCAGCCGCCCCGGTTTCAGTATTAACGGGACGGCTTCCCGAAGTGGTCTGACCCCGGAACGGCGCAGGACAACCGGAACACAACGGCCTGCCCGGGCAACCGCGTGCCCGGGCAACCTTTTAGCTGTGGGTCGGCTCCTCCACCAGTGCGGTAGCGATGCTGGCGGCATCTTCCAGCGCCGCCAGGAACCGCTCGGCGTCGAGGGCAGCTGCACAGCCGGTACCCGCGGCGGTGATGGCCTGCCGGTAGCGGTGGTCCACGGCGTCGCCGCAGGCAAAAACGCCGGGCAGGTTGGTGCACGTAGTGGGGGCATCCACCTTGATGTAGCCTTCGTCGTCCAAATCCACCTGGCCAGCCACCAGTTCGGTGCGCGGCAGGTGCCCGATGGCCACGAAGATGCCGGTGGCACCCTGGTGCCTGGTTTCACCGGTGCGGGTATCGGTCAGAGTGACGCCGGTGACCTTGCCGTCGCCGTGGATGGCCGTCACCGCAGAATTCCAGGCGAAGGAGATTTTGGGGTTGTCCTTGGCGCGCTGTGCCATGATGCGGGAGGCGCGCAGTTCACCCTTGCGCACCACCACGGTCACGGACTTTCCAAAGCGGGTCAGGAAGGTTGCCTCCTCCATGGCGGAGTCGCCGCCGCCCACCACAATGATGTCCTGGTCCCGGAAGAAGAACCCGTCGCAGGTGGCACACCAGGAGACGCCGTGGCCGCTGAACTTCTTCTCCTCCGGTAGCCCGAGTTCCTTGTAGGCGGAGCCGGTGGCCAGGATGACCGCCGGCGCCTCGTAGGTCTCCCCGCCGCCGGTGACCACGCGCTTGACTGAACCCTTAAGCTCAACCGAGGTGGCGTCGTCGTACTCAATGCGCGCGCCGAACTTTTCCGCCTGCTGCTGCAGCCCGTCCATCAGCTCGGGGCCCTGGATGCCGCCGGGGAAACCCGGGAAGTTTTCCACCTCCGTGGTGTTCATCAGCGCACCGCCGGCGGTGACGGACCCTGCCAGGACCAAGGGGTTCAGGCCGGCACGGGCGGCGTAGATTGCGGCGGTGTAGCCGGAGGGGCCGGAGCCGATGATGATCAGCTGTTCTTTGCTCATGGAGTGTCCTTCGGTGGCGGTACTACTGGGCGTCCGCGTGCTGCGCGGGCAGGAGTTCGGTGATCAGTTGTTCAACGCGTGCCTTGATCTCATCACGGATCGGACGGACGGAGCCAACGCCCTTGCCCGCCGGATCCTCCAGCACCCAGTCCTCGTAACGCTTGCCAGGGAAAAACGGGCACTCGTCACCGCATCCCATGGTGATCACCACGTCCGATTCTTTCACTGCCTCCGTGGTCAGTACCTTCGGCACCTCTGCGGACATGTCGATGCCCACCTCGGCCATGGCTTCGACGGCGGCCGGGTTCACCTGCTCCGCGGGCCGGGATCCGGCCGAGCGGACTTCCACTGCTCCCCTGGACAGGGAGGTCAGGAATGCCGCGGCCATCTGCGACCTGCCGGCGTTGTGGACGCAGACAAAGAGGACGGACGGCTTATGGGCGGGCGGGATGGTCATGCGGCGCTCCTGACACTGATGGCGGTTCTCCGGGGTGTAACAAACATCACCATGTTGCGTGCATCACATTTGTTGCCTAATCTTATGGAGGCTCATGCAAACGGGCCATGCAAGAAGCTGCAGCGTCGCAGCCAATGCCGGGGAAGGCTTTACAACTTGAACTCTAAGCTGAACATCGTAGTACGGGTGGATCTGGATCACAGCAAGGCCAAGGTGATTGCAAAGGGGCACATCACCGTCCATAGCATCAACGCACTGTATGTGGTGGCAAAACGCGCCAACTCCCTCAAGGGGGGCCTGGACCTGGAACTCGATATTTCCGGAGCCTGGGTGGATGAGGAGGCGCTGGATATGCTCCGCTCCGCGTCCGAGTCCAGGCAGCTGCCAGCCATGATCGATCCGGACCAGCAGCCCTGCACCATCAGCGTGCTGGCCGGCCGGCGACATCCCCGTCCAGCAGCAACCCGCCTGGCCGCATAAATACTTTCCGGCCACTCGCCGCGCCCAGGATTCGGGCCAGAGCCGGCCGACAATTTTCGAACTTGAACTCCAAAACCCGAAGTGCAGCTGCATCTGAAGAGACGGATGGCTGCACTTCAGGCTTTGCGGAGCATTCACCATCTGGGCCTGCCCGCGGCCGGCCCCGCGCTTACATGACTTTCGGGCCGCGGGCCAGGAATTCCTGGAGTTCCACTGAGCTGAGGCCTGCGGCCTCGCTGAGGGCCTCTTGGCCGGCACCCAGCCGTGACGCGTTGCTAAGTGCAGTCATAAACCTCTCCTGAGCCGCGTCCAGTTCCCACTGGATGCTCTCGACCCTGGCCGACGCCAGGCGGACCGCTTCGAGGGGATCGCCGGTGGGGCCACCGTCCATCCGGTAGCCGCAGGTGCATGACCACTCGGATGAACCGAGCTCCAGCGGCGCCCATCCCAGTGAGGCGATGGGAATGGCCGACTCCGTCATTGCCACGCCGCAGTGGAAAGGCGTGCCCGGTTCGGCAAGGACCGCTGCGGCTTCCGGCTGGTGCGGGAGGTCTTCGCAGGTCTCCAAGGGAGTTGACCGTCCCGGCGCCTGAGGTTCGAGTACTGCAGTCATGCGAATCCGCCGTCCGGTAGTTAACTAACAATGTAGCTAGTCTAACTAGGATTACCCGTTTGTCTACCGGACAGTAGCGGGGGATGCGGAATTGACCGCGTCTACCGCTTCGCGCATGCGCATCAGGAAGTGCATCACGGCCCTGATTTCCTCCTGGGACAGCGATTCCGCAGCCTCGAGCATGCGCGTGTGCATCTGGTTGAGGTTGTGCCGAACCTCCTCGTCGGCGCCAGGTGTGGGCCGGAGTAGGAGTGCGCGGCGGTCCGAGGGGTGTGGTTGCCGGGTGACGTAACCGCTGGCTACGAGTCGGTCCACGAGGCTGGTCATGGAGGCGGAGGTGATTCCCAGGCGGGCGGCGAGTTCGGTGGGCCGGATTCCGGTGCCGGCGGCGTCCGCGTCGATAAGGTAGCGCAGGGCCAGAAGGTCCGTCTCCCCCATCGCAGCAGACGACCGGGTGCGTCTTCTCATGGCGCTCTCTGACGTGCGGAACTCGCGGAGCGCGTTGATGATGTCAACGGCTCCGGGCTGGGTGCCTTCAATGGGCGGGTACCTGTAGCCTTCGCTTGCACCATGCGGGTTCATGCGAATTCCTTCGATATCCTACTTGCTTGGCTGTCTAACAAACCCATGCTAGCCCACTTGGCAGCCGGCCACCTCCACAACGTTGAAAAGCAATTCCAAGTAGCTGCGCAGGTGGCGGGAAAAAGTAGAGTACCGGCTACTCGTGCCGCCGGCGCACCCGGCTAATACATTGCAATGAAACCCTCGGCGCCATGGCCAAGGGAGATGACGGGATGGGGGTGCAGGGTGGCAGGTGGCCCGGTGAACAACAGGGAGCCAGAGCGGCAGGGATTCCTCCTGGACCTGGTGACAGGGGCCGACGGCGACGCAGAGTCCCTGCAAAGACTCACCGATACTGCCGCGCGCTGGATCAGCACGACGGCGGGCACAACAGTCGAGTGCGCAGCCGTGCTGCACCGGCAGGGGGCCTGCTATGCCACTGCCGGGAGCACACCGGCTGCTGCTGGGCTTGCGGCCTCCGAGGATGAGCATGGAGATGGACCCGCAGCGCTGGGTTCGGCCCTGGCAGCCCCGGCGGTCGTCAACCAAGCCGGCTCCCGCTGGCAGGTGTACCGAAAGCGGCTTCTGGACAACGGCTTCGGTTCCGCCCTGGCGGTCCCTCTCGAACTGCAGCCGGGCTCGACCGCTGCCCTCATCTTCCTGGGCCCACCAGGCTACGGTTTCACAGCCAAGGTCATCGGCGAAGCTGCGTGGCTTGGGGCGGTTGCCTCGCACAGCCTTAAGCTCGCGCTGGACGTACATGGAATCATCCGCGCCGGCGACAACCTGAAACAGGTACTGGAGAGCAGGACCAGCATCGACGTGGCCTGCGGGGTGCTCATGGCGCAGAACCGCTGCTCCTACGCGGAGGCATTCAGCAAGCTCGCCGGCACCTCGCGGCACCGCAATCTCAAGGTACGCAGCGTGGCGGACAGCATCCTGAGGGCGATGCCGAGCGGCCTGCCCGCAACGCGGTTCGAGCCGCCGGCATTCGCCTAGGGCAGGCACTTCACAGAAGCTGCCGCCCGGAAATGCCGTGCCACAGCCTGGAACTAGTGCCGGGCCCGTGCCCGGATCAGGCCTGCTGCCACCAGCCCTGCGCATCCGAGTGAAGCCAGCATGCCGCCAAGAGCCACGAAGTAATCTGTAATGGTCATTGTCCTGCGCTCCTTCCCTACTGCCTTGATGAGGCCAAACTACGCCGCGAATCTCAGCATTGCCCGAAGGATCGCGCCGGGTTTTGGTCAAGATCCGGTTAAGAAGGGCTGTGGTGATCCACATACTTTCGCCCGCGAACTTCTCTTTGCCGGGCGGTTCCGTATTATTCATGCATGTGGACAAAACAAAGCCAGAGCTTCTGCCCGACCTGCGGCAGGACCACCAATCACGTCACCCATTTCCATAAGGACGACGCCGGTTCCCTGGTTGCTGACGTCCGCTGCGTTGAATGCCCCGAAACTGCAGGAGCCGTCGCCTAGGTGTTGTTGTTCCCCGAAGACTGCGATGTGCCGCTGCCGATACCGGTTGTGTGTGGCCGGAGGATCGCGAAGACGGCCAGTGCAACCGCTTGGACAACCGTGATGGTAACGGCCAGCGCCGGTACCGACTGCTCGTAGAGCAGGCCGATGAGGAAGCTTCCCGCCAGCCAGGCAAGGCCGTAGCAGGCCGTAAACATTCCATAAGCACTCCCCCGCCGGGCTGCCGGCGCGAGCCCTGCAACGCCGGCCCGCATGGTGCTTTCCTGGACTCCCATTGCCGCTCCCCACACCAGCGCCCCTGCCACCGCAAGCGCCGCGTTGTTGCTGAAGCCCAGCCATGGGACCGCGGCGGCAAGAACCGGAAGGACCAGGAGCACCTTCAAACCCACCCGGTCAAAGAGCCAGCCGGAAAGCAGCGCGGCCACGGCATCCACGCCCATGGCCGCCGCGTACAGTACCGGAACCAGGGCCGGCTCAAGGAGTCCCGTGGCCACCGCATGGAACGAGAGCAGCCCGAACGTGGCATAGCCGAACATCGTCAGGCTGCTAAAGGCTGCGTAGAGCCAGTACTGGCGGGGCATCGGTGCGGCCGAAGGCGGGGCAAGCGGCACGCCCTCCGGGGGAATGGCGCCAACAACGGGCAATCGGGTTTCGTACGCACCGGGATCAGGAACCCGACGCTTCAGCCGGAACAGGACCAGCATCGCCGCAAGCCCGGGAACGGCCAGCAGCAGGAAACCCGGCCCGTAGTTGCCGGAGAGCGCCAGGGCCGCGCCCACCACCAGCGGGCCAACGAGCGCGCCCACCTGATCGAGGGCTTCGTGCAGCGCGAAGGCCTTTCCCTGGCCCAGGGACGATCCGGCCTCGGCGAGCATGGTGTCCTTCGCCGGACTCCGGACGGCCTTGCCGAACCGTTCGGCCAGGACAAGGAGGCAGGCGATCCACAGCGCATTGGTGATGCCCAGGAGGGGGACGGACAAAGCGGTCAGACCGTAGCCGCTGATCGCCAGGGTCCACCGCAGGGCGGGCCGGTCTGCAAGCCGTCCGAAGACCAGCCGGAAGACCAGGGCCACTGCCTCACCGGCACCGGTGACCACACTGACCAGGAGCGCCGAGGCGCCCAGTGTCCCGAGGTATGGCCCGGTAACGCTCCGCGCGCCCTCGTACACCATGTCCATCAGCGCGCTGACAATCCCGAAGACCAGGATGAAGCGGATGGCGGTCATGGGCACTGCAGGACCGGCCCCTCGGGCGCTACCGCTGGTACTCATGCTCCCTGACCTGCACTACGGCGCGCCTGCGGCCCTCCCGGCCTCGCGGAGCAGCACCGGTGTGCACGGCGCCCGTGGCAGGGGCATGATCGGGGCGGGTCACCGCCAGGATTACCCCAATTCCTGCAAGTGAGGAGACCATGGCCGACCCTCCGTAGGAGATGAACGGAAGCGGCACGCCGATTACCGGCAGCAGCCCGCTGACCATGGCGATGTTGATCACCGCCTGCCCCAGGATCCAGGTGATCACGCTGCAGGCGACGATGCGGGAGAACGTGTCCGTGGTGCGCGCGATGGTCTTGAAGACCGCGATGGCCAGGATGGCGAAAAGGCCCAGGACCAGCAGGGTTCCGGCAAGGCCGAGCTCTTCGCCCAGGATGGAGAAGATGAAGTCGTTGTGGGCTTCCGGGATCCAGTTCCACTTCTGCCGGCTTTGGCCCAGGCCCACCCCGAACCAGCCACCGGAGGCAAGGGCGTAGGCGCCGTGTTGGGCCTGGTAACCCATGCCCTCCGCGTCTTCCTCGGACCCCATGCCCAGCCACGATGAGATACGCCCCATCCTGTTGCCGCTGGTTGCTGCAAGCAGCAAGGCCGCCACAATGCAGATCATGCCCGCCACCGAGAACACTTTCATCCGCACCCCGCCGTAGAACATGGTGGCGGCCATGATCATCATGATGATCATGGTGGTGCCCAGGTCGTGGCCCAGCGCCACGACCAGCATGATGAGACCGCCGGCGGGACCGAGCGGAACCACGGCATGTTTCCAGTTGGCCAGCAGCGCCTGCTTCCGGTCCAGGATGGCTGCGGCCCATACGATCAGCGAGAGCTTCGCGAATTCCGACGGCTGCGCGGTGAACCCGCCCAGGCTCAGCCAGTTCCGGTTGCCGTTCACGGACATGCCGAGCGGGGTGAATACCAGGACCAGGGCGATCAGGGAGCCGATCAGCAGCGGCCAGCCCAGCCGCCGGATGCGCCGCACGGGCAACCTGGCCAGTACCAACATGATCACGACGCCCGCCACCGTCCAGATGGCCTGCTTCAGGGGAAGATCGTACGGATTGTTGCCCTGCGCCACTGATTCGACTGACGACGCGGACGCCACTTCCACCAGTCCGATCGCGGAAAGCGTGAGGACCACCGCCAGGATGAGGGGCCGGAGGCGTCCCGGGGAGTCATCTTCCAGCCACACCGCCACTTTGCCCAACCCGCGCCGGGCAGGACGGCCCGTAGCGCCCTGCTTTTGTCCTGTATTCATCTGTCCGTTCCTCAGCCTGCACACCAGGACTTCCCCCATGGCCGGGCCCAGCTCCGGGGCGGTACCGCCGAGAGAATAGAGTACGCCCCCGCAGGCCGGGGACGGCGGCAGCAGGGCCGTGCGCTTCGGCGTTCTGAGGGAATTGCCAGCTAAGGCCTGTAGGGTATCCGGAACCCATCCCCTCCCGAAGGTCATTTTGCCGTGTTCGGTTCCAGAAAGTCCCCCGGCCCGGATCAGGTTGGCTCCAGCCCGAGCGCCTATCCCGGCCAAGGTGAGCTCTATGCCGCCAGTTCCCGCCACCGTCGGCCTGCCCGCAGCGTACCGCGTTGGCTCAAGGCGGTAACCGCCGTGGTGTCGGTGCTGCTCCTGGGTGCGGTGGCCTTCGGCGGCTACTGGGCCTGGCGCCTGCAGTCCAACATCAGCACGTCCGAACTGACGGCGGGCGGGGAACGGACCGAAGGTGCCGTTAACGACAGCACCGACCGGCTGCAGATCCTGGTTCTGGGATCGGACACCAGGGACGGAAGCAACAGCCAGTACGGCAGCGCCGAGGACTCCTCGGGCTACGGGCAGTCCGACGTGATGATGCTGCTGGACATTTCCGCCGACAACAAGCACGTGAACGTGGTCAGCTTCCCCCGCGACCTGCTGGTCAATGTCCCGGCCTGCACCGACCCCAAAACCAAGCAGGCCTATCCGGGCCGGCAGGACGTCATGATCAACAGCGCCATGGCGCAGGCGGGAATCGGCTGTGCGGTAGACACCGTGAACAAGCTGACAGGCCTCGAAGTGGACCACGTCATGATGGCTGATTTCAACGCGGTGAAGGAACTGTCCAACGCCGTGGGTGGCGTGGAAGTCTGCGTCAGTGACGCCGTGCATGATCCGGACAGCGGCCTGAACCTGCCTGCCGGCACTTCCCAGGTGCAGGGCGAACAGGCTCTGGCGTTCCTCCGCACGCGGCATGCATTCGCCAATGGCGGGGATTTGGGGCGCATCCAGGCCCAGCAGGGATTCCTGGCCTCGCTCAGCCGCAAGCTCAAGTCCGAGGGCACCCTGGGCAACCCGCAGAAGACCCTCACCATTGCCGATACCATCACCAAGAACCTGACGGTGGACTCCGGCCTGTCCTCCGTCCCCTCACTGCTGACCATCGCCAACCGGCTGAAGAGTATTGACCCCGCCAACATCAACTTCATCACGACGCCAACCATGCCTGCGCCGCAGGATCCCAACCGGCTCACCCTTGATGAGCCGGCGGCGTCGAACTTTTTCAGTGCGTTGCGCAACAGCCCGGACCTGAGCCAGCCCGCCCCTGCCGCGCCGACACAGGCGCCCGCAACGCCTGCGGCACCGGCCTACGATAAGTCGCTGCAGCCAATCTCCATCGCGAACGGCACCGGCGTGGCGGGCCGGAGCAACGCGATCGCCGGGCTGCTCTCGGATGCCGGCTTTACGAATCTGACCAAGCTCCAGGCCCAGGCGCAGGACAAGACCAAGGTGTACTACTCGGCCGGGTTCGAGGACGTAGCCGCCGATGTGGCCGCTCTGTTCGGACTGCCCGCCGGCAGTGTGCAGCAGGTGGCCAACATCCAGGGCGTGCAGCTCTATGCGGGCACCGACTTCGCCACAGGCACCAAGCCCACCGCGCCGCCAGCGGCCCCGGACTCCTCGGGTGGTGTGGTGGCCCAGACCGGCAGCGACCAGACGTGCCAGTCGGCCAACCCCACCGGGTACTAGGCGACAGCCCGCTCCGGGAACGCGCCCGCCTTGTATTGGCGGACGTTCTGGCAGCGCCGCTTCCAGTGATGGCGTTCGGGCCAGCACGGCCCGCAGTTGTGGCGGACCGGCCAGCGCCGGTTTAGTCCGGGAGACGGGCCCGGCCTGCCCCGCTTCCAGTCACGCCGGACCGGCCAGCACCCAAGTGTGGCGGACCGGCTGGAACCCACTTCCAGTCCGGGCGGATATGCGGGCCAGCGCGCTTGCCTCAGGACAGGGCCAGCTGTTGAACGAGGACTTCTTCCAGGAGGCTTCGTTCTTGGAGTGGGCCCGGTTCCTTGAAGAGGATGCATTCCTTGTCCTTGATTTTGCTGCTTGCGCAAGGCAGGAACCCGGGAGGCCAGCGTGGTGGTTCCCAGTCTGGGTGTTCGCTGGCGTAGTGGCGGCCGGTGGGTGAGGTCCAGCCGGGTGGTTCGTTCTTGGTGGCGGGGGTGGGTTTCCAGCCGGTGGCGTGGCGGAGTTTGTGGTGTTTGGGGCAGGGCTGTCCCAGGTTGCTGATCCCGGTGGTGCCGCCCTTGGCCCAGGCGAGGAGGTGGTCAGCCTCGTTATCCAGGGAGTTGTTGCTGCACCCCGGGAACGGGCACTTCCCATCCCGCATCCGCAGCCACGCCCGCATCGCTTTCGTGACCCGGTAACTGGTCCGGCCGATCTCCAACGGCGCCCCGTCCCGCGGATCCACCAACACCCGGTAGAACGAACCGGCACCCTCAGCGACGAGCCGCCGGGCCATCGACGCCGGGACCGGCCCGTACCCGTCCAGCATTGCCGGCTCATCACTCACGCCCAGCAACGCACACACCGGCACGGTAACCAGCACCTGTGCCCTGATCGGTGACCGCAACACGTCCGGTCCCTGGGGGTCGCGGGCCAGGGTGCGGCCTGCCGTTTCAGGGAGAGCGTTCGTCCCGCATTCGTCCGTCATGGCGGGAGTCCCGCTGGCGTCCGTGCTGGCAGGAGTGCCGCTGCCGAGGACGGCGGCGGCAAAGGTGTCCGCGCGGAGCTGCGTCAGGGTCCGGGGTTCGTCCGGCCCTTGCAGGGACCGGGCCATCGCGGTGAGCCGGTTCCACCCGCCAAGCGCCTGATCCGCGGGAAGGTACGCAGAGAGCCAGGCCATCCCGTCCTGGTCCGGCCGGAACTCCACCCGCCGCTCCGCCACCCCTTTGGCGTGGCGCTTCTCGAGGCTCTCGGCGTGGTGGCGTTCCCGCCACGTCCGGGCCTTGGCCCTGAACCGGTGCGCCGGCAACTCCCCGGCCGGGCAGCCCCGCGCCGCATCCGGTGCTTCGGGGTCCAGGAAATGCGCTTCCAACGCCGCCACCCCGCCAGGATCAAGGCCTGCGGTTTCGTCGGCCATCACCACCGCGTGGCTCCATGAAATCGTCCCGGCCTGCAAAGCCGCCAGCGTCCGCGGCAACGTGCCTGTCACCGCATGGGACGTGGCCAGGAACGAGCCCGCAGCCCGCGGACCAAGGGCCAGCACACAGCCGATCTCCGCAGCGACCGCCATCTCCTGCGCCACCACCGGCGCATCCGGCCCGGCAACAGCAAAAGCTGACTCTGAATACTTCACCGCCGCCTTCGCCTTCAACCCCGCGAACCCGGCCTCCACCTCCCGCGACCCGGCCAAAATATCCAGGCACCCATCCGCCAACCCAGCCAACGGATCAGCCACCGAAAACGGGGTCGAACCCGCCCCATCAACCTCAGCATTGAGCACAGCAAGTGCCGCCCGGATATCCCCGAACGCCTTCACCACCGCCGCTGTCCCCATAAACCCATCATGACAAAGGGGTACGACATTCACCTGGGACGGGCCGCTCACTAGCCCACCCCAGCCTCAAGCAACCGCTCCAACCCCTGTTTGAAGCCGAGCCGGCCGCCGTGGGCGGCTTCGGGGATCCGGCCCAGGACGAGGTGCTCCAACCCCTGTTTGAAGCCGAACGGGCCGCCGTGGGCGGCTTCCGGGATCAGGTATCCGGCCCAGCGGGGGGCATGCGCCATCTGGAGGCCGCCATAGCTCCCACAAAGTAAACCTCCTGGCTACCCGTGAATCCATGTTTGCGTGAATACAGCCTGGGCTGTACTTTGAGGACATGCAGACCGTCACCCAGGCTCCGGTGCTTGCCCGTTTTGGCTACGCTGTATCGGACCCCACCCGCGCCCGTGTTCTCCTGGCCCTCGCGGAAGCGCCGTCCTATCCCTCGGATCTGGCGGACAGCCTGGGCGTCTCCCGGCAGAGCATGTCCAACCACCTGACGTGCCTCCGTGGCTGCGGCCTGGTGGTCGCCGTCCCGGACGGTCGGCGAAGCCGGTATGAGCTGGCCGATGCGCGGATCGGCCACGCCATCAAGGACCTGATCAACGTTGTCCTGGCCGTGGATCCGGCCTGCTGCGCCCCCGACGGAGAGTGCCTGGCATGAAAACTGCCCTCAACGCCCCCACTATGGAACGCCGCCGGGTCCTAAGCCGCCGGATCAGGCTCTTCGCGGCCGCCACCATTTCCTACAACATCGTTGAAGCGGTTGTGGCGTTATGGGCCGGCGGCACCGCGGACTCGTCAGCTCTGATCGGTTTCGGCCTCGATTCCATCATCGAAGTGGCCTCGGCTGTTGCCCTGTCGTGGCAGTTCTCCGCCAAGGACCCGGAGCGGCGTGAGCACCTGACGCTGCGGATCATCGCCGTCTCATTCTTCGCCTTGGCAGCGTTCGTCGCGGTTGACGCCATTCGGTCCCTGGCAGGCGCGGGTGAAGCGCAGCACTCCGTGCCGGGCATCGTGATCGCGGCCCTGAGCCTGGCCGTCATGCCGGTCCTGTCCTGGGCACAGCGCCGCGCAGGGCGCGAACTCGGATCACGGACAGCGGTGGCGGATTCCAAGCAGACTCTGCTGTGCACCTACCTTTCCGCCGTGCTTTTGGTGGGCCTGGTCCTGAACAGCACCCTGGGCTGGTGGTGGGCCGACGCCGGCGCGGCACTGCTGATCGCAGGCATCGCCATCCGTGAAGGCGTCAATGCCTGGCGCGGGGACACGTGCTGCGCTGTTCCCCACGCCGCAGCGCCCATCGAAGCAGAGGCCCCCGGCGCAACCGCCTTACGGGCAGCGAACACAGCAGAAGACGGCTGCTGCCCCGGCTGCTCCAGCGCGGCGGCCGCGTCCGACGTACCCCAACCGCTGGGCCTGCCGATCGTCCGGAAGGGCTGACCGGTGGGCAGCGGCCACAGCCACAGCCACGGCACGGACCCCCATAGCCAGCGCGGCAAACTCCTGCTGGTTTTCGCCATCACGTTCACGGGGATGGTGGCCGAGGTCGTCGGCACGGTCCTCACGGGCAGCCTGGCGCTGCTGGCCGACGCGGGGCACATGTTCACCGATTCGGCCGGGCTTCTCATCGCGGTGATCGCGGCCTCGCTGGCCCTGAAACCCGCGACCTATAAGCGCACGTGGGGGTACAAGAGGGGGGAGATCATCGCCGCGGCCGGCCAGGCCGCGCTGCTGCTGGGGGTTGGCGGATTCGTCATTGTCGAGGGCATCCGCCGCCTGGTGGAACCACCCGCGGTTGGTGGACCGCTGATGCTGTGGTTCGGCGTCGTGGGCCTGGCAGGCAATGCGGTAGGACTGCTGGTGCTCGCTTCCGGGCGCCACCACAGCTTCAACATGAAGGCTGCCTTCCTCGAGGTACTCAACGATGCCCTCGGTTCCATCGCGGTGATCGTGGCTGCACTGGTTATCGCGCTGACCGGGTGGACCAGGGCGGACGCCGTCGTGTCGCTGCTCATCGGCGTCCTGATCATTCCCCGAACGCTGAAACTGCTCCGGGACACCGTGAACGTGTTGATGGAGAGCACTCCCCCGGGCCTGGACCTGTCCGAGGTCCGCCGCCACATCCTGGCGCTCCCGCACGTCATCGACGTGCATGACCTGCATGCCTCCCTGGTGGCCTCCGGCGTACCCGTACTCTCGGCCCATGTCACCGTTCAGGATGAGTGCATGCGCGACGGGCACTCGGCAACCATCCTGGCCGATCTGCAGCGGTGCGTGGCCCAGGACTTCGATGTCAGCGTCGAGCACTCCACCTTCCAGATCGAGCCCGCCGCGCACCGGGACCAGGAGAGCATCCCGCACTGATGACATAGACGCCACCGGCACCCAGGCCGCCTGCCGCCGTCGCACGCAAGGGCGCCGTCTGCCGGTAGGTTCCCGCTCCCCCGCCTAGGCTGGCACGGACTCCTTGGACCGTTCCGGCGCGGAAGGCACGACGGCGGGATCCAGCCTTTTGTTTGCCCAGCGGCGGAGCGGCCGCTCCACGCAGCGGAAGGACGCATAGGCCAGCAACACGGTGAGGGCGGCGGTCAGGGCGATGCGGATGGGAAGGTCCGGGATGAGGGGCATCAGCAGCAGGTAGACAGGCAGGTGCCAGAGATACATGCCGTAGGACAGGTCGCGACCGGGGCGTGCCAACCAGGGGTGGCTGAGGAGGCGTGACAGGACGCCGGCGGGCTGCAGGACCAGGGAGCCGATCAGCACGGCGGCCAGCAGCGCGAGCACCGTGGGGCCCGCTGTCCAGAACGCGTTGAACCAGGGGCCGGGAGCGTCCGGTTCCTTGAGCAGGAACAGCGCTGCCACCAGCGCGAGGCCGGCGGGGGCGGCGGCCCAGCGTGCTGCGGCCACGAGGAGGGTGTGGAGCCGGGAGCCCTGGCGCAGCGCGGTGAACAGCAGGGCGAGCGCGCACCCGACCAGAAGTTCGTCAGCCCGGGTGTCCGGTCCGTTGTAGATGCGGTCCAGCGGTTCGCCGGCATTTACCAACAGGAACCGGTTTAGCACGAACGTGCCGGCCAGGGCCACCGTGGCCAAGGCGGCCATGCGGATCCTCCAGAAGCGGAGCATCACCAGCAGGAGCAGCGGCCAGACCAGGTAGAACTGTTCCTCCACGGCCAGGGTCCACGTGGGGCCCATGGTTTCACCGGCAATCGAGTCGCCGAAAAAGCCAAAGTGCGCCAGGTTCATCACGTAGGCGGCCGCCGGTAGGACAAACCCGGCCTGGCCACCCCAGCCCGACTCCGGAAACACAAGACCTGCCACGACGATCACGGCGCAGAGTGCCAGGAGCGCAGGCCACAGCCGGGCCAGTCGCTTGGCATAGAAGATGCCGAGGTGGAGCCTGCCGGTGGCAAGGCGCTCCTTCATGATCAGCAGGGTGATCACGAACCCGCTGAGCGTGAAGAACACGTCCACGCCGATGGATCCGCCGGGCATGGATTCGGTGGCGGTATGGAAGAAAAACACGCCCGCCACGGCGATGGTCCGGAGACCGTCCAACGCATGCTTGCGCCCCGCGATGACCTCTGCGCCGGGTGCCGCCGCGCTTCCTGATGCTGACACGTTTCCGCTGCTATTCGTCAAGACCACTAAGCAAGCATATATAACGTTTCCATAACTGCGCTGGGTGAAGTCTGGGTGCACGCTGGTACTGACGTGTCCACGGCCCCTGGTTCCGGAGTTCCTGCACACCGCAAAACCGGTGAGTGCTGTTGCACAAGCAAGTCCGGGAGCCAGCCACGCTGCTGGCTCCCGGATTTCAAGGCGGGGATGTGGCCCACCCCCGAAAATTGGTTTCTCTGGGCCACATCCACGCCGGCTATGAGGGCAGGGGCATGCCAGGAGGTGACGGGAGTGTGGCAGGGGTGGTCATGGCTCGGTCCTCCGACGGCAACTGAAGGCCGTCTGCCTGACCCGGAGTTAGCTTACAAGAGCGACCGCCCGCTGCAACAGGGGGCAGTCCCGCAGTTTTCGCCCAGTTTCCCCGCATTAATGGATATGTGGCGGCCATTCCTGATTAGTGCGCAGGCCGGCCAAACCAGGATTCAAGGGCTTCCGCCAGCCCATCGGCCGACCCTTCGCCCACCCACGCAACATAGCCATCCGGACGGACCAGGACCGCCGCAGGGGCGGCAACGTGGCCCAGCACCGGAAGCTGCCACCCGCCGTCGTACGTGGCAGCGACGTGCTGCACGCGCCCTTCCCTGGCGCCCGCCTCCAGCGTTTGGCCGCCGAACTCCAGCAGCACCGGCCGGGCGCGGCGCAGTAATTCGTATACCCGGGTTGTTCCTTGCCTGGCAGAAATGTCCAGGTCGGGCATCCGGCGGCCCAGCAGCGGATGGCCCGGCCCGGGGTGGTAGGCAACGTCCAGGCCGGAAATGAGTGCGGCGATGGGCGCACCCGCCCCGTCAACCCGGAGCACCTCGTCGAGCAGGCCGCGCAGCGCCTCCTGCCGGGGGTCGGCCTTCTGGAAGAGGGACTGGGCCATGGTGTATCCCAGTGCCCGGGCTCCGGCGGGGTGGCGCTCGGCATGGTAGGTGTCCAGCAAGCCTCCGCCGGAGGTTCCCCGGACCACCTGGCCCAGTTTCCAGCCAAGGTTCACGGCGTCCTGCAGTCCCAGACCGACGCCCAGCCCGCCCGTGGGTGAATGGACATGCGCGGCGTCACCCGCCAGCAGCACACGGCCCTTCCGGTAGGACTCCGCCTGCCGCGTGGCGTCCGTGAACCGTGACAACCAGATGGGGCTGTGCACGCCGAAGTCCGTCCCGAACACGTCCGCCAGGGCCGCCCGCAGGTCCTCCATGGTGGGTTCGGCGGCCGGACCCAGTGAGGCCTCGGTGACTACCACCCGGACAACCCCGTTGCCCATCGGATACAGCCCGTGGATTCCGCGGGCGTCCACCTTCCCCTGCTGCGCAGGCTCCCCCGCGACCTTTACCTCCGCGATCAGGCTGCTGCGGGTCGCGTCAGGACCCGCCATCGGAATGCCCGCCGACCGCCGCACCACGCTGCGCCCGCCGTCACCGCCCACGACGTACCCGGCCCGCAAAGGTCCGTCGGCCGCAAACTCGACGTCCACGCCGTCGTCGTCCGCGGTAACTCCGGTGACCTCCACGCCGCGCCGGATCTGCACGCCAAGCTCCTCCACCCACTCCAGCAGCAGCCGCTCGATGTGGTTCTGGAACAGTGCCAGGGTGTAGGGGTGGCGCGTGGGCAGGCTGCCCAGGTCCAGCTGCGTGCTGCCAAAGGAGGCCGTCTGGACAGTCTTGCCTTCGGCGAGGAACCGGTCCGCGATGCCGCGCTGGTCCAGCAGCTCGATGGTCCTCGAATGGATGCCGCCGCCTCGCGACCCGGCCAGTTCCTGCGAAGGCCGCCGCTCCAGGACCAGCGCGTCCACTCCCGCCAGCCGAAGCTCCCCTGCCAGCATCAGCCCGGTGGGCCCGCTTCCCACAATCACTACATCGTGCATCCCAGCCCGCCCCCTCGTTCGTGAACCGCCAGTATGCGCCAACCCCGGGCCCTTGCCGCAAGACCCCCTGCGCGCGGTACTTTGGAAATGGAAGGGGAATTTCCCTGGCGCTGTCGATGTCCGCTTCCCTTGTGCGTCGTATTGGTAGAGGCTCCAATGGGAAGCCTTTGAAGCCAATCGAAGGGAGCACAAAAATGTCCAAGTACCTGATCCTGATTTACCAGGACGAGGCGGTGGCCAGGCAGGCCGAAGGCGAATCCATCAGCGACAGCTACCAGGAATTCATGCAGCGCCGCGGTTCCTCCCTGCTCAGCGGGGCCGCGCTGCATCCTTCCTCCACGGCGACGTCCATGCGGCGTGACGGGGCAGGCGGGTTCCTGGTGACGGATGGCCCGTTCACGGAGTCGAAGGAAACACTGGGCGGCTACTACCTGATCGAGGCAGCAGACCTCGACGAGGCACTGGAGATCGCCAAGGAGGTTCCCGCCGGCGTCGGCGTGGAGGTATGGCCGGTGCGGGTGGTCAGCTGATGCAGGCGGCCGCCGGCACCGAGGTTGCCGCGGCGGTGGCGGACGCGCACCGCCGCGAGTGGGCCTTTGTGCTGGCGGCCACCGTGCGCGTCGCCGGCGACATCGACACCGCCGAGGAAGCCGTCCAGGACGCGTACGCCAGTGCGCTGACGGCATGGGGCTCGAGCGGGATTCCCGGGAATCCCGCGGCATGGCTGACGGTGGCAGCCCGACGGCGGGCGCTGGACATCCGCCGGCGCGCGGCTACGGCCCAACGGGCGCTGCCGAAGCTGCTGGACCCGGAGGAACGCGGCGGCAGCGGGCCCGAATTCGAGGAACAGGAGATTCCCGATGACCGCCTCAGGCTGATCTTCACCTGTTGCCATCCTGCCCTGGCCCTTGAGGCCCGGGTGGCGCTGACCCTCCGGCTGCTGTGTGGATTGTCCACGGGGGAAGTGGCCCGTGCGTTCCTTGTCCAGGAACCCACCATGGCGGCGCGCATCACCAGGGCGAAGAAGAAGATCGCCGCAGCCAACATCCCGTACCGCGTACCTGCTGTCTCCGAGCTTCCCGAGCGGGTCGAGGCCGTCCTGTCGGTTGTCTATCTGGTGTACACCACCGGGCACACGGCCCCCTCCGGAGGCGACCTGATGCGCCGGGACCTGGCCGAACGCGGCCTGGAACTGGCAAGGATGCTGCGGGTCCTGCTGCCCCGGGACCCCGATGTGGCTGGACTCCTGGCCCTGATCCTCCTCACGGAAGCCAGGGCCGCCGCCCGGGTGGACGAGCACCAGGACGCCATCCTCATGGAGAACCAGGACCGGTCGAAATGGGACCGGCGGGCCATTGGGGAGGGCACGGCCCTGCTGCGTGAAGCTTTGGCGTCCCGTCCGCCCGGCCGCTTCGCCCTCATGGCGGCCATCGCGGCGGTCCATGACGAGAGCGGCTCCTGGGCGGAGACCGACTGGGATGAAATCCTGGGCCTGTACAACCTGCTGATGGAACGGTGGCCCTCCCCGGTGGTCCGGCTCAACCGGGCCATTGCCCTCGGTTTCGCCGCAGGCCCCGCCGAAGGGCTGGCCGAGCTTGATGCCTTGGGAGCCGAACCGCAACTGGCGCGGTATCCGTACCTTGCCGCAGCCCGCGGCGACTTCCTGGCCCGGCTCGGCCGGCTGGAGGAAGCGCGCACAGCGTTCGAGGAAGCCATGATCCTGACTGACAACGAAGCCGAACGGCGGAACCTCCGAAGCCGGCTGGACGGGCTGGCCCGCTAACGCTGGCTGGCAAGGGGAAAGCCCCTCCTAGGAGGGGCTTTCAACGAATTTGTCACTTGTCTTCAGGTAATGGTCAGCGGTGATGCACTCCCCCTTCCCGGACGCCCCCGGCGCCCATCCGGACTATGACCCTCATCACTTTAGTAGAGCCTGGAGGTGGGGTAAAGGGGTTTCCTGCCAAAAAGTTGAAAGGACGTACGACGGCGGCACACCGCCCGGGCGTACAGCCCGGCTTCCAGGGTGGATACCGTGCCCTGAACGGCTATTCCCTGGTCCAGATGGATATCCAGTCAAGCAGGACGTGTCCCTGCGTTTCCGGCGCGGGGCAGCTGGGCGAGCAGGACTCCGTCTGCAGGATGTAGTGCATTGGCTTGGTCGGCGTGAACCTGGTGGAAACGCCGATTGATTTCCCGTCGAGGAAGAACTCAATGCCGTCTGGCCGCCACTCGGTGGTGGCGATGTGCCAGTCTCCGTAGGGCTGGTTGGGCCGGAGGACGTCATTGTCGTGGACGCCGTTATCCATGCCATGCACGGCAGCATAGATGACCTTGGACAGGTCCCCTTCGGGGAAGTCGATCTCTCCGTCCTCGGGCCACTGCTTGCTGTCGGGCCACAGGAGCCACGCCAGCTTGAAGCCAGGCAGGACGTCGGCCTTGAAGCGCACGGAGTAGCGGCCGTACAGCAGGCTGTTGTAGGGCCGTTGGCTGGCGCCGTCGAATTTTGGTGATGGGGCCGCACCCAGGGCAACTCCACCTTCAGAGTGCAAAAACATGTCCAAAACGCCGTCGTGGACGGTCAGGACCTTGGACGGGAAATACCCGGAAGTCCGCTGGCCCTTATCCTGCTGCTGGGCCGCCGTGTCCGGCGTTCCGTCAGCGTAGTTGACGCTCCATCGTGTGCTGTAAACGGGGCCCGGGAAGCCGCCAAGGCCAACATCTCCGTCGGCGAAGTCCTCGGCAAAGACCTGGCGCCAGCCGGGGAGGTCACCGACGGGCATGGCATTGGAACCCGCAGACGGGTCTGCGGGCCTGGAAGGCAGCGGGGTGACGACGGAGGGTTCGGCGGTCGTGACAGGATCGGCGGCGGTAGCGGGTGCGTCCGTGGTGGGTGCTGCCGAACCGGTGGCGGGTTCTGTATCAGGGTCCTGGGGCGTCCGGTCGGCACTTTGGGGCGGCCCGGAACCCGCTGGACGGCTGAGGTCGCCACAGCCCGCAGAGGTCAGGGTCAACACCGATACGAGGGCCAGAGCCCCGGCGAAGTGCTGGAATGTCTTCATTGGCGTCCATCCCTCCATAGGGAGTGATTGGATTCTACCGCCGGGGCATGCCAAGCCGGCACCGGAACTGCTGCGGCTGTTTGCATGGCCATCCCCCTTGGACTAGCGGGGACGCCGGGTGAAGTCCTGCCCGGCGGCCCCATCCCCTTGTTCGATCCACCCTACGGACTGCCCGTGAGCCGGTCATGAGTACCGGGTACTCATGTTTCCGGATCCTCACCCGGCCCGGGCACCCCGGGTACCTGTTTTGCCTCAACAGGCGCCCCGGGAAGGCTGTCCGGTGCGGAGGCTTACAGGTCGAGCAGCAGCCCCTGCGGGTTTTCGATCGCGTCCGCAACGAATCGAAGGAACCCGCCCGCAGTTCCGCCGTCGCAGACGCGGTGGTCGAACGTCAGGGTGAGCTCGGTAACCTTGCGGACGGCAAGTTCGCCGTTCACCACCCAGGGCTTGTCGATGACCCTGCCCACGCCCAGGATGGCCACTTCCGGGTGGTTGATGATTGCCGCTGAGCCGTCGACGCCGAACACGCCGTAGTTGTTCAACGTGAAGGTTCCGCTGCCCAGCTCCGCAGGGGTTGCCTTGCCGTCCCGGGCCACCTGGGTGAGCCGGCGGATCTCGGTGTCCAGTTCACGGGCACTGAGCTTCTCCGCGCCGCGGACCGAGGGCACCACCAGGCCGCGGCCGGTCTGGGCGGCGAAACCCAGGTTGACGCCGTCGAACGAGACGATCTCCTGCGACCCGTCCCCTGACGTTTCGATCCGGGTGTTCAGTTCCGGGTACCTCTTCAGCCCCGCGGTGACGAACCGGGCGATGAATGCCAGCAGCCCGGGGACTTCGGCGCCCTTGGCCTTAAGCCCTTCACGCAATTCCAGCAGCGCCGTGGCATCCACATCGACCCACACCGTGGCTTCGGGGATCTCGGAGCGGCTGCGGGCCATGTTCGCGGCCACCGCCTTGCGGACGCCCCGGACCGGAATCCGCGCGGAGACTGCAAGGCCGGTGCGGGCATCGCGTCCCTGCGTTTCTGCGGACTCAACAGGACCCGACGGCGCTTCAACAGGCTCGGCTTCAGGTGTTGCCGCCGGCGCTGCCGTCTTCATCGCAGCCTCAACGTCCCGGCGCATGATCAGTCCGCTGTCGCCGGACCCGGAGATATCCCCCAGGTCGACGCCGTGCTCCCGCGCCATCCGCCGGACCAGCGGTGAGATCACGGCCCCAAGCTTTCCGGGAACGCGGGTGCGCATGAGCGCGAGCTCGTCCTCTTTGGACAACTCGGGAGCAGCGGAGTCGGAACGGTCAGCCACCGCCACAGAAGACTTCGGGGCGCGGGTGCGGCGCGCAACGCCATGCCCACCGGGGGTGCCATAACCGATTAGGACATTCCCGGACCCGGCCTTTTCTTCCTCCCGGTAGGTCTCGGCGGCTGTTTCCGAAGCAACCGCCGCGGATGATGCCGCCCCGGGAGTGGCATCGGGCCTTCCTGAGCCGGACGGCATGCTGCTTGCAGCATTGCCTTCCGGCGAAGGGGCGGGGGCGGCATCAGCCGGGGCGGACACCGGAGCGGCAACCCCAGTAGAAAGCGGCGTCACCGAGATCAGCGGCTTCCCCACGTCGATGGTTTCCCCCGGCTTGCCGTGCAGCTCGGCCACGATCCCGGCGTAGGGTGAGGGCACCTCGACGGCGGACTTGGCGGTTTCCACCTCGGCGATCGGCTGGTCGACGGCGATCTCGTCACCAACAGAGACATGCCAGGAAACCAGTTCGGCTTCGGTGAGGCCTTCGCCCAGGTCCGGCAGCAAAAACACGCGTGGTTCGCTCATGGTCAGTTCTCCCACTGAAGGTCGTCAACGGCGTCGAGGATGCGGTCCACGCCGGGCAGGTAGTACTTTTCAAGTTTGGGCGCGGGGTACGGGACGTCGAACCCGGTGACGCGGCGGATGGGGGCGGCCAGGTAGTGGAAGCAGCGTTCCTGCACCCGGGCCACGATCTCGGAGGACACGGATGCGAAGCCGTGGGCCTCGGCGATCACCACGGCGCGGCCGGTCTTCCGCACGGATTCGCAGACGGTGTGGTCATCGAACGGGACGATCGTGCGCACGTCGATCACTTCCAGCGAACGCCCCTCCAAAGCAGCAGCCTCCGCAGCAGCCAAAGCGGTCGGCACGGACGGGCCGTACGCAATCAGGGTCGCGTCGGTGCCGGGACGCGCGACGGCGGCGCGCCCCTCCGAGCCAAGTCCCGTCGTCGTGCCTTCCATGGAGGCAGCCTCCTCATGGAGGCGGCGCAGCTCACCCAGGTCCACGGAGTCCTTGGTCCAGTACATCTTCTTGGGTTCCATGAAGACGACGGGGTCATCCGAGTCGATGGCCTCGCGGAGCATGCGGTAGCCGTCCGCTACCGTGGCCGGGGTGTAGACCTTCAGGCCGGCGGTGTGCGCGTAGTAGGACTCGGAGGAGTCGCAGTGATGCTCCACTCCCCCGATGCCGCCGCCGTACGGGATGCGGATGACCATGGGCAGCTTCACGGCGCCCTTGGTGCGGTTATGCATCTTGGCCACGTGGCTGACGATCTGTTCGAACGCCGGGTAGGCGAACGCGTCGAACTGCATCTCGATGACGGGACGCATGCCGTTGATCGCCATGCCCACGGCCATGCCGACGATCCCGGATTCGGCCAGCGGAGTGTCGAAGCAGCGCTGCTCGCCGAACGTGGCGGTGAGGCCGTCGGTGATGCGGAAGACGCCGCCCAGCATGCCCACGTCCTCGCCGAACACCAGGACGGAGGAGTCGGCCCGCATGGCGTCGGCGAGCGCTGTGTTCAGGGCCTTGGCCATGGTGACAGGCTGCGGGCCGGCGGCCTCGGCGGACGCTGCGGCGGAGGCAGCCGCCCGTGCGGTAGCGGCGCTGACGTTGCCGTTGGCTTCGGATGAGGTGGTGATGGTGGGGCTCACTTGCCGGCCTCCCGTGCATCGGAGTTCTGGGTAGCTGCTGCGTCGCGGGCGATCTCGTCGGCGAGCATGGCGGACTGCTCCTTCAGCTGCGGCGTCTGCCGCGCGAAGACATGGCGGAACAGTTCCTGCGGGTCGACGGGGACGTCCTGGCCGAGGCCCTCGCGCAGCTGCGCGGCAACCGCCTCGGCATGCTCACGGATGCGGGCTTCGCCGTCGTCATCCAGCAGGCCGCGGCCGGTCAGGTAGGTGCGCATCCGGTTGACGGGATCCTTGGCCCGCCATTCCGCAACCTCGCTGTTTTCCCGGTAGCGGGTGTCGTCGTCGGCGTTGGTGTGGGCCTGCATGCGGTAGGTGTTCGCTTCCACCAGCAGCGGCCCGGAGCCTTCGCGGGCGAGTTTCACGGCGCGGTCAAGGACGGCAAGCAGCGCGACGACGTCGTTGCCGTCCACGCGTTCGCCCGCCATGCCGTAGCCCACGGCCTTGTGCGCGAGCGACGGCGCCACGGACTGGTGTGCCAGCGGCACCGAAATGGCGTACTTGTTGTTCTGGACAAAGAAGATCACCGGCAGGTGGAAGACGGCGGCGAAGTTGAGGGCTTCGTGGAAGTCACCTTCGCTGGTGGCGCCGTCGCCGCACATGGCCAGCACCACGGTGTCCTCGCCGCGGAGCTTGGCGGCGTGGGCAACCCCGACGGCGTGCAGCAGCTGGGTGGTCAGCGGCGTGCACTGGATGCCCACCTTGTATTTGAGGGGGTCGTATCCGCCGTGCCAGTCGCCGCGGAAGATGGTCATCACCTGGACGGGGTCCACGCCGCGGGTCATCACCGCCACCGCGTCCCGATACGTGGGGAACATCCAATCGGCGTCGGAGAGGCAGAGCGCAGCGGCCACCTGGCAGGCTTCCTGGCCGTGGCTCGAAGGATAGACAGCCATGCGGCCCTGCCGGACCAGGGCAGAGTTCTGGTCATTGACGCGGCGGCCGACGACGAGCTGTTCGTAGGCTGCCAGCAGTTCGTCATCGCCGGGCACCGGGTATTCGTGGCCGGGCTGGGTGCCTTGTTCACTGTCCGGGATGAGCCGGCCGTCCGGATCCACCATCTGGATCTGGTGCCGGGCGGGGAGCATGTAGTCCTCCACCGTGATGCCGAACTTCTTCACAGCCTCCGTAAGCGCATCGTCTGCGGGTGTGGTGCTGGCGGTGTCCGGCGCGGTGTGGTCTGCGGAGATCGTCATTGGTCCGTCCTTCGGTAGCCACTATTCCCTCCCAGTATTGTCCTGACGGAGGTTTCGTATCCAGCACCTGCGCAAATCGTGGAGAAGCTGCTCCCAAGTGCCTACTATGGAAGACGATTTGCAACTGTGACGTGGATTACCGACGGGAGTCGTGGACAAAATGGCGGGCAAGGATGCCGCGGAGGTTCCGCTCGATGAGATCGACCGGCGCATCATCAGTGAACTCACCCGGGACGGCCGGATGTCGGTGACGCAGGTGGCGGAGAATGTGCACATTTCGCGGGCACACGCCTATTCCCGGATTGCCCGGCTGACCGGGGACGGAGTACTCACCCGGTTCACCGCACTGGTGGATCCCATCAAAGCGGGGCTGAAGTCCTCCGCCTACGTGACGCTTAAGCTGAAGCAGGATTCGTGGCGCGAGCTCCGCGACCAGCTGGGTGCCATCCCGGAGGTGCACCACATTGCCCTGGTGGGCGGCGACTTCGACGTGATCCTGCTGGTCCGCGCCGTAGACAACATCGACCTGCGCCGGGTGATTTTCGACCAGCTCCAGACCATGCCCGGGGTGCTGGACACGCAGACGTTCCTGGTCTTCGAGGACGTCGATACGCGGTAAAACCGTTGGATCCGCGTGCCCGCGCGCGGTTCCCCTTCCAACGGCCGCATACTGTGGACATGAAATTCACCACGACAATCCAGGGCAGCGGCAACACGACAGGCATCGAGGTACCCGACGAGGTGGTCAGCGCCCTGGACGCCGGGCGCCGGCCGCCGGTGGTCGTCACGATGAACGGTGCGAGCTACCGCAGCAGCATCGCCGTGATGGGTGGCCGGAACATGATCAGCGTCAGTGCTGCAAACCGCCAGCTCACCGGGGTAGCTGCCGGGGATACGGTCGAGGTGGGCCTGGAACTGGACACGGAACCGCGGGTGGTCGAGGTGCCCGAGGATCTTGCCGCCGCCCTGGCGGCCGAGCCCGAAGCGAAAGACTTCTACGGGACGCTGAACTACAGCAGCCAACGCCGCTATGTGGAGCCCATCGCGGACGCGAAGACCCCGGAAACGCGGTCACGCCGCATCGCCAAGGCGGTACAGGACCTCAAGGCGAAAAAGAAGTAGTCAGGTCACCGCACCTCATGACGCGGCGCCTCCACTCGACGGCATAACCGCGGCCCCGGGGCGAATGGAACGCAGCGCCACACTGCTGGACACCACGCCCCTTTGATCAGTCTACTTACTATCCGCGGGATTGTAAGGGGAAGCTGGACGCTGGAAGCCAAACCCAGCCTGGGAGTCAGCTCCCGCTACGTCTGCTCAGGTATCCAGTAGGGGGCATCCACTCCGGCCCCCGTCAGGTTGTCGCAGCGGACCAGCTGGCTGCCGATGCGCTCCAACGGACAGTCAACATAGGTGTTGAGGACCTCATCGTCGGAGTCCGACGTTGCGGCGGCTGGTATCGCCGAGAGGAAGAGTGCCGGGAAGACGGCAGCAAGAACCGGGACGTGGCGTTTGAACACGGCTTGTCTCCTTGAATTCGGCAAGGAAGATTGGGGGGCAGCCAGCCCAGGACCTGGACGGGCGTAACTGGATCCCCCAGCCGATTCCAACATGCGAGTTCCGCCAGCGCGGGACTCTCCGGCAGACCCAAAGTACACCGGCACCCCTCGCGCCATAAGGGTGGCCCCACCCCAAATGCCGCCACCTGCCTACCCACCTGGCATGCGGTAGTTCGATAGGGACCCCCTGGCGCGCCCTAACAGGGCCCCTTAAACATTGAGGGGAACTTGATGCATTCTTGACCAAATCCGGACAAGTCCTTGAGGCATGCCCTCCAAAGTGATGCGTGAAGGACGGGAGCGCAGTTGATGCACCTGGGTACTGGGCCCAGCCACCCCGCTCCTGCGTCGGAGAAATCCGATGGTCTCAGTTGCCTGGCGGCGCTAAGCAATCGCGCCGCCAGGCAACCACCTCCACATTCCACGAAAGCCAGGGGCCTGCGGCGGAGGCACGGATCAGCGTCGATCCGAAAAAGCCGGCGGGCCCCACTCTCCGTCCGGCGCCGCCGCATGGTTGTGCCGCGGCACCACGACGTGCACGGCGTTGCCCTCCGCATTGAGTCGGTTCCTGACGGGTCACTTCCTGCGGCGCACCACCAGCACGATATACAGGGCGGCGGCCACCGCCACCAGCGCCCCGATGCTGGCCCCTGCGCTTGGACCGTCCAACATGGCGGAACTCCTTTGCAAACCTTGCATGGTTAATCGACATCATCACCCTACGTCCGGCCGCGATTACCTGCCGAAGCGCGGTTTTCCCTACAGTGGAAGGTGGCAACAGCGGATGGAAGGGCGGCGAGTGGCATGAGTGCTCCGTTCCGCTTCCCCCGCGCCGTCGCCTTCACCGCGGCGATGTTCGCCCTCGCCGCGGGAGCCCACGTGCTGGCCGGAGGCCTGTTGCCGCAGCCAGCCATCCTGGCGGGCATCGTGGCGCTGGTCCTGGCAGTGGTCACGATGCTCTCGAAGACCAAAATCAATGTGCCGGCGATGATCGGCCTCCTGGGCTCCAGCCAACTGGTCCTGCACTGGGCCTTCGACGCGTTCTCGGTGTCCGCATCGTTCACTCCCGCCGCCGGCGCCCACAGCCATGACGCATCGGCGGTGTCCCCCGCGGCCGTGGCCCTGATGCCGGAACACGCCGCCGTGCCGGGCGCACTGATGTTGGCCCTGCATGCCGCGGCAACCCTGGCTACGGCGTTGGTCCTGGGCAAGGGCGAAGCAGCTGTTTGGGCGCTGGCCGCCTGGCTGCGGCCACTGGTCCGGATCCTGGCCGCCGTGGCCATTCCCGAGTGGCCGCACTTACCCGCGCCGGCCGCCGTCGTCATTCCTTTCCGGTGGCGGAACCTGCGGTTGCCTGCCCTTCGCGGGCCGCCGGCCTTCCAGGCCGCTCACTAAGCGGCTCCCGACGTTCCGCGCCGTCCCACCCGCCCTCAGGCAGGGAGGGCCGGCCGCGTTGTCCCCTTTTTTCTGCGCCGCCGCCCACGCGGCCCTGAGGCGCACCCTTTGGAAGGCTTGCTTTGAACACCTCATTACGCCGTACCTTCAAGACCCTCACCGCTGCCGCTGCCGCCGCGGGAATCGTGGCCGCCGGCGCAACCGCCGCGTCCGCCCACGTAAGCGTTGACCCTGACGACACCGGCGCCAACGGCTACTCCCACCTGACGTTCAACGTCCCCAACGAGTCCCCCACCGCGAAGACCAACAAGCTCGAGGTCACGCTGCCCACCGATACGCCGTTCACCTCCGTCTCCGTCAAGCCAGTGGAGGGCTGGACCGCGCAGGTGGTCACGGGTGACCTGCCCAAGCCGGTCACGGTGGCCGGCGCTACTGTCACCAAGGCGCCGGTCTCGGTGGTCTGGACCGCCGACGAAGCGCACCAGCTGGGCCAGAACCAGTACCAGTCCTTCTCGCTGTCCGTGGGCCGGCTTCCCGCGGAGGGCACCAAGGTCACCCTGAAGGCGGCCCAGAGCTACACCGACGGCAGCGTAGTGAACTGGGACGAAGAGAGCGCTGAGGGGCAGCCCGAGCCCAAGCATCCGGCCCCGTCCTTTGTGACAACAGCCGACGACGGCGCTGCCGCCGCTGGTGCGTCAGCGTCTAGTGCAGCACCGGCAAGCGCGTCCGCGTCACCCAGCGCCGAGGCAGTGTCCCGGACCGCCCAGGAGTCCAGCGACGCGGCAGCCGTGTGGGGCGTGGTGCTGGGTGCGGCAGGCTTCGTGCTCGGTGCAGCGGCACTGGGGCTGGTCCTCGCAGGCCGCCGGACCCGGGCCGCCGGAAAGTAGGCGGGGAACGCATGAAGACCAGATCTTCCCACAGCCCAGTGGCCTGGCTGGCACGGATTCTCCTGCCGGCGGCCACCGCCGCATTCCTGCTGCTGTCTTCGGCACCTGCACAGGCGCACGACTCCCTGGAATCCAGCACCCCGGCCGATGGTTCCACAGTCGGCGCGATGCCAGCGAAGATCGAGCTGACCTTCGACCACACCCCGATCGCCATCAACTCGATCGTGAGGGTGGAGGATGCCACCGGCACTGACCAGGCGGACGGGCCGGTTCAGATCGTTGACAACCAGGTAAGCCAGCCGGTCAAACCGGGCGCACCCGAAGGAAAGTACACGGTGGTGTGGCGGGTGGTGTCCTCCGACGGTCACCCCATCGAGGGAACCTTCACCTTCACCGCCGGTGGACCGAACACCGCGCCGGCCGCCTCCGCCCCGGCTGCCACGCCTGCTGCTGCCGCCGGCTCCGGGCTCCCGGGACAGCTGGTTGTGGTGGGGATCATTGCGGCCGTGCTGATCATCGGGCTGGTGGTGTCCGGAGTGGTGATCAAGCGCCGGCTGCGGAACACCGAAGACGAGGGATGATCATGACCCCGGCCTGCAGGGTCCAGAGCTGACCCAGGCCCAATTTGGAAGCAGCGCGTCCGGTTATTGCCGGGCGCGCTGCTTCTTTTAAGGCTCTTGATACTCGTTTAGCGCAGGTTTTTTGGGCGTTCGGGCTCTCACCCACGCCCAAGGAGCGGCGGTTCGAGGGCACTACTTGTTTTGGCCCAATCCGCGCTGAAATTCGGGCCCGGAACCACTCCCCGCAGGTCAGGACGGGGGGAACGTTCCTAAGTAATGGGCCATCCAGCCAAGTAGTGGTTAATCCGGGCCTGGAGAAATTCGGGTACCGATACGTGTTGTTGGGGTTGGGGTGCAGCCGAAAACATTGGGTCATCGATCCACCGAAAGGCACCTGGATGGGGCCGCTCATGGGGGAACGGGTTCTCACTCACATTTACAAGGAGTCTTTCCATGCGCCAGATGACCAAGAAGAACAAGATCGCCGCCGTTGCCGCTTCCGCCGCGCTGGTAGCCGTCAGCGGCGGGGCCGCCTACGCCTACTGGAGCACCACGGGCACGGGCAACGGGTCAGCAGCGGCAGCCGCCGGGACCCAGCCGGTCTCAATCAGCGTGACGGTGGATCCGGGTGTCGCCCCTGGCACACCGAAGACCATCACGTACGCGGCCGCCAACCCCAACGCCAGCAACACCCAGGTGACACTCGCCAACCCACAGGTCACCACTGATAAGGCCGGGTGCCTTCCTGCATGGTTTGATGCCACCGTCCCCGGCGGCCCCACCAACGTGCCGGCTAACGCAACGGCTACGGCACTGGGCACCGGGACCCTCACCCTGAACGACAGCTCAACGACCAACCAGGATGCCTGCAAGGGCGCAACCATCACGGTAACCGTCGGCAGCAACTAACAAGCGAGCGGGCCGGGGGCGGTGCGAATCCGCCCCCGGCTTGCCGTCATTTGCACCAACTGGGAAGGGGCACGGGGTGCACAACGAGGACGGGCATCCGCGGCATCGCTTGCGGAATGCCATAAAAGTGGCGCTGATCGGTTTAGCCGTGATGCTGGCCAGCGCGGGGGCGCTGTTTGCGGCGTCGCAAAGCACCAAACCGGGCATCACGGTGCAGGTTTCCCCTGCCAGTCAATCTGTCCAGCAGGGCCAGGCCGCTGCCTATACGGTGACGGTGACGTCCAGCGGCGGTTTCACCGGCGCGGTCAACCTGGCCACCGCGGGACTGCCGGCCGGAGCGGCAGGCGCCTTCACGCCGTCGTCCGTCACCCTCAACTCCGGAAGCACCGCAACCTCAACCCTGAACGTCACCACCGCCGCAACCACGCCGGCAGGAACCAGTTCCCTGACCATCACCGGCACCAGCGGCAAGGTCTCCGGCAGCGTCACCGCCGGCCTCACAGTCAACTACAAGATCTCCTCGGCTATCTCGGTCACCGCTACCCCGAATTCCCTGTCGGTTCCGCCGGGCGCCACCGCGGTGTACACACTGCAGCTCACCCGGAGCAACCTCTCCGGCCCGGTCACCTTCAGCGTCCTGGGCGGCCTTCCCTCCGGAGCCACGGCGTCGTTCTCGCCGAATCCGGTGACCGGCACCTCCACCACCCTGCAGGTGGCCACCACGGCCGCTTCCCCCACCGGAAGCTACAACCTGTACCTGGTGGGCACGGGCAAGGATTCCAGCGGGAAGTCGCAGTACGCCTACGCGAACGTGCAGCTTGTCCTGGACGCCACCATCAAGCAGTTCGTCCTCTCCGGCAATGTCCCCGGAACCCTCTCCCCCGGCACCTCGGCCGGGCTGGACCTGCAGATCAACAACCCCAACAGCAAGGCGTTGTCGCTGACCAACTTGTCGGTGGCCGTGGCAGGGGTTACCCGCAGCGCGGACGCCGTTGCCAAGAACCTCGCCTGCACCCCGGCGGACTTCGCCGTCACCCAGTACACCGGCCCCTACCCCCTTAGCGTCCCCGCAGGCACCAGTTCCCTCTCAGGGCTCCGGCTTGCAGCATCGGTATGGCCACGGGTGGGAATGCTGGACACCTCCGCCAACCAGGACGGCTGCAAGGGCGCCACCCTCCAGCTCACGTACTCAGGATCAGGACAGGGGAACTGAGATGACCGCCAGCACCAGGACTGCCAAAGCCGGCAAGGGCCTCAAGGCAGCGGCCCTCGCCGGGATCCTCATCGCCGCGGGCGGCGGAACCGCCTACGCCTACTGGGCAGCCGCCGGAACGGGCGCCGGAAGCGCAGCCGCCGGCACCATGCAGGCCGTCACAGTGGACGCGCTCGTAGCCGGGGACGGCCCCACGGCGGCGCTCGTTCCTGGCGGCACTGCCGACGTCGTGCTCCGCCTCACCAACCCCAACTCGTATTCCGTGCAGGTCTACCGGGTCACGGCCAATGGGCCGGCCACGGCGGACACCGCGCACTCCGGCTGCACCACCACCGGGGTCAGCTTCACCGGAACCACGGCGCCGCTGTCACCGGCAACCTTCATTCCGGCAAACTCGTCCACCCTGCTCACTCTTCCAGGAACGGCCGCCATGGATACCACCTCTCTCGCAGCCTGCCAGGGCGCCACCTTCCGCCTCCCCGTCACGGCGGAGGTGCGCAAATGAGCCTCGCCATCCGGAAGATGCCGTTCGGCTTCCACCTCCGCTCAGGACGGCTGGCGTGGATTGTCACCGCAGTCCTGCTGCTGCTCGGCACGGCCACCGCCGCCTACGGCTTCTGGGCCTCCACCACCAGCAGTAACAACGCCGCCGCCGCGGCGGACGCCCTGTCCCCGGGCTCCAAGCCCGCCGTCACCGCCAACGGTGCCTCGCTCGGCGTCAACTGGGCTGCCGGCACCACCGTCAACGGCCGGGCTGCCACCGGCTACAAGGTCACCAGGTACGCGGCTGCCACAGGTGGCACGGGAACGTCGGCCACGGGCGGATGCGCGGGAACGGTCACCACCCTGACGTGCACGGAACAGAACGTCCCCGGCGGCATCTGGTACTACACGGTCACCCCCACCATCGCGCTCTGGACGGGCGCTGAGAGCCCGCGCAGCACCGGCGTCAGCAGTGACTCCACTGCCCCGGTTGCCACGGTTTCCAGCGTGTCGCCAACGCCCAACGCCGCCGGCTGGAACAACACCAGCCCGGTCACTGTGACCATCACCGCCGACGACGGCGTGGGCGGCTCAGGCGTCGCCTCCATCAGCGACACGGTCGACGGCGGCACGCAGCAGACGGTGAGCGGCGCGTCCGCCACTGTCACAGTCAGCGGCGACGGTACCCACACCGTTTCCTACTTCGCAACCGACAAGGCGGGCAACGCCGGCACGCCACAGAGCAAGACGCTCCAGATCGATACCACGGCTCCGGCCGCCCCCGGGCTGGGCGTTCCCGCATACGTGAACATCGCCAACGTCGCCGCCGTACCCGTCACGGGAACCGCAGAGGCCGGCGCCAAGATTTCCCTTACGGCCAGCGACACGGGCACAGGCACCCCTCATTCCGCGTCCGCCACGGCAACCGCCTCGGCAACGGGTGCATGGTCCGTCACCCTGGACATGGGCACCTTCAAGCAGGGAACGGTCAACTACACCGCCACGGCCGCCGATCCCGCAGGGAACACGAGCGCGGCCAAGGCAGCAACAAGCATCATGGACACCGTGGCACCTGCAGCGCCCCAGGCCCTGAGCGTTCCGGCGTACGTGAACGTCGCCAACGCTTCATCGGTGCCTGTCTCCGGCACCGCGGAAGCTGGCGGAGCCGTCACCGTCACTGCCTCGGACGCCGGCGCCGTGCACAGCGTTTCCGGCACAGCCACCGCCTCAGGCGCCGGTGCATGGTCGCTGAACCTGAACCTCGGCACCTTGAACGACACAACGGTCAGCTACGCAGTGACCGTCAAAGATGCGGCGGGCAACAGCAGCGGCACCGCGACCGTTTCGGACACGAAAGACACTGCGGCACCGGTCCTGAGCATCACGGCACCCCTGTACGCGAACATCAGCAATTACACCGCTGTCCAGCTCAGTGGCGGCACAGATACATCCGGCACTCTTAGCATCACCGCCAGGAGTGGCTTGACTTCCATCGCCACCAAACAGATAACGGTCTCAGGCCCTACCTGGTCCACAACCATGGACCTCACCCCGCTCGACCCGGGGACAGTCACCTTCACAGCGTCCCTCACTGACGCGGCAGGAAACACGGGCACGGCGAGCGCCGCAGGTACCACGACCAAGGACATTGTTAGGCCCACCGTTACCGGAGTTGTGCTGACCAATGGAGGCTCCACTAATTCTCGTCAGCCCTCGGCGGACCCTGGAGACACTGTTACTCTCAAGTTCTCCGAAAAGCTGGACCTGTCGAAGGTATGCAGCCCTACCTGGAGCGGTTCGCTCGTGTCTGGCACGGCGACGATTACTGACAGCCCCAGCAACGATGTCCTCACCGTCGCTTTTCCAGGATGCACAATCGGAACGGTTTCCCTTGGTGCGGATTACCTTTCCGGCCCAGCCGCCACCTTCGGAGCACAAGGGACAGCCTCAAGCCTCACCTGGGACGCCGTCAACAACGCTCTGGTGATCAAGCTGGGTAACGCACCTAACGGCGGCTCCGGGGCCGGTACTCTTCTCGCCGGTGTCACAGCTGGACAGCCCACGTACAACCCATCGCAAAGCTTCACCGATGCTGCGGGCAACCTTATCGGCACAACTTCCCTCAAGGATGTGGCGTCCGGTTGGGGATAAGCAGCTGAGTGCCGGGCCCTCCAGCAGTTACTGCTGGAGGGCCTTTGCATGTTGACGGCGCATTCGCGCTTGCGCAAACCATGCCCAGCCACCTCAGTGGCGAACCTCCAGGGCTGTATACGGTGTCGGCGGGCAGGCTTTCCGGCAACTGGCCCCTCGCCCTGGGGCGCCCCCAGGATCATACTGATGGCATGGGTGATCGTGACGACTTCCTGGAATGGGTAGACACCAAGCTCTACGCTGCGGAACTCGCCCTCCACAACGGTGACGCCGGCCCGCGCAGGGCGCTCTGGTCCCGCAGGGAACCGGTCAGCGTCCTCGGCGCCTGGCGGAACGCCTTCGGGCAGCAGGACCTGGACGAACTGTTCACGAGCCTGGGCAAGCAGTTCTCCAACTGCACCTCGTACCGGCTGGAGGTGCTCGCCTGCGACGTGGTGGGTGACATGGCCTATACCGCCGCGCTGGAACACACGTCAGCGTCCGTCGACGGCGAACCCCGCAGTTACGTGCTCCGGGCAACGCAGGTTTACCGGCGCGAAGACGGGGCTTGGAAGGTGGCCCACCGGCACGGCGATACCGTAACCGGCTGACCAGCACTGAAGCTTAAGGAAGTTTCCGCAGGTCAGGCGCGTGTTCGGGATCACGCGGCGGGAGCCGGACTTTATCGAACCTTGAGGGTAAGCAGGGGCCAAAGTTGAGTGGCCGCTTCAAGAATGGGAAGCGGCCCGATGGGGGGCCAACCAACCAAACCAGGAGCCCTCCTTGCCCACCGCTACGCCCGCCATCCCTGCCCGCACAGCGGGAGTTCCGCAGGCTGCCCACCCTTTGCGGGTTGTGGTCCTGGTTCCGGCCTACAACGAGGCAGGCTCGATCGGCGCCACCCTTGATGGCCTGATGCTCCAATCCCGCCCGGCGGACCTGGTGGTGGTGATTCCCAACGGGTGCACCGACGGGACGGCACGGGAAGCGCGCAAATACCCCGTCACCGTGATGGAGCTGCCGCGGCTCGAACACCGCAAATCCGAGGCACTGAACCGGGCTTGGAACGAACACGCCTACGACGCCGACGTAGTGGTCTGCCTCGACGCGGACACCGTCCTCCCGCCCAACGCCCTGGCCGCCTGGGAGCGCGAGTTCATGGGGCGCCGCGCCGCACGCCTGGGCGGATCGTCGTCGAAATTCACCATGCAGGACCCGGGCTTCCTCAGCAGGCTACAGAAGGCCGAGTTCGCCACCTGGACAGACACCGCGCTGCGGCGCCGGCAGACCAGCGTCCTGGCCGGGACCGGCTGCGCCATCAACAACGCCGTCCTGCGGCGGATTGCAGCCCGGGACGACCGTGAAGGGCCCTGGGTCTATACCTCACAGGTGGAGGACTTCGAGCTCACCTACCGGATCCGGGAACTGGGCTACGTCTGCCAGGTCTCCCCTCAGGTCCGTGCCTACACCGACTCGATGAAGACCATAAAGGCGTTGTGGGGCCAGCGGATGAAATGGCAGGTGGGTACGGTCGAGGACCTCCTGGACCTGGGCATCAACCGGCTGACCCTCCGTGACTGGGGGCAGCAGGCCATGGGGCTGCTGGGCGTGTTCCTGAAGCTTCTGTGGATCGCCGTCATTGCCCTGTCACTCGCCCTGGGCGTCTTCCAGTTCGTCCTGTTCTGGTGGCTGGTCCCCATCCTGTTCGTCGCGCTGGACATCAAGCGCGCCCTGCGGATCCCCCACCGGGACTGGAAGGACATCCTGCTGGCCGCCACGTTCTTTCCCCAGGAACTGTTCATGTGGCTGCGGTCCGGGTGGTTCCTTGCCTCCTGGTGCGCGGTCCTGACCACCAAGATCACCCGGCGGCGCATCGACCGCTGGGAAGCCCAATACACCGCAGAGGACATCTGAATATGTATGGAATGACCACCGCCGTCCCCGCCACCGGGGCCGCAGCCCTGGCCTACACGGGCCTGAACGTGGGCTCGTCGCTGCTTACCGCCCTGGGCGTCCTGCTCATTGGCGTGGCACTGCTGTCGCTGCTGCGCAAGGACAGCAAGGTCAAACCCTGATGCCCCCCGCGCTGGCCCGGGCCGGAACATCGTCCGGGTCAGTCGCGGATGGCCAAAACCCGCTGTCAGGAGGTGCGCCGGGCCTGCAGGGCATTCTTGAGGGCCGTGGCGGAGCTGGTGCTGCTGTTGATCCTCCAGTCCGTTTCCTTCTGCATGTGGAACCACACGAACCCCATGACGTCCGGCTGGGCGGCCAGGTAGGACACCAGTGCGGAGTTCCACGCGGCTTTGTCCCCGCCGGCCTCGCTCGAGGCGGTCTCGGCTACAAGGATCGGAACAGCGGGGGCAAGCGCCCGAAGCTGGGCTATGCCCGGCCCGAAGAGGTCCTGCGGGGTGATCCACGCGCTCCAGGAGGCGGAGGTTCCCCAGTTGTAGCCGTCCAGGGCCACGACGTCGGCGTACCCGGCACCGGGATACAGGCCGGCAAGGTCGGTGGAGCCGTAGTAGGGAACGTTGGGGCTCCAGACCCAGGTGACGTTGCTGGCACCCTGCGCCGCGACAACGTCGTGAACGTGCCGCCAGGCCTGGGCGTAGTCACCCGCCTGGTTGCCGTTGACGCCTTCGGCCCACGGATACCAGTTGCCGTTCATTTCGTGCGCAAACCGCAGCTGCACGGGGTAGCCCCAGGCGGCCAGCGACTGGCCCCACTGCGCGATGTAGGCGTCGAAGGCACCGGCGGTGATCCTGTCCAGGCTGTAGGCGGGCTGGTCCACACCGCCGCCCCAGAGCCAGGGTTCCCACGTCACCAGCGGCACGGCGCCCCGTGCCCGGACGGCGTTCATCTCGGTGATGGGGGCCGGCTGGGCGAAATCTTCGTAGAACAGCACACTGGACGGCGCTTCACCGGCAAGGACGGCCACCTCGTCGAGCTCGCTGCCGGCGAGGGGGCCGCCTGCCGTGGCTGCGCCGAAGCGGAGCCTGGCGTTGCTGATGGGCGGCACCGCGGTGCTGGGCGCGGAAACCGTGAACACCGCGGAGGCCTGCACGGAGGACGTCTTGGCAGTCACGGTGACCGTTCCGGTGGCTGTTGCGGGGATGGTGGCCGGGGCGCTGAAGGCTCCGGTCGACGTCGTCTTCAGGGGGAAGGTGGCCGAGCCGATGATCACGGTTCCGGTGGTGGAGGCTTTGAAGCCACTGCCGGTGACCGTAATGGAAGTGCCGGCAGGTCCGGTGGCGGGGCTCAGCGAGATCTGTCCCGCGGCAGCCTGGGCGGCAACCGGCTGGACCACCGCCATGGCCAGGGCAAGGCCCAACGCCGCGGCAACTGCCGCCAGGTACGTCTTTATGGAATTAAGCAAGGCAATCGATCCCCAGAATCGTTGTGGCAGCAAAGTCTGCCGCGGGCCAGGTGCACCACGCGGCACACGCCTGATCGTAGAGGCCCTGCGCTGAAACTGATCAGCCCTTGATCGAATACTGTGCAAAAACTGTGCCGAAACAGGCGCCACGGCGGTTGAAGGGCACCCGCCGGCATCAACTCCGTGCCTTTGGAAGGACGACAAGTGACCCGGTCCGCTGATCCCGAGCAGCTCCTCCTGGATCCCCCAGTCCTCACGCGGCTGCGCGGTGAGCTCGACGACGACGAGGGATGGTTCCTTTTCATCCAGCGCTACATCGCCCAACTGCCGTTCCGGGTCCGGAAGCTCCGTACGGGCATCATCAATGGAGACCACGGGGTGGCGATGGACGCCATCCTCAGCCTCAAGATCTCGTCCCACATGGTCGGAGCTGCACGGCTCGCAGGGATGGCGTGGGACCTGCAGCGCTGCATCGAGGCGGCAGGCCAGGACCGCGCAAGTTCCGCCCTTCCGGAGCTTGCGGTCCCGCATCTGCTCCTGATCTCAGCCTGCGCGGACGAAACGGCCGTATCCCTGGCAGTCATGGTGGAACGGGCGCGGCAATAGTCATCCAGGGCCAGTCGCGGGAGGAGCATGGGTACCCGCCCGCACCCTGCTCCCCCAGCCGATTCACATGCTTTTCCCAGCCAACAACGGTTGCGGTAGCGCAAATAACGGGGGAGACTGGCGTTACCACCCCCTGCGTTTGAGGAGAGGCAATGCAAGCATTGACAGTAACTCCGGGGAAGAAGGACTCACTGAGCCTTCGCGGCGTCCCTGAGCCGCCTGCCAGCCAGGGGCCGGTGCTGGTTGAGGGACTGGCGGTTGGCCTCTGCGGAACCGATACCGAGATCATTGCGGCAGAGTACGGTGAGGCCCCGGCCGGCCAGGACTACCTGGTCCTGGGCCATGAAAACCTTGGCAGGGTCCGGGAGGCGCCGGCTGATTCCGGCCTCGCCCAGGGGGACCTGGTGGTCGGCATTGTCCGCCGGCCGGACCCCGAACCGTGCAAGGCATGCGCCGCCGGCGAGTGGGACATGTGCCTTAACGGCAAGTACACCGAGCACGGCATCAAGGGACTGGACGGGTTTGCCAGGGAGCAGTGGCGCGCGGACCCGGATGCCATGGTGAAGCTGGACCCGGGCCTGGAGGATGTGGGGGTGCTGCTGGAGCCCACCACCATCGTGGCCAAAGCATGGGAGCAGATCGGCCGGATCGGGCAGCGCGCATTCTTCGATCCCCACGTCGCCGTGGTGACCGGGGCCGGGCCGGTTGGCCTGCTCGCAGCACTTCTGGCCGTCCAGCAGGGTCTGGAGGTGCACGTCTTCGACGTCGTCAAGGACGGGCCCAAGCCCGAGCTGGTCCGGGACCTGGGCGCCACCTACCACAGCGAGTCCCTGCCGGATTCAGGCCTCAAGCCGGATGTAATGGTCGAGTGCACAGGAGTGACGCCCGTGGTGCTGGACGCCCTTCGCTGCCGCGCCCAGGACGCCATCACCTGCCTCACCGGCGTGTCCGGCACGGGAAAGCGAACGGGAGTGGACGTGGGGGCACTGAACCGCGAGGAAGTGCTCATGAACGGCGTGGTGTTCGGCAGCGTCAACGCGAACCGCCGCCACTACGATGCCGGCGCCAAGGCCCTGGCCGCCGCCGACAAAGACTGGCTGCGCCGGCTCATCAGCCGCCGCGTGCCCCTCGACAAATTCGCCGAGGCCTTCGACCACCACACGGATGACGTCAAGGTTGTCCTGGACCTCCAGGCAGCCGGCAGCGGCGGGACCGGCCAGTCATGAATCCGGCAGAAGCGGGTGCCGTGCAGGAAAGTGCCGACGCGCCCGGGGCCACCGATGGCCATCGGCTCCCGTCCGGGCGCCAGTACGAGATCCGGCACGGCCGTCAGACTGTATTACTGACCGAAGTCGGCGGGGCGCTGCGGGACTACCTGCTGGACGGCCGGCCCCTACTGGACGGGTACGGGCCGGACGAAATGTGCACCGGCGCGCGGGGACAGTCCCTGATCCCATGGCCCAACCGGATCAAGGCCGGCAGGTTCGCCTGGGACGGCACCGACCTGCAGCTTGACCTCAGCGAGCCGGACAAAGGCGGCGCGATCCACGGCCTGACCCGCTGGCGGAACTGGGCGGCTGCGGACCAGGCGGAGGACAGCATTTCCTTCACCAGCACCCTCCACGCCTGCCAGGGCTGGCCGTGGGTGCTCGACTGCCGGCTGGACTACACGCTCGACGACGGCGGGCTGACCGTCCGGACCACCGTCACCAACCGCAGCCAGCGGCCGTGCCCGTTCGGGACAGGTGCACACCCCTACCTGAGCCTGGGGCTCCCGGGCCAGGTCATCGACGCAGGCCTTGTCCAGGTTCCGGGGCGGACCTACCTTCCGGTAGACGATCGGGGCATCCCCACGGGCCATGAGAAGGTGGACGGCACACAGTACGACCTGCGCGAACTTCAGCAGCTTGGCGGCCGGCACATCGACGTCGCCTACACCGACCTGCTCCGCGGTCAGGATGGCCGGGCCCGGGTGAAGCTGGTGCGCCACGACCGCTCCGCTGCGGTGGAGCTTTGGGTGGACGGGACGTACCCCTACCTGGAAATCTTCACCGGGGATACCCTCCCCCAGGCGGATAGACGGCGGACGGGCCTGGGCGTGGAGCCGATGACGTGCGCACCGGACGCATTCAACTCGGGGGAAGGCCTGGTCACCCTCCAGCCGGGGCAAAGCCACACCGGCCAGTGGGGCATCTCCCCCTGGCCCGACATCTGAGCAGCCATGGACACCACGAACCGTGGCACGGCAGCCCCTCGAAACCGGTGCTTTCCGCCAACTCTTTCGCGAAGCTCAACTATTGCGCCCCTGCAAGCGTGGCAGTTCAATGAAGGCATGGGTTGCGCCTTCCGATGCCGGCCCTCAGGCCCCGGCTCCCAACGTGAAGCGGCCATCAGACGTTCCCTGGCCGCCGGCCGCGGCCGCGAAGGCCTCCATGGCCGCCGCAAGCGCGGGACGGCGTCCGGCCGGCATCCGGGAGATCACCCCGGCAATAGCCTGCCGCCGGTGCTCCAGCACGGTATTGACCAGCTCTTTCCCTTTCCCCGTCAGTTCCAGCAGGACGTACCGGCGGTCCGCCGGGTCCTCCCGCCGCTCGATCAGTCCGGCCGCCACCAGCCGGTCGCTGATGCGGGTCGCGTTGGAGGCATGGACGCCGAGTTCGGCCGCCACCCCGCCCAGGTTCTGCGGCCCAACGTTGTGGATGCGGACCAGGACGCGCAGCTGGGGCGTGTTGACCACATCCTCCACCTCGGCCACCGAGCTGGCCACCACCCGCAGCAGGACGTCGGCAGCCGCGAGCACGGCTTCAACTTCCCGGCTTGCCGGCGGCGTCAGTTCCTCCGATGAGGCAGGTGTGTCCATAACCACTAGTTTCGCCGGATAGTTACCAAACTGCAAAGGTTGCGCACATC
>Ga0308169_10000128_pt1 | contig 154238 bp, 141 predicted proteins | sample PhyBR1_2_FD_202139 | JGI IMG/M metagenome (GOLD analysis project Ga0308169, IMG submission 202139) | Phyllosphere microbial communities from UC Gill Tract Community Farm, Albany, California, United States - DLSLSB.R1 | ecosystem: Host-associated > Plants > Phyllosphere > Unclassified | place... | reverse complement strand
GACGCTATATCGGCCGTTACCAATTAGACTCTTCTTACTTGAACGGTGACTACTCTGCTGCCAATCAAGAAAGAGTAGCAGAACAATATGTTGCCTCTCGTTATGGCTCTTGGGAAGCGGCACAAGCTTTCTGGTTAGCTAACGGTTGGTACTAAGAACGATTTAACATTGAGTTAAAAGCTAAATAAATAAAAAATGGAAGGCTCGAAAATAGATTATCTATTTTCTGAGCCTTCCATTTTTTATTTATGTTAACTTCAATCAGCGATCAACTAATATTGATTGTACCATCGATCGTTGTTGTATTGACCAATTTTTCTTCGTTATAAATATTGTATAAAATTCTAACATCATGACTGCCAGCATCAGGTAGATTCTCAAAAGGGATAGAGTCTATTCGGTTGTTTGGAGGAATCAATCCTGATTTATACAATTGTTTATTATTGGATGCTAGATAGTATTCTACTTGGATATTGAATGCATTCTGACCATTATTACGTACATCGACACTCGCTTTTCCTTCTTTATCAACCTCTATATCATGTTTCAAAAGAATACGCATTTTGTCTTTATCCACTTGATCTTGCATTGCTTTTAAAATATCTTCATTACTCAATCTTGACAGATTATCATCTAAATCAGGCAACCCTGCCACTACTTGAGGAGGAGATTGATTAAAATAAAAGTATCCGCCAATCCCTGCTACAAGACATACGAGTAGCAAAGAAAACAAGATATAAGTTCTCTTCTTTTTACTATGATTCTTTTTTTCAATATTATTACTATGTGCCATTTTTCTCAACCTCCTTTCTCAAATTATAAGTGAAAAGTCTGTCATTCAGACTCTTTCTACTAAATTAGGTAATGGAATACTTATCAACTTTGCTAAGATTAGTTAGCCAATGCAGAAAAATGGAATGACATCGTGTATGCAGGTGTCACAATAACATCTTGTTGGAATGGACTAGTGATTGCTCCTTCAAATTTCAAGGATTTTGTTTGGCCTGTCCCAATAGTTGTCAAATAAGTACGAGTATCCAAGAACTGTCCAGAAGCACTTTGCAAACGAACCGCTGCTTCATTTAATGGTGTAAAGAACAAATCTTGAGTGATCCCAGTTGAGCTTGTCTCCGCAAAACTTTCTACTTCGATCATCACTCTATGTGAAGTTGAATTATTTGTCATTGCATATAATGGTGAAACGATCTCTGGTTGAGGCGTTCCATCTTCTGCCATCGCATTTGCATATCTTACAGTCGTAGGGATCGTGATATCGATATAGCGTTTATCTTCTGGATCAACTGGATCCCATTCTCCGATCCACCCTGAAACTTGAACATCGGCTTTGTCATCACCTTTAATCGTTTGCCCCGGTGTATTATCTGGTTGTCCAGGAATCCATCCCAAATCATTGGCAGCAGCGTTCATTGATCCAAGTCCCAAACCACTTAATAAAATTGTAGATACAATCGCTAAATTACTTAGCTTCTTCATATTGAATTTCTCTCCTTGCTGAAATAACCTATATTATTTCACTAAATTTTTTGTAGTCGTTCTTCTTTTTGATTGAACGTATAAAACAATCCTATCGAAAAAAGAGTAAGCAATAAACCGATCAAAGCAATTCCATTGGTCAAACGTTCCCCAGTTTGTGGGAAATTAGAGGAAGAACCTTCACTTTTGTTTGATGTTGGACCTGTAGCTTGCTGTTCTTCATTTTGGGTACTCTGCCCTGTGTCGTCTTGATTTTCGGAACTATTACCTAAATCACCGATCGTTGCTTCGACATGAACTGTTTGTATTTCTGATTGTTGAGCATGATAGACAGTTGGGCTCATAACGCATAACAGCAACACACCTATCATGTAATACATCGTCTTTTTTATCTTACCCTTCACCTCCTAATATAAACGACACGATTCCCACAAAACAATTATCCTTAAAAAACCAACACTTTTAAAACCAAGTTTTACCGCCAGTTTGGTAAATAAAATAAGAATATATAGTTATTTATTTTAGTAACAAATACAAACAAGACTTACACTTATTGACTAATACCCCATATATAACAGTGATAAGATAGCATTATAGAGTCCATATGAAACCAAGAAAAAATAAATAACATATTATTTTAACCAACCAGTCTGAACTTTTCTTAATAATTCCCACCAAAAGAAATAATTGAGTAAGATATCGCGGAATCGAATAACTATCCTGAAACAATTGCCAACTGATTTTTGTATAGTAGATCAAATCTCAGCAAGTTCATCCACTTTGATGTGATAGTACTCGACCAATTTATCAATGATCGCTTCATCTAAATAGTTAGAAATCCCAAGAGTAGGCACTTCAAAGTAGTCATTGGAATATATATCTGTCAGAAGACAATCAAACTTTTTTAAATAATCATTTTGTATTTTTGTCGCAGGGTTGAGAATCTCTATATTGATATTATGTCGAAAATAAAATTTGATTTCCTCTTTGAGCATACGCATATGATCATAAGAACTATCTAATAATAGTGCGACATGGAGTTTTATCTTTTGCTTCCGTACTTGTACCCATAGCTCTGACCAGGAAGTCAACAACTTGAAGACGGATTGATGGATCATTTCATCTAGATAGCTATGAAATGCAGATCCTAATGTCTGATAAATCTCAAAAAAACGTTCTTCTAGATCTTTAACTAGTGTGGGACTGTCTCTTTTTACGTTTTGAAAGAATTCTCGTTTCTTATTATGTAAAATATAGGTGGGTCTTACCATATTCATGGTTGTCCAATAAATATCATGAATCAATTGATCACGATTTTCACAAACTATACCAAACTTATTTTCTAAGTATTCTATTACTTGATTAAGTTTATTTTTTTGATTTACTGCATCAACTTGGACATTTAAATATTGTAATCGTAAAGTTGGATGAATCGGTTGATAAAACTCATAGAAAAGTTGTTGGAGGTTTTCTTCTCTTAGATGGACAGCAAAATTTTCATCGATACGTCCTAAAAGTTCTGTTTCATTTGCGAAATGTTGAAAAATAAACGGTACATTCCCCGATATCAACTTATAATCTTGCTTTAAACGAATAAAACATATAAATAAATGAAATTTCATATTTCCTAAAAACAAGTGGCTGTCATTATTGACTAATGCCCAGATCGTATTCTCTTTTACAAATACTTCGATGATATCCGTGATCAGAGAGATATCATCGATTTTCATTAGATTCTCAGGTAAATTATATTTTTCTGCAAAGAAAGCAGAAAAAAAATCTCTAATATTCCCTTCATTACCTACAATATCGAGATGATTATTGATTTTAAAATCATACTTACTGATGACTTGATTAATTCGATTAATAATACGTGATACTTGTGTTTCAGATATATATAAACTATCACTTAGATCATCTTTTGAACTTACTTTTCTAAAAAATAGTGTTTCAAGTAAGGTGTATTCCAAACTCTTACTCAAAATTTTTGAATAGATGAATGCTTTCGGTGTTTTCAGATTTTTCTTTAGCAATACTCCTGATCTAAAGGAGGTTTCAATTGTCAGTGGTGCAATCATCTCATTGATTTGCGAAAGATCATTTCGAGTTGTTTTTTCTGAGCTTTCGATCATTTCGGCTAATTCAGCTGTCGTCATCCACTGAGTATCCCATAATATTTCCAAAATCTTCAACTGACGTTTCAAACGTCCATCTAAGATTTCTCTCATTTCGTTTCCACCTCTCCAAACAAAAAATATTGAACGTCTACATTATTTTTAACATAGTGATTTATCTAAAAATAATCTCAATCTACCGACTGCTTGGTAAAATAACGATAGAACTTATAGGGAAATGTATTGAAAATATCAATAATTCCATCATTAAAAAAATTGGTATAGTTGAATAAAGATAAGGTATTCTCATTTATTCAGTGATTGCTCTATTTACAACTATTTTCAAAGTGAGTATTTACCAATGGTTTATTGGATTTTTATTAATTAAGAACAAGAAAAGATATGCCAGTTTAGGCATATCTAATAAATTGGATTATTAAATAGATTGCATCACAAGTTCTTTTCTAAATAACTGGATACTTTCTTTTCTGTTTATAATAAAAGTATGCAATTTGTGAATGAACTCATTATCGAAATAATGGGGAATACCAATGACCCTCGATTGTTCGACGGACCCTCGGATTGTACAAACATCTGTCAACACACAGTCATATTTTTCTAATTTTGCTTGGCTAAACAGATCAAATGGTGACAAGATATCAACGGAATATGTACTTCTAAAATGCATTTCGATTTCTTCTTTTAACATACGCAAATGACCGATGGGTACATCCAAGATCAATGCGGCTTTGATCTGATGAGTCTTTTTCATCTCGATCCTAAAATCAGACCACTGCGTAACCAAACTATAAATCGATTGATACACCATATTTTTCTTATCAAATGCTTTAAGTTCAAGTTCTTCATATATTTCTGCAAAACACTCTCTTAATTCAATCATGATCGTTTGATTTTCACCCATTAATTCCAAAACAAATTCTTCAATCACATTATTCAATATAAAAGTCGGCCCAGTGATTCGAAAACTACTCCATAAAATGTCAGCAATCAATGTATCACTATGGGAACACTCAATATTAAATCGTTGGGATAAATCTTTGATCAGTCGTTCAATTTTACTATGTAAGGATGATTGGAAAATACCTAACTGTTGACAAGATCCGGTCACTTTAAAAGGTTCGCAATAGTTGGCAAATAAGTTGTATAATACGTCTTCGTTCAGTTTAATTTCAAAGCATTCTTTGCATTTACGTTTTAATTCTTCATCATTCAAAATAGTTTTGTAGCTAAACACAGTTGCTTTTTTTTCAATAAAAGCACCTTGCTTACATCGATATAGCGCAGCAAGTACTTTTAAATGTATTTTATTTAATAAAAAATGATGTTGGTCATTCGCTTCAATAATCGTTATGTTTTCCTCATAAAAACATTGGATCAATCGATCGATTAATTCAAACTCTTCTTTTAAAAGAAGCGTTTCCGCTGAAAGATATTTTTCATACATCAAACTAGCAAATAATTTACGAATATTTATCTCTGAACCTTCAATCGTCAATTCGTGACTGATTTGTATCGAAAATTTATCTAAAACTGAATTTAGCTTGGTCAGCAAGCGGTTCAACTGTGTCTCTGAAATAAACAAGCAATCACATAACTCACCTTTAGTAAGATTCGGATTGATAAAAATTTCTTCAATGATCTGACATTCGATGCAGTTTTGTAAAAATAAAGAATAAAGATGTGTCTTTGAGACTCCGAGTGTTTTATCCAAGAAAACACCATGTTTAAAAGATGTTTCAATTTTAAGCGGTTTGATTATTTCATTCAAATGTTTGATATCCGTTCGTATCGTCTTTTCCACTCCCCCGATGACTTGAACAATTTTTGATACGGTCAACCATTCATTCTCCCACAGCAATTCTAATAATGCCAATTGCCTGGTACTTTGTTTATTTAATATTCCTTTCATTTTACTCCCCCAAATCTAATAAAAAAGCACAGTAATAAACAAAAAAATAACAACCCGACTGTGATTTTTCCATTTTTTTCTTATATGATTATTCAATTTTTATTTAAAGTTATCATTGAAATAAGATTTCCCCAAAAATATATGTACTATTACTTAATCATAATTTTAAAATATAAATCACCTTATGTCTACAAGAAAAATGAAGATAACGTGAGATATTTTTAATTTTTGACTAAATAATATCCGTAATGATAAATGATCGAGTAAAAGCATCCAAAAAATTATGCCTTTATTCGATCATTTCTTTATTTGTTATTCTAATACGTTTTTAAATAACTTTTATTGATTTATACCTTCTTTAGTGCAGTTATCTAAATAATTCATGGATCACATATCTAAAACATCCAAATGAATCAAATCTGCTTCCCACTTAAAAATGCAAAGACATTTTCTCTAGATATCTCTCCAATAGGTATTTCTTGCTTGTAGATGTTGACTTTTTCGACTTTTTCTAATTGAGCAAATAATTGTTTTAATGGTGTATCAATCTGAACCACTCTTCGTTGTTCAGTGATCTCTTTCTCAAAAAAGCCAGCAAGAATAAGTTGTTCAACTGTCTGGTCATTGTCTTGGATCGATTCCTCGAAGAAACTACGAACAAAGTCATTTTCAGGATGCATCAATAATCGCTCTGGTGTATCACATTGGATCAATACCCCTTCTTTCATCACAGCGATCCGATCCCCTAATTTGATTGCTTCTTCCATGTTATGGGTAACAAAAACAATTGTCGTACCTAATTCTTTATGAAGTGACAAAACGAGCTCCTGTAAGGAAGTTCTTGATAGAGGGTCCAATGCACTGAAAGGTTCGTCCATCAAGATCACTTCTGGATTTGCTGCTAGTGCCCGAATGATCCCTACACGCTGTTGTTCTCCTCCAGATAATTCTTGTGGCATTCGATCACGATAGACATCAGGATCTAAACCAACTTTTGCCAGTAACTGATCCGAAGTCTCGGATCGTTTCTGTTTTTCCCAGCCTAACATTTCAGGGATCACTTCGATATTCTGCTTGACAGTCATCGTTGGAAACAATGCGATCTGTTGCAAGACATACCCCATTTGCCAACGCATTTTTTGCAAGTTATAGTCCTTTAATGATTTACCTTTGAAATATACCTCCCCCACACTTGGTAAAGACAGCCCATTGATCATTTTTAGTGAAGTTGTCTTGCCACTTCCCGAAGGACCTACCAATACAAAGATCTCTCCCTCATTGATCGAAAGGTCTAATTGTCTAATTGCATATTTATCATTAAAGATTTTCTGGACGTTTTTAAATTCAATCAGTTCGGTCAATTGTTACCCTCCTTCACTAACCCTTGGTCAACCAGAAATTGTCTTGCCACTTCAGCTGGTTGTTTTTTCTCGACATTTACTTGATAATTCATCGTTTGCATCTGTTCCTCAGTTATTTTACCGCTAAGTTTCTCTAGAGCAGCCACGACTTCTGGATGGTCATTGGCAAAATCTTCATTCATCAATGGTGCGCCTTGGTACGTAGGGAACAATCCCCGATCATCTTCTAGGACGACTAAATCGTATTGTTTCAGTTCACTGTCGGTCGAATAGGCATCCACAACATTGACATCGCCATTATTTATTGCTTGATAACGTAAACTAGGTTCCATGCTTTGGACACTCGGAAAATCTAACTGATAAAGTTCCTGTATCCCTTTGTACCCATCCGCACGATCGATAAATTCTAACGTGAATCCTGCCTTGATTTGATTCTCGATTTTAGCTAAATCAGAAATTGATTTTAATTGGTGTTCATCCGCAAAGTCACGTTTAACAGCAAGAGCATATGTGTTTTGATAAGCCATCGGACTTAAAAGTGTCATTGAGAACTGTTCATTTAACAGTTTATTGGCCTCATGATAAGTTTCTTCTTTGGTTAATTTTTGGTCCTTGACTGATTCAGGAACTGTAACCAAACTCTCTAATACTGTTCCAGTAAACTCTGGATAAATATCGATTTGTTTGTTTTCTAAAGCACTGAATAAAAAACTCGTTTTGCCGAAATTCGGTTTTAATTCGACTTCCGCTTCGGTTTCTTCTTCGATCAACCCTTTGTACATCTGGATCAATATATCTGGTTCTGCACCAAGCTTACCGGCAATCGTGATTTTCTCTTGTTTCAAGAAACCAGTTTGATATATGGAAGCACCTGCGACTAAAGTCAAAATCAAGCCTAAAGTGATCATCGTATAACGAGGTTTCAAGTGTTGTAATAGACGGATCAAGCTACTGAAAACAATGGCTAACAAGGCAGAACTGATTGCGCCGATCAAAGTTAAAACAGGTGTATTCCGATCGATCCCTAACAAGATAAATGTTCCTAGCCCGCCTGCACCGATCAAGGCTGCTAATGTTGCTGTCCCAATGATCAATACCAACGCAGTGCGGATACCTGAGATTATGACAGGCAGCGCGATGGGTAACTCTACTTTGATCAATCTTCGAAAACGAGACATCCCAAAAGCAACTGCTGCTTCTTCGATTGATGGATCGATTTCTGCTAACCCTATATAAGTGCTTTGAAATATTGGTAATAAGGCATATAAAATCAAGGCGATCAACGCCGGTAAAGTGCCGATCCCTACAAATGGAATCAATAATCCTAAAAGTGCAAGTGAGGGAATGGTTTGCAGTACACTCGTTACTTGTAACAAAAATTCTGCCATTCTTTTATGGTTGACTGCCCAAATAGCAAGTGGGATCGCAATTACTGCGGCAATCAATAATGCAATCAATGAAATAGATAAGTGCTGAAATGTTGCTGCGAATAATTCTTCTTTTCTCTCATTGAGCGTTTCGATAAACGTATTCATATGACCTTCCTTTCTGTTCTCCTTTAAGTATAAACATAGCGAAGTAAATCCCCAACTAAGTTGTTTTAAAAAAAACTTGCAATCGACTAGATGGTGAGAAGTGATTGCAAGTTTTGTTTTTGTATTTAGTTATTTTGAATCATACGTAGCTCTATGTTGATAGAAGGTTTCTTCATACCTGCGTTTTCGTTCATTTTGTCGATACTTTTTTTCATCCCACATCACAAACCATAATACAAACGAAGGTAAAAAAATCAATAATGCTGTTTGTAACCCATAATTACCTATAATAATTCCAAAAAATAAAATCAACAACATCGCACCAAAACGTCTCATTGATTGCATCTCTGATCACCTCTATTATTTTATACCGAACAATTGTTCGCTCTTTTATTATACGAACAATCGTTCCCGTTGTAAAGTAGAAGTTGGAATTTTGAACAAAAAAAAACAGCCAGTAACTTTTAAAATCTCGTGGGGGAGATACTTGTTTACTGGCTTGTTCAATAATTATTATACTTTAAGTTGTGTGTCAGTGACCAAAAAAGTAAAAATCGGTTGTTTTAACATCATAATCGTTAAATTTGATAAAATAATTTATGTTTTTTTATCTTTAAATATTTTTTTTTATTTATCACGCTCTTTTATTCACTCTTTTTTTATCCCCTAAATTATGCACTACATCTTTTTACAGAGAATCATTTTTGATTTAAATGATTGTTTTACTAGGAGTGATTGACCGAAATTAAATATGCTTCATTATGTATATTTTTTTCTATTTACCTATTGAATTTATACAGTCGTTCAGTGTAATATAAAGATTGCTGAAAATTTTCAAAAAGAAAAGAGGTTAGAGATGAAACAAGTAAAATTTTTATTAGACTTATGTGGAATTATTTTGGGGGCTGCTCTTTATGGATTAGCGGTAACCGGAATCAATCTCCCTTCAAAATTAGCTGACGGTGGTGTCACAGGAATTGCTCTTTTACTTAATCATTTATTTGGCTTTGCGCCTTCCATCACCTCACTGATCATAAATTTACCTTTATTGCTGATTTCCTTGTTTATTTTTGGAAAACATGCATTTATTCGAACGATCGTCGGAACATTTTCTCTAGTCTTCTTCTTGCATGTATGGGAAAATTTAAATGTCCACTTTGCTGTTGGAAATCTTTTAGTGAATAGTCTAATGACTGGCATTCTTTCGGGAATCGGTTGTGGCTTAGTTTTTCGTTTTGGGGGCAGCACTGGCGGAACAGATATCGTTTATCAAGCAATTGAAAAATATTATCATGTGAATATCGGGAAAAGTCTATTTGTTATCACGTTTGGGATTTTAGTTGTGTCTTTGTTGTATTTGGATTTTACGCATTTTGCCTATACTCTTTTGAGTTGCTCAATTTTATCTTATACATTGAATAAAGTGAAGTACTTCCGCTTCGCTAATCCTTTCAAAAAAATCACAGCTCCATCCCCAACAGTCAATCAATTAGAGCCTCTGGAAGATTCATATATAGATTGAACCATTATCATAAAAAGCAACTACCTTCTCAAATAGTCTTCTATTTTGAGAAGGTAGTTGCTTTTTATAGTAATCCTTACTAGATGTCTTGTAGATCCAATGAACCACTGGTTTTGAACCCACCCGACAGAACGACTTTTCCTTGTTGGCCACCTTCACTCACCAACTTCATCGCTTGTTCAAGTGAAGCTCGGTTGATACCATCTGAGTAAACAGTTGTTACGTGGCTATGAAGTTTATTTTCTTCAAATAACTTTGTCAATGTCTCTAGGATCGCGCCTTGTGTTGCGATTTCTTTATTATGATCTGTTTTTGTGAAAACATACTCCCAATGGAAGCTGATTGAATCATTTTTATATTCATTCCAATCGATTTTCTCTTTTGTATTGACGATCATGCCAATATGCCCTAAAGGTTGAATGATTTTTTTTATTTCTGGTAGGTAGGATTCAATATCATACAACACTGCGATATAGTCAACACCATCGCTCCCAGCTTGTTTTAATTGGTCATAAAGAGAATGATGGTAATCAATTGGAACGTCTACGCCATTTTTTTCAAGCCATCCAAAATTTTGAGGACTAGCGGTAGCATACACTTTCATCCCCGTCCACTTCGCTAGTTGCGTCATGATCGAACCAACACCACCTCCCCCATTGATCACCAAAAGCTCTTTCCCTTCATTCGCTTTTTCTTGAGGAACTAATTGAAACTTTTCAAATAGAAATTCATAGGCAGTAAGTGCAGTCAATGGAATCCCAGCAGCGGCTTCGTCACTAAGATTCTTAGGAGCTTTCGCAACGATCCGTGCATCAACGATTTGATACTCTTGTTGACTCCCTTCACGTTGAGTCGTTCCTGCATAATAGACACGGTCATTTAGCTTGAAATCCTTTACAGCCGAGCCCATTTCCCGAACATAACCCACGCTATCATAGCCGAGTACGGTAAATGTTTTTTCTTTGACGATTTCTCTTCGCTTCGTATCTACAGGATTGATCGAAAGTGCTACAACTTCGATCAATAAGTCGTGTTCGCCAGGTTTTGGTACCATAATATCTTCTTCAATCAATTGCGGATAAGGGGTCTCACAAGTAAAACCAAACCTTTTCATTGATGAGGGTCTATTTATCATTTTACTATTCCTTTCTACTGCAATAATATAGTCGGTCAAAAAAAAGCTGTTCCACTCCAACCTCCAGACATTTTTTCACAAGTCCTGCTTGTTTCTTATTTGTCTGAATGTTTGAAGAAACAACTTTTTCTCATACTTGAGTAGTCACTACTTATTGGAAATAACCATTGCCTTTCAAGGAATTACCTTGGTCATTGATCAGGCCTTCCAACGAACGATCTAATACTCCATGAGTTTTCTTACTTGAACTTTTCTCTTGGTTCATTGTTACACCTTGTTTTCCATCATAGGGTGTATTTTCTGTTTCAAATAAAAGATACGCATTCTTTTCTTTTTTGATTGAAGCGAGCAATTCTTCTTCAGAGATTTTATTTTTCTTCGGATCAGGAATGATCGAAGCGGGTACGTACTTAGGTACAAAATAAGAACGTTCTCTTCCCGAACGATTGAATACACTTCGTGATTGGCTTGTTTTTTCTTGTGTTGGTCTTTGCTCTGAAGGACTGGCATGACGAGTATAGCCAAAATTCGTCTGACTGTTTCGTTTGGTTTGTGTTTTTTTACTCTGTCTATAGTCTGGCAAATTTTGTTTATGTTTTGCTAGATTTGCTTTTTGTGTCGAAGCATGCCGAACATTGACTGTCGAATGAGGATTTTTTTCATTTTTTGAATAATCTTCAAAATGAAATTCATTGATTTGTTCGAACAATGGTTTGTCGCTTGTATCGGTCATCAGATCATCTTGCCCGTCAAACAGCACACGTCTATTTTCATTTTTTAACTTTACCCCTATATGATCATCGTATGCAGGAAAGCGAAAATGTTTTCGTTTGATTTCTGTCATGTAAACCATCCTTTTTAAGTGGACTTTCTCTTATAATAGCACAAATCGTCTATTTTCTATAGCTAAGCGTTAGTCTTATTTAACTTTCTTGTCGTTTCACGAATGATCAATTCTGGGAAAAAGTGGCGATATCCTTGGCTTGCTCCTTTTTCAGTAATTTTCTTTAATAACATTTCGCCGCACACTTCCCCCATACGAATGATGTCTTGTTTAACGGTAGTCAGTTTTGGGGAACTGATTTGATCAAGAAATACGCCATCAAAACCAATGACGCCAAATTGATCGGGTAACTGCCCACCAACTTGTGTGATGCCACGAACAATACCAAGCGCTAAGCGATCAGAACTACAAACAAAACACGTTTTATCTGAAAATTCATCCCAATGTTCTGTGATATATTTTTCTGGTGTGGTAGAATGATTATCAAAACGCAGCATTTTCGGAGTTAGCCCAGCCTCTTCCATCACTTTTAGATAGCCCGCTTCTCTAGATAGTTCAAAAGGTTCTGCTTCATCGATGCCGATATAAACAACCGTTTGATAACCAACTTCTAAGGCATATTGTGTCGCTTTGGCGGTTCCGTATTGATTATCGCTATCAACATAATCATAGCCCATACGATTTTCACCAAATAACACAACTGGCTTTTCTAGACGATTGATCCAATCAAAATCTCTTTGACGCACGCCAGTGATGATATAACCATCGCAGGACCCAACATCAAAAGCATCGTTGGTCACTAATTGCAAGGAATAGTGCTCTTTACCAATCCTTTTGGCAATCCCCATAAGTAAATTCATATAATAGGGTTCCGTGGTATCGATTTCCTCAAGAATAAACAACTTGATGATCTGTGAACGGTTTGAAACTAACGCTTTTGCTGCAATATTCGGACGATAATCCAATTCAGCCATGGCGGTAAAAACTAGTTCCTTTAGCTCATCAGTGACTTGTTCTGGATGATTGATCACCCGAGAAACCGTCATTTTTGAGACATTTGCTCGTTTCGCTACATCTGCCAATGTTGGCATAAGATCTCCCCTTCCATGCCTAATTACATAACTATAGTCATTATAGCAAAGATTCGTGCTAAAAAAGAGCAACTCTCAAGTAGTTCTGAAAAAAAAAGTCTACCAAAGAAAAAATTTTCTCTTTGATAGACGTTTTACCTAGTTAGACCTCTTACTTACTATATAGACACAGACATCATTTGACTCAAAAAATCCGCTGCTTCTTCCATCAATGGGACTTCTACCATATGACGTTTTTCCGAAGAAGCACGAAAGACGATTCCCTTACCATAAGATTTGTCTTTGTTTTTTTCGACAAATTTAGACACTTGTTGATAAGGAATCTTTTCATCTTTTTCTCCATGCCAGAAAAACAAGGGACGACCTGCTAATTTTTCTGGTTGTAAAGATAGATCGTAATGGTTGACCCATGAAATCAAGTCAAAATAATCATCTGGCACCTTATATTGAAATTCTTGCGCTCTGCGTGAGATTTCATTGCCATATTCAAGTGGTGCTGGTGATCCCATCAAACAAATTCCGCCAGTGATTTCTGGGTGTTTGGCTAGCAATGCACAAGTGGTCATTCCACCCATTGACACACCACCCACAGCTAATTTATCTGAAAGAAGTTCACGTTTTTTTAGATGTTCGATCAATGTATCAAACTCGAATAGATTCCCGTAGATACTACTCCAAAAAGTAAAGGAAGGAATTTTTGAAACGGGTTGTTTACGCTCGCCATGATTCATCGCATCTGGAAGCAAAACTCGCATCCCTTTTTTAGCCAGTTTTCTACCTTGAGTCAATACAAGCTCCTTGCTTGTCTGCCAACCATGATAGTAGATCACTACTGGGATTTTCTCTGTCTTCAACTCTTTTTGGACAACTTCTAATACGGGTATGTTTTTGATGGTTCGTTTCAAAATAATTGGATTCACTGATTGATTCACCTGATTTTCATTAGATTGGTTGACCGTAAAGACAACCATAAACTTAGCATGACTTGTACAAGGCATAGTAGCCCAAATGCAATAGTATAAAAATCCATCCTTTTGACAAAGAATAACATGGCGAATATTCCTATGATTCCTAATCCTATGGATAAGGCTGGAGAAATCGACATGTTAAAGAAGCTAGCCACACTACCAAAAATATTACCAATAAACACCATTAGAAAAAGAAAAATACTTAATATTACCCCATCAGTTAGTGAGATTGGGAATAACAAGGAATTCGCTTCAATGGGTTGTTGGATCGCATGGGTCCCTAAATACATACTAAGAAAAATACTACATATATGACTGACTCCAATGACCCTGTTCATTCGCTTCATCGCGCTCACCTGACTCTCTTTATAATTCTATTATAATCATTTTATCATTTTTTTAAAGTAATAAACGTTTATTCTTTTCTTCAATCGCATTATTTCTGATATGATGAACATAGACGCTACTGAAAGGAGTTCTTATTATGTTCGATCCAAAAATGTTAGCGATGATCTTTTTCATCAATTTCGCTTACATCACATTAAATACCTTACGCTTTATGTTGACCATGAAAGGCTATCGCTACATCGCTCCATTAGTTAGTATGGTTGAGATCACTATTTATATCGTTGGTTTATCTCTGGTTTTAGACCGCTTAGATAATCCATTGAATTTGTTCGTTTACGCGTTAGGCTATGCTGTTGGGATCAGTGTTGGGATTGCCATTGAGGATAAATTAGCACTAGGATATATCATGGTAACGACGATCCTACCAGCAAATACTTCAGAGGATAAAAATTTGCCGATCATTCTTCGACAAAATGGGTTTGGAGTGACACAAACGTCAGCAACTGGTTTAGAAGGTGAACGGTTAGTCTTAGAGATTTTATCTCCACGTAAAAGTGAACGTGAGCTTTATCGCTTGATCAAAGAAGTCGAAGAACGTGCTTTTATTATCTCCTACGAACCAAAATATATTTCTGGCGGATTCTGGACAAAGAAAGTGCGCAAACGCCGAAGCAATGTGAAATGAATATACAAAAAATAAACGATGATCCGATGAATTTATTTCATCCGACCATCGTCTATTTATTTGTTTTATTAAAAACCATCGACAATTCCTCATCATTTTGTTATTATATTGTATATCATTAAATTTATGGGAGTACTTATGGAAATACAACAAAAAACAACGACCTATCTACATTGGGGATCTGTTTTTGCCGTTTTGAATGCTTTGCTTTTTTTCTTTTATGCTTATTTTAAGACTTCAAGCATCCCTTGCAACTCATTTGGCTGGTTATTGCTTGACCACTCCGAGCTAAACCAATCGACTGACAACCCAACATTCTTGATTCTTTCTACTTTCTGCGGCCTGATCTTCTCGTTATGTTTCGCCGCCTATTTTGCTAAAAAAAAGATGAATACATTTAATGAAGTAAACGTTATTTTCGTAATACTGAAATCACTGAACCTTTTAACAGCTATGCTCTATACGTTTAATCAAGATTCACTTTTTTTCTTCATTATTAACGGTTTAGTTGTGATTTTAACGATATTTACTTTCTTTATTTTTTCATTGATCACCAAGCAATTAAGAATGCCGATGGTCATACAAACCAGCACCTTTTTCTGTTTTTGCTATAGTCTCGTAGCACTATTCATCCTAGCCTTTGCGCCATCGATCAATTCTGCTAATATCCAAATCACTAGTAATATTCTAGATATCTTGTTTATTGGGAATTTGGCTTATATGATGTGGCATTTTCGTAAAACAGCATGATCCCAATGAGATCTGGACAGGAGTGTTTAGCCTCTTGAAATCAGGCAGCATCCACAAAAATTATTTTTCTAATTTTTGTGGATGCTGCCTGATTTTTCGAAGAGGTTACTTCTGTTCTCACTTTTTTTCGGTTTAGTCGGTGGGTTCCCCGACAATTGTTGAGGTCATATTTTCTTGATATAAGAATAAGATTTTAAATCCAATTGCCCCATGACTTCGACTAACGCTTGTTCTTTAATAAAGGCGGCTTGCATCGGCGTTTCCGTTGAAGGTTCATATTTTTGTAGCAATGCGTCTTTCCTATCCTCTGTTATAGGCAGGAGTAATCGATACTGCTCTTCCTGAGCAACAACCCTCGCTAATAATAAGGCATCTAGAAAAATCGACTCACGGCGTTTTTTGTATTTGTTTTCACAAATCCGTTCGATAATTATTTCTATTTGGTCAAAAAAATAGGTTTCATTCACATCGCCAAGCAACTGTCCTAGCGCCTGAAATTGCTCCGATAGCGGTGTTTGCTGTTTTTGAAGATGGAAGTACGTTGGTAAAGATACCACTTCTTCTCCTTGGGTGAGCGTCCTGAAGCGATAGTTCTCATTCCCTGCTTCCAACCGCACAATCGTAGGGACTGAAAAAGTAGTTGCATAAAAATAAGGAGACGTTGTTTCATGACAGAAATCCCAAATTTCTTCTGATAAGAAGAGATTTCTGCGGTGTTCCGGTTGTTTCATTAATTCATTGATTAATTCTTTAGTCAGTTGCTTGATCTCTGTTTGGAAATCTCCTTGGTCATAGACCGGAAAAGCACAGCGGTAACGGCGATTTTCTCGGATGATCAATCCACTATCGATCATTTGATCAAGAAAGTGTTCCATTTTCTTTTGAGGAAATGCTTTCTTTAGTTGGCGTAAAATCACCTCTTGTGAGCCTTGTTCGATCAAATAGTCGATCATTGGTTGGAAGAGCGGATGCTCAATTAGTTTTCGTTTGTTCTCTAAAGAATAAAAATATTGCATGTCTGTTTACCTGCTTTCTATGTGACACCTTGAATGAAAAAAGCGGGAGGTCCCAGTCAACTGGTTACACTCCCACTCCCTTCTTCCAATCTCATTGCCTAATTGAAAACTTCTGTTAATTGAGGTACCACTTGTTTTTTACGTGAAACGACCCCTTGTAAAAATGCGCGATTGTTTTCTAACTTCACGCCAAAAGCTTGTTCAACTTGTTCTTTTCTTTCGCCAGCAATCAATAATTCTGAGTTGCTGTTCAAGATGTCTGTTACAACAAGAACAAAAAGATCATAACCATTCGTCGCAATCTCTGTTTGCATGGCAGTTTCAAGTTCAGCTTGACGATCCATTACTTCATTTAGATCAACTGTATTGACTTGAGCGATACGAACACTTGCTTCACCCATAGGGAAACTTTTCGCATCTAGATCAAGTAATACTTCTGCTGGTTTATCACTTAGATTTGTACCTGCTTTCAACATGTCTAAACCATACGCTTCTAAGTCCACACCAGAGATTTCAACTAGCTCTTTTGCAGCCAATTGATCTGCTTCTGTTGAAGTTGGTGATTTGAACAACAATGTATCTGAAATGATTGCTGATAACATGATTCCAGCGATTTCTTTCGGAATCTCAATTTGATTTTCTTTAAATAATTTTAGAATGATCGTACTTGTACATCCCACTGGTTCAGCACGATAATACAATGGATTCGCTGTTTCAAAGTTGGCGATACGATGATGGTCAACTACTGCTAAAATCGTCGCTTCCGCAATATCTACCACGCTTTGTTGGAATTCATTATGATCGACAAGCATGACATCTGCTTGTTCCTCTTTGATCGATGTGATCACTCGAGGCGCCTCTAATTTGAAGTAATCTAGTGCAAATTGTGTTTCTTCACTTGGCGTGCCTAAAGCGACAGGCTCAGCGTTTACTCCTAATTGATTTTGCAAATATGAAAATGCAATCGCTGCTCCAATTGCATCTGTATCAGGATTTTGATGACCAAAAACTAAAACTTTTGACATTTGACTCGCTCCTTTTTGTTTTCTCCTATTCAATAATAGCAAAAAAACGGAAAGAAGCAATACTTATCTTCCTTCCGTTCGCGTCTATCTGGTTAAATACTTTGTATAATCTTCGATATGAAGAAGACGTTTTGCATTTTCTACTCGTTCTTTTGTCGGTGGTTCGATTCCTTCTAATGGATACGTCAAACCAAGCGTTTCCCATTTGTATTTACCCATTGTATGATAAGGAAGGATTTCCACACGATCGACATTTTCAAGAGTTTTGATGAATGCATCAAGGCGGATCAAATACTCATCATAGTCACTACGTTCTGGGACTAACACATGACGAATCCAGACAGGTTTCTTGATATCTGAAAGATACTGAGCCATTTCTAAGATATTTTCATTGCCCCAATGAGTTAATTTTTTATGTGCTTCGTTATCGATATGTTTGATATCGAATAACAGTAAGTCCGTATAGTTCATCAACTCTTCAAAACGAGAAAAGAAAGGCTCATCATGGCTAAATGGTTTTCCACATGTGTCGATTGTTGTATGAATGCCACGTTCTTTCGCCTTTTGGAATAATTCGATCAGGAAATCGATCTGCAATAAAGGTTCACCACCACTGATCGTGATCCCTCCTTGTTTACCCCAATAAGAACGGTAACGTTCTGCTTGGTCTAAAATTGCATCCGCGGTATATTCTTTTCCTCCACCAATATTCCAGGTGTCTGGGTTATGGCAAAATTCACAACGCATGCGACAACCTTGCATGAAGACGACAAAGCGAACGCCTGGTCCATCTACAGACCCAAATGTTTCAATCGAATGGACATAGCCTTTAGTTTGTTCTTCCATTTTAATCACTTCTTTTCTTTAGTTTCTTTCGTTATGAGCCACGGACAATGTTGCGACTTCTCAACACGCTGTGAAGAAAAGATCTATCTACTCGCCTCTAACACTAGATATATGCTTTTTTCATATAGTTGTAAAAAAGGAAGACAAAAGCTCATGCGGAACTTTTGCCTTTCCTTTTTACACTGCATTGATTGTCTTACATTCTGTCGTGTGACGTTCTCATTAATACGTCTAATTGTTGTTCTCTTGTCAAGTCACGGAATTTAACCGCATATCCAGAAACACGGATCGTTAAGTTTGGATATTTCATTGGGTTTTCCATTGCATCACGCAATAAGTCATTACTGAATACGTTGACGTTCAAGTGGTATGCTCCTCTTGAGAAATAACCGTCTAAGACGTTACGTAAGTTGTCGATTCTTGTTTCTTCATCTTTCCCTAAACCAGAAGGGTTGATTGTTTGTGTATTAGAGATACCATCACGAGCGTGTGCATAGTTGAATTTCGCAGTTGAGTTCAAGCTTGCAAGTAACCAATTTTGTTCTGCTTGATAACTTGGGTTTGCACCAGGTGCTAAAGGTTTACCAGCTTCACGTCCGTCAGGTGTATTCCCTGTATTTTTTCCGTAAACGACATTTGATGTGATCGTTAATAATGAAGTTGTCGGAGTTGAATTACGGTAAGTTTTATGACGTTTGATTTGACCCATGAAGTATTCTAAGATCCATTCAGCGATCTCATCGGCACGATCATCGTCATTACCATATTTAGGGAAGTCACCAGTTACTTCAAAGTCAACTGTGATCCCTTCTTCATTACGGATTGGTTTAACTTGTGCATATTTGATTGCAGACAAGCTATCTGCTGCGTGAGAGATACCTGCGATACCTGTCGCAAATGTACGTTTCAAGTCAGTATCCATGACTGCTAATTGTGCTGCTTCATAAGAATATTTGTCGTGCATATAGTGGATGATGTTTAGCGTATTGACATAAAGCTCAGCTAACCAGTCCATGATGTTCATGAAGTTGTGTTTTACTTCTTCAAAGTCTAATGTGTCGCTTGTGATCGGACGATACTCAGGACCTACTTGTGCGCCTGTCATTTCATCCACACCACCGTTGATCGCATATAACAAAGCTTTAGCTAAGTTTGCGCGAGCACCGAAGAATTGCATATCTTTACCAACAACAGTTCCAGATACACAACATGCGATCGCACAGTCGTCTGAACCCCATTGTTCACGAAGCAAGTTATCATTTTCAAATTGGATCGAAGAACTTTCGATCGCAATTTTACTTGCATACGTTCTGAAGCCTTCTGGTAAGTTTTCTGAGTATAAAACAGTCAAGTTTGGTTCTGGGGAAGGTCCCATATTTGTCAATGTGTGCAACATACGGAAATCATTTTTTGTGACTAATGAACGTCCGTCTAAGCCCATACCAGCGATTGATAAGGTTGCCCAGATCGGGAAGCCAGAGAACAATTGGTTGTATTCAGGCGTACGTGCAAATTTCACCATACGTAATTTCATTACTAAATGATCGATCAATTCTTGTGCTTCTTTTTCAGTGATCACACCGTTGTCTAAATCACGTTGGATATAAATGTCTAAGAATGCAGAGATACGTCCGATCGACATAGCTGCACCATTTTGAGATTTGATTGCTGCTAGATAACCAAAGTATAACCATTGAACGGCTTCTTTTGCGTTGGCAGCTGGTTTTGAAATGTCATACCCATATTTTGCAGCCATTTCTTTCATTTGAGCTAATGCACGATATTGTTCTGAGATTTCTTCACGAAGACGGATGACCTCTTCACTCATCGTGTGGTAGCCTGTATTGTCATGGTCTTTTTTCTTTTGAGCCATCAAATAGTCGATTCCGTACAATGCGATACGACGGTAGTCACCGATGATGCGGCCACGTCCGTAAGCGTCAGGAAGTCCAGTGATGATCTTGTTTTTACGTGCAGCACGCATTTCTGCTGTATAAGCATCGAATACACCTTGGTTATGTGTTTTTCTCCAGTCTGTGAAAATGTGTGTTAACTCTTCTTTTGGCTCATAGCCGTTACTTGTTAACGCATGATTCGCCATGTTGATGCCACCAAATGGCATGAATGCTTGTTTCAAAGGAGTTTCAGTTTGTAGACCGACGATTTGTTCTAAATCTTTGTCTAGGTATCCTGCTTCGTGAGAAGTGATTGTTGATACGACATCTGTATCCATGTCATATACACCATTACGTTCAAATTGGATATCGTTTAATTTTTGTAATTTTTCCCACAAATTTTCTGTTGCTTCAGTGGGTTTTTCTAAAAAGCTGTCATCACCGCGGTATTCTGTATAGTTGTTTTGGATAAAGTCACGTGTATCCACGCCTTCTTTCCACTTAGTTCCTTTAAATCCATTCCATTGTTCCATCGTATGGACCTCCCGTTTCTGTTTTATGTAACAGTTTTTACGTGATAAGTATAACACATGTCACCTCCAATGCAAGGGTTTTCTTGTTTTTTTGTTAACAAATAAAGCGAATATAAAATAATAGTCGTTATTAAAGTTGTTATATAGGCATTTATCTATTGTGAATCTATTCATATTTTGTTTGTGCAAGTCTTAATTTTATGTTAATAAATAAAAATAGCTGGCAACTGTAATAATACAGTTGCCAGCTATTTCATAAAAAACTATAACAGTTATTCCTTGATATCCATCGTTGGAGAATCAATCACCATTTGGACTTCTCCGCCTTTTTTCTCATCTAATACAAATGAACCGTTGGACGTACGATCACCGATTGGGTAATCCGTCGGATCGATTGGTAATTCTTGTCCTTTTTGATTGATCAACGTCATCGTTTTGGCGTGGCCCTCTGACATATAGATCACCCGATGTGGTTGTTTCTTCAATTCTCGCAATACAGTCACACCTCGTTTGGCACGTGAAGTCTGGCTGATTTCTTGTGCAAGCATTCGTTTTACTGCCCCACGCTGACTAACGATAACGACAGGCGTATCCCCTTCTGCCAAGACAAGTAAACCATTAACGACATAATCTTCTTCTTTCAAGTTGATCGATTTGACACCTGCAGCCTTCGTTCCAACGACTGGCACTTCAGTCAACGGATAGCGTAGGCCCATTCCTTGATGCGTAACAAGGAAAACATCACGATCTGTTTGTTCTTTTTCAAGATAGACAGCCACTAATTCATCTTCACTGGCTTTTAGCTTCATGCCACTCAATGGACGACTCTTATACGTACGCCATGGTTCAAAATCTGTCATCCGTGTCTGTTTGATCAAGCCGTTTTTACTGATAAATACAAATGTTTTTTCGGAATCGATCTTCTGATAGGGGAATACCGCTAAAATCGATTCATCAACAGCTAGATTCACTATCGTTTGTGAGATATGCTCACCGGCATCTTTCCATTTCAAATCTGGTAGTTCGTGGACTGGTCGATAGATCACATTGGCTTTATTGGTGACCAGTAACAAATGATCTAACGTATTCAGTTCCCCAGCATATAGAAGATAATCTCCTTCACGCATACCGATTTCTTCTGGTTTTGACGCACTATAGGAACGAAGACTTGTTCGTTTCACATAGCCTTCACGTGTAACACTGACAATGACATCCTCTTGCGCAACCAATACTTGAGTATCGATTTTGATTTCTTCGATTTCATCTTCGATCATCGTCAAGCGAGAAGAAGCATATTTCTTCTTGACTTCACGTAGTTCTTTTTTCATGACAGAAAATAATTCTTTATCATTTGAAAGGATTTTATTTAATTCAGTGATCAGAGCAATCAATTCTTGCGATTCACGACGTAGTTCAGTAATGTCTGTATTCGTCAAACGATAAAGCTGTAACGTCACGATGGCTTCAGCTTGTTCTTCTGTAAATTGGAACATTTGGACTAAATTGTGCTTCGCATCTTTTTTATCTTTACTCTCACGGATCGTTGCAATGACTTCATCTAAAATCGATAGAGCTTTCATCAGCCCTTCAACGATATGTTGTCTTCTTTGCGCTTTCTCCAAGTCAAACTGACTACGTTTGGTGATCACTTGCTTGCGGTGTTCGATGTAACTACTTAAAATATCCTTCAATCCTACTTGATGAGGGGTCATATGATCGATTGCCACCATATTGAAGTTGTAGTTGATCTGTAATTCGGTATTCTTGAATAAATAATTCAAGATTCCTTGAGCGTTAGCGTCTTTTTTCAATTCCACAACGATCTGTAGACCCGTACGATCACTTTCGTCACGAACTTCTGCGATCCCATCGATTTTCTTGTTCAAGCGTATCTCATCCATTTTTTTGACAAGAGTCGCTTTGTTCACTTCGTAAGGAATCTCAGTGATCACGATTTGTTGCTTGTTTCCTTTGATGGATTCAATCGCCGTTTTCGAGCGTAAGATCACTTTTCCACGACCAGTTTCATAAGCTTTCTTGATTTCATCTTTTCCTTGTAAAATGCCCCCAGTTGGAAAGTCAGGACCTGGAATGAATTCCATCAATTTGTCTAAGCTGGCTTGTGGATGGTCGATCATATAGACCGTTCCATCGATGACTTCTGCGAGATTATGCGTTGGTATCTCAGTAGCATAGCCCGCAGAGATACCGGTTGATCCATTGACTAATAGATTGGGGTATCTCGCTGGTAATACAGTCGGCTCTTTTTCAGTGTCATCAAAGTTCCACACAAGGTCGACCGTATTTTTTTCGATATCAGCAAGCATCTCGCCGCTCAATTTCGATAAGCGTGCTTCTGTATAACGCATTGCCGCTGGTGGGTCTCCGTCCATACTTCCGTTGTTTCCGTGCATTTCTACGAGTACTTCTCGTAGTTTCCAATCCTGGCTCATACGAACCATTGCATCATAGATACTGCTGTCACCGTGGGGATGATAATTACCCATGATATTCCCGACAGATTTTGCTGATTTACGGAATCCTTTATCAAACGTATTGCCGTCTTTATTCATCGCAAATAAAATACGACGTTGAACGGGTTTCAGACCATCACGGATATCCGGCAAAGCACGTTCTTGAATAATATATTTCGAGTAACGTCCGAAGCGGTCACCCATCACTTCTTCTAACGTTAATTCTTGGATTTCTTGACGTTCTTCCATTAGGTGACCTCCTATTCTACCTCTACTGATTGTTCATTTTTGTTTTCTTCTGCGCGTTCTTCTTCTAATAGGTCATTAGAAACAGACGCGGAAGTCTCAGTTTCTTCTTTTTTGTCTAGAATACTACGTTCTTCTTCTAAGCTGAATTGGACATGATTTTCAATCCATTTACGACGTGGTTCGACTTTATCCCCCATCAAGGTGGTTACGCGTCGCTCTGCTTGCGCAGCATCATCGATCCTCACCCGGATCAAGGTCCGAGAGGTTGGGTCCATCGTCGTTTCCCATAACTGCTCCGCATTCATCTCCCCAAGACCTTTGTACCGTTGCAACATATAGCCTTTACCGACAGTCTTAATGACTGCAGCTAATTCGTCATCGGTCCAAGCGTACTCGACTACTTGTTTTTTTCCTTGGCCTTTGGACACTTTATATAGAGGCGGTAAAGCAATGTAAACTTTTCCTGCTTCGATCAATGGTTTCATGTAGCGATAGAAAAATGTCAACAATAAGACTTGGATATGAGCACCATCGGTATCCGCATCGGTCATGATGATGATCTTGTCATAGTTACAATCTTCCAGTGAAAATTCAGGGCCAACGCCGGCACCGATCGTATAGATCATCGTATTGATTTCTTCATTTTTTAAGATATCTTGCATTTTTGCTTTTTCGGTATTGATGACTTTTCCTCGAAGTGGCAATATCGCTTGGAATTTCCGATCTCTCCCTTGTTTAGCTGATCCACCGGCTGAATCTCCTTCGACAAGATACAATTCATTTTTCTTAGGGTTTCTCGATTGTGCAGGTGTCAATTTTCCAGAAAGTAATGATTCGCCCTTTTTACGTTTTTTCCCGTTACGGCTTTCTTCTCTGGCTTTACGAGCGGCTTCCCGTGCTTCTCTCGCTTTGATTGCTTTACGAATCAGCATTTGGCTCATCTCACTGTTTTCTTGCAAGTAGAAGCCCATTTGTTCGCTCATGACATTATCAACGACGGAACGAGCAATCGGTGTACCCAGTTTTTCTTTTGTCTGTCCTTCAAATTGTAGCAAATGTTCAGGTACCCGGATCGACAAGACTGTCGCAAGTCCTTCACGGAAGTCACTACCTTCTAGGTTCTTGTCTCGTTCTTTCAACAAGCCTACTTTACGAGCATATTCATTATAGGCTTTGGTCATTGCTGTTTTCATGCCGACTTCATGCGTCCCACCATCTTTTGTTCGCACGTTGTTAACAAACGATAGGACATTTTCAGAATAGCCATCGTTATACTGATAGGCAACTTCTACTTCGATTCCTTCTTTTTCACCAGAGAAATAGACTACTGGCGTCAACGTATCTTTTTCTTCATTTAAATACGCAACGAATTCTTTGATTCCTTCTTCGTAATGAAAGACTTCTTGAACTGTTTCGTCACCTCTTAGATCTGTCAAAGTGATTTTCACACCTTTTAACAGAAATGCAGACTCTCTTAAACGTTCAGATAACGTATCATAGGAAAATTTCGTGGTTGAGAAAATACTATCATCTGGTAAGAAATGAACAGACGTCCCATTGGCTTTCTTCGTTTTGCCAATTTTTTTCAACGTTCCGTCTGGTTTTCCACCTTGTTTGAATGTTTGTTGGTATTCGATACCATCTCGGACGATCGTCACTGTCAGCCATTTAGATAAAGCATTGACGACACTGGCACCTACACCATGAAGTCCACCAGAAGTTTTATATCCTCCTTGACCAAATTTACCACCGGCATGTAGCACAGTGAAAATAACTTCGACCGTTGGAATCCCTGAAGCATGCATACCTACAGGCATACCACGTCCACTATCCGTAACAGTCACACTGTTATCCTCGTGGATCGTCACAGCGATTTCATTTCCGTAGCCTGATAAAGCTTCATCTACGGCATTATCAACGATTTCATAGACTAAATGATGCAAGCCTCGGCTATCAGTCGACCCGATATACATCCCTGGTCGTTTTCTTACTGCTTCTAATCCTTCAAGAACTTGGATCGAGGCATCATTGTATTCATTTTTAATTTTTTTTGCCAAGGCAAACGCTCCTTCAATAATACTTGCGATATAACCGCACCACGCTTATCATACTAGAAAAGTCCTCAAAAAAAAAGAGGGAAGGTCAGAATTACAAGAAACAACCAACTCTCCCCCTTTTTTCATTCTTCTCTCTCTGCATGCCCATGGTAACGATCAATTACTCTTTTTTTGATAACAGGTCAAAACATTTTTTCATCACCCAGCTAACCTATTTACCAGTAAAAGTGGCACTGAGTATCAGGATATGTGCTTCTGTTACTCCTGTTGTTTATTGTTCCATTTTTGCTAATTCGATCTTGATGCAGCGATCCATGACGATATCATTTCTTCCAGCTGCTTGGAGCATTTCAGTAGCCTCTTCATTTTCAATGCCTAACTGTGCCCAGAAGACTTTCGCATCTGTTTTCAGGAAATCTACTGCTACTTCTGGTAAAAACTCACTACGGCGGAAAATATCCACGATATCGATAGGTTCATTGATATCTGTCAACTGTGCGACAACGGTTTCGCCCAATACTTCTTCCCCTGCTAATACCGGATTGACTGGAATGATACGATAGCCATGTTCTTGTAGTAATTGTGCGATCTGATAACTTGTCCGTTCGGGTTTATTACTTAAACCAACGACCGCGATCGTTTTTGCTTCTTGAAGATAGCGAAAGATATTCGCTTGTTCTGGATTTTTAAATGACATGTGGATGACTCCTTTCGATCGTTCGATTTTTTCGATTGTTTGAAGCATTCTTTCATGCTAAAATATACATTAGTTTCAACTTGAAAGAGGTTAAAAAATGAAAATAATCTTATTGTTTATTGTAGCATATCTTTTGGGTTCCATTCCATCTGGAGTATGGGTTGGTAAAATCTTTTTTAAAAAAGACATCCGCGAACACGGTAGTGGAAATATGGGAACGACCAATACATTTCGTGTTTTAGGTAAAACCGCTGGAACAGTGGTATTATTCATGGACATCTTAAAGGGAACATTAGCTACTGCCTTACCCGTCATTTTCCATGTCACTTCTGTCAATCCGCTATGGTTTGGTGTCTGTGCGATCTTAGGACATACATTTCCGATCTTTGCTAAGTTCAAAGGTGGCAAAGCAGTGGCGACAAGTGCCGGTATGTTATTAGGCTTCAATCCACTGTTCTTTCTTTATTCATCAGCAATTTTCGTGATCAGTTTATACTGCACGAGCATGGTAAGCTTAACGAGCATGATCAGTTCGGTCTTGATCACTTTATCCACCATCTTCTTACCATACATTGCACCAGCGATCTTACCAGAACCAAATTTACTTTTGACGTTGATTGCTTGTGGTGTCTCCGCTTTTATTTTTTACCGTCATAAAGACAATATTAAGCGCATCAAAAATAAAACAGAAAGCCGAATCCCATTCGGTTTGAATAGTAGCAAAAAGAAATAATCTTTTTGATGAATGATAAAAAACAATGCCTTCTAAACAAATGACTGATCGATTGCTCAACAATTCGTTCATTTGTTCAGAAGGCATGTTTGTTTCATCGAACTAGATCAAGAAAACACATGTAATCGACTTGTGTTTACTTGACAGTGATCGAATATTTCGTCTTGAATAATTCGTGAGCGCCTAATTGATTGATTCCTGCCTTTTCGTTCAACTGCCCATTACTATCAACAGTATCTGCGATTCCAAACCACGGCTCAATACAAACAAATGGTGCTTCTTTAGGATATGGCGACCATATCCCAACGTAAGGCATATCTTTGTAACTGAGGGTGACACTGTGACTAGACTTTTCACTACGGATACTGTAAGCATTCAAACCTCTTGTTTCAAATACTAACGCATCTTGGTCAAACAGCTCCCGAAATAACGCAAGGTTGGTATTCGTTTGTCCAATCGTTTTTTGTTCCATGTCGATGAACGGTCCAGCTAATGGTAAACGCAAACGTGATTTTCTAGGAGAGAAAGCCAAATAAAAGTCTTCAAAAGTTAAACCTTCTTCTAATGGCACATTGAATGCTGGATGACCGCCAATCGAGAAATACATCTCTTCTTCCCCAATATTTTCAACTTGATAATGAACAGTGATCCCGTCTCCCCCTAATTCATAAACAAGTACCAATTCAAAATCAAACGGATAATTCTCTTTTGTTTCAGGGGTACTTTTTAGGACAAACTTCGCACGTTCTTGTTCGTGCTCCACCACTTCAAAATCCATATCACGAGCAAAACCATGTTGACCCATTGAATACGTTTTTCCTTGGTACACATATTGATCGTTTTTCAAACGTCCAACAATAGGGAAAAGAACGGGGGCATGTCTTCCCCAATACTTAGGATCGCCTTGCCAAATATATTCTAGATCATGTTCTTTTGATTTCAAACTGATCAATTCTGCTCCATGTTCGGAAATTTCAGCAATCAGCTGATCATTTTGAATAATAACAGTCATCGTCATCCTCCATCTTTTCTCAGACATTCACTTCTTCGAGTAGCAAGCCTCTGAAAAATCTTCCTTTTAATAACTATGCTTCGTCAGCTCATCTTTAAAACGAGCATTCAATACTTTTAAATACGTGCCTTTCATTCCCAGAGAGCGGGATTCAATGATTCCAGCTGATTCAAGTTTACGTAAGGCATTTACGATGACCGAACGAGTAATACCGATCTTGTCCGCAATATTTGAGGCAGTCAATCGGCCTTCATTACCTTCTAAAGCATCAAAAATGGCTTGAACTGCTTTTAATTCACTGTATGATAACGTATTGATCGCCATTTGGACAGCGGTCGTACTACGAACGTCCGCTTCGATATCTCGTGATTTTTGATAAAGGATCTGCATCCCTACTACTGTTGCGCCGTATTCTGCTAAAACAAGGTCTTCATCGTTAAAGGCTTGTTCCATTCTTGCTAAAATGATCGTCCCTAAGCGTTCACCTGCGCCAAAGATCGGCACAACTGTCGTCAATCCAAAAGGATATTTTTCACGACTTTCAAATGGAAATGCCGTCATATCGCTTGTGATTGGGATATTGGATTCTGTTTTCGTGATCATATCGACTGTTTCTGTGTAGGCATCAGGAAATTGTTTTTGCACAAACATTGTTTTCACACGATCATTGTTCACATCGTGCCGTTCATTATAACCAAGTAAAACCCCTTCACTGCCAATGATATACGTATTGCTGTCTAAAACAGCACCTAAAGTGACCGCCATTTTATCGTAAGGTAAATCCGCCTGCATATCAAACGTATTTTTTTGTTGCAATAATTTGTTTATCTTTCGAGTGTTCGTCAACAAATCCGTCATTTTTTTCCTCCGATTTTATAATATATAGCGACTTAGATCTTCATTTGCCGCAATTGATCCTAATTTATCATTGACATAGGCTTCTGTAATGGTAATTTCTCCCATTTGCATTTCTGGCGCTTCGAATAACAAGTCTTCCAACAATTTCTCTAATATCGTGTGTAAACGTCGTGCACCGATATTATCGGTATCACGATTCACATCATAAGCGATTTGGGCAATCCGTTCGATTGCTTCTTTAGTAAACGTGACAGTCACATTTTCAGTACCAATCAAGGCAATATATTGTTTGACTAACGCATTGTTTGGTTCAGTCAAGATCTTAACAAAGTCTTCAGCAGTTAGGTCATCTAACTCAACACGGATTGGGAAACGTCCTTGTAATTCAGGAATCAAATCGCTTGGTTTTGATAAGTGGAACGCTCCTGAAGCGATAAATAAAATGTGGTCTGTTTGTAAGGTACCGTATTTTGTATTGACTTGTGAACCTTCAACGATCGGCAAGATATCTCTTTGGACACCTTCTCTTGATACTTCCCCAGATTGTTGCGATTTAGAAGTGATTTTATCGATTTCATCAATAAAAATGATGCCGCTTGATTCGGCTAATTTGATTGCCTCACTGTGGATATCCGCATCATTGACTAATTTTGCCGATTCTTCTTTGATCAATAATTCTAACGCTTCTTTGACTGTCACTGTTCGTTCGATTTTTTTCTTTGGCGTCAACGCACCAAGTGTTTCGTTCAAATCGATCCCCATTTGTTCAAGCCCATTGTTCATCATCGGTGCTGGTTTCTTTTGATCTTGGACTTCGATCGTCACTTCTCGATTGTCAAGCAAGCCTTTTTGCAATTGCTCTAACACCGTGCGACGATTCACTCGAATCTCTTCCGTTACTTCTTCTTGTGTTTCTGCTGGTTGTTGCGAAGCATTGAACATATTCATCATTTGCTCAAACTGGTTGTTTGATTGTTTTTGTTCTTTTTTGATACCTGGTACAAGGATCTTCACTAATTGTTTTTCCGCATTTTTCTTGGCTTGTGGGCGAACACGAAGATACTGATCTTTTTCAACGATCTGGATTGCATTTTCGACAAGATCACGAACCATCGATTCCACGTCACGTCCCACGTAACCAACTTCAGTAAACTTCGTTGCTTCAACCTTAACAAAAGGTGCGTTGACGATTTTTGCCAAACGACGAGCGATCTCTGTTTTACCGACCCCAGTTGGCCCGATCATCAACATATTTTTAGGTGTGATATCTTGTTGCATCTTTTCATCTAATTGAAGACGTCGATAACGATTTCTAAGGGCAACTGCCACTGATTTTTTTGCTGCTTGTTGGCCAATGATATATTGATCTAATTCACTGACGATTTGTTTTGGTGTTTGTTTTAATTCATACATGTCATTCACCTCTATAATTCTTCTACAATAATGTTGTGATTTGTAAAGACGCAGATGTCTGCTGCAATATTCAACGCATTTTCAGCAATCTCTTTTGCACTCATCTCATTTTGTGCATAGTTTTTCATTGCTCGTGCGGCAGCTAACGCAAAGTTTCCACCAGAACCAATGGCTAAGATCCCATCATCCGGTGTAATCACTTCACCTGTACCAGAAACGAGTAACATTTCTTTGTCATTCATCACGATCAACATCGCTTCTAGCTTTTGCATCGACTGTTGTGTACGCCATTCTTGGGCTAATTCAACGGCTGCTCGTTGGAGATTTCCGTTGTATTCATTTAGCTTACCTTCAAATTTTTCTTCTAAAGTAAAAGCGTCAGCAACGCTCCCTGCAAAGCCAACGACTACTTCATCGTTGTAAATGCGACGTACTTTTCTCGCACTGCCCTTCATCACGACAGATTCGCCCATCGTTACTTGGCCATCACCTGCCATCGCAAATTTCCCGTTTTTTTCAACTGCACAAATGGTTGTTGAATGAAACTGTGATTCTACCATAGATATTTCCTCCTAATAATGTGATCACGCTCGTGGATGGAAAGAGCGATAATTTTTTTGTAAGCTTTCTTTTGTGACATGCGCATAGATTTGAGTCGTTGATAAATTTGCATGACCTAAAAGTTCTTGCACTGTACGCATATCGGCACCATTATTCAATAAGTGCGTCGCAAAAGTATGACGTAACATGTGAGGATGGATATCACTATCCAAACTACTCTTTTTTATGATTTGATTTAATACATATTCGATTCCAGTAGGTGTGATCGGTTCTCCATGATGATTCACGAAGACATAGTCATGTGACTTATGGTATTTCGTCATTAAGACGCTGCGCCCTTTGGCAAAATACTCTTGCAAAGCATCTTGCGCAAATGAACCCAACGGCGCATAGCGTTCTTTGTTTCCTTTTCCATGGATCAACATCACCTCTGAGCCTAAATCGATGGCAGACATCGTCAATTGGCTACATTCACTCAAACGGATACCTGATCCATAAAGTACTTCTAATAATGCCCGATCTCTTAGTGCTAAAGGACTATCCCCTGTCACACTTTCGAATAAGCTTTGCATCTCATTCTCATAAAAAAAACGAGGAAGTTTAACATTTTTTTTCTTCAAATGAACATACGAAAATGGATTTTCAGCGATTTTTTCTTCACGAAGAAGGTATTGATAAAATGAGCGTAAACTCGCAATTTTCCGACTCACCGAATTTCGACTGTATGACTTATCAGATAGATAGCTTAGATAAACTCGTACATCCAAATAGCTGACTTTCAGTAGATCAGATTCCCCCGATTCCGCCAAGAATCGTTGAAAATCATTGATATCTTCTTCGTAGGCAGATTTGGTTTTTTCTGAATACCCGCGCTCTATGATTAAATAACGCAAAAAATCTTCTTGTAAAGTTGGCTTCATTCTTTTTACACCTACCTTTAGATCCCAAAATAAATTTAGCATAGCCCCAGAGAAAAAACAAACAAATTGTCATAATTTAACTAATATTTCTAAGTTTGTTCACAATTCAATTCGTTTGCTTGACAATTAAGGGATAAGCTGACCAGAACCAACGTTAAAAAAACCATAGTTATTATATAAATTGGCGTGAGTTCAGTCAATAACCGAGAAATAAGCCGAAGTACTCAAAAATGGCAATCACCATCCTGAGACACTTCGACTTATTACATAACATCCATTTAACGAGAAGCAAATTCTTTATTCAAGACTTCTTGCTTCACTTTTTCATTGGCTGCTAAGGCACGTTGTGCAATTGCTTCATAACGAGATTTTTTATCACGGATTCGTTCAGGTAATTCTGGGAATAATCCGTAGTTTGCATTCATTGGTTGGAAATGTTTGCCTTCCGCATGTGTGATGTAGTAAGCCATACTTCCCATTGCTGTTTCTTGTGGCAACGTCACAGGTTCCAATTCTTTCGCTAAGCGAGCAGCGTTGATCCCTGCAAGCAAGCCACTTGCCGCGCTTTCAACATAGCCCTCTACACCCGTCATTTGTCCTGCAAAAAATAGATCTTCGCGTTTGGTCGATTGATAAGTCGGCTTCAAGAGTTCTGGTGAATTCATGAAACTGTTGCGATGCATCACACCATAGCGGACAAATTCTGCATTTTCTAATCCTGGGATCATGCGGAACACGCGCTTTTGTTCGCCCCATTTTAAATGCGTCTGGAAACCAACGATATTATAAAGAGAAGCGGCTGCATTATCTTGTCTTAATTGGATGACTGCATAAGGTCTTTTTCCAGTTTTAGGGTCTTCTAGGCCGACTGGTTTCATTGGCCCAAATAGCATTGTCTTAAAGCCACGTTGCGCCATTACTTCGATTGGCATACAACCTTCAAAATATTTTTCTTTTTCAAAAGATTTTAATTCAGCGACTTCCGCATTGACTAAGGCTTCATGGAAAGCTTTAAATTCTTCTTCGGTCATCGGACAGTTTAAGTAAGCTGCCTCGCCTTTGTCATAACGTGATTTTAAATACACCTTGTCCATATCGATCGTTGATTTGTCGACGATCGGTGCCGCAGCATCGTAGAAATAGAAACCGTCTGAGCCATTGAATGCTTTGATGCTTTCTGCTAAAGGATGAGAAGTCAGAGGTCCTGTAGCTATCACCGTGATTCCTTCTGGTATTTCAGTGATTTCTTCATTCACCACTTTAACTAAAGGATGCTCTTTGACCTTACGAGTGATGGTTTCAGAAAATGAATCGCGGTCAACTGCTAAGGCACCGCCTGCAGGTACAGCTGTTTCATCTGCTGAATGGATGATCACTGAATCTAAGCGACGCATTTCTTCTTTCAATAATCCAACTGCGTTCGCCAGACTATTCCCTCTTAGAGAATTGGAACAGACTAATTCAGCGAAATTATCTGTATGATGCGCTTCTGTCTTCTTAACTGGTCTCATTTCATATAACTTTACAGGTACACCCGCTTGAGCGATTTGCCATGCTGCTTCGCTTCCAGCTAGACCTGCACCTACTACATTGACGATTTTCAACTAAAAACCTCTTCTCATTTCTTTATTTTTGAACATCTTCTTCGTAATCGCCATTCGTACAAACCACTTGTTTGCCGCCTTTGACTTTTTTCTCGACCAGGTAATGGTCACATTTCGGGCAATTTCTGCCGATTGGTTTTTCCCAAGAGGTGAATTCACATTCAGGGAAACGAGAGCAGCCATAGAATAGACGATTTTTCTTAGATTTACGTTCGATGACTTGTCCTTCATGACACACGGGACAAGTGACGCCGATTTCCTTGACGATTGGTTTGGTGTTTCGGCAATCTGGAAAATTACTACATGCATAGAATTTACCATACTTCCCTAATTTTATCACCATCGGATGCCCACACAAATCACAATCAAAACCAGCTGGTTCATCTTTGATCTGGATTTTCTCGATTTTTTCTTCGGCATTCGATAATTCTTTTTCAAATGGTTTATAAAAACGATCGACGACTTCGATCCATTCTTCTTTCCCTTCTTCGACTTTGTCTAAGTCATCTTCCATTTCAGCTGTAAAATGGATATCTACGATTTGTGGGAAAAACTCACAGATCAACGAATTGACGATCTCACCTAATTCGGTTGGTTCAAAACGTTTTTGTGTCAACTTCACATAATATCGTCGTTGGATCGTATCTAACGTTGGCGCATAAGTCGAGGGACGACCTACCCCATTTTCTTCCAATGCACGGATCAACGTCGCTTCACTATAACGTGCAGGCGGTTGTGTGAAATGTTGTTTCGGTTCGATATCGACAGATTGCACCGTATCGCCTTCTGCTAACTCTGGCAAAATGTTTTCTTTGTCTTCTTTCCCGTCGTCCCGGCCTTCAACATACACTTGCATGAACCCTTTGAATTTGATTTTTGAGCCATTCGCAATGAATCTTACATCATTTTGTTCCAACGTGACTTTCATCGTATCCAATACAGCTGGTGTCATTTGACTTGCAACAAATCGTGACCAAATCAACGTATATAATTTCAATTGGTCTTTATCCAAGTATTGTTTCAACTCATCTGGTGTACGTAATGCACTGGTTGGACGTACCGCTTCATGGGCATCTTGTGCCCCTTTAGAGTTCGTTGCTTTACGTTCCGAATGACTGGAGAATTCTTTTCCGTATGTTTCTTCGATGAACGTTGCGACTTCGGCTTTAGCAGTATCGGCGATCCGTGTAGAATCGGTACGCATATACGTGATCAATCCGATCGTGCCTTGTTTGCCAAGTGAGATTCCTTCATACAACTGTTGCGCCACCATCATGGTTTTACGTGTTCTGAAATTCAATTTACGAGCGGCTTCTTGTTGCAAACTACTTGTCGTGAATGGGTTCGCAGGATTTCGCTTGCGTTCTTTCTTTTCGACTTTTGTTACTGCAAACTCTTTACCAGTGATCCGGTCAGTCACTTCTTTGACAGTTTCGGCATCAGACAATTTTTTCTTTTTGCCATCGACTCCCCAAAAATTTGCTTTGAACTTCTTACGTTCTTTCTTAAAGTTTCCGTCAATACTCCAATACTCTTCCGGAGTAAAATCACGGATCTCTTTTTCGCGTTCAATGATGATTTTCAATGCGATCGATTGGACTCGACCAGCACTCAAGCCTTTTTTTACTTTACGCCATAAGATCGGACTAATCGAATAACCAACGATACGGTCAAGCGTTCGACGTGCTTGTTGCGCATCGACAAGATCCACATCGATCGTACGTGGCTCTTTAAATGCTGCCTTGACTGCATCCTTGGTGATTTCATTGAAGACAACACGATTCTTATCATTTAGATCCAAGCCTAACAAATAAGCCAAATGCCAAGCAATTGCTTCCCCTTCTCTATCCGGGTCACTTGCGAGGTAAACTTTTTGCGCTTTTTTTGCCGCTGCTTTTAGACTTTTGATGACGTCGCCTTTTCCTCGAATCGAGATATAATGCGGTTCATAATTATTTTCAAAATCGATCCCCATCTTACTTTTAGGTAAGTCACGAATATGTCCTACACTAGCCATTACTTTATAATTACGGCCAAGATATTTTTCAATCGTCTTGGCTTTTGCAGGTGATTCTACGATCACTAAATATTTATATGCCATTCCTGAATGGACTCCTTTCCATTTTCGGGTTCCTACTATATATATGTTACAAGGACTTTTACAAATCGTAGCTTATCATATCCATTCAGAAATCGTTTGTCAAGGAAAGCAATAATAAATCAATCGTTATGATTCCAATTCATTAAGGATATCTTGTCCTGAAAAGGTACATATCGCTCCATCTTGGATCAATTGGTGACAACCAGTGGATTGACCTGTCAAAATATTCCCAGGGACAGAAAAAATCGGACGTCCAATCTCTAAGCCTTGCTCTGCTGTGATCAATGAGCCGCTTTTTGCTTTTGCTTCAATCACACAGATTCCACTTGATAAAGCGGCAATCAGACGATTTCTCATAGGAAAATGAAATTTTTGTGGACCAACATCTGGTAAAAACTCACTTAATAAAAGATGATCTCTAGCAATCCCTCGTTGCAACTGCTGATTTTCTTTCGGATAACTATGATTGATCCCCGTACCGATCACTGCAATCGTTCTGCCTGAACAGCGGATCGCTACTTGATGCGCATAAGTGTCTACGCCTTTCGCACAGCCACTAACAACTATATAGTCTTGGTCAATCACAGGAGTGATCACTCGCTCTACGATTTTTCTCGCATAACCAGATGTTTGTCTACCACCAACGACAGCGATCATTTTTCGTTTCATCAGCGAAAGATCACCTCGATAAAATAATAAGATCGGGGGATTTGCCAAATGAAGCAATTGTGAAGGGTAGATTGGATCAAGAAAAGTTATGTATGGATTCTCTCCTATTCTGTTCCGCCAAGTATAGTTGATCTGGCTCCAATAGTCATAAAAACTTGCTCTAGAGCGATTGAAGTGCGAAACTGTCAACATATCATCAACCGACAACCATTCTTTCTTTTCACTCAATAGATGACGGATCACACGCCATTTTTGCTCTCCGCTCAGTCCTTTGACCAATGCCAACTTTGTAATAAATTCATTGTATATAACCATAAAGCGCCACCTTTTCTAATCTTTTTTATAAGATACGTGAAAAGTGGCGCATCGCTTATGATAAATATTGTTTGACTGGTGCAAAACTTTTACGATGGATTGGCGTGATGCCATGTTGTGCTAATCCTAAGAGGTGTTCCTTTGTTCCATAACCTGCATTCTTGGCAAAACCATAGCCAGGATATTGTAACTCGTATTCTTTCATCAAACGGTCACGATAGACTTTTGCAATGATACTGGCAGCAGCAATCGAAATTGAACGGGCATCTCCTTTGATCAATTTATTTTGTGCAATCGGCAGATCTAAAGTCATCGCATCGATCAATAAATACGTAGGCTCTGGTGTCAATTCTTTAACAGCTTCACACATCGCTAATTTACTTGCTTCGTAAATATTGACACGATCGATCATCTGCTCATCGATCACACCAATCCCGATGGAGAGGGCTTTTTCTTGAATCTGTTCATACAGTTCTTCACGTTTTTTTTCAGATAATTGCTTGGAATCGTTCAATCCGTAAATCTCTACACCTTTAGGTAAAATAACAGCTGCGGATACTACAGGGCCAGCCAAGGGACCTCTTCCTACCTCGTCGATCCCTGCAATCATTTCATGTCCTTGAGCATATCCTTCATTTTCGTAGAAGGACATCGTCTCATATTTTTCACGAAGCAAAGCTTCCTTTGCTAAGCGTTTTTCAAAAGAGCCTAATGCTTGTTGGACACCTTTTCTTGTGTCTAATCTTAGTTGTGTAACTATCGGATCATCAAGTGTTGTGATTTGTTTCAGTTTTTCTTTGATACTCTGGATCGATTCACTCATGAGTAGTCTCTTCCATTTCTTCACAACGATCTAAAGTATAGCGACCTAGTTTCCCTTGGCGGATATCAAAAACAACTACCTCGCTCCCACGGTCATAATCTTGTCGATACCCTCTCCGTTCCGTGATCGTCATCAATAACTCAGGTGCAACTTGTTGCTCTTCTTCTATTGATAATCCATAACGTTCGCTGATTTTATTAGGGTAGTAACGGGCAAAGAAATCTAAGCCGTAAATTGCTAGATCATCAAGGTGTACCAATTGGTCTTTGATTGCACCAGTCAAGGCTAGTTTTTTACCGATTTCTTCATCTTCAAACTTAGGCCATAAAATACCAGGTGTATCTAATAGTTCTAATTCACTTCCTAAACGAAGCCATTGTTGTCCTTTCGTTACCCCAGGCTTATTCCCTGTCTGTGCAATTTTTTTGCCCACTAAACGATTCATCAATGTCGATTTCCCTACATTAGGAATTCCTAGGACCATCGCGCGGATTGCTCGAGGTTTGATGCCACGAGCTGCGTCTCTTTCTCGTTTTTCTTTCAGTGCTTCTTTTGCCGCAGGGATCAACGCTTTGATTCCTTTACTTTCTTGAGCGGTGATTGCTAGGGCTTGATGTCCTTGATTTCTAAAGTATTGTTGCCATAATTTCGTTTGTTGCGGATCAGCTAGATCAGCTTTATTTAATAAAACAAGTCTTGGTTTTTGTTGGATGATTTGATCTAACATTGGATTACGTGAAGACAAAGGTAGTCGTGCATCAACTAACTCAAAGACGATATCAACATATTTCATCTTTTCTGAAACTTCACGTCTGGCCTTCGCCATATGTCCTGGGAACCATTGAATAGTCATTGGTGTTTCCTCCTCTAAAACTTAAAATCTAAAAATTTGCTCTTTTACCTATACAGTACTTGAATGAACTACACTTCTAGGAGTATACAAGAAAAAAACTAAAAATCAAACGGCTTATTCTCAAGTTTCTTCATTTTGCAACTTTCTAAGAATCTTTTTCTCATTATCGAGCAACCATTGACTATCTTGCTCGTATTTTTTTAGATGGCCCTCTTGAATATTTGCTTGAAAATTTGTTTCTCCGCGACTTGCTTCGTCAGTGATGAAATCTATCATATAAGAAAGTCGTCTGATCATCGTGGGGATCAAATCTGGATACGCAGACTCATTTAGTCTGTATGCTTCAACAAATTTTTTTAAACGATGACACGTTTCATCCGTGATCGGATCTCCTTGATTTGCCGCTAAAGGTACCCAGCGATAGGCGGCATAACTTACATCCCAGATTCTTGGTCCTGGTGTGATCGTGTCAAAATCAATGATACCAATGGCTAGACCATTTTCCGTTGTCACGTTGTATGGCGCAAAATCATTGTGACACATTACCTCATGCTCTCCGAATGAATGTAGCATCCACGGTTCTGTGCCACTTAAAGAAGTAAGGTATCCTTGATTCTGGTCGTGGAAGTCTCTTAACAATCGACCTGCTGAACAAATGGCACTGTCCGTCAACAATTGAGGGGGCAAAGGATAATCATAGACCTCACCTGCGAGATAAGATACCACTTCATTTCCTTTCTCATCATAGCCTAGTGGTTCTGGCACATAAGTTATACCTTGGTTCCTTAGGTAACTTAAAAATTTTTGGACCTCCTCCGACCAGACTTTCTTAGGACGAATCACCTGCTCTTCTTGGATCACTACACCGTCTCGTCCTTTTGGTTTCTTTTCGATCATCTAGCTCCTCACTTTCAACTCTTTTCTTCAGTTTATCATATTGATTCCACCTCATGTTCAAAAAATAGAAAGAGAGACATCCATTCAACAAGCAGGTGTCCATCTGTTAAAGTCAATCAAGGAGAATGTTTACTCTCCTAAAAATATTTACTATTGATCCAAGTCTTCATTTCATTCTTATCTCAGAAAGTGTAACGACAGAGGATGAGAGACTTTGGAGAAGAAAATCCATGCTTAATTTATGGGGAATTTGTTCAAGAAAGGTGAACTACAGAAGCTGCAATCAAGGAAGTGACTGATGGCGTGCTTATTGCAAGTCAAAATATGCTTATTCAGATCATACAATGGACAAAAATATTTGATGAGGATGGAATACCTTAATCATGATAAAATACTTTGTCCGATCTACTCACAAGAGGAATACTTCATGTTTCTGATTCCTAGTCGATCTTTTAACGTACGTCATGAGACAGTTTTTGAAAAAGTCAAACGATCAATCAGCCCATGATAGAAAGAAATCAATAGAAAAAATAACTTGCATAGTAAAGAAAAAAAGTAAGCTCCGTAAAACAATCGACTAAACGATTCGTTCCATGAAGCTTACTTTTTTAACCTGATCCGACTCGAAGTATACAGCTCGTTGACAAGAAGATTCACCTGATTTCTAAAAGTTTTTTAGAAGATTTTTATTTTGCCATAATGACCTTTACTAACGATAGAACTCCTTCATTTGTCCTCATACAGCTATTTATGAATACTTCTTGCAATACGCTTTATTTTTTATAATTCACACTAATTTTATTCACTTTTGAAAACATATCTAAATCTACTTCAATCAGTCCATCATGAACTAATTTCCGCTGATTGACATCAGAATTAGCAGTCTTATATATATCAAGATTTACAAATCCTTTTTGATTACTTCCGTCGACATAGTAGCCAACATATTCACTGTCTTTAGGTATAGTAAAAAGAATAGTCATTTTCTTGTCTTTGAGAGTAATATCTTTGATATCTTCTTTGTTAAAGAGCGCTACATCTTCTGAATGGGCGTTTTCAACTGCATTCAAGACAATCGTCGGTTGATTAGAAAATGAAAAAAATAAAATTGACATGACTAAAACAATCGAACACAGTGCTACTACAAAAAACAATTTTCCTCGCTTTTTTTTCTGATTCACCTCAATTTCTTTAGTAGTATCAATCATCGTGTCAGTCATAGTAGAATTTTCCAATAGTTCGTCTAAAGACACACCTAAGCTTGTCGATATTTCCACTAGTGTATGTATGTCTGGGTAATTTCTGCCGATTTCCCAATTAGAAATAGCTGAACGACTAACATTTAATCTCTTTGCCAATTCTTCCTGTGTAATTCCTGCTTGATGCCTTTTTTCTTTTAATATTTTACCAAAATCCACAACATCGCCTCCTTATTCTATCTCTCATTATAACCATTTCATAAAAGAACTTAAAAGCGAATTATTGAAACGAATCGATATATTTCTTATTATTCGATGTCACAATCTGTGACACCTTGTAAAACAAGGATTCTTGCTATTGAAAATGTGAAACAAAACACTTATTATCAAGAGGTGAACGTTCACTAAAAAATAACAAAAAAGGAGTACTTATGAAAAAATTATTTATGTTCTCTACTATTTTCTTATTATTTGGTTTGTCCATTCCACAACAGTCAGTAGATGCAGATCAATTAAGTGTTGAAGCCACAAATACAGAATCAAGTTTAATCAACTTGACCCCTTCGTTGGTCAGAGGAGCCAATGTGCCAACGGCAAACTGGAACGTAGCTTCGTCAGGACGTTGTTCAATATCTGGCACTTATAGTGGCAAATATTATTTATATTCTAACTACAATATATTAGGAAAAAATACGTATAATTATTCCTTCCACAATCAAGGTCGCGGAACCTTAGAAATTCGAATGAGAAATTCTGCCAATCATGCCGTCTTAAAAACACACTTCGTTCCAGCTGGCTCTACGATTTCTAGTACTCTTAGTATGACAGATCAAAGTTCAAGATTTTATTACGAATTTTATAGTACTGTTGATTATACTTTTAGCGGATACGTCCAATAAAATAAAAAATTCTTCCCCAAGTTAAATACTTTGACAACGCTTACCGACGAGCGCATGATAGAGGAAAATTGAAAGGAGCTGTAGCAAGATGAACACAATGGTTTTTGTCAATTTCCCTGTGCAAGATGTTGGTCGCTCGGTCGAATTCTATACAAAATTAGGATTCAAACAAAATAAAGAATTTTCGACTGAAGAAGCAAGCGCGATGGTTTGGGATGACACATTTTGGGTGATGCTCTTGACACATGACTTTTACAAAAAATTCTTAAAAGACAAAGAAATCGCTGACACAAAAAAAATGAGCGGTGCACTGATTGCTTTTAGTTTAGCAAATGCTGCTGAAGTCAAACGTTTTGGTGAAATTGCAAAAGAAAATGGTGGTAGCTACCATACAGTCGATATGGGAATACCGGAAGAAGAAATGTATTCTCTTGAAGTACAAGATCCTGATGGAAATACATTGGAACCAATGTGGATGAAAATATAATCAAAAAAGAAGACTTTCCAACATATAGTTATTGGAGAGTCTTCTTTTATTTTATCTGATCCATTTGATTTCATTCAATGGGTAATACACAAATCTCGCTTTTCCTAAAATTTCATCTCTAGATATTGTTCCAAATGAACGACTATCTTTTGACACACGGCGATTATCCCCCAAAACAAAATAGCTATCTTCAGGTAATTCTGTATATCCTGTCAACTCTTCCAAGGTAAAATCGGTAGTATAAGGTGCATTTTCGTGGTCCGAACGGATATTTTTACTTAAATAAGGTTCTTCGATTAGTTGGTCGTTGATTTTTAGTTGATCCCTTTCATAACTAATGGTTTCTCCCGGTAAACCAATGACTCTTTTGATATAGATGGTTCCATCTGAAAGTTGGAAAACGACCACATCAAATCGTCTGATTTCAGAGAATTTTTCCATAACGACCATATCCCCTTGTTTAAGGACATTCTCCATCGAGTTCCCTTCCACTGGTACTGGGATCAATATAAATCCTCGTAAAATAAATGCAATCACTATGGAACAAAGTAAAAATTTAATAAATAACCAAAAACGGTCAATATAAAGCTGCTTTTTTGTCAAAGCCCATCAATCCATCCCTCGTAAAATCTTAACCTATTACCCTCATTATATAGAATAACTACAGAAAAAGCGAATGGTTCAATGATCATTTACAGATAGGTGCGAAAAAAGACGGACAAACGTACTATGTTTTAGAAATAATTGAATAGTCCAAAATCACTCGACCAAATAGGGCTATTCAAAAATATTGCCAAAGCAGTACTTGTCTCGTCTTTTTTTAAGTCATACTCTTCATACCAAATTCCATTGATCAGGCGAGATGATTATTCTCTAAATAATGATCCCAAGCCGTATCAAAGATATCCATAGAGGGCAAATAATCAACATTCATTTCTAAATAATCAGAAATTTCTTCATAACTTGTACTATGTTTCGGAAACTGGATATCTTTTCCAGCTTCGGTTGCAAAAGTTGATAACGCATCAGAAGATTTCCCTCCACGAAGAGTCATCAGATAGTGATAGAAGCTGCGATTCATTGATTTCCCTCCCAATTGGCAGCAATAAATGCTGCACGACGCGCATGATTACGCTCAAAGTTCTCAGGATTTTTTTTGTAGTAATCTTGATGCTCATCTTCTGCTAAATAAAAGGTCTCCGCTGGCTCGATCGTCGTAACGATAGGGTCAATAAAGCGACCACTTGCTGCAAGTTGTTGTTTGCTTTTTTCAGCTTTTTGACGTTGTTCTTCTGTAGTATAAAAAATCACAGGTCGGTAATTATCGCCTCGATCTTCAAATTGACCAAAAGCGTCTGTAGGGTCCGTTTGTTGCCAATAAAGCTCAAGTAATGCTTCGTATGAGATCAATTCAGGATCATACAAGATTTCTACTGCTTCAGTATGTCCTGTTGTTTTGGCCTTCACTTGTTCGTACGTTGGATTTGGTACATGCCCACCAGTATAACCGGACATGATCGTGTGGATGCCTGGTAATGTATCAAAAGGCTGGATCATACACCAAAAACATCCTCCTGCAAATATTGCTCGTTCCATCATTGATTCCTCCCTTACTCTCGAGATATCACTTAATTAGTACTAGATTCGGTCGTTTCTTCCGTCGTCGAGGAATCTTTTGGTAAATACAAACTAAAGCGAATATCGTCGTTGACTAAATCAATTTTGTCCGCTTTGATGTACATTCCATTTTGCATACGGAATTGATCTAATCGTAACATGATCGTTAAATCCTCTGTATTGATCTCGATCCATTCAGGTAGTTTGTAATTTCGCTTGATCATGTTCATCACATCTCTGATCGGCAGATTCAATGTACCGATCGATAGACTTTTTGCTTTTAACTGAACATTGCCATTTTCCATTACATACGGATCAAAATACAAGTAAAAGTCGATAGGGAATCCTAACACTTCAAACGTACCATTAAGCAATGCTTCATTTTCTAAATAAAATTTATACTTGATATCTTGTCCTTCTTGGAAATCTGTCAAGAAAAAGCTGATCAGTTGGTTGACTTTTTCTTTTTGAGTATTGATCGTCAATACCGGGTCGCCTTGTCTTTCTGTAATCGCTGGTACTTCTGGCAAATCAGGTTCACGATTGGCGAATATCCGCGTACCTAAGAAAATCGTCGAACCAATGATCAGGCCTAATAAAATCAGAAAGGCGTATTTCCAATAGTTATGCCTTTTGTTTTTTTCAACTGTTGAACTTCGTTTATCCATCCTTGTTTCCCTCCTTGACCAGCCATTTTTCATGCGTTTCGATCAATTGATCTCTCACAGCATTAGCCATCAATTGATAGCCTAAGTTATTAGGATGAAAATGATCTTCTTCATATAACACATTATTTTTCGTCCCGTTCGAACTATCACTAGAAGTTGACTGATCAGAAGCTTCAGTAATTCCGACCTCTTGATTTAATCCTTGGTACAATAGATCATTGATCGGGATAAAATAGCTATTTTCTGCTTCATTTACTACTTGCTGTGTTCCTTCATTCCAGTTATCCACAATCGTTTGCATATCCGTGATCTCAGGGAAGTTCAAATAAAATGGATTGTAGATCCCTAAAATATAGATAGGTACCTCTTTATTTAACCCTCGTATCTCTTCAATGATTGCTTGGACATTTTCTTGATAATTCTTGATTGGTTTATTGAATGAACGAATACTGATACCAAAAAGATTATTTTGGATCACTTTCATTAAATCATTCCCACCAACAGTCAATGTAATAATGTCTGCGGTTTCGATATTCTTTTGGATTTCTTCATTTTTTTTCAATCTTTTTAATATTTGATCACTTCGTTCGCCATTTACACCGTAGTTTTCAATTTCAATGGCTGTCAAACCATATCTGTCTTTTATGTCATTTGCGACTAACGGAACAAAACCACCTTGTTTCGTCTGGTCGCCTACTCCTTCAGTTAATGAATCGCCAATTGCTACATAGTGTAACTTTTCTTTTTGATTGCTTTCAGAAGTAACCGACGCTGCCGGTTTTAACAAAGGCTGTGCTTTCGGCACACTCAAAGAGAGTCCGACAAAGAGAAAAACTGCAGTGAATAAAGGGATCAAAACAATCAACCACTGTTGTTTCATTCGTTTCATTGTTTCACCTCTAGACCATGATTGTTTCTTATATTACCAAAATTCCGATTAAAAAAATAGCCCTTTTCTGAAAAAAAGAAAGAGGCTGTTTCTCATCTGCTAAAGGAAGTGGAGCATCTCAAAATGTCTTTTCCTCCTCACTTCCTTATGCTAGTAGCACTTGAACGAATAAAAAGACAGATCACAAAGAACACGTCTATTGGTCTTCACATGATCTATCTTTCTATTTCTTATTTTACATTCATCAATCGGTATAATACATGATTGCAAAAGCATTTTCCCCTGTATGGGTAGCAATCACTGGATTTGTATGCAATACTGGGATGTCCATATCGGGAAACAATTGTTTCAAGCCTTCTTCAAACTCTCGAGCAAGCTCTGTCGCACCTGCATGTGAGATACCGATCTGACGAACGTTCGGTAGAGCCTTCAGTTCTTTCTTCAAGCTATCGAACCACTTGTCGAAAGTCTTTTTCCCACGACCTTTTGTGACAGGAATCAGCTCTGAATGAGCAAAGTTCATCACCACACGAATGTTCAACATACTTGATAGTAAACCAGTTGCACGACTGATTCTCCCACCTTTTACTAAGTTATCCAATGTGGAGATACCGATATAAAGTTTTGTATTATTTTTGATCTTCTCGATTTCAGCAAGGATCTCTTCTGCTGATTTACCTTCTTTGGCCATTTCAGCCGCACGAATCACTTGGAAAGATAAACCTTGGTCAGTCGTATCACTATCAATGACTGTGACGTTTGTTTTCGTTAGGTTGCTTGCTTGTCTTGCAGCTTCAACCGTTCCACTTAACCCTTTCGTCATATGGATGGAAATCACTTCACTACCATCTTGGCCTAATTCATCATACGTTGAAATGAATTCGCCGATCGGCGGTTGACTTGTTTTAGGTAATGCTTTTGATTTAGCCATCATTTCCATGAATTTCTCTCCGCCTAGTTGATCGTCATCAGGATATACAACGCCATCGATCATAATTGATAATGGCATAACATGAATATTCAAATGATCTCGTACTGCTTTTTCCATTGTACAAGAAGAATCTGTTACTATTTTTACGTTTGTCATTATTTCACACTCTTTCTTTCACAAAGTGCCTAGCATTTTTCAGGCAGGTCCACTTTCAGTATACCAAAGAACTTCTGTTTTTTCATCAAATTCAGTTATAAACAAGTTTAAAATAAATTGTTTGTTATGATAACATGATTCTATTCAGTTTTCTTTATCTATTCTACTTTTTTTGATGGAACGACAAAATAAGCGGAAGAAACCTGAATGATAAAAAAATCCATTTCGGTTTCTTCCGCTTTAAATCTATAGGTTCAACGAGACATTATATCTCTTCGGTTGTATGTTCTTCTTTACGTTTATACGTCTCAAACTGATGTGCATAACTATTTTTTTCATCTATTTCTCCCGGACTGATATTGATCAATGACCATGCTTGCCAGTCTACAGCAGGAAAATACGTATCTCCTTCGAAAGAATGATGGATCACCGTACGATACAAAATCGTGCAGTAAGGTAAAAATTCTTCATAGATTGCTGACCCTCCAGCAACAAATAAAATTCCATCTGCTTCTTTTTCATACGCTAATACTTCATTGACATCATGCATCACTATTACGCCCTCGGCTGCAAACTCACGGTCTCTTGTCAAAACAATCGTTTTACGATTAGGTAGTGGCTTACCGCCCATCCCCATAAATGTTTTTCGTCCCATGATCAATACATTCGCTTCAGTCATTTGCTTAAAAAATTTCAAATCATTCGGCAAATGCCAAGGAAGTCTATCTTCTTTTCCGATCAGGCCATTTTCATCTTGTGCCCAGATTGCAGCGAACATTTTCTCATCCTTTCTTAGACCGCGATAGGTGCCTTTATTGAAGGATGCGGCTCATATCCTTCAACTTTGATATCATCCATTTCAAAATCAAACACAGAGTTTTTTTCTGTATTCAATACTAGCTTCGGAAATGGACGAACTTCACGAGACAATTGTTCTTTCATTTGCTCTACGTGATTGGAGTAAAGATGCGCATCGCCTAAAGTATGGATAAATTCACCAACTTCTAATCCAGTTTCATGTGCAATCAGATGTGTCAATAAAGCATAGCTAGCAATATTGAATGGGACACCTAAAAACACGTCAGCACTTCTTTGATACAGCTGACAACTTAGTTTATTGTCATTTACATAGAATTGAAACATCGTGTGGCAAGGAGGTAAAGCCATACTTGGCACATCTTCTGGATTCCATGCTGAGACGATCAGTCGTCTTGAATCAGGTGTCTGCTTGATAGCATCGATCACTTCTTTGATTTGATCGATGAAACTACCTTCTTTGGTTTCCCAATGACGCCATTGATAGCCATAAATATGACCAAGATCTCCATGTTTTTCTGCAAATTCTTCATCTGCCACTATCTTTTCACAGAATTTCTTGCTTTCTTCTTGATAGACTTTATTGAATTCTGGATCAGTCAAACTACGATGTCCGAAATCTGTCATATCCGGTCCTTGATAGTCCTCACTTTTGATATACCGTTCAAATGCCCATTCATCCCAAATATGGTTATTATTTTGTAAAAGATAACGGATATTCGTATCTCCTTTTAAAAACCATAATAATTCGCTTTTGATCAAACCAAAAGGTACACGTTTTGTCGTCAATAACGGAAAGCCTTTTTGCAGGTCAAATCGCATTTGATAACCGAATAAACTAAATGTTCCTGTTCCCGTACGATCACCTTTTACATGTCCTTCAGATAACAACTTTTTCCCTAGATCAAGATATGCTTGCTCCATCTTTTCCCTCCTAATTATCTGCCCATTCACTTAAATATTCCCAACGTGACATTTTTTCTTCCAGCAGTTCCTCAGTTGTGGTCACTTCTTTTTGTAATTCTTGCAATCGTGTGAAATCATCCCCTTGATGGTTCATCTCCTCTTGCAATTCATCCAAACGATTCTCTAGTTCCGCAATCTCATCTTCGATTGTTGCCCATTCTTTCTGTTCCATATAAGAAAGCTTTTTCTTTGGCTCAGATTTTTTTTCTTCTATCTTAACTTTGACTTTTTCTGGTTGAATCTGTTGATCTTCTTTGCGTTTGGCTAAATAGCTAGACATATCGCCATAATAAAGCTCTTGTTTGCCATCTCCTAGAAAAACTAACAGTTTATCAACTACCTTATCTAAGAAATAACGGTCATGAGAAACGGTGATCACCGCTCCAGGGAAGGTTCGGAAATAATCTTCCAAGATCGTTAAAGTAGCGATATCTAAGTCATTGGTTGGCTCATCCAGCAATAGAACATTTGGTTGCTGGATCAATAATTTGAGTAAATATAAACGACGCTTTTCCCCACCAGATAGTTTACGGATCAGTGTTCCGTGCATAAATCTAGGAAACAAGAACCGCTCCAAAAGTTCGGCGACACCGATTTGCGTTCCATCCGCCGTTTGGACTTCTTCTGCCGCTTCTTGCAGATAAGCAATCATTCGTTTGTCCGGAGACATTTTTTCATTTTCCTGTGTATAGTAAGCTAATCGAACAGTTTCGCCAATCGTATAGATGCCACTATCTAAGGATAATTTCCCTGCTAAGATATTTAACAACGTTGACTTTCCAGCACCGTTCTCTCCAGTGATTCCTAGACGCTCTCTTGATTGGATCAATAGATCCAAGTGTTGGAGCAAAGGTTTTCCTTCAATCGAATACGAGCCATCCTTGATCTCGATCACTTTTTTACCTAAACGTTGTGTCGCGATATTTAGTTCGATATCCGTATCATGATTGACTTGATATACGTTTTCTTTTAAATCTTCAAAGCGATTGATACGTGCTTGCTGTTTCGTCCCACGAGCTTGTACTCCCGCTCGCATCCAAGAAAGCTCCTGCTTATACAGGCGTTTACGCTTTTCTTCTTGTTCGACTTCGACACGATCTCTCTCGGCTTTTTCAATTAGATAAGCTTCATAATTGCCTTTATATTCATAAAGATTCCCAAAGGCAAGTTCAAAGATCCGATTCGTGACACGATCTAAGAAATAACGATCATGGGTCACCATCAATAAGGCACCCCGATATTGTTTCAAGTAAGATTCCAACCATTCGATCGCTGCATAATCTAAGTGGTTTGTCGGCTCATCAAGTAATAAAAGATCAGGTTCATCGATCAAAACCTGTGCTAAGCTCACACGTTTTTTTTGTCCACCCGAAAGCTCACCGATTTTCTTTTCTAGTTGGCTGATCCCTAATTTTTGCAAAATGATCTTGGCATTTGTATCCGTCGTCCAAGCGTCCTCTTTATTCATTCGCTCTTCTGCCAATGCATAGCGTTTTTGGACTGCTTCATCATCGCCATTTTCAGCTAATGCAATCAAGGCTTCCTCATAGAGTCGTACAGTCTGGATCAATGGACTATTCCCTTGAAAAACAGCTTGTAAGACCGTATCATTTTCTGAAAATGAATCGGTTTGTGATAAATAACCGATACGGTAATCATTCGGATAAAAAACTGTCTGCTGATCACCATCTCCACTGTCAAGTCCAGCAATGATATTCAAAAGACTTGTTTTACCAGTTCCATTAGTACCAATCAAACCGATGCGATCATGTTCATGGATCAAAAAGGAGATCTGATTAAATAATTCTTTTTCTCCATATGTTTTTTTGAGGTCAGTTATTTTTAGCTCTTTCACCAGTACTCCCCCCTTATCTTGGATATTGTAACATAAAACAATTGTTTAAAAGATAGTTTTTTTCGAATATTCTTTTTTTTAGGTAGCATTGCAGATACGTATTCTCTCATTTCATATAACTGAATATCCAGGATTCACAAACCTGACTTCCAGGATAAACTTAATTATTAAGGTTAAACGACTTCTGTCACAACACCATAAAAAAAGAGGAGCTGTGCTTTGTCACAACTTCCTCTTTTGGTCTTGTTTCAATTGAAATTTCTTTGCTTTCGCTTGGAAAGCAAAGCGAAATGAAAAGCGATCTGTCGGCTGATTCATTGTATAGGACTCCAACAGGTTGATATTTCTTCTGTATTGATTTGCAGAAAAAGTCGTGATTGCTTCTGCTACTTCATATTCATCAATGACTTTTCTTTCTAAATAATAACCTCTTAGCATTTTTTTCGTAAATAAACGATCTTGCTGGATCATCCAAGAGGAAATCAGATTACCACTCATCATCCGAATCCCTTGAGCTTTTCGTTGTTCAATGAAGAATCCAATCATCGATTCATCATAAACATCCGTTAGATTCTCCAAACTTTCAATGATCAACTGAGTATTCTTTTGATACGTCTCTCGAATTTCTTGAATATCTTTCTCAGAAATCATGGTTTGGCGATCACTTTGCCGTCGTTGCCAAAACATTTTTGGATGGAGAATGATCCGCATCAGTCGACGTACTACGATAAACCAAAAACCAATGAATGATAAAATTTGACTTGTGATCGACTGTTCAAAGTTAGCCAGGAATCTTGAATAAAAACGATAGCCATTAGAAGACAGCTTCCCAGAACGATATCTTTCATCCAAGCCATCTCGCTCAATCGATAAAATCAATGCTTGGATTTCTTGGACTTCTTGCTTTTCATCGCCACTCAAATCAGATAAATAGAGCTCACTGATTCTTTCTTGGTAAGTCTCAATCACCGCTTCTATCGCTAAATAAGCTTTTGATCCTGGTTCTTCCGCTTCTTTTTCTAAGCGTAGTGTTTCAATCACTTCTTCCAAGATCATCAATGCTTTTAAATCAGTCGTTGCTGCTGCTTCTGTTTCAGTCAACATCGGCAAGACAATGATTCCGATAATCAACGTGACTAGAATAACACCTGCGGTCAAAAACAGGAGTAATGAACGTTGATTGAATGCCATTTGGTTGATCGTAAATGGCAAAATAAAAATAGTTGCTAAACTGACGGTTCCTTTTACGCCTCCGAAGGTTAAGATCAAGACTTCATTCAGTTGTTTCTTGAGACTTTGGAAACCGCCCTTGAATATATAAAACAAGCTGATTGAAACGAAGCGAATGATGAACAGCATGATCGAAATCAATAAGATAATCATTAGCAACAAACTATTCGGATATAAACCGTCACCCCAAACAGGTGTAAAGACTTGTGTCAGTTCGATTCCTAAAAATATAAATACCAGTGCATTCAATGTGAAGGCAATCGTTGTCCATGTACTATTCGACAAAGTTGACAACTCCGCATCAAAGACTGAGATTTTTTTAAATCCTGAGGCTTGTAATACCCCTGCAACCACAGCTGCAATAATTCCTGAAACATGAAAGACTTCGGCTAAAACATATGCTAAGAAAGGCAACAACAATTCAATCAACAAGTAGCCTGTCACGTCACGTGCCGACGCTTTCTCAATCAGACCAATAATTTTTCTTTTCATCCAGACAAGTAAAAAGCCGACGACTGCCCCGCCAATACTTGATAAAATCAATGTAACGCCTGCGTTGACCGCAGAAAACGTTCCAGTGATCAAAGCGGCTAAGGCAAATTGGAAGGCTGTAACGCCAGATGCATCATTCAGTAACCCTTCACCTTCCAAAATATGCATGGCTTTTTTCGGAATGTTCACACGATTGGACAGCGAACTGACTGCCACCGCATCTGTCGGACCTAGTGCTGCACCAAAAGCGAAACACGCGGCTAAAGGGACACTTGGTAACAGAAACGATAACGTTGCTCCGACGCCAATCAAAGTCAAGATCACCCCACCAAAAGCGAGAAACAATATCGTATCGAAATTTTTCAAAATCGAGGCGATATCCGCTTTTTCTCCTTCTCTAAAAAGCAAGGGGGCGATGATCATCACTAAAAATAATTCAGGTTCAAAATTGATGGATTCACCCCATTCGGTCAATCCTAAAACCACGCCAAGAAATATTTGGATCAGTGGTGCAGGGATCATCGGCAAGATACGACTTGCTATGTTGGATAGCGTGATCGTGACTGCAAAAACAATCACTAACTCTGCAAATTCCATGCTTGATCCCCTTTATTTTTTATTTTGTGCAAGAACTTTCAAATATTGCTCTTTTTTCTTTAATATTTTGTTTTCAACAACTTCCGCTTGGGTCACTCGACCATCTAACTCACATTGCACACGTTTTGATTCTAAACGGAGCAATTCGTGTTTCAAGCGTCCCAATTGACGATACATCAAGATATTTCTTTTACGCAACTTACATAAGATTTGACGACGATCTTCCATTGAAAAAGTACCATAGTGTTCAACCAGTCGTTTCTTTTGTTCTTCAAAACTCTCTCTCATTTTCAAGATCTCCTATATTCAAACTGCATCAATTATAGCAAAAAGTTCTAAGAATGCAACTAAAACCTTTTTACTTTTACAGTGAAGTGTTTGTTTCAATCCCAGAAACTCATTCTAGTCCAATCACTATAAAATATCAACTGGAATCATAAAATTAAGACAAAAGAAAAACACATGCAAAACCTATTCAAAAGTTTTGCATGTGCTATTTTTTTAACGTCATTCGATCTTATTCGAAATATTCGCCATAAACATCGTCAACACGTTGTTCTGGGTTGATCACAATGTATAAGTTACCAGTTTTTTCACTGATTTTTGTTGATTGATATTGATTATCTAATCCCTCTGTTCCTTTGTCCAAGTAAGGGAAGTATACTAGATCAGGTGTACCATTGCGATACAAGATTTCCATACGTTCAATATCTTCATATTTCAAAGCACGATTGAACATACCCATTTCCAAACCACCTAGATTGATATCATGAGTAGCTACTGAATCTCCTTCATGGAAGATCTCGATTTTAAAACCGGCACATGGATGGATCTCGATAAATTCGCTTCCATTGATACGACCAAAACTTGTTGTGATTTGTTTGATCCAAAGGTCGCCGATGTGACGACGATTGATCGTCCATGTTTCGCCGTTACGGAAATAAAATTTTAGCGCTGTCATTTCTTTGCTCATTAAAAAAATCTCCTTTTTTGACGCATTATATTCTGTTTCATTACTAGTTTAGCATAAAACAACAAAAGCGGTCATCTCTCATGTTTGCTTTTCTGTCAGCTTTTTTGATAACAATCCTCCTATAAAAGAGAAGAGGGACATGAAAAACATGCTACAAAAAAGCCAAACGCTTCTATAGATAACTCTCATGCCCTTACTTTAGCCATGTCAGTATATGAATAGCCCGCCAATCAAACGTAATTAGTGATTGCCACGGTTTCATTGACTACCCTTGTTGCTCTTTCAGATAGGTTAATAACGCAGCTTGTTCATTCGGTACCAGTCCGTTCACTACCGCCGACTCCGCAAGTGCTAATGCTTCACTGACCCATTTACCTGGTTTTTTCTCACTCGTAGCTAATAACACCTTTCCATCAATGGACAACTCACTCATTGTCTTGATAGGAAGTGCGTGATAAATGTCTAGCACAGTTGTTGTGTCAGGGGTTTGTTGGAAGTAAATCATTAATTCCTCCACATCCAACGATGCGTCTTTTCCAAGATGATAAATCTCCAATGGTGTTAATCGTCGTTCTTGTCGCTTCGCCAATCCTTTGACCAAACGTTGGACTTCTCGAATCATTTGGTTGGAACATTTCCATGCTTTTAAGAAAGGTGCCACCTCTTGCTCTGATCGACCGAGCTGGTTGAGCAACAATGCCCAAGATTGACTTTCTTTTTTTAATGGGATAGATGGTAAATCGGCAAATCGTAGTAATGCCTCACCATCTTCTTTTAATTGTGGACAATAGATGTAACATTTTGTTTCAACAAATGCGACCAAGCCATGATTACGAAAATCCCCTAAAAGCATTTTGATAAATTCAACATTCATTCGTTCAATAGAAATTTTCTCCAATAAGGCATGGTTGTCTTCGATTGCCTTGGCTGTTTCTTCTTCCAATTTGAATCCTAACTGGCTCACAAAACGAAGGCCACGCATCATTCGCAAGGCATCTTCATGAAATCGTTCAAAAGGCCGGCCAACTGCTCGTAAGACGTGATTTTCTAAATCAGCCAAGCCGTCGAATAAATCGATGATTTCACCATCTTCTTTCAAAGCAAAAGCGTTGATCGTAAAATCTCTTCGCTTTAGATCCTCTTCTAGTGTACGAACAAATGAAACACTGTCGGGTCGTCGATAATCTTGATAGGTCGATTCCGTACGAAATGTCGTGATCTCATATTGCTCCTCTTCATGCAAGACGAGAACCGTTCCATGTTCGATCCCAATGTCGATCGTTTTTGGAAACAACTGCTTGATTTCTTCTGGAAACGCACTAGTAGCAATATCTACATCATGAATTTTTTGTCCGAGTAACGTGTCTCGCACACTACCACCAACAAAGTACGCCTCAAATCCAGCTGCCTCGATTTTTCTTATTACTGGAATTGCTTTTTTATATTCGATCGGTAATTCACTTAGTCTCATTTTTACTCCTTCTATCCTCTCACTGTTCCTCATCTTTTCGGGCAAAACGATGATGGTCCCTTCGATTGAACTTCTCCATATTTTTTTCAAATACCGTCGTCAAATCAATTCCTAACGAGTTTGCCATGATCATCGTTACAAATAGAACATCGCCTAATTCTTCCGCCACTGAATTACTAGGTTCTGTTGCTTTTTTACTTTTTTCGCCATATGAATGATTGACCTCTCGTGCCAATTCACCTACTTCTTCGGTCAGACGTGCCATTTGCGCCAATGGCGAAAAATACCCAACTTTAAATTGTTGGATGTACGCATCGACCTCTTCTTGCATACTTTTTAGTGAACGCTCTTCTTTCATTAAGAACCCTCCAATCATCTCTTCCTAAAAAACTTTACAGCAAAACCGCAAGAAGTGCAATTGTGAAAACAAAGAATACATGCTACATTATGTTAGGTATACTTAATAAATTCTTAGCATCAAGCCAACTTGGTCTATTCTATAACTATAAAAAATGAATAACTAGTTTCCTAATCCCTAGGTTTATATCTAGGATTTACCGCTTGTTGCATAATGAATCATATCAATAGTAGAAAGTGGGGATTCGATGACATCATTGAAAACAATGAAAGAAGTTTTTTTTATTATTTTAGGAACAAGTATTTATGCTTTTGGACTAGTCTATTTGAATATCGCAAACCAGCTAGCTGAGGGTGGAGTTTCAGGTATTACCCTGATTTTGCGTGCTCTTTTTCATATCGACCCAGCTTATTCTACTTTATTGATCAATATTCCATTGATCCTACTAGGCGGAAAAATATTAGGAAAACGCGCGCTCGCGTATACTGTCTTAGGTACTGTCTCGCTTTCTGTCTTCTTATGGATTTGGCAAAGGATTCCCTTACAAATCAACTTAGAGCATGATTTACTGATCGTCTCTTTACTTGCAGGGCTGATTGCCGGTGTCGGCAGCGGGATCGTTTATCGTATGGGAGGTACTACAGGAGGAAGTGACATCCTCGCTCGGATACTTGAAAAAAATCATGGAATCTCTATGGGACGTTCCCTTTTAGCTTTTGATGTGATAGTTTTACTTGCTTCATTAACTTATATCGATTTGAAGCGGATGATGTACACGTTAATCGCTTCCTATGTATTTAGTCGTGTCATCGATTTTATCCTTGATGGCGGCTACTCTGCCAAAGGGATTCTTGTGGTCTCAAATAAAAGTGGGGAAATTGCACCTTTATTGATGACTGGCTTACAACGTGGTGTCACATTCTTGCACGGAGAAGGTGGTTTTTCTGGTGTCGATAAAAAAATGATCTATATGGTAGTAAGTGCCAGGGAATTAAATGAAGTAAAACGGATCATTCATGAAATTGACGAACATGCCTTTCTTTCGATTCTAAATGTCCATGAAGTAGAAGGAGAAGGCTTTACGTATCTCAAACCACAAACGAATCGGTTTAAAAAAATGATAGAATGATTTTGAATCAAGCAACCTGATACTGAAGCTTTCTACGTATATAGAATAACGTGGTTCTGTGTATTCCGCGATCAAGCAGTTGCACATTTCTACCTAGAAATATTCTCAGTTCATTCCAAAGCACTTGGGTGATTAGTTATTTTGTGCTTCCTGAAACCGAATATATAGTATTCGACAAGTTTACCTTAAAAATTATTAATTACGCAAGGTACTTAAAGCTTGTAAATTTACTCCCCAAAAAGTAAATTTACAAGCTTTTATTTATCCAGATATTCTTAGATTTGATCTCCACTTAATGACAAACAGTTCTTAGCAGAGTCTGTCTCTTTCTCTTTGTAGGAAAGTGTGATCTTATTCTCACTTTCTTTAACTGGTACTAACAGAATCTTGTCATCTTCTTTTGCTACTTTATATTCTATTTCTTCTCCACTACCATCAATTTTTCTAATTAATTTATTTCCTTTTAAGCTATATTCAAATTTGAATACCATTTCTTCTGCCATTGATTTTGCTAAATCTTTATCTATCTCTTTCCACCTACCTGTAGCTATATCAATATTAAAAGTAAACACATGATCCGAAAAAAGGCAATCAGCTTATGCCCCACTTTGTCATCCAATCCTTCCGCCATCCATTCATTCGCTTTAAGATCCTTTACTGTAATCAGTTGCTTCTTCATTTACCTTTAGATCCATTGCTGTTTCAATGTTCGTCCATCCATTAATGAATATCAAAGATGCGAGTATCCATAGACCACAGACCACAAAATAATTTTTTTATTTTTAGACAAATTTCCTAGACTTAAGTTAGTCATTTTTTCTTATAAGAAGTCATTAGATGACCGCTTGAAAAATCTTTAATCAATCGAAATTCCAACCGACACAATGCTTCATACACTGGATTTTCTTTGGTGAAAGATGAAGTGATTTTTTATTCTATAGATTATTAATGCACTGAGAATAATTCCGCCAAACACAGATAACCCCCATGAAGTTCTCGTTCCTGTTTTAGGAAGTCTTCTTTCGTAGACGACCGTTTTTTTCCTAAAGTCTTCATCGCTTAGTTTAGTCTCATCTGTATTATGACTATTTTCGATTGTTTGCCCGATTTTGCCTTCTACAGGTAGTTCAACGCTCTTGATTGATTCTGGCTGTTGGAGGCATATAATGCTTATAAAACATACCAAAACAATAATCAATATTGTCTTAAAACTAATCTTATTCAATAGGCTCTCCATCCCAGACATTAGCTCCATTAGGTGTTAGTGGCGTTAGTTTTATGGTCAGTTCATGTTCTGCAACTATACCTTCAGTGATTAAGGGAAAAATACTTCCTATTACCCCGCTAAATTGAAATGTTGTATCTTTTTTCCAACCCAATTGGTCTTCTAAAATCTCATTTTCAGTCACATTAGTTGGATTTGATCCAGCACTTAATTCCATTAGTACATTATTCACCGCCTCTAACGCTGAAGCAGAGCCTTCACTAATCAGTTGTATCTGCTCCGCACCAATACCGTAATTGGGTGTTACTAAATATAAATTTTCAAATAATGGAAAAGTGTCCTCCGTCTCTTTCTTATTGCTATATTGGATTACTTCTACTCTTACTGGTAAAGAAGAATTATTTTTAATCTTATGATCTGCAGAACTAATCTTTTCAGTTTTTGTCGCTCCAAAAAAAAGTTGTTCAGGCAGATCAACTGAAATCATTAACTCTGGCTCTATTGGAAATGTCGGTATTGGATCAGTAGGATTAATTGCCTTTTCACCAATTTTCCCCTCGACATCTATAGTTGCTTCTGAATTTTGTTCATGTGTTTTTGCTTCAACCAATGCACTATTAATTGATAAACCTCCTGCGCCTAATAGTAATCCACTAAATAATGTAATTAAAATATTCTTTTTTAACATTTTTGCTCCTCCTAAATTTATATATTTATCATAAACATTATGTTTAATCTCTATTTTTATTTGCTTAACTTATACTACTTCAATGATTGTCGCAACTGCACCCATGCTACTATTGAGTAATTTTTTATCCAGATCATAGCTCTCTATCGTAACTGTTGCTTTGTATTTTCCAGATTTCAAAGGTTCAGACAATTTAATATTCTCAATAAAACTTCCTGGCTCTATTACTCCGGACTGATATATGATTTTATTACTGTCATCCAATCTGATCACCGCTTGTTGACCGATTTGATTGTCTTTATCATTGTAAAAATACCATTTCCCTGTTTGTCCATCCGCCTCTATGCTAATCAGTGCATATGCAGTGATATTTTGTGTTTCTTGTACCACTTCATCTAGGTTTTCTATTGCTTGGTCACCCTGAACAATTTCTGGCATAGTATCTTTGGAGTATACTTCATTTGTTTTTTGTGAATAATACAATATGGTAAGTATCACTAAGCATCCTGTAAGAATGATCAGTAGGATTATCTTGCGCTTTCTTTTACTTTCATCTTTATACTTTTTGTTCTCCATTGCTTCTCTCCTCATTTGTTATATATATTTCCGTTGATTCGGTACTTTTATTCATTAAAGTTTTGAGCTGATCCTAGACCCAATAATCTTAGCTTCCCCATATATTATTACCATCCGCTGTTAAAGGAATAAATTTTAATTTCAATTCATGGTTGACTGTCCTCAAGTCATTCTCATTAAATTGATCTTCATATATGGCACCATCAAATTGAAAATTCCAATTATTTCTCCAGCCATTTTGTATCAATTCTTCATTTTTTTCCGAGTCGATTACATTAATATTTTGTTCTGAACATAAATTAAATAATGTGGTTTCAGCAGATATATCGCCGTTTCCTTTATCAATTAACGATACATCGTTTCCTTCACTATATTCATCAATTTTTAATTTCAAAGATTGAAACAAGCTGAAAGAAAAATCTGTATCAACATATTCTGTAACAACAACTCGCAATGGTAATCTCGAATTATTAGCAATATTAAATTTATTTGAAACAATTTTTTCGCTAGTTATTGCGCCAAACGATACCTTTTCTGGAACATCTACAGAGATCATCATACTTGGATCGTAACCACTTGCGACATATGTTCCCGCCATATTATTTCCATCATAATTTGTCATTAATTCACCGTTAGAATAGACTTTCCCATTTGGTGTGTCCTCGTCCCCATCTCCAATAGCCTGCCATAAATCCTCATTTTTTCCGTTAAAAGCTGGGGGCAGCTTCCCATCCATATTGTTATTAAAACTAAAATTTTGTCCTAAAATAATCTTTCCCAATTTACTTGTCTGAAAAAACATATGAGATAAATCTGTTACATGGTTCATATCAAAGTTACTTAAATCTATACTTGTCAAACTACTCGCTCCGCTAAACATACTAGACGTATTTGTTACTTTGTTAGTATTAAAGTTACTTAAATCTACACTCGCTAAACTACTTGCTCCACTGAACATACTAGACATATTTGTTACTTTGCTAGTATCAAATCCACTTAAATCTACACTAGTCAAACTACTTGCTCTGTTAAACACGCTAGACATATCGGTTACTTGACTCGTATCAAATGTACTTAAATCTATATTTGTTAAGCTCTTAGTATTCATAAACATATGAGCCATTTTTAATACTTTAACTTTTTCATCTGCTTCATAAAACTCTACTTGCTCAAGGTGCGTCGCATGTCTAAACATGCTGTTCATGTCTATATTTTCATTGCTTAGCTTCCCAAATTTTACTGTACACAGTTGACTCTCATCTATAGTCCCGTCATTATTTTGATCTGTATACTGATCTTGAAACATACTAGACATGTTTGTCACCTTTTCAAGATTTAAATTTCTTAAATCTATATTCGTTAAATTTCGTGCATCCTTAAACATACTAGACATATTTGTTACATTTCCTGTGTCTAATTCATTGATATCTAAGTTGTCACTACTTAATCCCGTACCATAAAACATGGCAGACATCGTAGTTACGTTACTAGTATCCAAACCAGTAATATTCAATTCCTTTAAACTACTAGTTCCTAGAAGCATCGCAGACATATCAGTCACTTTACTCGTATTTAGCCCCGTTAAGTCTAGTTCTTCCAATGCACTAAGACCATAAAATGTGCTATCCATATTAGTTGGATTAACACTGCTAAGGATTAATTTATCTAATCCCGTTATTGATTTACATTTATATAAATTTCTAAATGCACCTGCCAGACTAGATCCTACCGTAATTTCAGAACTGATTTCTATACTAGTAATCTTTTCATTCCAAGAAGCCCATGGTGATTTTTCAACATCAAAATTACTAGATTCCCATTTTCCACCACTTGTCATTTTTAGTTTCCCATCGTCATAAAGTTCCCAATTAACAGTTCCAACCTGTCCTTTTGCACTTACTGCTTTTTCTTTTTGGACATCTTTTATATGTGTATATGTTTTAGTGTTATCTGTATTATCTTTTTGCTCTTCTTGTGTACCATTAAGTCCGCTTGTTTCTGTCGTCGAACTTGTCGGAGGTCCTTCTTCTACGCTCTCAGTAGAATCTTCTACACGGATCTCCTCTTCCTCAGATGACTGCATACTTTCATCTAAAGATTCTGATGAATCCGTAGTACTTTCTTCTGAGGAATCCAATGTAGCTTGTGAATAATCTTCTTCCAGACACATTACAATCGGTGTAAAGTTAGAAAGTAAAAGATTCATGAGTACGAATCCAATAATTGCAAACTGATATGTGCTTTTTCTCTTCTTATCCATCATTCATCGGTCTCCTCTCCGAAAGTTCATCTACACATAACGTTTTAATTTGTACGTTGCCATTTATTGTAGCTTATAATCAACAAATAACTGATCACATAGACAGTGCCAAAACTTGTGATATATGTTGTCGCCAACAGCCAAATAATTTTCCACATATCAAAATAGTGGAAGAGTATTCCATGATTACTCTCATTTGATCCTTTTATCCCAAAAATTTCAGTAATCGCTAGATAATAATCGAGCTGGAAAGCAATGATATAACTTAAACAAAATGCCCCAACAAACATCAGACTCAGGAATACTATATTTTGTAATCTTTTAATTTTCATCCTTTATTACTCCCCCATTGCTCGTTTCACATTTGAAAGCTTAACACCATTTTTTATTTATTCTCTCTTACCTACACAAACAACGAAGAAGTCTTCCTAAACAAAAAAAAAGATACACTCAGGACATCCTAAACGTATCTTCCACTTTATTCATAAAATTACTTGGTCATCCAAACAATAGCTTTTGAACAACACTTTAACCTTTATTTTTTTGTTTATAGATCATTAGCCCAACCAAGACAGCCCCTAATAAATAGATGACAGCGGCCACCATTTCTTTAGTGTTTAAGACCATTTCCTTATTTGCTGTAAAACGATCATTTTCTTGATCCCTTAATATTTCCATCTTCTGGATTTCTGCTATCGCAACCTCTTGATTATTTCTAAATAATAGAAAAGATAAAATCAGAAAGCCTACAAAGAGAAGAAACAGCACACTACAAACGATTAATAATTTTTCATGTAATACATTCTTTTTTTATTAAATAAGACATTTAAACTAAATCCATTGTTGCTACAAACTTAAAATTTCTTAACTGATGTTTCACTCATAAAAATCAGTGAGTATGGTGGCACTCCTTTTCTCTCATATCCGCATATTTCTAGATTAAAAGATACATATTCTTTTTCGATCAGATGAATGATTTCCTCATCTGTATAACCGAATCGCTCTCCATTTAACCAGATATCTGTCAATTGTATTTTTACATCTAAAGCAATTGCTTTAAAAAAAACGGATTGTAGCGTATCTTCTACTGGCAGATTCATTAATCGAATTAATTCTTCTAACTTATCCTCTGCATAGTGACATAGCGAAGGATAGAGTGCCTTATACTTATTTAAAATTTCAGTATAGTAATTTATGTAATTTTCAAATGATAGTTGATCCATATATTTGCTTCATAACGTAGAATAAAAATAATCAGTCTATTCTTGTCTGACGTTACGCTCCCCTTATTTTATATTTTTTCAAACCTATATGATTTAAGAAGTATACTTTTCTTGTATTGATATTCACCCTCTTAAACTAAAAAAAACTGCTTACCAAAGAAATTAAAGCTGATACTAAAACAAAAGCAGAAAAAGTTGTATAAAACACGCATACTATAAATATCACCCAGATTCTACTAATAAAATTTGTCATCTTCTTCCCTCCCTTTACTAGTACTAGTTCCTCAAGTTTAACAGACGTGATCTATCTTTAACTTCTTATAATTTATTATTTTAAGATAGATATTTCCCATAATGAAAGTTATTTCCTAAAGCATAAAAAATAGAAACCAAATCAACAAAAACAAGCACTTAGGAATTCCTAAGTGCTTGACTAAGTGATTGATACGTTATTATTCTTTTACAATTTATTTATTGCTCTGGAAGAAACTAAACAGATTTCCCCGTTTTTCATGATAAGCTCCCGATTGGTTTTATCAATTTCTGTAATATTATTTTTATTAACAAGAAAAGAACGGTGACAACGATAAAAGGCATCTACTTGCTTTTCAATGTCATTTAGACTTCCGTAAAACTCAATTTGCCGATTTTGCGCGTGCATGATCACTCGATGTTTATTGCCTGACGTTTCAAAAAACATGATATTATCCAATTCTTCTGTGATAATGCGATTGTTCAGTTCAATTTTAAACGTCAAAGTTTCATTGACCAATTTTTGGTACGAGTGGACATAATCGATATTCTCAACGATTTGCTTTCTCATTTCCTTAAACTCACCTTTATTGATGAAATCTAATGCTTCTAATTTGTGTTTGAACGTATACTGCATCAATTCAACATGGGTAGTGACGAATACGATAAACGAATCCTTGTCTTTTTCTCTGATTTTTGAAGCCATTTGTAAGCCATTGATTGTCGTATTCAAATCAATATCAATAAAGTATAGGCCACTGGGCTGATGTTTTTCTACATAGGCTAAAATCTCCTGAGGGTTGTCTGTTGCTAAGGAAATCCTCATATCATATCCTTCAGCATTTATATAGTCATGGATGAAATTTGTTAATTTTCTTCTCTGATCTTTTTCATCTTCACATATAAAAATTTCTATCATAGGTTGCTCCTCTTTAGTAGTTAATCGAAATTTCTTGAAAGAAAAAATGTTTTTCATCGTCCACATACGTATTAAGACTCACATTCTCACAATCAGAGAAGATTTCTCTAAGATTACTTAATCCTAACCCTCGATTTTCTCCTTTTGTAGAAAAGCCTTGTTTAAAGATCAAATGTATAGGGGGAGTCTCTCGATACGTATTTTTAACGAGAATAAAATGCTCATTCTTTTTTTCCACAAAAGATAGATCCAATTGAGGTTCCTCGGATTCTTTCGCTGCTTCCATGGCATTATCCAAGATAATTCCAAGTGCACGACTTAATTTCAGTGTATCCATATGAAAATTTTCAACTGGATCAACTATATCAACGATCAAACGAATCTCTGATTTTTGTGCTTGCAATAATTTTGTTGCTAAAATAGCTTTGATTTCTGGGATTCTTATATAAGTCAAACGTCCTAGTTGTGCATCATTTTTTTCGATTTTTTCTCCCAATGGTCTGATTTTATCAGAAAAGTAGACTTGCAATCCTTTTACATCTTCTTGTTCTAAATATCCAGACATTGTTGTCATGATATTGAGATAATCATGGCGTATCTTTCGAATTTCATCATTTTGTTTTTCCAACTCTTTCATGTATATACTGAGTTGCTGGTTTTGTTTTCGTTCATTCTCGATTTTCAAGTTATTGAAAATCACTCTAAAAAGGATGAACACAACGAGTAATAGAACGATGCTAAAAATTGTAAATAAGATGATGTTTCCTCTAATCCTGTCATCATTTAAAAAATCATCAATTTTTATGAAATAAATGTTTATTGAAAATATGATTTCCCCAAGTAACGGAAATAATATAAATAGGATTCCATACTTTCCATCTAATAAATCATCGATCGAATATCTTCTCATAAATAATCTAGTGATGAAGGAACCAATGATGACAATTGCTGCTGATAGGAAATTTTCGATTACTGTAACCATTATTATTTGTGAAGATTCCTGAATGCTATTTATATCATATATTTGCCATAACAATAATTCTGCAAGGAAGATCGAACTCGTTTGTAAAACCATTGGAATAGAGCAGATAAAAATACTTTTGATTATTTTTTTTGTCTTATAATAGCTGATCAGAAAGAATAAAATGAACAGTATTATACTCAACCCATTAATTTTCGGGAAAGTTATTTTCACAAAAAATAATGGAATAAAGCTAACAGTCATCAAGCTAGTTAACTTCCAACCTAATCTACCTTCACTTAAAATGTATATCCCTATAACTAAAGGGAGAGTTTCAATAACCCAAAATAAAAAAGATAAAAAATCCATGATTATTACTCCTATAATCATTATAGCGCTTACTTACAGCTGATATTATTCAACTAGGAAGTATGCTTTTTAAAGCAATTATTCGTGAATGAACAATCGAGGAACGCAATTTCAAATAAAATACTTTCATTTCAAACGATTTGGTTTTCTCAAAATGCTTGAGCTGCTTAAAAAATCCTCAATAATCCTCAATATAAAACCTCTCTACATTATACATTACATTTATTGATGAAGCGATGTCTTAAAAAATAACCTTCCTACGAGAAGTCCATAACGCCATATTCAAACTTCATTTTAGCTTCATTAAATTATATAAAAGCAGTGGATAAAGTATTCAAAGAATACCTTACCCACTACTATCATTTATTTTTCTAATAAACTCAGCTCTTACTCTTCTGTGGCGCTTGAAGGATCATGCGGTTCACTTCATCTGATAGTTCAAGAAACGCATCTTTATCGCCTTCTTCTAATGCCTGATCGATCTGTTGGTAAAGCATGCTTAGTTTTGCTGCTTGCTCTTTTTCTTGGAAATAATGCTCGATTAATTCTGTTGATTCTTCACTGATTGCATCTTCCCATGAGGCTAACGGATTATCTTCGATGATTGCTAAATATTCTTTCGTTTGCCACGCATTTTCAAAAAGGCATTCGACATAAAGTGGATTTTTCCAGTTCAGACGGATTTCATGGAAGATCTGATCAGTATCAGTAAATTCCTTTCCATCTAAAAATAGCTTCATCGGCTCACCTTCATATGAAAGATCGGTGATCTGTAAACCACGTCTTGTTAAGTTTGCACCTTCAACAAAACGCACATTGTGTAAGATTGCTTCATGATTTGCCAGATAGTTCAAAATCCAAAATACTTCTCTGCGACTGAAAGAGACATGGTTAACCATCCAAGTTAAGAAATTCTTCTTTTCTTTAACATCAATCAACATATTCATCACCTCTCTGTTAAATCATCTAATAGCGACAAGACCTCCATATCCCCCGGTTCATAAGTTAAATATTGTTCCAATAATTCTCGTGTTTTTGCTAATTGACCCTCTTCACGTAAGAATAAAGCATATTCTTTCAAGAAATCTGGTTCATGATCTAATTCATGGGCTGCTTGTTCATAATGGACTGCTGCTACCGCAAAATCTTCTAATTGATTATAGGCATGAGCGAGGTTCCATTCTGCATATGGATTAGCAACTTCTTCCATTTGGTTGACTGTTTGAACAACGTCTTCATAACGTTCTTGATCCAAGTAAAGATTACTCAACGTCAATAACGTTTCATCTTGTTTGTCACCGACGTTCAATGCATCAAGTAGTAACTTCTCTGCTTTTTCTTTGTCATGTAGACGAAAGGCATTTTCCGAAGCTAGGTGATAAAGTTCTACTTGGAATGGGTTCTCTTTGATACCATCTTCTAAGACTTGTTGTGCTTCTTCGATCATCTCTTCTTCTTGAAGGGCCTGACCTAGATAAAGGTATAAAGATTGATACTGTGGATTCAATTCCCGTAATTCTTGCAAATAATTGATAGCTTTTTCGTTCTCATGTAATTGTAGATTCGTGAACGCTAATTGGAACAGACGATCATCTGTCCGTTCTTCGGCTAAAGCAGCTTCCAGTGGTGGGATTGCTGCTTCAAAATCCCCTTGCATACTCAACGATTGTCCTAAGCGTTCTTGCATGGAAATACTAGAAATTTCTTCTATACCATTCGCTAACAACATTTCGTAAAGTGCGGAAGCTTCATTAAAGCGGTCAACTGAAAAATACAATTCAGCTAATGCAAATTGAATCAATGGTTCTTCAGGTAATAATGTTGCGGCTTCTTTCAATTTTGCTTCACTTACTTCAGGAATACCGATTACTTGATACAAGTCGGCGATTGCTAATAATGCTTGCGGATAGTATTCACTATCTTGCTGGATTTTTTCTAAATAGTCAAATGCCTGATCGATCTCATTGTCTTCGATCGCAATTTCTGCCAACGGAATATTCCATTCATCATTTTCAGGCGATACAGTTAGCAGATGCTCAAAAATTGCCTTTGCTTCTTCTAAAAAACCGATGGCTAATAATTCTTCTCCTAATTCCTGTAACACATCAGCCGGATCTTCTTGGAGCGCTTTTGCCAAGTATTCATTTGCCTCTGTCAAATTTTCGTCTGCTAATGCTTGTAGCATTTTTTCACTATTTGTCATCATCTAAATCCCTCTAATCTCTTGAACGATCCTTTCATAGGACGCCATTGTTTTCAATAGTTCTTGTTCGTTTGGCAATTGATATCCATCTATTATACCAATTTTTTCCAAAACGAGAATTTTTTTGCTCTTTTCCGCTAAAACCAGCACATTTTCTAGATAATCCATTTTTGATATCTCTTCAGGCCAAGTAATCGGATAACCTAGATGTTGCAGCCAGATAAAAAAATTCTTCAATTGGAAAGAAAGCGACTTGATTTCTGAATTCCAGATAAGTTGCATCAAGATACCTAAAAATTTTTTCATACTGGCGGAAAGCAAATGACTATTTTCAGTCAGATAAAAAGCTTGCTCAAATAGTTTACCATAATTTGTCACTTGTTCAGCGTCTTCTTGATAAAAATAAATGATTTCTTCTAGCATACCAGCAAAAGGACGATTGAATAATTTTTCGCGATTCGGATAATTTTTGTAAAGATTTTGAAGAAACGGATGATCACAGACTAACCCGCAACAGATAAAAATCAAAAAATCGATTTGTTTCCCTTCGATTTGCTTTTCACTGATCGTCCGATCATAAATGATTCGTTCTGGAAGGTTCGTCGTTTGAAGAGCCGATTCGTTAGGCCCGTGTAATATCTCGCATTGAGGATTCAGTGCCCGTGCCATGGAGCGGATCGAGACGGGGATCAACCAAAGTGTAGTCTGAAGATACGTATGTTTTTGAAAGAAGCCCGCCAACTCCATAATTCCCTCATTGCCAAAACCTATTACTAAAAGCGGTCGATTTTCGGGATAGCGTCTCGCATAGGATAAGAGACTATGCAATTCAGACAATTGATTACACTGCGTATTGCCACAAATATACCAATCAATCGCTAACTTGTTCGTGAATGACTGTGTCATTTTCTCAGCGTATAGATCATAATAACGTTGGTTCGTCAAAAAAAGAATCGCTTGATCAATCGATTCATTTTTCAACTGACTGACAAATGTTTCCCCATAAAAGATTGTTGTTTCTTCTTGTTGGTAGCGATAGGATAACTCCATGTTGCCCTCCCCTTTTCTTTTATTTTACCATTAGTAAGTAAAATAAAAAAAGAATAAGAAAAACTAGTATATGGACCCATGCCTTTTTTTGATCGACTCTATTCTTTTATTTGATATGTAAAGAGTTCCATTCGGTTGCTGAACTATTTGGTTGTCGCCTTTCTACTGCTTTCCGCCACTTTTATCCATATCCATCTATATAAAAAATAAAGCGCCTGTAGCCGTAGCCACAAGCGCTTTTTTCAACTGTCTTATTTAACAGCGTCTTTCAATGCTTTACCTGGTTTAAATGCAGGTACTTTGCTAGCTGGGATTTCGATTTCTTCACCAGTTTGTGGGTTACGTCCTTTACGAGCCGCGCGTTCGCGTACTTCAAAGTTACCAAAACCGATTAATTGAACTTTTTCGCCGTTAGCTAAAGCATCTTGGATAGTTGAAAATACAGCGTCAACTGCTGCAGTTGCGTCTTTTTTAGTTAAATCTGTAGCTGAAGCAACTTTTTCGATTAATTCTGCTTTATTTGCCATGGATAGATTCACCTCCTCCAACAAGAGATATGATAGGAACATCATTTTAGTTTAAAAACTTTCTGAGTGGTCCAGAAGTTTATAAGAAATATTGATTAAGTTTCAATATTCTGTTATCACGATATCATATGAATCGCTTAATAGCAAGGTTTTTGGCATTATTTAACCGCTTTTTTTAGTCATAAAAACGTAATACAAAAATATGCTTATTTTTTTTGAAAAAAACGGACTACTATGGTAAAATGCCTATTTTCTTCGACGTGGTATAATTCGGATCGAAGTTCCTTCAAACGTAAATGCTTTTCTGATTTGATTTTCCAAAAAGCGTTCATAAGAGAAATGCATCAATTCTTCTTCATTAACAAAAACAACAAAGGTTGGCGGTTTGACTGCGACTTGTGTTGCATAGAAAATCTTTAATCGTTTACCTTTATCTGTCGGTGTCGGGTTGATTGCTACGGCATCCATGATCACATCATTCAAGACTGCTGAAGAAACACGTAAGTTTTGGTTCATACTCACTTCTTCGATCATTTCAGGCAAACGTTCTAATCGTTGTTTGGTCACAGCTGAAACAAACAGAATCGGCGCATAGTCTAAGTAACGGAATTCTTCACGGATCTCTTGTTCGAAGTCACGCATCGTATTCGTTTCTTTTTTGACTAAGTCCCATTTATTGACAACGATGATCACACCACGGCCAGCTTCATGCGCATAGCCAGCTACTCGTTTATCTTGTTCACGGATGCCTTCTTCTGCGTTCAAGACCATTAACACGATGTCTGAACGGTCAATCGCACGCATGGCACGCATCACGCTGTATTTTTCTGTGGTTTCATAAACTTTACCACGTTTTCTCATACCAGCTGTATCGATCATCATGAATTTTTGACCGTCTTCTGAGACGAAGTGCGTATCGATAGCATCACGCGTCGTTCCTTCGATGTCCGAAACAATCACTCGGTCTTCACCTAGGATCGCATTGATCAAGGAAGATTTCCCTACATTCGGGCGACCGATCAAACTGAATTTGATGGTATCATCCTCTTCTTCTTCTGCTTCTTCATCAAAGAATTTCACTGCTTCATCTAAGATGTCGCCGATCCCTAATCCATGACTTCCAGATACAGGGTAGGGATCACCTAGACCTAGTGCATAAAATTCATAGATATCATTTCTCATTTCAGGATTGTCGACTTTATTAACGGCTAAGATCACCGGTTTATTGCTACGATATAAAATTTTTGCTACGACTTCATCTGCATCAGTGATGCCTTCACGGCCACTGACGACACAGACGATTACATCTGCTTCATCGATTGCGATTTCTGCTTGGTGCTTGATTTGATCCATAAATGGTTCATCGCCTAAGTCGATCCCACCAGTATCAATAATACTGAAATCACGACCTAACCATTCCCCTTTAGCATAAATACGATCACGAGTAACTCCTGGAGTATCTTCGACAATCGAAATACGCTCACCAGCGATACGGTTAAAAATCGTCGACTTACCGACGTTTGGGCGACCAACGATTGCAATTGTTGGATTTGCCATATTTTTTCCTCCTCACATGTTTCCAATCTCACTTAGTGTACCGAATACTTCGCGAACTTTCAAGCTTAGATCGGTGAACATTCAAGTATTTTTCTGGATCACTACCTATTACAAAAGAAAATGGTCTGGGACGTAATCCCCAGACCACTTGTTTTACACATGTACAACTTCCCTTGATGCTGTAAATTCGCGCTTCGGGAACGATCATTCATTTATTTTTCAGAATCATCTGTTGCTGTTTCTTCTACTTCCCCTTTTAAGGCTTCGCCTAAGATGTCACCCATTGTAAATCCTGTGTTTTCTTCAGGTAACTCATAAGACTCAACTTCTTTTGGTTCTTTATCAGAAGCAGGTTTTTCTTCTAATGCTTTGATACTTAATGCAATCCGGTGCTCTTCTGGATTGACTTCTAAAACTTTCACTTGGACATCATCGCCCTCATGCAACACTTCATGTGGTGTCGCGATGTGTTTATGTGAGATTTGTGAGATGTGGACAAGCCCTTCCACTGTTGGGAATACTTCAACAAAGGCACCAAAGCTAGTTAATCGTTTCACTTTACCTTCAAGTACAGCGCCTACTGGAGCTTTTGTTTCGATATCTGTCCAAGGTCCAGGCAATGTGTCTTTGATCGATAATGAGATACGTCCTTGTTCTGGATTGATTGAAAGAACTTTGACTTTCACTTCATCACCAACAGCTAAAACATCACCCGGTTTAGCAACATGTCCGTGAGAAATCTCAGAAACGTGTACTAATCCATCGATGCCGCCTAAATCAACAAATGCACCAAAATCTGTGATACGAGCAACGCGTCCTTCGATCACGTCATTTTCTTGGATAGTTGATAGTAATTCTTTTTTCTGTGCTTCTTTTTCTGTTTCAACGACTGCTTTGTGTGAAAGGATCAAGCGATTTTCTGATGGTTCGATTTCAACGATTTTGAATGTCATCGTTTTTCCTTTGTATTCAGAAAAATCAGCGACAAAATGATCTTCTACCATTGATGCCGGAACAAATCCACGAACACCGACATCGACAACTAAACCACCTTTAACTACATTTGTCACTGGTGCTTCGATTATGTTTCCAGCTTGGAAATCTTTTTCGATATCCTCCCAAACTTTTTTCGCATCTAAGCGTCGTTTTGATAAAAGGTAACTTCCGTTTTCTTTGTCTTTACCAATCGTGCTGATCACGACTAGATCTAACGTATCGCCAACCTTTACCACTTCGTTGATATCTTCAACCGGTAAAGTAGATAATTCTTTTGCAGGAACTACGCCTTCAACACCCGTTCCTTCGATTCCAACGATGGCTTGTTTGTCTTCAATGACTAAAACTTCTCCTTTGACGACATCGCCAACGCTCACTTCTTGAACGCTATTCATTGCATCTTCCATAGATTGGTCTGTCTGATTTTGTTCAAATTCTGTCATAACACTTGTCCTCCTAACCAACATTCTGCCGTTAACTACGGTACTGCCTATAGTTTAATTGATTATTTGAAAAAAATAAAGCGATTTCGTTTGTTTTCCATTAAAATGGTCGGATTCTTCGCTTTTTTTCTATTTAGTCAAGAAAATATCCTTTTTGTTGAATCACTTCTTTGATCGCTTGGACAACTTCTTGAATCGTTTTACCGGTTGTATCGATCCGTATCGCATCTTCTGCTTGCTTCAGGGGTGAAACTTTTCTAGTAGAGTCATATTCATCACGTGCTTGTATTTCTTTTGTCAATTCTTCTAAGTCTGTCGGAATATTTTTCTCAAGGTTTTCTTTGTGTCGTCTTTGTGCCCGTTCAGATACGCTGGCTACCAAGAAAATCTTCACTTCGGCTTTTGGTAAAACAGCGGTACCGATATCTCGCCCATCCATGACGACACCCCCATCTTCACCGATTTTTTTCTGGATCGCAACAAGAGCTTCGCGTACTTTTGAATGCGCAGCTACTTCAGAGACCGCTCGTGTAACGTCTGGTTGTCGAATATCTGAAGTAACGTCTTGCCCAGCTACAAAGACATGTTGTCCATCTGCCATTTGCTCAAATGAAATAGGGTTTTTATTGATCAAATCGACTAACTCTGTTTCATCTGAAAAAGCAATGTGATGTTTGATTGCCAAGTAAGTGACTGCACGATACATCGCGCCCGTATCTGTATAAATGTAGTTCAATTCATTTGCGATGATTTTAGCTACCGTACTTTTGCCTGAAGAGGCAGGACCATCAATTGCGATACTAATTCGTGTCATTTTTCATAAACTCCCTTTTCTCAAAAAAAAGGGGCTGTGGCTCAAGCCACTGCTCCTTATTTAATTACATTTTATGAAGATACTCTGAGGAAAAACAACTCTTCAGTATTATCTTTTTCACTCCATTTATTGGACTCTAAGTTCTTGTCCTGGATATAACATGTAGTTGTTTGGATCGATTCCGTTCAATTGGAACAATTGATCGACTGTAATGCCTGCGCGTTCTGCTACTTGTCTAGGACCTTCACCCGCTTGAACGACTGTGGTTGAACCTGAAACACCTGCGCCTGCCTCTGGTGTTGAAGTAGGTGTTGTTTCTTGTGGAGCCACACTGCTTGGTGTTGTTTGTTCTGGTTCTGTTACTGTTGAAGATGGTGTTGTTTCTGGTGTCACAGCACTTGTGGGTGTTGTTTCTCCAGCAACTGATTGTGTATCAGAAGTTGGTTCACTAGAAACTGTCGTCGATTCTACAGTTGATTCTACAGTCGAACTTTCTACGATCGATGAAGTCGTAGAGGAAGAAGATGCAGCGGTAGCACTGTTACTTGATCCGTTTCTGATCCAGAAGTAAGCTCCTGCTGGAATCGCAATACATAAAACTAATAAAATCAAAAATAGTGATAAGAACAGGGTGTTCCCTTTCTTTTGCTGTCTTTGCGTACTTCTTGAAGATGCTTCATCCTCTGTATCGTAAATTGGTTGTTCCCATGGTTCTTGTGTTTCGTTATTTTCTGATGATTGATGTCTATCTTTTCTACTCACCTTATTGACCTCCTAAATTCTTTCCTAGTTATTATACCATAGGATAATCTTGATTGTACGAAAAAAATACCTCGCACCATTTTTTTAAAATAAATTTAGTAAAATCGTTTGCCAGTCTTTTACTTCTACGGTTGGACTTATTTGCCCTGTTTCAGTTAGAAATAATGATGCGCCATCTCGGTCACAGCAGTCTTTAGGCTTCTCTTTGAGAGTTTCATCGAAATAGTCCATCAGACGTTCTCGTCTACAGGTCGTTTCATGGATATAAGCAAGCATCTGTTGTAGTTGCTTGATTTTCACTTGTTCTTGTTTTTTTAATTGCAGAAGCCATGTATCAGGACTTTGTATTTCATTTACTACCATCAGCCATTTTTGCTGGATCTCATCGAACTGAGGCGCCTCTGTTTGCCCAGTTGACAGATGTTCTTCGAAAATCTGGCGTTGTTCTTTAGACAATTGTTGGAAAAAGTAATGGATCCCTTCATCTCCTGGTCGGTAAAGCAACACAGCGCTACTAGGTCGCTGATCTCGGCCTGCTCGACCAATTTCTTGCATATAATTTTCCAAGCTATCTGGTAGATCATAATGGATGACATACCGAATGTCTGCTTTATCGATCCCCATACCAAACGCATTCGTCGCAATCAAAAATTGCAGTTGATTTTGACTGAATTGTTGTTGAAGTTGGCGGCGTTGTGAGGCATCTAGCCCTCCATGATAATACCCCACAGCATAGTCTTTGCGAAACAGTTGATAAAGACGTTCGACTTCTTTTTTAGTCGCACAATAAATGATCATTGCCCCGTCTGCTTGTGCCATCAGCTGACGTAATTGCTGGTCTTTTTCATCTGTATGAAAGACAAATAATGAGATATTTTCTCGATTAACTGAATGTTTGACGATGACAGGTTTTGTGCGAAAGAGAATGTGTTCGATCTCTTCTTGTACCGGTCGCGTGGCTGTTGCCGTCAAAGCTAAGGTAGTTGGTGATCCTAATTCTTTTGCGACTCTTCCGAGAGATTGATACTCCGGTCGAAAATCAATGCCCCACTGTGAGACACAATGAGCTTCATCGACTACGTACAACGAAATTTTTTGTTGCTTCAGCGCATGAAGTACTTCCGGTTGCTGCAACATCTCGGGACTGACAAAGACAAATTTATATTCGGATAAATGAGCTAACACATACTGTTTTTCACTTCTAGTAAGTAAGCTATTATAGGCAACCACCCTTTTCTCTCCTCGTTTTTGCAATTGCCCTACTTGATCTTCCATCAAAGAGAGTAAAGGAGAAACGATCAAGACCATCCCATCTTGCAAATAGCCAGTCAACTGATAACATAAACTTTTGCCATTACCAGTTGGCAGGATCGCTAAAACATCTTTCTGATTCAATAAGGTGGAAATAATCTCTTCCTGTCCTTGGCGAAAAGAGGAAAAACCAAAGTACTGTTTCAATGGATCAAGCAAATCCATTTTTATCCCCTCCTTTAAATGTCTCGATTTGTGCCAAACGAAATTCTCCGTAATCGATCGTTTGTTCTTCAAGGTCTTTATATCTTAGTGTAAGAAGTGGTCGCTCCAACAAAGCTAAAGATTTTCTTGTCTCGGAGTGGATCAGTCGTTCAAAAGGAAAATCATCAAAAAAGATGGCCCACTCGATCAAATGATCATTGATCGTCCCTTTCTTCAATCCTCGCTTGATCATCACCTGATCCACTGAATCTCCAGATAAAATCATTGCTCTTGTCGTTAACATGCTTTGATTATAATTTTGTCTTAGCAACGGTGCCAGCAAATCGTATAACAAGAAATCTGAATGCTGTTCGATAATCGCTAATAAGTGATGGATACATTGATCTTGGAATAGTTGCTGTGCTACGCCATCTTCAAGAGTGGTCAGCTGGTACGCGAGTAAGCCTGTTTGCTTTTTACCAGAAAATTGGTTCGCTAAGAAGTTCGCCTGTTCGTCTGGCATCAGAGTAAAAATAGTAGAAAGTTCCTTTGATACTTGAGCGACCAGCTCCGTTTTGGTACACGTTGCTTCTTTCAACCATCTCTTCACTTGGTACGCATAAAAAGGCCCCGTCTCTACTGGTAAATAAGCTGTTTCATTGGCGGATAAGTGAGAGACGACTTGTACAGAGAATTTCAGCAAACGCCAACTAGTAGTAGCTGTACGTCCATACTTATCATAGTGTAGTCCGGTGAGGGATTCTTTTTTTCTTCGCATTTCCCCTTTTTTTGTCAGTTGCAACTCTCGGTCTTCCCACTTTAATAATCCCTCATCTATCATCTGTTGGATCTGTTTATCAAACGTTGCTTGTTCAAGTGAAGGAAAACAACCATGAACAATTAATAATCGCTGAAAAAATCCAAAAAGTAGTACCGAGGATGTACGCTTGCCACTTAATAATTGATAGAGTGAGCTTGCTCGTAACTTGTCACTTGAAGAAAATAAAGATAAAATAAACTCAGTCATAGTAATCCCCTTACGTTAGGATGGTGAATATGTCATTATTATGTAAATTAGTTCCTGAACGTTGTATTGCATGTGGTCTATGTCAAATCGAGGCGCCTGATATCTTTGATTATGATGAAGAAGGAATCGTCTTATTTGCACAAGAACCAGAAGCACATCAACAATTCGTTCAGCCTTTAGAAGAAGCCAACGTAACCAAAGCTTATCAAAAATGTCCGGTTCGAGCAATCTTATTGGAAAAAGAAAATTGACCGCTCTCTTACAACTAACTTTTAGCAGGACTGTCCGATGATGTACTTGTTTTTTCTATCTCACAAAAATAGATGAGGTAATCGTATTCCCCTCAAGTGATAAGGCGTCATCCACGAAAATGATTCTTAAATTTTTTTGTGGATGACGCCTTATTTTTCTAGGAGCTTCCTTTGAGACGTCTGTATCCGCCGATCAGCTTGTGAAATTTTCAATTATAAACGGATCATTCCTTTTCGTCGGTTCGAAAAGTGACGCTCTTACTTGATTTGATTCAGCCAATTCATCATGGTCGTGACGATTGCTGTTTGTTGGTCTTCATTACTGATTGTTGCTTCACCATCACCTTTTTGATGACCATAACTACCAAATCCGCCGTGGTTCCCTCCAGCGATGGAAACAAATTCTGTTTGTTCAGGTAAATAAGCTTTTGCTTCATCAGCTGCTTCTTGGTTCATGACTTTGTCTTCACTTCCGGTGATACTGATGACCGGTAAATCAGTTTTTGCCAATGTCCCCTTTTCATCCGGATAACTTGCCATGAAATAAATACCTTTTAATCGTTCGTCATCCAGATTTGCATTAGCATAACGACTTGCCATCACGCCACCTAAAGAATGTCCCCCAATCACAAAATCTTGATCTTTGAAATCCTCTCTGATTTTGTCTGCTTTGTTGCCACTCAGGATCGCCAGTTCAAAAGGCATTTTAGCAATGGCTACCGTATAGCCATTTTCTGCTAGTTGTTCTGCCCATATACTATAACTTTCTGGTTCAACGAGCGCACCAGGATAAAAAATCACCATTGGATGTTCCGCCGATTTTTGCGATTCGAATAATAAATAATCCTCTTTATCTATTCCTTGCTTAAATGATTGCTCTGCTTGAGTCGATGGTTCGTACACACTTTGTTGCCAATAAAAATAACCTCCGATAGCACCTAATCCCAGTACGATCACTAATCCTATCAGGACCCTTTTGAATATTTTCAAAAAACATCACCTTCCGTCATCTTTCATTTGATACTCTTATACACTAAATAAAATACGGTAAAATTGCAAATGATTTTATGTAAGATGTTATTATTGGATATCTTTGTAAGGAGGAACAAGTGACAATGAAAATCCACCACTACTTTGACAAAATTTCTCAAAATAGTGGTGGTTTCCTACATTGTTATATTAAACTCAATTTATGTATTCACTGTTGTGCATGAACTCGCCTCATTTACTCTAGGAAACGATTAATCAACTGGAAAATCGATGTGGGAACTACTTTGGATTAACTTTTCCTGACCGAGTTAGGTAAGTCGAGACAGTTCGTTTTAATTCATCAAATTCTTTTTTACTAGTAGTAATATCTAAAATGAATTTAACTGCCTCTTGCTGGGTAAAACTTGTTGTATATCCATTCGCTTGCAAAAATGTAATCATCGATACAAATGCTGTACGTTTGTTACCATTATGAAAAGGATGCTTTGTAGCTAAATTGATTGTAAGTATAGATGCTTTATCAAATATCGTAGGATACAAATCTCTGCCAAAAACTGACTGTGCAGGTTGATTTATTGCCATATCTAGTGCAGTTGCATCTTTTATACCGATTGTTTCACCTTGAGAATATGCTAAAATTACTTTAGCATTTATCTTTATGATGTGTTTTGAAGTCAAATATATCATAGGTCGACCAAATCTCTCAATGCTTGATCATATTGATTCATCACAGAGTCGACAATAGTATCAATATCAATTTCCTCTTGTGCTTTTACTATCCTAACTGCCCCATCTTTATCAAATATATAACTAATGGACTCTCCAGTTTTAACTCCAATATACTCTTTTACTTCATTTGGTATTGTTGTTACATCACTATTTCCAGATTTTCTGATTTTGTATTTACGAATTTTATCCATTAATTTTTTCCTTTCTGTTTATAATATATTCAATATGTAGATACATATTATCATAGTATCTACATTCCAACAAATTTCTGAGTATGTGAAATAGCTATTACGCTTGTTGCTTAATTATGGATGTTTAGATGGTGAAGAAATCCACCACTACTTTGACAAAGTTTCTCAAAATAGTGGTGGTTATTTTTTATAACTCTTATTCGTTTCTTAACTAACTATGGTTTACTTTCCACACAAGCGATAAACCGCTTCTGCGTAGATTTCCATCGCTTTGTACATGCTGCTTAATTCCCATCGTTCATTGGCTTGGTGCATGAAGTCTGGTGTATCAGGGAACATTGCACCGAAAGCGACACATTGGTTCATCGTACGGGCAAAGGTTGCTCCACCAGAAACAAATGGCTCAGTCATGTCCCCTGTGATATCACGGTACGTTCCTAATAAGTTTTGGATCAATTCGCTCTCCAAAGGAACGTATAATGAATCCAAGAAATCAAATTCTTCATATGATAAATCGTATGCTTTGATTTTTTCTGTCATTTTTTCGACAAGCTCATCTTTTTTGAAGGTGACAGGGATACGCATGTCCACCCCGATTTTTGTTTGCTCAGGTGTGATTTCTAAACTAGCGAAGTTCATCGTCAACTCACCAGATTGTTCGTCAACAGTCTTTCCGACTACTTTTTCACCAGTCGCATTTTCTTGGACTAATTCTCCTAAAAACTTGATTGGCGCAAAATCAAAAACTTCAGATAAAGCGATCGCTAAACGAGAAATCGCATTGACACCTTCTGCGGCATCCTTTGCGTGGATACTTTTTCCTAGCACTGTGATCGAGTCACCTTGATCTTCAAAATCGAAGTTGTGTTTCGTTAACGCTGCTTTTACTTCTGCCAATTTTTCGCCCGAATATGGTGCAGAATCCGGCACTACATTTAGTGCCCCACCAGCATTTACAGAAAATTCATTTGTGCCAGGACCTGTCAAGTAAGCTTGTAGCAAGCCTTTTTCTGCATAGATCAAAGGAAATTCTGCATCTGGCGCAAAGCCTTGTGTGATTCCTTCTTCTTTTTCATTGTATTTATCTAAACAACGCCAAAGGTTTTCTTCGTCCGTTCCGAAGATGAAACGAATGCGCGTATTAAATTCTACCCCTGCATCCATCAATGCTTTCACTGCATACATCGCAGCAATCGAAGGTCCTTTATCGTCTTGAGAGCCACGGCCAACTAGCCAGCCATCTTTGATCGTTGGCTCAAAAGGTTTAGATTCCCAGTTTTTTTCATCGCCTCCAGGGACAACGTCCATATGGCATAAGATACCAAATAACTCGTCTCCTGAGCCTACTTCTGCATAACCATAGTAGCCTTCGGGATCTTTAAATGTTTTGAAACCTAATCCTTCACTGATTTCTAACACTTTATCTAAAGCTTCTACAACTTTTTTCCCAAAAGGATGTCCCTCTCCAGAATCAGATTCATCCAACACAGAAGGAATTCTAATCAACTCACTTAATGATTCTAATGCTTGTTCATGATGTTGTTCTGTTACAAATTGTTTCATCAACTTTGCCTCCTCATTATTTAAAAAAAAGATTGCGGCAGAAAATACTACTTTGATCCACATGTCCATCTGCTCGAGTGCAATAGGACACTGTTTACGAAATTTTCTGTGCAAAAGCCAACGCCTTCGGAAATAAGCGACAAAACCCAAAATCCAAGTTTCGGGTTTTGTCGCTTATTTCTTGGCGCTGGATTCTTCAGTCACCATTTCATCAACAGAGTAACTCGTTTTTTCAAAGGTCTTGTTTCTACCGACGATCTCTTACATACAAGTGATACATCGTACATGGTGAATAAAGGATTCATATCTCTTTATTCAGTCAATAGATAGTGTTTCTTCATTTATCATAGAACTTTGGCTGTCATTTGTCTAGAATTAGAACATTGCTGCTACACCTAAGATCACACAGATGGCAACAAATAAGATGGCAATCAACTTCCCAGTGAATTTCCACCAAACGGAAATATCAAAGCGGGCAATGGCGATTGCACCCATTACGATAGCAGAAGTTGGCGTGATCAAGTTCACTAAACCAGATGCTGATTGGTAAGCAGTGATTACTAGATCTTTACCGACACCGGCAAATTCTCCCATTGGTCCCATGATTCCCATTGTAGCAGCTGCTAAGCCAGAAGTTGATGGAATCAAGAATGACATAGGGATATAGAAGATAAATGTAAGGATCAAGAAGACACTTGATGATAATGAGCTTAATCCTTGTTCTCCCCAATGTAAGATCGTATCTGTGATCAGACCGTTGTTCATCACTACTTGGATCCCACGGGCAACAGCGACAACGATTGCTACACCGATCAAGTCTGAAGCACCTGCTAAGAATTCTTTGACAAAATCTGATTCTTTCATACCAAAAGTGATTGCCACAACGATTGACATTACTAAGAATAACATTGTGATTTCAGGGAAATACCAATCGCCTAGAGGCAACATGTTTTTACCTAAAACAGTTCCAATTACAGGTAGGCCAGTTAACCAATTTGTCAATGACTCAAAAATAGTGAAGTTTTCATTCAATGTTGTCCACGGAATCAAACTAATGATCATGATACCAAAAGTAAGGAAGAACAATACATTCACATGTTTTTGTTTCTTCGTGATCATTTCTTGACGATTGATTGCTTCGATATCAAAGTGTTTCATGTCTTCTTCGCGCTGATTATATACTAAAGATTTGGTTGGATCTTTTTCGATCTTCGACGCATAGCGATACACATAAATAATAGAGATTGTTAGTAAGACAACGAACATAAAGAAACGTAACCCAATTCCTTCACCCATTGAAATACCAACGGCTTGTGATGCAACTCCTGTCGCAAATGGGTTAACTGTTGATGCCAAACAACCCACTTGAGATCCGACCAACACGATGGCTACTGCTGTGACAGTATCAAAACCAACGGCCATCATAACAGGAATCAATAATGCGTAAAATGGAATCGTTTCTTCCGCCATTCCATAAGTTGATCCACCTAAAGCGAATAAAAGCATCAATACAGGGATCAACATTTTTTCTTTCCCTTTGAAGCGTTTCACAACAGTTGCGATCCCAGCATCTAATGCGCCAGTTTTATTGATAATTCCTAAGAAACCACCAACAATTAAGATAAAGAATGAAATTGGAATTGCCGCAGGTGTTTCTTTCGTTAACTCACCCGCTGGTACACCCAACATCCCGTTGACTGGAGCCATAAAGATATCCCAAAGTCCTTGTGGATTTTGTTGGACTCTTTCGTAAGACCCTGCAATGATATTACCGGCTTCATCCACACTGTAGTGTCCTGCTGGGATGAACCATGTAAGTACAGCGATAATGGCAATAATAATGAATAAGACCGAGTACGCTGAAGGCATTTGAAATTTCTTCTTCGTTGTTTGTTCCATTTTCTTCTTCCTTTCTTGTTTCAAAAATCTTTGACACATCGGTATTTTATCAAAAAGATGATAAGAACAAAAATAATAACTAGTAGATTCGATAAATTTTATTCAAAACCCTCGTTTATTGTCCCTCCTTCGATTATTTAATTGAAATGCTTTATTCATACCAATTGTAGCGTTTCCGTCGTCTATTATATCAGGTCCATCTAACAAACAAAAGGAGAAGAATTTCACGTTAAAACGCATAAAATACATTTTTATACAAAAAGGCAAAAAATACTCAGACACGATTTATAAAACGCTTACACAATGTCGGTTATTGAATTTTTTTTCATAACAAAATATTAAGAAAAACTTTAAAAAAATATGTGTTAGCTATAAGAATACCTATGATTGGTCATTTGTTATCATCCCAAAAAACTATCTAGGCTCTATATAAATAACTGGAAATGCCCTTTTTAGTAAAAAAAAACTTGAAAGTAGGAACTACTACTTTCAAGTTTACTTGTATTTTCTATATTATAATATATCGTAGTTTTTTTAAAAAAGAGTCGTTTACTTTTATTTTACCACGCTATGTCGTTTTTCTAACTGGTGTTGTTTTCTGCTCAACCAAGGCAGTAGTTTGGCGTGTAAGACAAGGAACGCCACACTAACGATAAATCCTTTGATCAAGTTAAAAGGTACAATACCGATCAAAATGTAATTTGCCAGTGGCATACCTAACATTTGGGTTGCGTTTAGGCCTAAAAATGTTAAATAAAGAGGGGTGATCACAAAATAGTTCGCAATACTCATGAAAATGGTTAGTGCAAGTGTTCCACTGATCACGCCTAAAATTTGATTTTTTCCTTTTTGGTATTTGTTTCTTTTGAAGATGTAGAAAATTGGTAAAGTAAAGACCGCTGTTGAAAAGAAACTAGCGACGTCGCCAACTAGATTCTCCGGACTAAAACCGGTCATGATCAAATGTAAGATCGAACGTAAAAACGCGGTAACGATCCCCGCTAACGGGCCAAATAAAAACATGCTGATCAAAACTGGGATATCACTAAAATCGATTTTCAAAAAGCTAAATGTTGGCATGATTGGAAATGAGAAAAATTGCAAAACCAATCCGATTGCAGCAAATAATGCGACCGCAACCATTTTTTGTACTCGGGTGTTCTTCATGTTGAAATCCTCCTGTTGGGATTCCTCTTCAGCGAACTATTCAACCACGTAAACACAAACAAAAAAACTCTATTTTCGCAGGGGAAAATAGAGTTAGAGTCATTTGTACATACGTATGCCAAATAAGCTCTATCTTCTTTATCCAGACTTTACTGTCGGTATCGGAATTTCACCGATTCAGCTACTCGCAAAAGTAGGTCGTGGACTATAACCACCGGTCGGGAATTTCACCCTGCCCCTGAAGACGAACCATATCTAATTTTTGTTTACCATTTTATTATACTTATTTCATAACAAAAAAGCAAGGTATTTAGTCTTACAAAAAGTAAGTTATTTATTTTGATTGATTCAATAACTGACTGATTTCTTTTTTATTGAGCTCACGATACTCACCAGGACGTAAACCTTGCAAGGTCAATTCGCCATATTTTTCTCGTTTTAATTTTTGCACAGGTAACCCGACGGCTTGTAGCATGTTTTTTACTTGGTGGTTACGGCCTTCATGGATCGTTAATTCTACGATACTATGATTCGTATGAGGATCAACAGATAAAATGGCATACTTTGCAGGTGACGTTTTCTTTCCTTCAATTTTGATTCCTTTTGTCAATGGATTCAGCGCTGACTTAGTGGCGATCCCTTTGACTTTGGCAACATATACTTTATCAACTTCATGCTTTGGATGCGTCAATCGTTGCGCAAAATCACCATCATTCGTCAATAAAAGTATGCCAGAAGTATCATAATCTAGTCGTCCAACTGGATAGATGCGCTCTTTGACCATTGGTAATAGGTCTGTCACTACTTTCCGGCCCTTGTCATCTGCTACAGCAGAAATGACGCCTTTTGGCTTATAAAGTAAATAGTAGCCATATTCTTCTTGATAGATCGGCACTTGGTCGACTTCCACTGTATCGTGTTTGCCAACTTTTACGCCAAGTTCTTTGACGACTTGACCATTTACTTTTACTCGACCAGCCAAAATATATTCTTCGGCTTTACGGCGAGAGGTAATTCCTGCGTGAGCAATTACTTTTTGTAATCTTTCCATTATATGTTTTCTCCTTCATGCACGCCATCAAAAAATAAATCAAGGGGTGCGTCTTCTTCCAGTGAACGTTCGATATCTTGAATATCGGGTAACTCATTTAGCGATCTCAGACCAAAATAATCTAAAAAATGACTTGTGGTCCCGTAAAGGATCGGGCGACCTGGTCCATCAACTCGCCCTTTTTCTTCGATCAGTTGGTGTGCAGTCAAGCGTTGAATCGCGCCAGAAACTTGAACACCACGAATCAACTCGACCTCACTTCTAGTGATCGGTTGTTTATATGCAATGATTGCTAGTGTTTCGACTGCCGCTTGTGACAAGGTATTCGATGTCCCTTGCGCGTATCTTTTGACGATCGGCGCTAACTCCTTTTTGGTAGTCAGCACGAGTTGTTTTTCTGTTTCAAAAAGATGTAACGCTGTGTTGTCATTCGCTTCATAACTAGCTGCCAACTCTGCCACTAAAGCAGTCGTTTCTTCTCGTGTATAGGTCAGTAAGGCACTCAATTCTTCGATTGTCGTTCCTTCTTCTCCTACTATAAATAAGATTGCTTCAAGTTCACTTAATTTCGTCATGTTGTGTATCTCCTACTGCTGGATAAAGCATGATTGATTCATAATTTTTTTCTTGCTGAGCCACGATCTGTCCATTTTTCATCAATTCGAGGATCGCCAAAAATGTTGTGACGACTTCGTTTCTAGAAGGCGTTTCAAAAAAAGATTCGAACAAACAGCCATTTTTTTGAGAGACGATGCGCTGTTGGATAAATGTCATTCGTTCTTCGATTGTCGCATCATCAGGTGCGATCGTTTTTTCTTCTTTTTGGGCAAATTTCTTTCGTTCTAAAATTTTCTGCATGGCTTGAAATAAATCGATTTTTTTCACTTGTCCACGCTTCAATGGTTTTTCTTGACCCAATAACTCATCGATTGCAGAAGGTTCTTTTGTGAAATACAAACTACGTTCTTCTGCCTTTTCAGTAAGCTTCTCTGCTGCATATTTGAATTTGCGGTATTCTAACAGCTGATTGACTAATTCGTCACGAGGATCTTCTTCCCAAAATTCTTCTTCGTCATTGCTCACTTCTTGGATAGGCAATAAAGTCTTGCTTTTGATTGCCATCAGTGTTGCCGCCATGACGAGGTATTCTCCTGCCACAGCTAACTCAAGCGTCTTCATCGTATGGATATAGTTCATGTATTGTTCCGTGATAGTGGCGATCGGGATATCGTAAATATCGATCGACATATCTTGGATCAGATGAAGGAGTAAATCTAATGGACCTTCAAAGACATCTAATTTGATATTGATTTCTGTCACATCATTCACTCTTTCTTATTTTCCTTGATCCATCTACTTAAATAAGCTTCTGTGATATCCGTTGGATGGATCAACACATCAGGGTATTTTGCTTGCAATTCATTCAACATTTGAAACCCGATATTCTCCCCCCGGTAGGAAGGATTCAACGAAATATCGTGAATCGTCATCTGATCTTTATCATTCCAATGAACACCAATGACTCCTTGGATATTTGTAGAATCTTCTGGTGTATAGAAAAAAAGTTCATAATCCTCAGCAGATTCATACGTATCGATCTCTTTTAGTAAACTTGATTCTGCATTTAACTTTTTATGAAAGCCCAATAGTCCCATCGCGATTTTTCGGTTTTCTTTTCGATAATGTGTTAACATTTTCTCACCATCCTATAAACTAAGCCCTTGGGAAATGCTGCTTGTAGACATCTGTCATTCTTTTTTTCGTGATATGTGTATAGATCTGTGTCGTTGAAATATCTGCATGACCTAATAGTTCTTGAACGGTACGTAAATCCGCCCCATTCTCTAGTAAATGTGTCGCAAAACTATGCCTCAATGTATGAGGGGTCACGTCTTTGTAGATCCCTGCTTCTCGAACAAGTTGTTTTAAATTTTTCCATATTCCTTGTCGAGAGAGACCTGAACCATGATGATTCAAAAAAACGTGGGTTTCAGATGGATTTTTGACTAGTAAAGGACGAACCTCATCCAAATAACGTTCTAACCATTGAATCGCATAATCGCCTAAAGGGATGATTCGTTCTTTATCTCCTTTACCTAAGGTTTGGACCAGCCCTAAAGACAAGTGCAAATCGCCTAACTTCAGTCCGACTAACTCACTCACACGCATCCCTGTTGCATACATGACTTCTAAAATAGCGCGATCTCTGATCCCTAAATTTTTCGATGTATCAGGTGTTTCGATCAGTCGTTCTACTTCCTTTAAAGACAACGTACTTGGCAACTTTTGGGCTTTCTTCGGTGTCTCGATATGTTGCATTGGATCTTGTTCTGTATACCGTTCTTGTCGCAAAAATTGATGGAATTTTCTTAAACTTGTGATCATACGTGTAATCGTTGCAGAAGCCTTATTTTCCGCATGCAACGTTTCTAAGTATTGGATGACGACAAATCGATCAATTGTTTGCCAAGAGGTTATCTCGTGTTCTTTCAGATAGTGCAAGTATTGATTCAAGTCTCGTTCATAACTTTTTCGAGTATTGAACGATAATCCACGCTCGATACTTAAATAGCGAAGATATTCATTGATTTCTTCTTCCATCATTCTCACCTCATGCTTCTTTATCATATCAGATAGCCTTTGGTTTCGGTAGTCTATTTTTTCGTAGACACTTCAAAGAAAAAGCCGTCTATCAATTCAGACGGTCTTTCTTTCTTTTTTCTTATTATAGCATTCTTGGCAGATACCATGAAAGGTCAAACGATGATCTTTGACAAAAAAGTGGTAACGCTGTTCGATCACTTGTTCAACTTCACTTAGCAGATCTTCTTCGACTTCCTCGATCGTTCCACAATCTAAGCACAGGAGATGATGATGAAAATGTTTGGCTCCTTCTTTTCGCAGATCATACCGAGCCACACCATCATTGAAGCTGACTTTGTCGATGACTTTTAGATCCGTTAGAATCTCCAACGTCCGATAAACGGTGGCCAAACCAATCTCAGAGTTTTTCTTTTTGACTAGAAAGAAAACTTCTTCTGCTGACAAGTGTTCTTTTTCGTTCTCTAAGAGGACGAGCAAGGTTGCTTCGCGTTGTGGGGTCAGTTTAAACCCAGATTCATGTAGCTGTTGTTTTGTTTTTTTCATTACTGACATTGTATTCATGCCCATTTTTCTCAACCCCAACAATTTATAATGATTATAATTAAGATATCTAATCAACCGTTCTAGATTAAAATTATTATAAGCTAGACGAGAAAAACATGCAAGTCATTCTCAATTAGATTTTTTTGCTAATTTCGTCACGCCATCCTCTTGTTTGATCAATCCTTGTTTCAATAAATTACCAATCGCACGCTTAAATGCTCCTTTACTGATTCCAAACGCACGCATGATCTCATCTGGATCTGATTTGTCAGTGAATGCGATTTGTTGATCTGCCGAACGTTCTAAAATCGTAAAGATCATTTGTGCATCATCAGAAATCGTTTCATGTGCACGTGGTTTCAAAGAGATATTCAACACACCATCAGGTCTAGCCCCAACTACGCGTCCTTCTACTTTTTCACCTAAACGTGGTTCGCGGTAACGTTCTGAAGGATGGATGAACCCAATATAAAAATCATCCGTCAGCAAATACGTTCCCGTCAGCTTCAAACGATAAGCGATTCCTGAGATGTTTTTATTTTTCAATTCTTCTGAACCTTGCTTACTTAGTGATTTGAAGATTCTTTCTTCTGCTAAACTTCCCCAAATGCGATCTTTCGCGTCGACACGTAAAGCGATCATCAACTGATCACCTTTTTTAGGCCACAACTCAGTCATTGTAGGTAGCTCATCCAGTGAAACAACAAAATCTTTATCCGGTAAACCAATATCAACAAAGACACCTAGATCTTTTCTTGAAGAAGTGACTGTTCCAAAGGCATAATGTCCGATGCGACTCTTCGGGATCACCGTTGTAAAACGATTTTCTTGTTTTTGATTCTGGTAACCAAACCCTTCGACTGCTTCGCCGATCGTATGCTCCCCTTCCTCTTTACTTAAACGGAAAGTTTGTCCATTTTTCTGGACAAAATAATTTTTTTCATTTTCGTCAATCACCATTGCGGTAAAGACATTTGCTAATAATTCGTTCATCTTTTTCTCCTTTTCTAAAAGGCCTTTGTATTCCAACATTTCTTTGCTATCATAACATAACGACATGTTTATGGATAGAGATTCTCTATAAAAGGTTGAGACGCAAGCGTTCAACTGAAATAGGCCATAAAACCCGAAAATATCCTCATATTTTTGGATTCTAAGGCCTATTCTTGACGTTATGATAGAAAGAAAAATTGTTTGTGGACCATTGTTGTTTCGCTTTGAGGGAATAGTAAATTAGGTTGATAGAACTCTATGTCATACTAAAGCAAACTAACAATCATCTAGTTGCTACCGTTCCCACCAAACCAACCAGTTTTACAATTGATCGTGACGATATAAAATGGTAGTGCACTTTCGCCGATGCCACTCATCAATGACGATTTAGTTGAAGTCGCATAAAGGTTGTAGTAACCTTCACCGTTTTCGATGCGAGCTTTCTCTAATCGATAACCACCTTCAACGATATATCCTCGTGCAATACTTGTTGCGATCACACTTTCTTTGACTCCTGGCGCCCAATCCCAAGCAGGATTAGATGCATCTGCGACATCACTGGCTCTTGTTTCCATGATTGGACGGTTTGCGGAATTTGTCGCTGGCGTTGTCTGTGTCGACTCAGTTTGTTGAGCAGCTGCCTCTGCTTGTGCTTGTGCTTCAGCCTGTGCCTGCGCTTGTTTCGCTTCTTCGGCTTTCTTCGCTTCTTCGGCTTTCTTCGCCTCTTCTGCTTTCTTCGCTTCTTCTTTTTTCGTCAAAGCTTCATCGACTTTATCCAATTCAGTCGCAAGTGCTTTGACTAATTCTGCATTTTTTACTTTCGCCACTTCTACTTTTGCTGTCTCGTACTGCTCTTTCGTTGCTGAATCTTTTACTTGACCATCTGCATAGACCACAGCAGTTTTTTCTTTTGCTGTTTGAAGTTGTTGATACTGTTTGGTTGCTTCATTTGTCGCTTTGTCGATCAATTGACCAAATGCTGTATCTTCTGTTTCAAAACTTTGGATTGCTTGGTCAGCTTTCAATTTGGGTTCTGCGATCAGTTGATCATCTGCGATAACTGGTGTAACAAACCATTCATTGACCGTTTGGATCTGTTTGATCTTTGATTGGATATCTTCAAAGGTTTTTTCCAGATCTGCATAACCTTTTTCATCTTTGACCTCATTCAATGATGCCCTTAATTTTGACAAGTCTTGATTGATCATACTTGTACGAATGAACTGTTCATCATCATCTAAATAAAACGCAGCTAAATCTGATTGTAAATCAGCCATTTTATCTTGTTTACGTTGGGTTTCAGCTGCGATTTCTGCTTGGACTTTTTGCTGATGATCATAATACATCCAACCACCTGCACCAAGTAAAAGCACTGCCGCACTCGTCAGGTATAATCTTTTTTTGGATTTCTTTGATCCTCGATCATTTGGCAATTCTTCTTTTTTGATGGACGCATTGCTTGTTTCTTGTTCCTCAACCTTTGTCTGTTCCGGCTGTGTTTCCACCAGTTCAGTTGTTTCAGGAGCTTCTTTTGGTTGCGGTGCATCTGTTGAAGCAGCTTTCGTACTCTCAACCTTAGAACTTTCCTCTTCGATCGGTTCAGTCGGCTCTACAGGTTCTTCCGTAGAAACTGGGGCAGTTTCTTCTATATTTGTAATTACGTCTACTTGTTCTTCTGTACTTGTTGAAGAATCTTCGACCACAGTATCTTCAATGATCGTTTCTTCTGTTGGTTTTTCCACTGGTGGCTCTTTCATTGCATCCTCTTGAGATTTTTCAGGAGAAACTTGCTCCGTTGTATTTTCCGACAAGCGAATGTCGACTGAATCCTCACCCGTTGCTGCCGCCGTTTCGATCATTCGAAGCAGCTCTTTTGCGTGTTCTTCAGTCGTATCTTCACGATGCGCCTTGATGTAAGCAGCTAGAATGGAATTTTCTTCTTCATTGTTTACTGCTTCTTTTAATTCAGCTACTCGTTTTTTCTGCTGCGCTTTTTCTCTTTGCTCAGAGGTAGCAGAGTGATCTGTCTCTGTTTTTTCTTTGTCAAGATTGGTATTTTCTTTTTTATCTACTTGATCATCCTTTGACTCAGTGCTCGTGTCACTTGAGTCAAACAACTCCATGACAGATTCCAATGGTAGATCTTTTAGTTCTGACCATTCGATTGGATCATTTACGATACTGTCTGGATAAACTTCCTCAGCTGTTTCGTCTAATGATTGATTGTCATCTGTTTGGGGTAATTGTGTTAGTTCATCTTGTTGTGGTTCAAAGTCACATTCTGGACATTTTGATTGATCTTTGATTTTTTCTGATCCACATTTTGGACATTTTTTTATCACTTAGCGATCGGCTCCTTTACTAGGTTTTCGCTACCATTAAATCTACCATAATCTAATCCACACGCCAATAGGATATCCTAAGGATTTTATAAAAAAACAAATAAGTCCTTCAGTAAAAAATAAATAACGACCGTAATGAACTACTCTGTTTAAACGATCCTTTGTTGAAAACCAGTTGAATCATTTGATAAAAAACAAACCCTCAATAGCTGGAGAGATCTCCTACTTTGAGGGTTTTCTATCATTCAAGAAAAATGATCTGTTTTTTTGTTTAAAAAATTATTTCTTGATTATTCCAAGAAATCTTTCAATTGTTTTGAGCGTGATGGGTGGCGAAGTTTTCTTAATGCTTTTGCTTCGATTTGTCGAATACGTTCACGAGTCACGCCGAAGACTTTACCTACTTCTTCCAACGTACGTGTACGGCCATCATCTAAGCCAAAACGCAAACGTAAGACGTTTTCTTCACGATCTGTCAAAGTATCTAAGACATCTTCTAATTGCTCTTTCAGTAATTCATACGCTGCATGTTCCGCAGGACTAGTTGCTTCTTGGTCCTCGATAAAATCACCTAAATGCGAATCATCTTCTTCACCGATCGGTGTTTCTAATGAGACAGGTTCTTGAGCGATTTTTAAGATTTCGCGTACTTTTTCTGTAGGAAGATCCATTTCAGCACCGATTTCTTCAGGCGTTGGTTCTCTTCCTAAGTCTTGTAGTAATTGACGTTGGATACGGATCAATTTATTAATGGTTTCTACCATATGCACTGGAATACGAATCGTGCGGGCTTGGTCAGCAATTGCACGTGTGATCGCTTGACGGATCCACCAAGTTGCGTAGGTAGAAAATTTGAACCCTTTACGGTAGTCAAATTTTTCAACAGCTTTCATCAATCCCATATTTCCTTCTTGGATCAAATCTAAAAATTGCATCCCACGACCCACATATCTTTTGGCAATACTTACAACTAAACGAAGGTTGGCTTCAGCCAAGCGTTGTTTCGCTTCTTGGTCACCTTCTTCGATCTTCAATGCTAATGCTACTTCTTCTTCTGCAGTTAAAAGGGAGACGCGGCCAATTTCTTTGAGGTACATCCGAACAGGATCATTGATTTTGACGCCTGTTGGTGCAGAAAGATCTTCTGTTTTAGCTTGTTCTGCTTTTTTCTCAGCACTTTTCAGACTGTGGATCGATGGTTCACCATTTTCGTCAACGACGCTGATACCTGCGTCCTCTACTTTTTGGATCAACTTATCCATCTCATCTGCATTTAAAGTGAATGGTGTCGCAAGTTTATTTGATAGATCATCATAAATCACTTGCCCTTTTGGTTTATTTTCTTTAATGAACGCTGCCACTGCTGCTTCATATTTTTTAACATCTGTTCCATTTGCCATAAAAGAAGGCCCCCTTTAAGTAGCTATTCGGCTTGTTTTAACTGTTTCGTTAAATTAATGATCTCAATCGTCAATTCCAATTCTAACTGTTTGTTCCCGGTACGTCGTGCTTCTTGCTGCATCTGTTTTTTTGTTATGATTTCTTCAGCTAAGCCCGATTTACTGATCACTCTCAGTAAGTCTTGGATCTCACGCGGCGTACTTTCTTCCGCCATTCGCATGTATTCGATCTCAACCACTATCCGCCTTAAATTTTCATCTTGCAAGAAGTCTAAAAACTCCGCAAGTTTGAATTCTCCATTTTGAGATACAAACGCATCAAATAAAAAATAGATTTCTGCATAAGTATCATGAATAAATTGAACGCCTTGTTCCTTGAGTAGATTACGCACAGCAAGTTCTTTGAACGCGCGATACAATAGCATTTGTTCTGCTTTTTCAACCTGAGATAGTGGACGTTTTTGTCTGATCGTTCCAGATTTTACGGACACCTGCTCTGTCGTTGGTTGAGCTTGTTCTTGCTTGGTTGGTTGATTCTTTCGGCGCAGATCACGTATTTGTTTTTGCATCGTTTCTCGACTCAGCTGAAATTCTGCTGATAACTGCGTTAAATACATGTCTTGTTCGATTGGCGAAACAACTTTACTCAATTCACTTAGTACCGCTTCAAGATATTCAATTTTATCTTTTTCATTTTCCAGATTTTTTTCTTGCTTCAAATAACGCGATTTAAAAGCAAAAATGGTTTCTCGTCCGTGTAAAACTAATTCTTGAAAAGCCTCTTCCCCATACTTTCTCAAGTACTCATCTGGATCGAGTTTTTCTGGGATCGCTACGACAGATAATTGCATTCGACTATTTTGACGCAATAGCTCGATGCCTCGGTTCGTAGCTTCTACTCCCGCACGGTCACCATCATAACAAAACACTAATTCTTTTGTCAGTTTTTCCATCTGCTGGATCTGTTGAGTCGTGAGACTTGTTCCCATGGAGGCTAACCCAGTCTTGACACCCGCTTGCCATGCAGCGATAACATCCATAAACCCTTCGAATAGTAAGATTTCACCCGACTTGCGGATCTCACTACGTGCTTTGTCTAAGTTGAATAAGACTTGTCTTTTGTTGAACAGATCCGTTTCAGGACTGTTCAAATATTTTGGTTGATCTTTTGTATCGTGTTCACCAGCCAAGTAACGACCAGAAAACCCGATCGTCCGACCTTGACCATTACGAAGAGGAAACATGATCCGTTGATAAAAACGATCCGACATCCGTCCATCATCATGGGTCACAAACAAGCCGGACTGCTGGAATACTTCCTCAGAATAGTCTTCATTTTGGAATACTTGTTGTAAAAATGAGCGTTCATTTGGCGAAAAACCGATCTTGAATTCTTCGATCAACTCGGTGGTCAGACCGCGTTCGAGTAAATAATTTAACGCTGGCTCACCTACTTTTGTGTGCAACAACATATGATGATAAACTTCTACTGCTTTTTCATGAGCCGCAATCAATTTACCAGTAGCTGAATCTCCGGTTTGAGCAGTTAACGTTTGTTGTCGCCACTGATCTTCGAGTTGGATCTGTTCTAAATCAGCGACCTTGACCACTGCTTCTGGAAAAGACAGACCTTCCAATTCTTGAAGAAACGTAAAGACATTCCCACCTTTTCCACAACCAAAGCAATGGAAAATCTGCTTATCTTCCGCAACCGAAAAAGAAGGAGTACGTTCTTCATGGAAAGGGCAGAGACCTAAATAATTCTTCCCAGATTTTTTCAACTGGACGTATTGCCCAATCACCTCAACGATATTCGTTTGATTACGAATCGTCTCAATAGTCTCTTGAGGGATCCTTTGAGCCATATTCTCACCCCCTGCATTAGTTGATATCTCATACTCATCGACAAGACATTTCAGGAGAATAACCGGTAAAAAATCGCACTAACGAAAATCAGTGCGATTTTAAAGGACACAATTATACATGTTTCATTGTACCATATTCCTATACTTTTTCAAGTGATAGATACTGGATTATATGACATTTTCTTCCACATGAGTATGAGGAGTTTTATTTGCATTTACTTTATTCAATAATTTGTTTTGTATGCCTAATTTCCAATACGCTAAACGTAATAGCACATTCAAACCCATAAAGCCAACAAAATATGGCCAAGTATTTCCTAACCCAAGATTGACTTCTAATATATGATGGAAAAGCATCGCAGCGACATAAATACCGACCACTGTGGTGACTGCTAAGAAAATCCGCAATGGATTGAATGGCAAGCAGGCTTTGATCACTGCCAGACAGCTGATCCCGATCAATAAATAATACATCAATGTCGTTGTTTCACCAGATGTCCAACCTTGGTTGTGACCGATCAGGTAGATCGCCACAGTATTGAAAGCAACAAGCAATGCATTAGGTAATGCATTGACTAGCGCAGTAGGCAGATAGCGATAATCGACTTTTCGTTTATCATTCTCAAATGATAAGAAGAAAGATGGATACCCTTCAATAGCAAGATCGATCAACGTGATCTGGATCGGGATAAATGGGAATCCGATAGCCGTCACTGCACATAAAATCGATAAGATAAATGAATAGATTGTTTTAATAAAGAAAATACCTGAAACTTTCGTTACGTTATTCACGACTCGGCGTCCTTCAAACAATACTTCGGGCAATGTCGTAAAATCAGAATCTAACAAGACAAGATTAGCAATTTGTCGTGTTGCTCCGTCTCCTTCTGCCATCGCAATACTACAATCGGCTTCACGTAAAGCCAATACATCGTTTACGCCATCTCCAGTCATTGCAACTGTTCGTCCACTTGCTTTCAGTTCGTTGACTAAGAGTTTCTTTTGTTGCGGACTCACTCGCCCAAAAACTGTATATTGATGCGCCGCTTTTCTGACTTCTGCTTCTTCTGTCAAATCAGATAGATCAACATACGATTGATAGTTGGGCAAACCAGCACGTCGCGCAATATTTGACACCGTAAAAGGATTGTCTCCAGAAATCACTTTCAAGTCTATCCCTTCTTCGTGCAGATAAGCTAAGGTTTCTTGCGCGTTTTTACGGATAGGATCATCGATTTCAAACAAAGCAATCGGTTCAACCCCTTGAGGATCGCCTGAAGACAACGTTTGATTGGGAGCAAGTCCTAACATCAATACACGAAATCCGTTGGCTTGGGCTTCCACTAAACTTTCCGGCAACTGATCGTCTGCCACTAACCGTTCCGGAGCCCCGACATAGACGACACCTAGTTCAGGAAATTCCATTGCGCCCCATTTGCGGTCAGATGAAAAGGCTAATTTTTCTCCGACATCGTAACGATTAGAAATCTCGAAATACTCTCTCAACGCACGCATTGTGACATTGTTATCGCTACTTTCAGCTAAATATGTTCCCATAATGGTTGGAATCATTTTTTCATAGGTTTTATTTAAGGGTTCGACTCGTTGGATGCTCATTTTTCCTTCGGTGATCGTCCCTGTTTTATCAAGACATAATGTATCTACATGTGCCAGTGTTTCGATAGAATACATATCTTGGACTAAGATTCGTTTCTTCGCTAGTTTAGTTACACCAGTCGTCAAAGCAATACTGATCAATAACACTAATCCTTTTGGTAACATTCCCAATAAGGCTGCCGCAGAAGCAACGACTGATAGTTGGATCGACGCATTTCGAATGAACAAAGCTTCCAAGAATAAGATGATCCCTAAAGGAATGATCACAAAACTTGTAAACTTAGATACTTTGCGAATCGATTCCACAAGTTCCGAATGAATTTCCTTGTGTGTTTTTGCTTCGTTGGTCAAGCGGACAGCATAATTATCTGCCCCAACACGAATAACTGTAGCAAAGACAGAGCCACTAGTCAGGTAACTACCTGAAAGTAATTCTGCTCCTGACTCTTTGACGATCAAATCAGATTCACCGGTCAGTAAAGCTTCATTTGCCTCTGCCCGACCACTGATCACTTGCAAGTCTGAGGGAATCTGTTCACCCGCACCGATTTTGACAAGATCGCCTAAAACTAGTTCTTTCGTTGCGATCATCTGTTCTTTCCCATCACGAATGACGGTTACTTCCGCCTGGGAGACGATTGATAATCGGCGCACAAGATTACGCGCATGGATTTCCTGATAGATCCCCATGGTGATATTTACAAAAATAATTGCTAAGTAAGCCATATTTGAATAAGCACCAACTAGTAATAAGCAGAGTCCTATTCCTAAGTTCAAAAAATTGAATAATGTTAAAATATTATCGCTGAAAATTTGTTTCGTACTTTTTGTAGCATCCTCTTGGTAATCATTCTGTTGACCAGAGGCACGTCTTTGTCTCACTTCATTTTCTGTAAGTCCCTTTAATTCTTTCATTTCCATATCACGCCAACTTTCAAAAATAATCACTTCAATTAGTCTAGCTGTTTCTACGATTAAAAACAACTCGTTTTTTTTATTTTAAAAAAAGATAGAAAAATCAAAAAACAGCGGATCTGTTTTCTATTTTTCTATCTCATATTGTGCTTCTTTTGGAGGTGATCGAAGATAGTCTCTATCGTCATTTGTCCTTGACTTGAACAATCGACTAAAAAACATAAGTGACTTTTCTTCTTGTGACTCCCTTACTTATACTGCTCTTCTAAACGGCTCATCCACCAGCCTAGTGCAGCACCAGCAATGAATAGCACTGGGCATGCCAAAATGCCTAAAATTCCCAAACCACTATAATTTGTAGGAATGATCATGATCGTGGATGCAAAAACAATACCTAGAATAAAATGGAATAATTTGCTATAAGCTTTTGAGAAAATAAAATCCATTACTTTGGAAAGGCCTAGCACACACACGATTCCGCCGATTGCAATAGGAATGATCACTTCTAAACGCACTTCTTTAAATCCATCAGCCATCGCTTTATACAGGCCCATGTAAACTAAAAAATTTGATGGACTTAATCCAGGAACGATCATTCCGAGACCAATCAAACCACCTGCCATCATCCAGGTATAGACATTTTGTTCTACTTGCCCATCAAATAAACGGGCACCATATAACAAGAAAAGATAACCTAAAATAAATGTCACTACCATAATAATGAGATCTGTATTGTTTCGGCCTTTTTTCCCTGACTCTTTCCATAAAGCGGGCACCGTTCCAGCAATACATCCCACAAAGAACCACAAAATCGTTGTTTCATAGGCCCCTAGTAAAAAACTGACTAAAAAAGACAGCAAGAATACGCCAGTGACACCACCTAAGCCGACTGGTAAAAAGAATAAGACGTTTTCTTTAAAGTTTCTAGTGATATGTGCTAAGAAAGAAATCAGCCGCTCATACATTCCGAATACTGCTGCTAAAGCCCCTCCGCTCACTCCCGGCAAGATAAAGCCTGAGCCGATAAACATTCCTTTGAAAAATCTTAATCCCCAATCTTTCGTTGTATTCTCTCTTTTCTCCATTACTTTTTGATTTTCTTCCACTCGTCCAAGCACTCCTTCTTTCCATTCATTGTATTCATTATTCGTCTTGCTTTGATTTGCAGTTGGTTCGATCCAACAGGCTTAAAAAATATTTTCATACCATTCAAGAAACTGTTGGTTCATCTTCACTACATCTGCATAAAACATATTACCACCATTATGGTATAAATACCCACCATTATACAATAATGACTGGATTCGCCAATAGCGATAGGTTTTTTTGTTGTCATTGCCTAAAAGCGGACTCAACACATCCCTAGAATACTCTTCGGCTAAACGGACCGTGTTCTTCCCGCCTCTTTCGTTGACGTAAGCAATATAGTCTTTGCCAAAATTGTACGCTTGGATCGCTGTCGCCAGATCGCAACCTAATGCTTTCGCCTCAGCTATCATCTCTGAGAGGTATTTGACTCCTTGGTCAATACTTCCTTCTTGTGTCGTGATCGCCCCCATCTGTCCATAGGCACTTTCCGAACTTTGCATCAAATCGACACCATTTCCTCTTGATTCAGTAAGTATGATTGCCTTCACTAGATTCTCATGTTCTTGCATTTGATACTTTTCTAATGCTGACGAAATCTCTGGCTGATAATTTTCTACACGCTTGATCGATTGATATGTTCTACCGAATAGAAAAAGAATCGTTGCCAGAATCGTGAAGACAAATAGACCTACGATCATACGGGAGATTGATTTTCTTTTTTTCTTCATCCAAACCCACCTAGCTATTTGACATCTTTTTTTATCTTACTATTTCTTTTCATTCTTGGCTATTTTTTCTCTGTTTTTTCTTATTTAATTTAATAAAAAATGAATGTTTCATTTTCCCTTTCATCTTACGAAAATGATCGTTCGTTTTATAGAGTTTCGATTTCTAAAATAGATAAAGAGCGTTATAATTCAAAATAGTAGGTGATAAATGTGAAAAGAGAAAAGAAATTTGCAAAAATGGCAGATGGTACTGACATCTATTATGAAAAAAGTGGACATGGATTTCCCCTCTTGCTACTTCATGGAAATGACGGGAGCGGTGATTTCTTTTCAGAACAAGTGCCCGTTTTAGAACAATACTTTACGATTTATCTCATCGATAGTCGCGGGCATGGACAATCGACAAATCAAGCAGGAACATTGAATTTTCGTTTGATGGCAGATGATTTATTGACAGTCATGCTGCTGGAACAAATCTCACAAGCGAATATCTTGGGATTTAGTGATGGAGCCAATCTTGCCTTAGTTTTTTCAAGCAATTATCCAGATAGGGTCAATCGCTTGATTTTAAATTCGGGTAATACACGGTTGAATGGGGTTCTCTGGTCCTCACGACTACTCAGTGCTTTTCACTATTTCTTTGTTTGGTTGCGCGCACTGTTCCAGCCACATTTACGTCAGCATTTATTGGTCATCGATTTATTGCTTCATGATATTGGCCTCACGACAGAACATTTAGAAAAAATCAATTGCCCAACACTGATCATCGTCGGTAAAAAAGATGTCATCAAACTGAAACATTCGCTTTATTTAGCGAAAACGATCCCTAATGCTTCATTTGTTCTCGTCACAGGACAAGGACACCAATTAGCTCGCCAAAACCCAGAACGCTTCAATCAAGAAGTTTTAGACTTCTTGACAAAATAAATTTGAAAAATAGTAGGTGATTTTTTGTTCAAGCCAATCATTCAGTGGTTCAAAAGCCACTTGAGACTTATCAAAACGATTTTTTTGATTTCCGTATTAGTGATTATTATTCGCGAATTGATGACAATCAGTACTTTGTTGTCTGCGGACCAACTAGCTCAAACATTTTCCACGATCCCACTTTGGAAAATTGGTGTGATGTTTTTGATTGGGTTGATTTCTATTCTACCCATGATTGGATATGATTTGATTTTCAACAAGTTACTAAATCAAAAGCAAAAGCCATTATATTTATTTGAAACAAGTTGGATGATCAATACTATTAATAACATTGCTGGATTTGGTGGCTTTGTCAGTATCGGTTTACGATCCGAACTCTACGGTCAAAGAAAAGATAGCAAACAAGTCATGCAAGCTTTATCTAAAGTATTTTTATTTTTGATGGCGGGTTTATCTCTGTATAGTTTAGTCTCGTTTTTTATGGTCTTCTTTACTCCTGTCGCTCCGTTTCTTAAACAGTATTGGATTTGGTTGATTGCCGGTGGTTTGTATTTCCCCATCGTTTTTATTTTTACCACGATCAAAAAAGAAGGCTATGTTGGTGGTCTTTCAATTAAATCCCAAGGGCAATTGTTACTCGTTTCCTTATTGGAATGGACGGGTGTCTTAGGAACCTTTCTTGCAGTCGGCTATTTGATGGAGATCCCCATCGATCTATGGCAAACAATCCCTTTATTTATCGCTGCTTCAGTTATCGGGATCATCTCAATGATCCCAGGAGAAATCGGTAGTTTTGATGTGATGATGATCTTTGGTTTATCAGCTCTAGGTATCCCTAAAGAAACCGTTGTGATCTGGATCTTGCTTTATCGGATCTTCTATTACTTTATTCCATTTTTCATTGGATTAGTTTTCTTCTTTAAAAATGTCGGTGTATCGATCGACCAACGATACTCTGGTATTCCAAAGCAATTAGCGACCCAGATTGCCCGGAAGATCCTGGTGATCTTAATGTATTTTTCTGGCATCATGTTGGTTCTTTCAGCAACGATCCCGCAAGCATTTACTGAGTTTCGTTGGTTGCATCATATCAATCCTATAAAGATGCATTTTATTATGCAATTTCCAAGCATATTGCTAGGCTTCTTGTTTGTTATTATGGGACGAGGCATCGCAGCCAGAGTCAAGCGTGTGTACTGGCCAACCATTTTTTTGATCCTTGTTTCATTAATTTATGTTGGGCTGAATGATCTAAGCACTACTGGCATTATTTTCTTACTATTGCTATTAGGTATCGTGATCGCTTCACGTAATGAATTGTTCAGAGATCAATTGATCTACTCGTGGGAATGGTTGACGATCGATGGGTTGATCATAGGTGCATTGACCGTTTTATATATCGTGATCGGTGTTTATAATATGCCCACTTTCCCACATCGTAATCATCGGTTTATTTCATTTTTTCTATTTCCTTCAGAAAAAATCTGGTTGTCTGGTTTTCTAGCAATTTTAGCAGTAGCCTTTATCATGATTTTATTTGTCCACTATCTCCAAGGTAAAAAAGCACAAGTTGGACAAGAGTTAGATGAAGCGGTCGCCACTACGATTTTAGAAACTTACGGCGGTAATTCAGATAGTCAACTGATATTTTTGAAAGATAAACGGATGTTTACCTATGAAAAAGACGGGGAAGCAACCGTCTTGTTACAATTTGCTAGTTATAACAATAAGTGTGTGGTGATGGGCGATCCCTCAGGCAAAAAAGAAGATTTTCCAGAAGCGATCGAAGCGTTTATCGCAGAAACAGATCGCTTATGCTACTTGCCAGTCTTTTATGAAACGAGCGAAGAACTGGTTATGATTCTTCATGAATTTGGCTATGATTTTATCAAAATGGGCGAAGAAGGCCATGTTTCGTTAGCCGACTTCACGACTTCTGGGAAAAAAATGAAAGGCACACGTGCGATACTGAATCGCATCGAACGAGAAGGATTCATGTTTGAGGTACTTCAACCACCATTTTCTTCCCAACAAATGGCTGAGCTTAAAACCATTTCTGATCGTTGGCTAGGCAGTCGCAAAGAAAAAGGCTTCTCATTAGGTTTCTTCTCAGAAGACTATTTACAGCGAGCACCGATTGCAGTCGTCAAAAACGATCAAGATGAGTTGGTCGCTTTCACTTCGATCATGCCGACTTATACGAATGATAAGATCGGAACGATTGATTTGATGCGCTATGATCCAGAGACTGCCCCTTCTGGCAGCATGGACTATTTATTCATCCATCTTTTTGAATATATGAAGGAGGAAAATATCCAATGGTTCAATTTGGGTATGGCTCCTTTGTCTAATGTTGGGACTTCAAGAAAAAGTTTCATCCAAGAACGGATTGCTTATCTAGTCTATGAATTTGGCTCACATTTCTATTCTTTTCAAGGGTTGAGAGAATACAAAGATAAATATGCCACCAATTGGAGATCTCGCTATACACTTTATTCAAGAGATAGTTGGATCGCTTATGTGATGATCACGTTATTGATCATTGACAATGCGCCCGTTGATCAAAAAACAAAGCCTTTGAATGGCTTAAAAAAATGGTTTCGTAAATAAAAAAAACGCCTGATTTTGCTGTTTTAGTCAAAATCAGGCGTTTTTTGTTTATTCACAAACCTTTTTTCCTTCTGTTAGAGATCATCAATGGTATATTCAGAATAACCTTCATAAAAATAACTCACATCGATTCCTTTCATATAAAGTTCACGATCGGAAATCTTATCTGTCAACGCGTTAGAAATCAAATAGCTGATTTCTAAGTCATTGATCGGACTACGTTCCATTGCAGATAAATAATCCGACTTGTCAATTAGATTCCAGTCAACCACTTTCTGTATCTCCGATTTTAACTTAATTCAGGCAGAAGTCGCCCATCCTCTATAGGTGGGTGATGAATGCCGTTCGGTATGAGGGTTACCGTTGGTAACTCGAAAACCGACATGTAATGCATATTGCCTTTTTATTTTGTACTATGTTATAATCAGTCTATATAAGAAATGAGCTGATATAACAATGGAACTAGATACTAATAATCATTCAGTGTTTCTTCTCTATTATCATCTTGTACTGGTAACTAAATACCGTAGACAAGTGATTGATGATGAAATATCTGAATTTGCTAAAATAACTTTTGTACGAATTGCAGAGTCATATCACATCACTCTCGTTGAGTGGAATCATGATAAAGATCATGTTCATATTATGTTCAAAGCACAGCCAAAAACAGAGCTGACGAAGTTCATCAACGCTTATAAAAGCGCGAGTTCACGCTTGATAAAGCGTGACTATCCTAGAGTAAAACAATATCTTTGGAAAGAAATGTTTTGGTCTAAAAGTTTCTGCCTGTTGACAACTGGTGGCGCACCAATTGATGTCATCAAAAAGTATATTCAGAATCAAGGTAATAACCACAAATAGAGAGTAGGTGAGTCTTATGGAGCGACTAAAAGCATATAAATTCAGAATTTATCCAACAGAAGAGCAGGAAATGTTCTTTGCTAAGTCTTTTGGTTGTGTCCGTAAGGTCTACAATCTAATGCTTGATGACCGAATGAAAAATTATGAAGAAACTAAAAATGATTCTTCTATAAAAATGAATTTTCCAACACCAGCTCAATATAAGGAAGAATTTCCGTTTTTGAAGGAAGTAGATAGCCTGGCTCTAGCGAATGCACAACTTAATTTAGATAAGGCATATAAGAATTTTTTTAGAGATAAATCCGTTGGGTTTCCTCGATTCAAAAGTAAGAAGAATCCTGTACAAAGCTATACTACTAACAACCAAAAAGGAACAGTAGCTTTGATTGATAATAAATTCATCAAAGTTCCTAAGTTGAAGTCTTTAGTCAAGATTAAACTCCATAGACAACCTAAAGGAATTATCAAATCTGCCACAATCTCACGTCATCCAAGTGGTAATTACCATATTTCTTTGTTGTGTAAAGAAGAAATAGTTGAACTTCCTAAAAACGATTCTTCTATTGGAATTGATCTTGGTATAACTGATTTTGCCATTCTTTCTGACGGTCAAAAGATTGATAATAATAAGTTCACGTCAAAAATGGAAAAGAAACTAAAACGTGAACAACGTAAGTTGTCAAGACGTGCATTATTAGCTAAAAAGAAAGGTGTCAATCTCTTTGAAGCCAAAAACTATCAAAAACAAAAACGAAAAGTAGCGCGGCTACATGAAAAAGTAATGAATCAGCGCAACGACTTTCTAAACAAGTTAAGTACAGAGATTATCAAAAATCACGATATTATCTGTATTGAAGACTTAAATGCAAAAGGTATGTTACGCAATCATAAATTAGCTAAAAGTATTTCTGATGTATCGTGGTCTAGTTTTGTAACTAAACTACAATACAAAGCTGACTGGTATGGATGTGAAATCATCAAAGTAGATAAATGGTTCCCATCTAGTCAACTCTGTTCGGATTGTGGTCATCAAGATGGCAAGAAAACGCTCGAAATACGAGAATGGACTTGTCCGGTTTGTCATGCTCATCATGACCGTGATATAAACGCAAGCATCAATATTCTGATCGAAGGTCTCCGAATAAAACAATTAGCTTAGATAAAATCAAGAACCGTAGGAACTACGGGGATAGCTTGGCAAATAAGAGACACCGCTGTTAGTAAAGAAATACACTATCAAGTATGCTCTATTCCCAAGAAGCTCCCACTTCAAGCGTTAAAAACCGGTAGGTTTAGCTAAGTGGTGAGTAGTTCACAATGAGATCTAACCAAATTCTAGTACTCCTACCGTTCCCTTCACGAAAAGGATGAGCGATGTTCATCTCTACATATTTTTTGATGATTTCTTCAAAAGTAGACTGTGGCATTTGGTCAATATGCTTTAGAGAATACTCCAAATACATGACCGGCGCAAACCGAAAATTTACCTTTGCACTATTTACTGAGCGAATTTCCCCAGCAAAACCATCGATTTCAGAAAACAAATAGTCATGGATTTCACTTAACCCTTTGAACGTTCCAATTTCTAATTCATCTATTCTTCCAGAATCATATAATTTTTTTGCTTTTTGCTTACTGATTTTTTCTTCCGCTTTTGCCAACTCGACTTGACTGGTCAATCCTAATTTATTTTCTAAAATCATTGAATCCCCCATAACTTTTTGTCATAGTTTTTTAGAAACACAGATATATTTATTATAACAAATTTATAGACATGGTAAAAACAAGAAAAATCGATGGAAACAAGCAACAAGGATACTAGTCGTATTGCACCTACTAAATTCTCATAACATGTTGTTCGAAGATTCCCCCCACAAAAAAAAGCGAGAAACCTAAAAATTCAAAGAAAATTTGGAGTTTGCTCGTTTTTTTATCGGTGATTAACACTTCTATTACAACCATTGGACAAGATATTCAAGTAAATACCTTGTCCACAGGTTTTATATTTTTTTATAAAAAATACTTACGCTTCGATTTCTGTTACCATTCCTGAACCGACAGTTCGACCACCTTCACGAATAGAGAAAGTCGTTCCTTGTTCGATTGCCACTGGATGGATCAACTCTACCTCGATGGTTACGTTGTCTCCAGGCATGACCATTTCTGTTCCTTCTGGCAACACGATCGTACCTGTTACATCTGTTGTGCGGAAATAAAATTGTGGGCGGTAGTTATTGAAGAATGGTGTATGACGTCCGCCTTCTTCTTTCGTCAATACATAAACTTCCGCTTTGAATTTTGTATGTGGTGTGATTGAACCAGGTTTCGCAATCACTTGGCCACGTTCAATATCTTCTCTTTGGATACCACGTAACAAGATTCCTACGTTATCTCCAGCTTCGCCATAATCTAACGTTTTACGGAACATCTCTACCCCTGTCACAACCGCTTTTTTCGTTTCAGGTTTGATTCCGATGATCTCGATTTCATCACCGACACGAACAGCTCCACGGTCGATACGACCAGATGCTACCGTTCCGCGACCAGTGATTGAGAAAACATCTTCAACTGGTAAAAGCAATGGTTTGTCGGTATCACGTTCTGGTGTTGGGATATAGTCATCCACTGTTTCCATCAATTCATTGATCGCAGCTTCTGCTTCTGGGTCACCTTGCAATGCTTTCAATGCAGAGCCTTTGATGACAGGTGTGTCATCACCTGGGAAACCATATTCATTCAGTAATTCACGAACTTCCATTTCTACAAGATCGATCAATTCTTCATCATCGACCAAATCAACTTTATTCAAAAATACAATCAAATATTTTACACCAACTTGACGTGATAAAAGGATATGCTCGCGAGTTTGAGGCATTGGTCCATCTGTCGCAGAAACAACTAAGATCGCACCATCCATTTGAGCGGCGCCTGTGATCATGTTCTTCACATAATCCGCATGTCCTGGTGCATCGATATGTGCATAGTGACGTTTATCAGTTTCATATTCTACGTGTGCCGTGTTGATGGTGATCCCACGTTCACGTTCTTCTGGAGCTGCATCAATGCTTGCATAATCTTGAGGATTTGCTAAGCCTTTTTTCCCTAATACTGTCGTGATTGCAGCAGTCAATGTGGTCTTCCCATGGTCAACGTGCCCAATGGTTCCGATGTTTACGTGTGGTTTACTTCTATCAAAATGTTCTTTTGCCATAATTAACAAACCTCCTAAATAGTCTTATGCACTGAATGATTTCAGCTCATCGTCCATAACAGTTTTTTTAGTATAAACTCAAAAAAACAACTACACTTACTTTTTGTAAGTTATGAACAAACCCTATTATACGTCAAAATTGGTCAAAGTCAATTAAAGTGTTTCGATATACTATTTCAATAAAAAGTGTGTAGGATATTAGTCTTCACGCATATTCAAAAAGCGAATATACAGCGGGAACAGAAGCAACCTCTCCGGAAATAAGACGGCAGCCACAAAAATTTGAAGAACATTTTACGTGGCTGCCGTCTTATTTATCGAGGCTAAATACTTCTGTGCCGACCTCTGTCATATCGCTATTGTTATTATTGTCAGTGTTCATTTTCTATTAGTAATGGTCATACTCTCAACTTTGTAAAGTATCGGTTTCCATATCGAATTCTAATTGTTTTGCTGCATTCAACTGATCACTGTAGTAACTTGCAAGTTCTTCTGCAGAAGCTTGTGTCAAATTGTTAAATGAGAAAGTCGCATATCTCCCATGATTTTCTTTACATATCGAATTGATTCGAAGTCCAGTTTTCTCATCCATAAATAAATAAGCTTTCCCAGGTGTAAAAGTAGGAGTAACTAATTTTTTGGAACGAAGTCTAAATCCGTTATAACTCATTTGATACATCTCAAATGATTGGGATAGATAACTTAGTTGTTTCTTTGTTACAATGCTCAATGCTTCACTGTCGCTTTCAATTGTTCGATTTTTACCAATCAAAATCGCATAGAATAATCCATAGAGGTTATACACTGACCATAGAAGTGTCACAATATAGCCTGTTTCATATCCTTCTCCTCGATAAAGTCGGTACAATGCAACGATAGAGGCGAAAGCGATCCAACCAAATAGTAACATGTGAGGAAAAACTGTTCGCCAATCAAATGATTGACTGTCAACAAGTTCCTTTTTTGTCACTTTGAATTTTTTTTCCGAATGAAAGAACTCTTTGATCAATGCTCTAGTATGGATCGGCGCGACAAAACAATCATAGATATGCGAAGTAGTAAGATTCCTGATTTTAGGAACATACAACCGAAACGAAAGAGAAATCATGACAAACGGTGGTAAAAAGAACAATAATAACTGATTGTTGTTACTTCGAACAATAAATATATCAAAGACCATAAAAAGAGTTGGTGCTAATAAAAAAATGATTTTTTGAAATGAAGTAAACCAGTACAAATAAGAATTATAGTAACACAATTTTTGCATACGAGATAACCCTTTAAATTTACGTGGTTTAAAATGGTCAAATATTTGCTTTGTACCTTGGGCCCAACGTGTCCGTTGAGAGGACAGCTCTCGAGCTGTATAAGGCGTGATTCCCAAAGCATAAGCTTTATTTATGAAAATCGTTTCATAACCAGCATTTTGCAATAACATCCCTGTTGCCATATCTTCAGTAATGCTTTTTGTTGGGACGCCACCTATCTCCTCTAAAGCACTGCGTCGAATGATAGCGTTGGTCCCGATATGGATCAACGCATTTTCACGTGAAAGAGCTGGTTCTAAAAAACGCATAAATAATTCCTGTTCATTGTAAAATGATTTTCTCAATAATTGGAAGGGATCTTTATTATAAAAAGTTTGAGGATATTGAATTAACGCAACCTTTGGATTTCTAAAATAATCGATAGCCTCGTAAATAATATTTTTCTTAACGATGAAATCAGCATCTAAAAGCAAAATCAAGTCGCTACTTGTTTGTGAAAGTGCATAGTTGATATTTCCTGCCTTTGCGTTCTCGTTACCTTCTCTTGTCAGATAACCAATATGGTATTTTTCTGCAAGTTCTTTCAATTCCTCACGATGACCATCATCACAAATATATATTTTCTTATTTGGATAACGTAACGCTTTGACAGCCAAAGCAGTCGCAATCACTAATTTATTATCCTCATTATACGTACATATAAACGCTGCTACACTTGGTTGAAATGGCTCCACATCGTAATGAACTCTCATGGACTCTTTCGACAACTTATTAGAAAACAAGTAAATAAAAAAACCATACACAAATAAACCAATAAATTCTGCCACATATAAAATAAGACCGAAAGTTAATGATATCACGCCATCATTTGGGATCGTGTAGAAAAGACGCCAGATCAAGTATACAACCAAAAATGCTAAAGTTAATTTGGAAAAGAATGGTTTTATCTTATTGTTTCTTTTTGCTAACACATAAAGTCCAAAAATTATACCAAACAAACCAACTAAATAATACAGTTCCATTTTAATACCACCTTTCATAACATTATTATATAAGTTGTGTTTTTTTAAGCAAAGCAACTAGCTCTCCTAAAATTCGATTATCGTAAGCTCAACTTTGAAAAATGTTCTCACAGAAAACTTAAGTATTTTATACATAAAACGGCGAATATGCCATTATTATATATAAATACGATAAATTTTGGACTTTCGATAGACGAATAATAGATTTTGTTGAATAATAGTATCCGAGGTGAAAAAAATGATAAAAAAATTGATAGCATTATTGATTGTATTGGGAATTTTCCTAGGAGGAAGCTTTATCGCTTATGATTATTTCTATGGCGGTGAAACTTATTATACAAAAATCACCACTAACGGAGAAAAAGAAGTGGATTCAGCAGACAATGACATGGACGTTTCTGTTTATGTATACGACCAAAATGCTTACAACGCAAACGGAGAAGAAAAAGCAGTCACTTTACGTGAAGCGAGAGAACGCCCTTTAAAAATGAATGCTTATTTAAAACTAAAAGTCAATTCACGTAAAGGCGTCATCAGTTGGGAAGAAGTAACAGCTTCTCAAGTGCCGGACAAAGCGTTAGATCAATTAGATTAATGAACTAGTTTACAAAAAACAACACAAAAAAGGCAGTCAACACCCACAAGACTTGAAAAACGATCTCCGTGGATATTGACTGCTTTTTTACTATTCACTTTTATTTCGTTTCTTTGATTCATCTAAAAGAAACTATAGACGATTCAATACTTCATCCACATTTTTGATCATGACAGAGATCGTGCCATCAGGATTATTGACAAATTCAATCAGATCCGGGTTACGATAAACGTCTACTGGTACAATCAATTCAATGCCATTTGATAAACGGAATTTTTGCTTTCCGAATTTTTTCTCTGAAATTTCTTGTACTTCTTTCACTGGTGGTGCTTCTGGAATAAAGCCTTGTTCTTTGACTTCTTCTTGGAATGCTAACTTGGCAGTGATATTTTCTTTGAATACTTTCTCCGCGATCATTTCATGATCCAATCTACCTTTTTCTTCGATCGTATCATACACAGCTTCTTTTAAGTCCGCCATGATATCGAACTCTTCTGCTTCAAACTTCTTGCCTAGCTGTTTCGCCACTTTTTTTATCACTTTGACGTTGTCTTCCAAAGAAGGTGCCGGGACGCTCTCAATCACTTTTCCCGAAAAGTACCATTCTTTTTTACCAGAGAACTCATAGCGTTTTTCAATCAACTCATACGTCAGATCTGTCAGATTGACTGCTAATGCTTCATCTGCTTTTTGAGATTTTGAGCCAAGAATCGCTCGGTTCAAAACCAAACGGTTGTCAATACCGGCTTCATCTGCTTCCACATAGTGGGTATAAGCATCACGATAATTCACTTTCAATAAAGCTAAATACATCACAGTGTCTACTTCATACAAGACAACGAAAACATCTGCACTAGGTGCTTCCTCACTTTCTGCATAGATGTCAAACCACCGTTGGACTAAACGCTCACTTTCTTCGACAAAATTTTCTTGACACTGTTTCAAGTTTTGAGAAAATAGGCTTTCTTCAGTGAGTTGCCCTGTTTTAGTTTGTGCAGAAGAGATTTTTTGGATCTTCTTTTGTAGAAAGTCCCTGATAAAATCTTTCGTAAGATCTAGTTCTTGTTGTGAAAATACAGGAGATCCTGTTTCTCGATCAATAATATGCAAAATTGCTTTTTTTAAATAGATATCCATCGTTTCATTCCTTTCTGCTCTAGTTTACGGAAAATCAAACAAAAATACCAGCGACAAAATGGGACGAACAAAAAAATATTTTATAACAAACAAAATACATTTCTTTTTTTAGAAAATAAGCTACACTTAAAGTGTACTAAAATCAAAGGAGCTGAAAGTATGAATTCACTAACATCTACTTATCGTTTATCAAATGGCTATGAAATCCCTGTTGTCGGTTTCGGTACTTGGCAAACCCCTGACGGAGACGTTGCTGTTTCCTCAGTTAAAGAAGCATTAGCTGCCGGTTATCGTCATATTGATACCGCTCAAGGGTACAAAAACGAAGAAAGTGTCGGACAAGCAATCAAAGAAAGTGGTGTTCCAAGAGAAGAGATTTTCTTAACGACTAAACTTTGGAACGAAAACCATAGCTACGATCTAGCAATGTCCTCTTTCGAAGAGTCCTTAAAAAAATTACAAACAGACTATGTGGATCTTTTCTTGATCCATTGGCCTAATCCAGTTTCTTTCCGCGAAAATTGGCAAGAAGCGAACGCCGAAACATGGCGTGCTTTTGAAGAGTTATACGAAGCGGGCAAAATCAAAGCGATCGGTGTCAGCAACTTCTTACCGCATCACTTAGATGAACTTGCAAAAACAGCAAAAATCATGCCAATGGTCAATCAAGTATTTCTTGCTCCTGGCGAATTGCAACCACCTGTTGTTGAGTACGCGAAAAAACATGATATGGTCCTTGAAGCATATAGCCCTCTTGGCACTGGTAAAATCTTCGATGTCACAGAAATGCAAGAGATTGCCAACACACACAATAAGAGCGTTGCCCAAGTAGCGCTACGTTGGTCATTACAACATGGTTTCTTACCATTACCAAAATCTGTCACACCAAGCAGAATCAAGGAGAATACTGAATTATTTGATTTTGAGCTATCAGAAGAAGAAATGAAGACGATCGACCAATTAGATGGTGTCGTTGGCAAAGCAAAAGATCCAGATACTACACAATTTTAAAGGTAAAGGATAGTGATATTCTATGAACCCCGTGGACCGCTTAAATCGTTTATCTGAAAAAGTGACGCAGACATTTGATCCAGATTTCATCTTTTTGATCCGCCCAGAAAAAATCCAACATTTTCCTGCTCGAAATTGGTCAAGAGATGAAAAAATTGCGGAAATAAAAAAACGCTTGGATCATTCATTGATGACGATGCAATGGCAAGGACATGAGGTCATCTATTCACCTGAACTAGTCACCTTTGCCTTATTGCCAAAAAAATAACTAGATTAGGGGAGCATTAGTCAATGGACTTTTGCTCCCCTTTTTGAGAGGTCGGGACAGAAGTATCTAGCCTTATTTCCGAGGAGGTGACTTCTATTCCCGCCGTTTATTCGGTTTTAGAATATGTAAAAAGTCGAATATCCCACTTAATTTTTTGTTTTTCCATCGAAGTAATAAAAGTTTTTTCTTGATAAACCTTTTCATTTGCTCGTTTTTTTCTTATAATCGAAAGGGTATGAATGAAGGAGAGTATTTATGAAGAAAAAACAAAAACAAAAATTATTAAAACAATTCCGTCCTTCTTTAGATGGAATTCGCACGCAATTATTCCGTTCATTGGAAGAAGAAAGTTTACGCCGTTATGGTCTGCCGTTGCAAGTCATGCTTGATCCTAAAAACCGTCAAGTCTTAATCATTGGCTTAGCAGGACAAGCAAATGAAGATACACGCATCAATGTACCAATCGACGATAACTTTACTGCTGTCTTGAAACGTATTCGTTCTGGTGAAGCAACGATTTTTGAACGTTTCCGTGACAACCTATTGATTGAGATTGTTTCTTACTGGAATGATCAACGCATGAAAAAAGATCAACCAACGGCTCAACCTGTGGCGACACCAGTCACTAATGACGCGTCCGTAAAAGAAACACCAACAAAAGAAGTTGAAGAAGTTGAGACAACTTCTCAATCAGTCAGTAAAGAAGAAACAACTGACAAGAAAACAAGTGATGAAAAAGTAGCGACAGATTCTTTGACTTTCGATGATTTTGCAAAACAAGTAGCAGAATATCCGAAGTTCACTGCTGAAAAAACAGCAGATGCTGTAGTGATCAATGAAACAGTCAAAGACGACACACGAAAATTAGCAGAGATCTCTATGTCTGCTGTCAATGAATTTACGATCGAAAAAGCTTTAGAACGTAAATACAAAGTGAAATTGACATTCGTGCCATTGATCGAACAATTTGCCGCTACACCGATCAACGAAAGATAAACGCAAGCAAATAGATTGCGTGATGATTTTTACCTAAAAAAGCAGCTGAAATGACGATCATCGTTCATTTCAACTGCTTTTTTTATCATTTATAAATGTAAAAAAGAGAAGATCAATTGTTCCTATTGTTGCGCTGCGTTCTTCCCTGTTGTTTCTAATTGCTCTTGCACCAACTGCATCACTCTCATCCGTTCCTCATCGGGTATCTTCTCGTAGTAGATCCCTGCTTCTCCCAAGATGCCATCACCAATATATTGTTCACCTTTCAACTGATGGTTCGTGATATTGGATAATGCCGAATGGTATTCATTCATCATTCCGAGCATTTCATCTAAGGACATATCCGTTGTCCCATTTTCACCGACTACCTCTAAAAGCTGGCGATAATTGAATAAACTTTTCACAGATAAGAACTCATTGACTAAAATATTGACGACTTCCCTTTGCCTTTTCTGTCGCCCATAGTCATCCTCAGGATCTTCTGCTCGCATGCGCGCATACTGTAATCCTTCCCAACCATTTAATTCTAGTGTACCTTCTGGATAATGGATGTCTTCTGCTGTAAACTCAAACGCATTATTTACAGTGATTCCTCCCACAGCATCGATCAACGCTTCTAATCCATCCATATTCAACGATACATAGTGATGAATCGGTATATCAAGATATTGTTCAACCGTATCCACCATCATGTCGATACCACCGTAAGAATGAGCATGGTTGATTTTATCAACCAGTCCATCCATATTGGCAATTTCTACGAAAGAATCTCGAGGAATACTTGTGATCGTCGTTGTTTTCTTTTGATTATTCAATGTCACCAACATGATCGTATTTGCACGATAGTCCGTTTTTCTAATTGAATTATTGGCGATACCTAAAACTAAAATGCTGACTGGCGTATCCTTTTCCCGCTGAACGGTTTCTCTTTGTAGCGGTTGTTGCATCGAAGTCACGGTCTGTCTGGCATCGTAGTAAAAGCGAACACCATATGCAACTGCAGAACCTACTAATAGGAAAAGAAATGCCATAATAGACAATAAAACTTTTTGTTTTCTAGTGAATATTCGTTTTTGTTGGTGCTTTTTTCTTACTGTTTTTTCAGTGATAAAAGAGAAAAACAGACTATAACATAAGAAAACAACTGAAAAACTCAGTAAAAAACCTGCTAAGATATCGCTAGGATAATGTACTCTCAAATAAATTCTAGAACTAGCAATCAATAATGGATAAAGAGCCCCCACCCATACTAGTTTATTTACCCTTTTCTCACGATAAATAATGTACATGGTGATCAAAAATACTAAGAATAGCGTCATAGACAAAATCGAATGACCACTTGGAAAAGAGTAAGAAGATCTAGGAATCAATTGCTCCACATCAGGTCGTGTCCGCTGGATAGCTTGTTTCATCACGTAGCCAATCAAACTAACTGTCAAAACCATTAAGACTTGCCAAATGGCTAATTTATGGTACTGTTTCCGCCAACTAAAAATTGCCAGCAACCCTGTGAAAAATAAAGTAGGAATAATCGTTGCTAGTTTTGCAAAATAACTAAAAAATGTTGTTAATACTGGGAATTCGATTAATCGCTCCTGTTGATAAATGGCTAAATCGAGTTGGTTGAATAAGGTGTTTTCTGTCATAACTAGTGTGGTCAAAGTCGTCAATAAGACGAATGATACGAATGCTACCACCAATGTTCCTTTTGGCATCTGTTTCATAATAACTTCCCTTCTACTTCTCATTCATACTTTTTAAATCCTAAAATAATGCCTAAACCACAGCCAATAACCAAGAGGGAAGTTCCTCCTTGACTTAAAAATGGTAAAGGAATCCCTGTTAATGGGAGTAGACCGATCGCAGCTCCAATATTTTCAAACACTTGGAATAACAAACCAAATACGAAGACAATCGCAAAATACACATTTCCTTTATTATTTGTTTCGATTGCACTATAAATGATTTGGTAAAAAAGATAAAAATATAAAAAGAGCACAGAAACGCTTCCTAAAAAGCCAAATGTTTCAGCAATCACTGTAAAGACCATATCTGATTCACGAACGGGCACATAGATAGGATTGATTGCTTCGGCCCTGCCACTAAACCCACCTGCCCCGATAGAAAGTAAACTTTGTGATTGTTGATAACCAATCGATTGGCTATATGCAAATGGATCAACCCATGCGCGTACTCGATCTAACTGATAAGTCTTAAAATTCAGACGATATAAAATCTGGTGTCCGTATTCAGTAAAAACTAAAGCAATCAAAATGGCCCCGAGAATAACTAGAATCGAGGTTATTGCCGTCATGATCTTCCAATGTACCCCAGCGATCATGAATAATGCCCCCAAGCATATGACAAAAACCAAACTTGTTCCAAAATCTTTTTGCATGTACATCAATAAAAAGGTCGGTAAACTAACCAGTAATATCTTTCCTACATAAAATAAATCAGTTTTAACGGTTCGTTGCTTCACCTTTTGCTCATAGATCAAGGTCAAATAAACAACCACTAAGATAAAGGTGAGTTTCACTAATTCAGAAGGTTGAAATGAAAAGCTGCCGATCCTAAGCCAACGTTTGGTGCCTGTGAGTTGAAACATCACCGGATCATAAAACTGATACAACAGGCCCATCACAAAAAGTGAAAAGCCATAAAGATAAGGAGAATATCTTAACAATACGACTGTTTTCACTCGTTGTGTTAGAAACAACAGCCCGACCGACATCAAACAAAACACGATTTGTCGAAGCACGACTCCTCGGACTGGAACTTGGTCATAAACAGCTGCCCCATATTGCACACCGACACTTAATAAATATAAAAGAAAGATTGGTAAAAATAATGCATAGTTGAATTCATTTATTTTAAATTTCATTTTGCTTACCTCGTGAGGACAGTTTCAGGCAAACGCCCAAAAGCATGGATAAAATCAAATAGCTTGATCCTCCATAACTAATAAAAGGAAGCGGAATACCTGTCATTGGGATCATGCCACTGATACTTGCAATATTGATACTTGTCTGTAGCAATAACAGCATCCCTGTTCCCAAATAAATCAACCCGATCTGCTGATTTGGTTCATTCGCACTCAAGACAAATAAGCGCAAAATAATCGAAAATAACATTGCTAGAATCAGTAAGCCCACGATCAGGCCTAACTCTTCTAAAATAATCGAAAAAATAAAATCAGTCTCGGCTACTGGTAAATAGCCCTTTTTGGTAATACTATTTCCCAGTCCTAATCCAAAAAGCCCACCGTTGTACATGGCATAATAAGATTGACTCATCTGAAATCCTTTTCCATAAGGATCTAAAAAAGGATTAAAAGCAATGCTCAAGCGATCATAAGTATGAGCAAAAATACTTGGTAATAGGTCATTTTGCCCTAGTAAATAAATAATGCCGCCAAGGAGCAAAAAGAGACTGAACAGTCCTGCAAAAAACAATAAAATATAGCGAACTGGTAATTGAACAGTCGTGATCATGATTGCAGCTAAGATGATCAACAAGATCGCACCAGCTACTTTTGGTTGGAATAAAATCAGCAGAGAACATAAAGCGATGATAAAAAAGGGTTTTTTTAATTCATTCAATGATTGCTTGGGTTTTCTAAAATAATAAGCTAAATAAAAAATCATACCGACATTGACAATTTCAGCAGGTTGAAATTGAAAACCTGCAATGGAGATCCATCGTTGCGCGCCACTGATATTGACACCAATCCCAGGTACCTTAGTCAAGATCAGCCCCACAATACCTATCCCCATCATTATTTTAACGATTCGATGGTTGAGTATGAATGCAGGTTTCACTCGGTAAATGAAAAAAATCATTGCCCAACTAAGCACTACAAATACCATTTGTCGAACTAAAAGTTGATTCGTACTTTGATCGAATGACATCAAACGAAACGTACTCGCACTATAGATCATCAATAATCCTATTACACTGATCAACAGATATGGTACGAGCAAATACAAATCTATTTTTCTTATGTCTTTTACACCCATCCTATATTTCTCCTTTGTGTTACAGCGGAGATACGTCACTTACCCATCTTGAATAAAAAAAGCCAAACGAAAAAAACGATTGGCTTTTCAGTCTCATCGTGTGAGTTTTGACACTAAACAACGTAAAGATTTCTCTTAGCTATCTTATGAAGAGCCTTAATCCGACAATTCCTGTTTTACACATTGGCGTCTTTCGACGTTTCTGCGCAATAGCCTATGTTTGTTTAGGAGTCTCGCCTAACAAGTTATTCTATTTGAGGAAAAGTATACCTGTTAGATTATTTATTCACAAGAGAACCTCAAATAAGCTTAAAAAACTTTAGCTTTTTTTAATGTTATATAAATTATTTTTAAAATTTAATAATATACGTTCTATAATTTTTAGTTCAGAGTATGTAAAAAAACGTAACAGAAAACCTTTAATCTACAAGGTCTGTTACGTTTTGTTTAATATTATACAACTTCACAAAAAAATTAAAATAGCCAAAAAGACGTGATAACCATTTATGAAAAAAATAAATTTTAGATTATAGATTCTTCATACTTAGCATAGGTATTTTTTTATGTGTTTTGAGAGGCACGTTATAATAATGAAAATTATTTGTCACCTTTCCTCAGCTACTACGACTATTTCGCAAATTATTCCTAGTTTTTGCTCTCGTGGATAGCTGCTAAGGCAGCTAGTGCGCTTTGTTGGTTGATCGTTCCTGATTCTCTAAGCTTTGCGGCAACTCTCTCGATTTCGTCCCCTTTGGCACCAACTGTGATTGCCAATGCTCTCGCTTGTAAGGACATATGTCCTTTTTGAATACCGTCACTAACAAGTGCACGCAGTGCCGCAAGGTTTTGTGCTAAACCAACAGCTGCAATCACTTGTGCCAATTCTTGTGCAGAATCAATTGCTAACATATCTAAAGAAGCTTTCGCTTTCGGTAAGACGCGGGAAGCGCCCCCTACTGTAGCAACAGCTAAAGGAACCGTCAATTTCCCTACCAAATGATTTTCCTTGATTTGCCAGTCAGTCAACCCTTGGTAACTACCATTTCGAGCAGCATAGGCATGAATAGCCGCTGCGGCTGCTCGTGTATCATTTCCTGTAGCTAAGATGACCGCTTCGATACCATTCATGATTCCTTTGTTGTGGGTCGTTGCCCGATAAGGATCCAACTTTGCGTATTCACTCGCTTGACGAATCTTTTCAGCAATCAGCTGACCCGTTTCTTTGTCCTTTGCCAATCGCTCAAAAGGAATCATACAAGTCGCGATCGCTAAAGATTCCGTCGCCAGATTACTTAAGATACTGAACAAGATTTCTTCTTCAGGGAACCATTCTTTGATACGAACCGCAACTCCCTCCAAAATCGAGTTGATGATATTCGCACCCATCGCATCTTTGACATCCACTAAAAAATCAAGTGAAAGATAGGCATGCTCGCTCCCCATAAATTCTCGAGTAGAAATTTCTCGAACACCTCCACCACGCTTGACGATCGAAGGATAACTTTCGTTTGCACAAGTGATCAATTCTGGTTTTCTTGCTTCAATGACTTCTTTGATTTTTCGATAATCACAACGACCGGTCAAGACGATTTGCCCACGCATCAATCGTTGCGGTATCTGAACGCTGATATCGCCACATATTTTTGCGCCATTGCTCGCTGCAGCAATTACTGAAGGTTCTTCCGTTGCCATAGGAATCCATTTTTTTTGACCGTTCACTTGAAAATTCAATGCGACACCTAATGGGATCTCTACTTGGCTGATTTGATTTTCAATCAAATGGTTGGCGATATCTTCTGTTAAAACAGATTCTTTAAAACCTGTTGCTTCTGCTTGAGAAACCACTTTTTCTTGAACTAATCGCTGTCTACGTTGTTCTGGCGTTAGTTCATAAAACTTTTTTTTTTCGTTATCACCAGTTCCTTGCAAATTTGCTTCCAAAAGAACAGCTAATCCGAGGCCGCCACCAATACATAATGAAGCTACGCCGTATCGTTGGTGCTGCCTTCTTAACGCATAGCCTAAAGTAGTCAAGATACGAGCGCCACTAGCACCAATCGGATGGCCTAACGCAATCGCACCACCATAAATATTGACTTTCTCTGATGGGAGATTCAATTCACGATTCACAACGATCGATGACGCAGCAAACGCTTCGTTGATTTCAAATAGATCGATGTCATCCAAGGAAAGCCCAGTTTTCTCCATCAAAGTATTGATTGCTTTGATTGGAGCTACCCCCATGATACTTGGATCGATACCAACTTCAGAGACTCCTTTGATCGTAGCTAAATACGGTAAGTCATGAGCAATTGCATAGTCTTTAGACGCTAAGATCAGTACAGAGCCACCATCGTTCAAAGGTGAAGCATTTCCAGCAGTAACTGTGCCGTCCTCCGCAAAAACCGTCCGTAAGGTGCTCAATTTTTCTAATGTACTATTTCCTCGCACGGCTTCATCTATTGCAAAAACTTCTTCATTACGTGAAATTGGAATGATTTCTTCCTTGAAGACCCCTGACTCGCTGGCTTGTGCTGCTTTTAATTGTGAAGCCAGTGCATATTGATCTTGCTCTGCCCTCGTCACAGCAAATTGTTTTGCCACATTTTCTGCTGTCAGTCCCATATGAGTATTGGAAAATGCATCGGTTAATCCATCATTGACCATACTTGAGATTTCTTCGATTTTCTCGTTTTCTGGATCGTTCACTTGGATCATCGGCGCTCTAGTCATACTTTCCACACCACCGGCTATGATCAGATCCGCTTCGCCTAGTTGGATCTGTTGACGCGCAAGGATCACTGATTTCATCCCAGATCCACAGACTTCATTGATTGTCATTGCCGGAACACTAACGGGGATTCCGCTATTGATCGCAATCTGCCGTGCAACATTTTGCCCATTCCCTGTTTGAAGCACATTTCCAAAAATGACTTGATTGATTGCTTCTTTGTTTATCCCTGTTCGTTCAAGGATTTCTGTTGTAATGAATGTTCCCAACTCAACAGCAGAATAACTGCTTAAGCTACCACGATACTTTCCAATCGGTGTTCGTGCAGCATCTATAATAACGACTTCCTTCAAGTTAAGCCACCCGTTGCCAAAGTCTATAAATTTACTCATCCACGTATTATAAAAAACGCGACGGATTTATAGATGTTACAATCTTTTGCGCAAACGGATTCCCTCCTTATTTCTCTTGTATTTGCGAAAAACATCACGCTGTAACCGACGAGACATTCTTCAAAACGTTTGTCTATATCAAATGGATAGAACAATCTGAATGGTTTCGTAAAAATTAAAATACACTTCTTATTAAATTGTATAAAAGATGGACAGTTGATTATTTTCTAACTGTCAAGTATCTCCTACAAAAATATACCATTCTTTACCGGAAATACAAATATAACATACACCTTTTAAAAAAAGCGCTATATTTTTTTACAAATCCTTAAAAATTAGCTTTTTTGTATTTCTTTTAGCGATTTTGTGATACTTTAATAAAGTAAGTTTTTTATCATGAGTAAAGAGGTGTTGAAATGAAAATAGGGATTGATCGTCTTTCCTTTTTTATTCCTAATTTATTTTTAGATATGACTGAATTAGCAAACAGACGTGGAGATGATCCTGCCAAATACCATATCGGGATCGGTCAAGATCAGATGGCTGTCAATCAAGTTTATGAAGACATCGTCACGCTAGGGGCAAATGCAGCGAGTAAAATCGTCACAGAAGAAGATCGTGAGAAAATCGATATGGTCATTGTAGGTACCGAATCAGGCATCGACCAATCAAAGGCAAGTGCTGTGATCATCCATCATTTGTTAAAAGTTCAACCTTTTGCTCGTTCATTCGAAGTAAAAGAAGCTTGTTACGGGGGAACAGCAGCTTTGCATATGGCAAAAGAATATGTCAAAAATCATCCAGATCGTAAAGTCTTAGTGATTGCGAGCGATATCGCCCGCTATGGTTTAGCAAGTGGTGGTGAAGTGACGCAAGGTGTAGGTGCGGTCGCTATGATGATCACACAAAACCCTCGGATTCTGTCTCTTGAAGACCACAGTGTCTTTTTAACAGAAGATATTTATGATTTTTGGCGTCCAAGCTATAGCCAATATCCTGTAGTAGATGGACCATTGTCCAACTCTACCTATATTGAGTCTTTCCAAAAAGTCTGGAATAGATATAAAGAAACAACAGGTCGAACACTTGCAGATTATGACGCACTTACCTTCCATATCCCTTACACAAAAATGGGAAAAAAAGCGTTGCAAAGTGTGATCGAAGAAACAGATGAAGCAACGCAAGAACGTTTGATGGCACGTTATGAAGAAGGCATCACCTATAGTCGACGAATTGGAAATCTATACACTGGTTCACTTTATTTAGGGTTGATTTCTCTGTTAGAAAACTCTCAAGCATTGAAATCGGGTGACCGTATCGGATTATTCAGCTATGGTTCTGGTGCTGTGAGTGAGTTTTTCACTGGGTATTTAGAAGAAGATTATCAAAATTTCTTGTTCAAAGAAGAGAATCAAGCGATGTTAGATAACCGTGAAGCATTGACGGTTGATCAATATGAAGAAATCTTCAATGAAACATTACCTGGACATGGTGAAACAGCTGAATATCATTCAGATCTACCTTATTCGATCTATAAAGTTGAAAATGATATTCGTTTTTACAAAGAAAAATAATCAATGCAAAAAACTGACCTCGATCGTTGACTAATAAATAGTCAATAATCGATAGGTCAGTTTATTTGTACTCTGAATTGTCTCACTGTTTTTAAATAATTCTTGGAGAGCTGACTGGAAACGTGGATCATCTTGCATTTCTTCATAGTAAGCCTGCAAAAATGAAGCCGTGACTTCTTCCTGTGAATCATAAGTGAATTCCTGTCTCTTATAAGGAAGATGTTCCTTTGACAAATACTTCTCAAATTGGTCCATTATAACCGGCGATGTGTGAGGATCAGATACCTCGATTCCTAAACGCCTTTCAAGAGGTACGAAGACATTATCTTCTGAGGCGACTACTCTTAGAATCAAACATGCTTTCGTCGCTTTGCTACGCAATTTTTCCAGTTGTTCACAAGTAACCAAGGCAGGATTTGCCGCTGAAAAAACAAGGTCATAAGTCTTCTCTTCATGTAAAAAATTAGTAAAATCTTGCAAAATGAATTTGCAGTTAATTAGCCCCAGTACTTGTGCTTCATGTTCAGCATACACAAGCATTTCTTCTGAAAAATCAATCAACTCGTATTGTTCTATTTCTTTTGCTAACGGCAGATAACGCCCTGCGCCACCGGCAACATCTGCGAATGATCCAACTGGTAATAAATCCTCGCTTTTTAGATAAGCAACGACATCCTCTACGATCGTCGTACTGGATTCTTTTTGTGATTCGTAATAGTCTTTCGCAAAGGTATTCCATTCTTCTTTGTCCATTTGGATAATTTTCCTTTCGTTTTCACTTTTCGGAATAAATTTTTTATGAGAGAAACGATGAGCTTTATTTCTTAGTATAAATCAAAATCCACGAAAATCGAAGAAACGATTCTCGTGGATTTCTTTTTGATTCGAAAGGCTTAAAACTATCACATTTTATTGTTATTAGTAAGTGATAGATGAACTATTTTGTCTTTAATGATTATTTGTTTCCTTGTACACGTACCAAAATCATTTTAGTGATTTCCATCAATACAACCGTTACAAGCGCGATTCCAATACAAGTGAAGACTTCAGTCAACCCAAACGCTGCTGGGATCGAGAAGACTTCTTTTAGTCCTGGGATCATCGCAATACAGTAAAGCGCACTACATACAGCAACTGCTAATAGGACACTGCGGTTTGAGAAGAAACCAGCTTGGATCGCTGTTTGGGTATTTGAACGAGCTGGGAATGTTTGCAATGTACGACACCAAATCAACGTTGTGAAGGACATCGCCACGCCAAATTCAGGTGAATGTTGCATTCCTAACCATTGAGCAAAAATAACCGCAATACCGATCAATACGCCACGATATGTTACAGAGATCAATGTTTTGTCCGTAAAGATACCTGAATTTGGATCTCTTGGTGGACGTTTCATTGTCGCTGGCTCTGCTTTTTCAGTTCCTAACGCGATTGCTGGTAATGAGTCGTTAACTAAGTTGATGAACAATAATTGTAAGGCTGTAAATGGATTTGACCAATCTGCAACCAAGGCAAAGATGATCGCGATGATCGCGCCTAAGTTTCCTGAGAACAAGTAAGAGATGGCTTTTTTGATATTATCAAAGACATTACGTCCTACTTCCACTGCGCTAACGATCGATGCGAAATTATCATCTGTCAGAACCATTGCTGCAGCATCTTTGGCTACGTCAGTACCTGTACCCATTGCAATACCAATATCTGCTTGTTTCAAGGCTGGAGCATCATTTACTCCGTCACCCGTCATCGCAGAGATATGACCTTTTGTTTGCCAAGCACGCACGATACGGATTTTATTTTCCGGAGATACACGCGCATAAACCGTTACTTTTTCCAATACTTCATTCAATTGATCTTCTGATAGCTCATCTAATTCTGTACCAGTCAAGGCTTGATCACCTTCAGCAAAAATACCGATTTCTTTTGCAATAGCAACCGCAGTTGTTTTGTGGTCACCAGTGATCATGATCGTTTTGATCCCAGCACTTTTTGCTTCTTTGACTGCTTGAGTTACTTCATCTCTTGGCGGATCGATCATTGCCATGATCCCAACCAAGATTAAATCATCTTCATCATCAAATGATAATTCTAGGCTATTGATTGGACGATAAGCAAAGGCTAATACACGCAATGCGCGTTTTGAGAATGCTTCGTTTTGTTCTTGGAATTTTTTTCTTAACTCATCTGTCATTGGCACGACTTCACCATTTACCAATGCTTTTGTACTGCGACCAAACACGATATCTGGTCCACCTTTGACAAATAAGAATTGTTGATTGTCGATTTCATGTGCTGTTGACATCAATTTTCGATCCGAGTCAAACGGTAATTCTGCTTGTCTTGGATACGTTTGGCGGATCTCGCGATAAGGTTGGTTCATTTTTTCACTGAAGTCAACAAACGCTACTTCTGTTGGATCACCTAGTTTGGAACCATCTTCACTGATTGACGCATCATTTGCCAAGACACTGATCTCAATTAAACGACGCTCATCGACAGACCAGTTTTTTGGATCATTTGAAAAATCACCAGTTGCCCCATTAGCTAAATAATAGTCAACAACAGTCATTTTGTTTTGTGTCAATGTACCAGTTTTATCCGTACAAATGATACTCGTTGAGCCTAACGTTTCTACGGCTGGTAGTTTACGGATGATTGCATGTCGTTTGGCCATTTTATTGGTTCCAAGTGACAAGACGATCGTCACGATCGACTGCAATGCTTCAGGGATCGCTGCTACGGCAACCGCAACTGCGAACATGATGGCACTCACGATATCTGCCGTCATATCTCCTGTTCCGCCACCCATATAGATACGGAATAATTGGATACCTAAAATCACCAATGATAAGCCTAAAATGGCTAAACTTAACTTCTTACTGAATTTATCTAATCCACGTTGTAATGGTGTCACTTGTTCTGTTGTTGATTCTAATAAACCAGCAACTTCACCGATTTCTGTATTGTTTCCTGTAGCAGTTACTAAGAATTTCCCACGACCGTAAGTAATGATCGTACCACTAAAGACCATATTCAAGCGATCACCGATCGGCACAGTCTGAGTAATTTCTACTACTTCTTTTTCTGCTGATGTCGACTCACCTGTCAACATTCCTTCGTCAACTTTTAATGAACCAGCTTCTAACAAACGTCCATCTGCCGGTACATAGTCACCTGCATCAAGTAAAACAATATCCCCAACCACTAATTCATTTGCCGGAATCGTCATTTCTTTTCCGTCACGAATCACTTTTGCATCTGGTGCAGAAAGGTTTTTCAATGCTTCAAGTGAACCTTCTGCTTTTTTCGTTTGGATCACACTGATCACTGAGTTCAACATCAACACGGCAAAGATAACGAAAAATTCGATATAGTCACCCATCACCATTTGAATCAATGCAACAACTAATAACACAATTACCATAGCGTCTTTAAAAGTTTCGAGAAACAGTTTCCAAGTTGGCTTCTTCGGTGCTTCCTTCAGTTGGTTCAAGCCGTCTCTTTCTAATTTTTCTTTTGCTTGCGTACTACTCAACCCATCAGGTGAGCTTTGCGTTTGTTGCATCAACGTGTCGATCGATTCTTTGTAGACCGTTGATTGTGCGTGTTCCTTGTTTTCCAAATTTCATCCCCCATTTTAGTTATTGTTTCCGTTATCGCCTGAAAAAAAAGAGACCTAAGACAAATACGGATTTGTCTTAGGTCTCACCATTTCATACAATACCAGAAAACCAATTGGTTAACTTACTGTTGATATTATCACAACAAATGTTGTCGGTTACTCCCCTAAGGAGATATTCAACTGTACTTTTATCCTACATGATTTATTTTTAAATTGCAACAACTTTCGCTTATCCTCTTGATATTTTCAAAAAATTTCCACCTTTGTTTTCTTGTGAATATGCTTCTCTCCTTTCTCATGCTATACTAGTGTTATTATATAAAGGAGGATTCACTCGTGGTAGGAAGTATTATTACTTTTTTATATGTACTGAACGCACTTATTGCTCTTGTAACTATCTTGATCAAACCTCGTGACGTCGCAGCAATCTGGGCATGGTTACTTGTTTTATTTGCTTTACCTGGTTTTGGTTTTATTCTCTACCTTTTCTTTGGTCGTGGCTTGACCGACAAGAAAAAATTCTATCTGCGTCAGAGTGATTTAACCGAACTGGAAAATTTCCAGGATTTCAAGGGAGATACCTTAGAACATTATGATCCCATCATCCAGAATGAAGATCATCAGCATTTCGTTGATTTCTTTTCATCCTTGAATCAAATGCCACTCACGCGAAAAAATGCCGTCACTTTACTAACAGACGGTCAAGAAAAATTAACAGCCGTCCTGAAAGATATCGAAGCAGCTGAGCATTCGATCCATATCGAATATTATGCCTTCGTTACTGACAATATCGGCCAACAAATCTTGAAAGTATTGGAAAAAAAAGCAGCGGAAGGTGTCGAAGTCCGTTTACTCTATGATGCCTTTGGCTCCCACGGCACAAAAACAAAAGATTTTAAAAAGTTAGTCGAAAATGGCGGTCATGTCCACACGTTCATCACTTCGCAACGGGCACTTCTACGCTTTCGTCTAAATTATCATGATCATCGGAAAATCATCGTTGTTGATGGCAAGATCGGATACACAGGTGGTTTCAACATCGCCGATCAATATGTCAACCACACCAAAAAATTTGGCTATTGGCGAGATACGCATATTCGAATTTATGGGGCTGCTGCCTCTTTATTACAGCTTCGCTTTTTGATGGATTGGAATGTCTCTGTTCCAGATCAAAAAAAAGTCGGCTATCATTTAGATTATTTCTTTAAAGCAGAGAAAGAAGATCAGGATCAACTATACCAAACATCGATTCAACTTGTGTCTAGCGGACCGAACAATGAACGGGAACAGATAAAGTTATCCTTTATCAAGCTGATCAGTTCAGCAAAAAAACGTGTATGGATCCAAACACCTTATTTAGTGCCTGATGAAAGTGTGATTGCTGCGTTAAAAATCGCTGCTGCTTCTGGCGTAGAGGTGAAAATCATGATCCCTAACAAACCAGATCATCCTTTCATCTACCGAGCAACTCAGTACTACGCTCGCCAATTGATCAAAGAAAATGTACAGATCTTAGTTTATGAAAATGGCTTTTTACATGCGAAAACATTGATCATGGACGACGAAATCTGCATAGTCGGATCAGCTAACCAAGATATTCGTAGCTATCGTTTGAATTTTGAAAGTAGTGCAATCATTTATGATCCAGCTTTCTTGCAACAACTAGCCGACCAATTTGTACTCGATGAACAAGCAAGCAAACCGATGACTACTGAAACAGTCAAAGAAATGTCTAATTGGTTGCTGTTCAAACAACAAATCTCCAGACTATTCTCACCGATTTTGTAACCCTAGATCGTTAGAAGAACAATAAAAAATAAGCTGGCTTGCTCAAACTAGTTTGAGCAAGCCAGCTTATTTTTTAGTCCATAGTATGAATCGTTCAAACAGGTATGGAGTTCTTAGTCGATCGTACTTGCCGCCCAATGATTGATTGGGCCATATTTATGTCCAATAAAAAGTTCTTCTTTGATTGCTTGATTGACATATTGTTTCGCAATACGGATGGCTGCTTCCACCGTTTCTCCTTTTGCTAATTCAGCAGCAATACACGCAGATAAAGAATCACCTGTTCCATTGATGCGATCTGTTGCATAAAATGGTGCTTCTAACCAAAATGTTTTTCCTGAAGCTAAACGAACATAATCCCTCACTGTTTGTTGATTGGAATCACTAGTATGATGTCCTTTGATCAAAACATTTTTGGGTCCCAGCTCTTGGAGGATCTTAGCCGCTTTTTCATAATCTTCTTCTGTTCTCAATTTGAGACCAGTCAGTTTTTCTGCTTCATAAAAATTAGGAGTAACTACTTCTGCCAATGGCAGTAATGCTGTTTTTAATGTAGTCAATGCTTCTTCTTCCAATAATTGATTGCCATGTTTCGTCATGATCACTGGATCAACGACCAAGGGACCGAAATCATACCTTTGAATATTTTTGACCACGGTATTGATCAATGTCGCATCTGCTAGCATCCCAGTCTTTGCTGCTTTGACTTGGTAATCATCTGCAAGCAGTTCAAATTCTTTATCGATAAAATCCGTAGGTAAAGGAACACTTGCACCGATTCCATAAGAATTTCCAGCGACACAAGCAGTCAAAACAGATATCCCATAGACCTTTCTTGTAAAAAACGTATGCAAGTCTGCTTGCATCCCTGCACTTCCATCGCTATCTGATCCAGCGATCGTCATTACTTGGACATATTGTTGTTCCATTTCATCCATCTCCTATTTGAAATACGTTTGTCTTGTTTATCCTACCGCATTTTCTGCTGAAAAACAAAAAAGGATGCGCAATGAATCATGCAGCATCCTCAAAAACGGATAAATTATATGTTAAAAGTAAATAGTTCGAACATCATCTTCTATTTTACTACTAACACATTGCATTTCGCGTGATTTACCACATAAGAAGTCGTTGAACCAACCAATGCACGTTCAACGGCGTTTAACCCAGTTGACCCCATAACGATCAAGTCAATTGGTTCTTGTGACTCGTTGAAGTTTGCGATCAATGTTTTGGGATAACCGTATAACACATATGTTTTAATATCCGTCAAACCTTTTTCGATCGCTAGATTTTGATGTTCCTTCATTTGTTTGTCTGCCACTTCATCTAACTCTTCTTGTAAACTTGTTGTGACAAAAGCAAAGTCACCAAAATAATTTCCTGACACCTCATTTACATACAAGATGTGTAACTTTGCTTGATTTCTTTTTGCTGTTGCGATTGCTTCAATAAATGCTTTTTCTGATTTTTCTGAACCGTCGATTGCTACTAAAATATTTTTATACGTATCTACCATTGAAACCGCCTCCTTCTTTTCTTTTAGTGTAGCACGATTAGAAACGAAGAACAATTCTTATGGATATGATTCAAAAGCCCATGGTTCCAACAGAAAAAACAAGGCAGAAAATCTAATTTTTAGATTCACCGCCTTATTTCAAAATAATTTATCCCATTCATTTAGTTATAAAACACTCGTTTTTTAAGCTGTTAGTTAAGCATCAAAACCATTATTTGTTGCTACTTCTTTAAACCAGTGACCTGATTTTTTGATCGTCCGTTTCCCATCTTGGTCTAGATCGACTGCGATAAAGCCATAACGGTTTTTATACGCATTTGTCCATGACCAGTTATCCATACATGTCCACATATGATACCCTAAACAATTTGTTCCTTCTTGAATGGCTTGATGCACATATTTCAAATGATCTGTCACAAACTCGATACGATAATCATCTTCGATCATGCCTTGTTCATTCACGTAGCGCTCTTCCCCTTCGACACCCATGCCATTTTCAGAGATAAAGCATTTGATATTGCCATAATTTTCTCTCGTATTCGTCAAGATATCATAGATACCTTTCTCATAAATTTCCCAACCACGATAAGGATTCATTTTTTTATTCGGCATATCGTAGTTATCGAAATAATCATCTGGTAACGGCGCACGATCTTTGTCGATCGGTGTTTCTTTCGCTTTGATCCGTCGGGGTTGATAGTAATTGATTCCTAATAGATCCACTTTATTTTCTTGGATGATCGTCAAATCGCCTTCTTCCATTACAGGCATGATATCCAATTCTTTGACGATATCGATCAACTCTTGTGGAAATTCACCTTTTACTGCTGGATCAAGGAATGAGCGATTGAAAAAGGCGTCCGCAATCGCCGCAGCTTTCACATCCTCCGCATTATTTTCGTCACGTGGATAACTTGGAGTCAAATTCAGGATAATACCGATCTCCCCATCTTGTCCTGTTTCATGGTAGATCTGAATCGCCTTCGCACTTGCTAAGTTTTCGTGGAAACCCACTTGAACTGCTTCTTTGAAGTTCACATGATTTGGATAGTGGAACTGATAAAGATAGCCACCTTCTACAGGGACGATTGGCTCATTGTGCGTAAACCATTTCTTCACAAGATCGCCGAATAACTCAAAACATGTTTTGGCATACTCAGCATAAGCATCAACAGTCTCTCTCGCTAACCAGCCACCTTTTTCTTGTAAAGGCATCGGCATATCAAAATGGAAGAGATTGACGAAGGGTTCAATACCATTTTCAATCAGTTCTTCAAAGTACGTACGATAGAAAGTGACTGCTTGCTCATTTACTTTCCCTGTACCATTAGGAAGCAAACGACTCCACTGGATCGATGTTCGGAACGTATTATGACCAGTAGCTTTCATCAATGCGACATCCTCTTTATACTTCGTGTAGACTTGAGAAGTCTTACTTGGCCCTACTTGATTGAAAAACTTCTCAGGCTCCAAGTCGTACCAATGATCCCAAATATTTTCTCCTTTTCCATCTCCTGCTACACGTCCTTCTGTTTGTGGTCCACTAGCAGCTGAACCCCACCAAAAATTTTCTGGAAATACATAATTTGTCATGTTTAGTCCCTCGCTTATTTTTCTTTTGATAACGTAATCATACCAAACCTTAAAAATAAATCAATACTTTTTAAATAAATGACTAGACATTTATCTAAATTGAAGTTATACTCATTTTGTAATCGATTGCAAATTATAATAGAGGTGAATAAAATGAACGGTTTTATGGATAAACTTGCTCAGAAAATCATGCCTTTAGCGAACCTACTAGGGCAAAATCGTTACTTGACAGTGTTACGGGATGCATTTATGTTGTCGTTTCCTTTAACAATGTTCGGATCGATTGTTGTCGTTTTCAATAACTTACCTTTCTTTAGTGATGCGACTAAAGGAACGTTGTCTAGCTTATTTGGAAATGGACAAAATGCAACAATGAGTATCATGTCTGTCTTTGTTACTTTTGGTATTGGCTATTATTTATCTAAATCATATGATGTAGAAGGTATTTTTGGAGGTGCTGTCTCATTTGCCAGCTTCTTGATCTTAACACCTTTCGTCATGACAACTGTCGGTGGCGAAGAAGTATCAGGTGTGTTGACTCTTGATCGCTTAGGTGCAAAAGGGATGTTCATCGGGATGATCGCAGCTTTCATCGCAGGTGAAATCTACTGCCGAATCACTAAACGTGGTTGGCAGATCAAAATGCCTGCAAGCGTGCCACCCGCTGTGACAAAATCATTTGCGGCGTTGATACCAGCAGTTGTTACTTTGACCGTTTTCTTGATCATCAATGCTGTAATGACTGGTGTCTTCCACGCAAACTTGCATGATGTGGTTTACGAAGTTATCCAAAAACCATTGACTGGTTTAGGAAGTAGTTTACCTGCAACTTTAATTGCCTTGTTCTTTGTACAATTCTTATGGTTCTTTGGTCTTCATGGTCAAATCATTGTCAACTCTGTGATGGACCCGATTTGGAACACCTTAATGCTTGATAACTTAGAAGCTTACCAAAATGGTCAAGAATTACCACACATCATCACAAAACCATTTATGGAAACATTCACTGTCGGAATCGGTGGATCAGGTATGACTTTAGCAGTTGTATTATTGATGGCCTTTGTTTTGAAGAAAAAACAATATCGTGATGTCGGTCGTTTAGCTCTTGCACCAGGAATCTTCAACGTGAATGAACCAGCAATTTTTGGTTTACCGATCGTATTGAATGCAACTATTTTGATTCCTTGGGTTGTCGCACCATTAGTCGTAACAACGTTCAACTACCTTGTAATGGCAGCAGGTATCGTACCAGCGCCAACTGGTGTCTCCGTTCCATGGACAGTGCCAATCATCGCAAGTGGTGTCTTAGCCACTAACTCATGGTTAGGTGGCTTACTCCAAGTGATCGATTTTGTGATCGTCGCAGTTATCTGGTATCCATTCTTGATGATCTTAGATAAACAACCTGATTTGGATGTTGTTTGATCTTATACTAAAGGAATGTAGTATTTGAAGTTGAAATAATCATATTCACGAACAATAATCAAAGAAGCATCCACGAAAATTTGCTCGTTGCATTTTCATGGGTGCTTCTTTAAGTTTTGAAACATACATAAATTGGTATTTCATTGATCGCAATGAGCAACTGTCCTCTATAAAACATCAGTCAGCTATTTCCTGTACCAAAATTAAAAAATAAATTCTCTGATAAAGCTATCCGCGCTTCTCATGCTTTTATTGGTTGTCGGCGCTATGATCTTTCGTTATACTCAAAGTGAGGTGAAAAACGTGCCAAAATATGAAGAAATCGCAAATGTCCTAAGAGATCGAATTCGTTCAAAAAAATATCCACCAAATAGTTTTTTACCAAATCAGGTGGATCTAGTCGAAGAATTCAATGCTAGTCGAATGACGATCAAAAAAGCCATCAACATCTTAGCCATGGAAGGACTCGTTTATTCTCAAAGAGGGTCTGGAACTAAGATTTTAAGCCATCCTTATTTAAACAAAGATACTTCTCCAGCTAATGAATACGAAGGATTAAGTTTACAAATGAAACGCCGACAACGCTCGCTGACAAGTCAGATCATTCAATTCGATGTTGAGTTTCCTAATGCTTTTATTCAAGAACGCTTGATGATCGATGCGGAACAGCCTGTGTATAATATTCATCGCCTACGTATCTTAGATGATGAACCGTATATTCTAGAACATACTTTTATGCCAGTTCAACTTGTTCCAGGTTTAAAGAAAGAGCATCTCCTATCATCGATCTATGATTATTTGCACAAAGAACTCAATGTCCATTTTGCCGGAGCCTATCGCGCGATCTCAGCAGATAAAAGCTCTGCATTTGATCAACAATATTTGAATTGTGCAGAGACCGATCCAGTTCTTGAAGTCCAGCAAGTAGTCTATCTAAAAGATGGTCAACCCATCGAGTATTCCTCAAGCCGCAATCGCTTTGATGTCCGTAACTATTCACTGTTGGATGTCCGTGGAAATCAATAAGCATTCTGACTTTTCCTATCGTCATTCCATCTAAGCAACGTCTACGATCTTACTATCGTGAGCGTTGCTTTTTTATATCGTCTTAGCTGACTACACCTCTTCCTCTCATTAAATCGAGCGAACAATATTCCAGAAGCAACCTCTCTTTCAACTAGCAAGACATATTTATTGCAAAATTTTTGGTGACGCCCTATACTAACTTTAACAACATTTACTTACTTTTTGTAAGTTAAAAGAAAAGAGGATAAATTATGGATACAACAATCAGAGGCGTCCACCATGTGACAGCAATGACATCTAGCGCAGCAAAAATCTATCGCTTCTTTACAGACATTTTAGGCATGCGTTTGATCAAAAAGACAGTGAATCAAGATGATATTGAAACTTACCACTTATATTTCACCGACGAACATGGCTCTGCCGGTACAGATATGACTTTTTTTGATTTTCCTAATCAGCCAAAAGGAACGAAAGGAACGGATACGATCGCTCGCACCTCTTTTCGTGTTCCTTCCGATACAGCATTGGAGTATTGGTTGGCTCGTTTTGAAAAATACCAAATCACCCATTCTGAGATCAAAGAACGTTTTGGTAAGAAATATCTTGAATTTGAAGATTTCGATGAACAAGCGTATCAATTGATTTCGGATGAAAAAAATAGCGGCGTTCCTGCGGGTATTCCCTGGAAAAACAGTAGTATACCGACAGACGTGGCAATCACTGGACTTGGTCCAGTCATCGTACGTGTGAGTGATCTTGAACCGATCCGAACAGTATTGCTGGCCTTACTCGGTTTTAAAGAAATCGAACAAGTGGATGATTTTTATTTATTTGAAGTCGGTGCTGGTGGAAACGGCGCTAGTATCATCGTCGAACATCGTGCCGATCTTCCCAAAGCCATCGAAGGGTACGGCAATGTCCATCACCTCGCTTTACGCGTCGCTGATCATGAAGCACTACAGTTTTGGATCAATAAAATTAGTCAGACCTCCCTACCTAGCTCTGGATTTGTTGATCGCTTTTACTTTGAATCTGAGTATTTCTTAGCTTCTACTCATGTCTTATTTGAATTAGCCACCGATGGCCCTGGATTCTTTGGAGATGAACCCGCTGAAACAGCTGGAGAGATCCTGGCTTTGCCTCCATTATTGGAAGGAAAAAGAAAAGAAATCGAAGCGTATGTTCGACCATTTGACACTCGCGATGCGAACCAAAAACGGGTAGATTAACGACGACAGGAGTGAGTCATTTGAAGTATCTTTATAGACAAGGAAAAGCAACACAAAAAAAATTGATTTTACTTCATGGAACTGGTGGCGATGAGCACTCACTTTTGGAAATTGCAGAGTTTCTTGCACCTGAAAGTACGCTTTTATCCTTTAGAGGGAATATCAATGAACAAGGCTTGAATCGTTTTTTCAAAAGAAATGGCTTGAACCAATTCGATTATGAAAGTTTAGCTGAAGAATCCACAAATCTGTATAATGAAATCAAGGATATCAGTCGCTCACAGGATATTCCATTAACTGATTGGATCGTTGTCGGATTTTCAAATGGGGCAAATATTGCCGCTCATATCATGTTGGCTCAACAGACAGAACTAAAAAAAGGACTCTTCTTTCACCCAATGTCCTTAGATGACTATCAGGAAAAATCAGAACTCCCTGACACTTCTGTCTGGTTATCCTTTGGCGAAGGAGATCCAATCGTTTCTAATACTTCATTTAGTCAATTAGTTCGCGAATTTGATTCACGAGGCGCCAAAGTAACAACACAAATCACAGATCAAGGACATCAATTGACAATGGATGAGTTGACCCATGCCAAGCAATGGCTTGATACTATAGACTAATGCATAGCGTGTTTTTTGAAACGAAATCCATCATCCAACATCGAAAAAGAACTTGGGAAAACAAATCGTTTTCTCAAGTTCTTTTTTACATTTTAACTCCACTTATTAGACAAGGTAGGTTGGGGTTCGGATAAATCAATTATAAAAAGAAACATAGAGTGAACAGCCCGCCAAACTAACACTTATTATTCTTGTGATAACACTGACTTATTCAAACACTTTCAATTCTTTTTCTTGTTCATCGAATACTTCTATTACCTTTTTGGCAAATCCTCCTTTTAAAGAATTTTCTAACTGATCACGACTACTAGAAAATGAATTTTCCGCTTCCTTTACCGCATCCTTATGGGTTTTATCCGTCGTTTTCTTTTCTGCCGCTAAATTTCCCTGCATGGCAATTCCCACAGTTTGGACATTCCATCGCTCTAAAGTTTTTCTTAATTCATTTAACAAATCTTCTAATTCATCCATGACTTCCCGTTGCCAAAAATCTATAATTAGTTCCTCAAGATAAAGTTATCTAACATCTAATTTATAGAGATTATATATTTTGACAAACTAGTTTCCTCCTTATCTATCTCTTATTTTTGAGAGACTTTACGCTATAACCGACGAAAGCGTTCCTCAATCATTCTTAAATTTCTCTTCTGATTGATACATTTTTACAGACTAATCTATATGAGACAATTGCCAAACATGGCAAATTCGAATTTTAAACTCCACTTTCATCGAGTAAAGCAGAATTAACTTTTAATATAATTTCCCCTCAACCAGAAGATATGCATTATTGATCCGTTTAAAATGACATGTTGGTATGTTTCTATGTAATTATTTCTCTTTTATCACTGATTTAACATTCGATAAGCCGCTTGATACTCTCGTTCTAAATCATCGAATCGTTGATGTAACTGACGTCGTTCTGAATTTAGCGCTGACTTATATTGCTCTTCTGCAATCTGATATTGTTTCCTTGCTCTCATCAATGGTTCGTTATCAAGGGCTAACCCATTTAGACTTCGCCTTAACAGTTGTTCAGATTGTTCAACTACTTCTTCTCCTTTTCGGTTGAAATAACGCAACAAGTCTTCCTCTTCTTCTAGTTTGATTCGTTTTCTCTGATAGTCTACTTGCAACTCTTCAATCGTCATTTTCTTCCCTCATCCCTTTAGTTGATTGGCTAATTCTTGATCTCGTGCGACTAAATCATCGATTTTATTTTTGATTTCTTTCGCCAATTCGTCATAGCGTTCGCCTTTTCGTCTGGCTTTTTGGATTCTTTGTTGACACTTTTCCTTTGGCGTCATTACGTGTGTTTCCCATGTCACGCCAACAGATGCCAATGTTTCTTTTACTTCCCAAGCAGTCAAAGAAGGTGCAGCATGTTCCGCTCTTCGTACCTCTTCTGCCCAATTCATTTCGATTCGTTCAATACTACTCTGATTGATTCGAATGACTTCTTCCATTGCACTTTTAGTCTTTCGTCCCATTGTTTCTACAACTACCTTTGTTTGACTATGATTCAAATAAATTCGCTCATTCGCTGATAAATGTCCTCCACTCGCAGTAAACTTCTCACGCCATTTTTTCAACGTTCCCAAATGACTTGAGAAATCACTCATTGCTTTATGTTTTTCCTGTTGTATACTTGCTTTCGTATTATAGTCGTTCTCTGGAATGATCAGATTTCCGTATTTATCAAACCTCCAAATATCTAAACCATGATAATCAAACGGATTCATTAACCCCATTTCCATGCTTATTTTTATTTCTGCGCCTGTTCCATCTCCCATGAGATTGCCAAGCAATTCATCCCCACGATTACGATAATTCGTCAACATCCCCGGATTTTCCTTGATCCATTTTTTGGCTTCTGGAGATAATAGTTCGTAAGGATCTGGTCCATTGAACCCAACATTTTTCCATTGGTTTTCAGCTGCGACATACAAGGCTAGATACTGTCCTAATGAATGTCCAGTTGTAGAAATTTCGGCATCTTTATACTCATTCTTTACCTCTTTCGCAAACTCAGTAGCTGACGTCAATTGCCCTGAAACACGTGCTTGACTTGGTGTCATAGAAAAACCCGGACTAACTGTTTTATCAAAAAAACCACCGATCGTTCGTATATCTGTTTCTATATCCTTAAAATCTGATGTATTTGTTCCTGCATAAGAAATCACTACTTGGGAAGTATCAACGTTCCCTTTTTCATCCAGCGGAGCAACTGCCATAGCTTGCATGCCATCTGTTTTCGAGTTTTCACGGAGTTTTAGTATTTTGAATTCATTCTTTCCGTCAGTAATCATAGCGTTTTCTCTCATATCGGGATTATACTGTTTATTGTTTGGATCCAACCAATAAACTTTTTCGCTAAATTTATTGTACTGCTCGTCAGTAAATTTCATATTTTATCCTCCATATTATTTGAAAATATCACATAAATTGGATTTTTCGTAATTCCTTTTTTTTGAATATTTCTATCATTAATAATATATGAGTAAATTTCATTATGTTTTTTTGAGAAAGTAAAAGAAAATGACACTTGCTTTTTTTCTTTATTTTTCATTGTCACAAACATCCCATATGTTCCTGTCATGTCATTCTTACCAGAACGTTCAAACTTTATCTCTGTAATATCTGCAAATGTATTTTTTAAAACTTGCGCCGCTTGCTTCTCCACTGCTAACAATTCTTGGGCTTTTCTTTCTTCTCTCTTATCCATATATACTTTCCCTCCAATTACGATTATTACCAAGCTGAATATTACTGTGATACCTATTAACATTTGTTTATTCATTCGTTTTTTCATCGTCCATCTCTCTTTTTAACTATTGTCAATACACAAGAACGACTGTTTTATCGAAAAAACCACCAATCGTTCGTAAATCTGTTTCTATATTCTTAATATCTGATTTATTTGTTCCTGCATAAGAAATCACTACTTGGGAAGTATCAACGTTCCCTTTTTCATCCAACGGAGCAACTGCCATAGCTTGCATGCCATCTGTTTTAGAGTTTTCACGGAGTTTTAGTATTTTGAATTCAGCCCCACCGAAATTGCGAAATGATCCTTCTTTTAAATCAGAATTATATTCAGGGTGGTTAAGATCTATTCGATAAACCTTATTACTTATACTATTATAATTTTCATCCGTAATTGTCATACATAATCCTCCTCACCATTTGAATAAATCACTTTTATTTTGTTTTTCGTAATTCCTTTCGTTTGTATACTTCTATCCTCTATTCCGTAATCAAGAATTTCACGGCTATGTTTTCCAAAACCGTATGAAAAATACACTGATTGTTGTTTGGTATTTGTCATAGTAACAAACATGTCATAAGAACCTGTCATGCTGAAGTACCCTGAATGCTCAATTTTCACCTCTAAAATATTCGCAAATATATTTTTTAAAGCTTGGACAGATTCTTTTTCTGCTATTAATAATTCTTGTGCTTTTCTTTCTTCTCTCTTATCTATATATGCTTTCCCTCCAATTATGATTATTACCAAACTGATTATTACTGTGATGCCTATTAACATTTGTCTTTTCATTCGTTTATTCATTTTCTATATCCTTAATATCTTATATATTTGTTCCTGCATAAGAAATCACTACTCGGGAAGTATCAACATTCCCTTTTTCATATAGCGGAGCGACTGCCATAGCTTGCATGCCATCTGTTTTAGAGTTTTCTTTGAGTTTTAGTATTTTGAATTCAGCCCCACCGAAATTGCGAAATGATCCTTCTTTTAAATCAGAATTATATTCAGGGTGGTTAAGATCTATTCGATAAACCTTATTACTGATACTATTATAATTTTTATCCGTAATTGTCATACATAATCCTCCTCACCATTTGAATAAATCACTTTTATTTTGTTTTTCGTAATTCCTTTCGTTTGTATACTTCTATCTTCTATTCCGTAATCAAGAATTTCACGGCTATGTTTTCCAAAACCGTATGAAAAATACACTGATTGTTGTTTGGTATTTGTCATAGTAACAAACATGTCATAAGAACCTGTCATGCTGAAGTACCCTGAATGCTCAATTTTCACCTCTAAAATATTTGCAAATATATTTTTTAAAGCTTGGACAGATTCTTTTTCTGCCATTAATAATTCTTGCACTTTTCTTTCTTCTCTCTTATCCATGTACACTTTCCCTCCAATTATAATTATTACCAAACTGAGCATGACTGTGATACCTATTAACAGTTGTTTATTCATTCGTTTTTTCATAATTCCTCTCGCTTCTTAGACTATCGCCAATATACCAAACTGACTATTTCACAAGAATCATCCCTCTTCTTCCTGACCATTACTATAAGTTACTTTTATTTTTCTTGTGGTTATTCCTTCTTTTTGTATATCTATATCTTCTATTCCATAAGCGCCTAATTTATTTGTTTGTGATATAAAGCCATAATCAAAATAGACTGACTCTCCTTTAGTATTTGTCATTGTGACCATTGCTCCATAAAATCCAGTCATATCATTTCTATCAAATTGTTCAATTTTCACTTCTGCAATATCCACAAATGTATTTTTCAAAGCTTGAACCGACTGTTTCTCTACTGCTAACAATTCTTGCGCTTTTCTTTCTTCTCTCTTATCGATGTATACTTTCCCGCCGATTCCAATCATTACCAAACTGATCAGCACTGCTATGCCTATTACAAGTCGTTTGTTTATTTGTTTTCTCATCTATTCCTCTTTTCCTTTCAAAAACAAAGTTTCGCTTCTCTATTTAATAGATACGTCAAATACAATCAAAAAACGAAAAACTTGAGAACATCCTACAAACAATTTATCAGCTATCCCCCACCAGATAACATCGTTATTTAATATCTGTTTATTTTTATGTAAATCCAAATTCAATGCGATTGATTCATCTTTATATTAGAAGTTTTAATTTCACCACTAAATCTTAGAACGATTGATTATGTCACTCATCCTATCATTTTTACATTGTTATTTATTACATTCCTAATAAAAGATCTTTTTAGTATCATAATCGTTTGCATGAGTACTTCCCTCCTATTTGTTCTTTACAAATTTTTTTAGATATGATAAATTCATGTCAGCAATTAGGACACATTCTCCGAAAAACCCTTTTGGGCATATAAATTGTCAAGCACATAATTTATATCAAAAGGGAGAGAATACAAATGTCAAAAACTATTTATGATGAAAAGAATTGGAAAACGAACATAGCATACTTACTAACATCGCAAGCCATCTCAATGATCGGAACGATGTTGGTACAGTATGCTATTATTTGGCATGTCACATTATCAACCCAATCAGGAACGATGGTTGGTTTGATGAACGCTATTGGCATCTTACCAATGGTGCTGGTCATGCCTTTTGCAGGAGCACTTGCTGATCATTACGATCGAAAAATAATCGCCATTTTATCTGATAGTTGCGTCGCACTCGCTTCTTTATTCATGGCGATCCTGTTCGTTGTGAACAACGCGATGGAGAAAAATCTTCTTTTATTATTGGGGTTGATATTCATTCGCTCTGTCGGCCAAGGATTTCAAACGCCTGCTGTTTCTTCGATCATTCCACAAATTACCCAAAAAAAGCACTTGGTACGGATCAATGGAATCGATCAGACGATCCAAGCAGTGATGATGCTTGCAAGTCCTGCATTGGCAGCAAGTTTGCTTACTATTTTGCCTTTAGATGCGATACTGCTGATCGACTTTTTGACTGCGGCTATTGGTGTAACTATCCTGTTTTTCCGAGTAAAAGTTCCACCGTTGAAATCTGCAAAAATAAATAAAATACAAGTTTTAGCGGAAATAAAGACTGGTATCAGTTACCTTCGTACGAACAAAATCCTGATTGCATTGATCGTTGCTGGTTTTATGGGAAGTGTGTTTTCTACACCTGCTGCCAATTTAGCGCCATTACAAATCACTCGTAATTTCCATGATGGAATATGGCAACTATCGGCAGTTGAAATTGGGTTTGCTTCAGGAATGCTGGTTGGTGGATCAGTGATGAGTACATGGGGAGGCTTTAAAAATAAAATCCATACGATTGCACTGGGCTATTCATTGTTGGTCCTCCCTTTTATTTTGTTAGGTGTGGCATCAAATTTCTGGCTGTATTTCGCCATGATGATAGCAATTGGTTTTGTTGTACCCATTTCACGTACTGCAATGGTTTCGTTCTTTCAAGCAAAAACGGATAACGAACATATGGGCCGAATCATGAGTCTAGTCACGATGGCGATCAGTAGTGCTTCTCCAGCTACGATGTTGATCCTAGGTCCATTAGCAGATATGCTTTCAATCGATTGGATCATGATAGCAAGTGGGCTTATGCTGATACCACTTGTCCTATGGCTATTGGTTGGAAAAAGCTTTCGATTTTAGGATCTATTGACCTTCTTCCTATGTCTTCGAGTCAATGACAATTATTCAAAATGATTAGCCCCCAAAAGTTAGATTTTTTGGTCTAACCTTTGGGGGCTTATTCGTTTTCATTTTTTTGTGTTCACATCTTTCTGATTTAGATGTCGATAGGTTTGCTTGCAGTTCAAATAAATCAAACCTAAAAATAAGCAGGGTGTGACCAAGAAACCAAATTGGGGCTTAACGACCATCACGACCAACAAAAGAAACACCAAAACAGTATTCAATAAACTAATGTACCACTTTTTCACTACATAATAGAAAGAGACATGGTAGATGTTTCGTATGGAGATTTCTGGATTTTTCACTTGGAGATAAAAATTATTGATTATCAGATTAATGGCCAAGATAATGAATATAAAAAAGAAAGGAATGAGCCATTTTCCGATTGGTTGGTGCATGAAAAAAAGGATATCGACAAAAGCAATCACGATCACGAGATATCCTGGACCACCTAAGTACATACTTTTTTTCCATGCCCGGCGATACAATTGAAAAAAAGTTTTGACTGGAACTTCGTTTTCTTGGATTCCCTCAACAAACCAGGCAAAAATTGTCATGGCGGCAGGTAAGAAAAAAAACAGACTTCCTAAGAAAATGAGGCTATTCCTGATATCGATCGCAGTAGTTACTACGACTAAAAAAAATGGGAGATTCACCAGTAATAAGCATAGATTGCCCGCCAGAAAACTATATGCTAAACGAAACAGCTTCATGTAAACATTCGTTTCAAATGTTTGCTTTTTAAACATAGCCTTTCCTTTCTATCCTTTGACCCCAGAAGAAGCAATACCTTCAACAAAATATTTTTGCATGGCTAAAAAGACAATCGCAACTGGTAAAACAGACAACACAGACGCTGCCATGATCAAGGCATATTCCGTATCATACAATCCGACGAACATTTTTAATCCTAATTGGATCGTTTTATTTTCTGTGGATGACAGATAAATAAAAGGTCCCATGTAGTCATTCCATGTATTGACAAAAGTGATGATCGTCAAACTAGCCAAAGCTGGTTTAGTCAATGGTAAGATGATCCTGCGATAGATGCCCCATTCGGATAATCCATCAATTCTTGCACTTTCGCAAAGTGAATCGGGAATACTACTATAGTATTGTTTCAATAAAAATACCCCAAATGCACTAAATGCTTGTAGCAAAATCAAAGAAAGCAACGTATCTGATAAACCTAATTGTCTCATCATGATAAATTGTGGGATCATATAAGATTGCCATGGAACAGCGATCGTACCAATATATGCAAGAAAAAGGAGGTTTCTTCCTTTAAAGTGCATTTTGGAAAATCCATAAGCAGCAAAGCTTGATGTAAATAACTGGATCAACGTGATCACGATACTTAAAATGGCTGTATTTTTGAAAAAGGTCAATAATGGAATGCGTGTCCAAATGACCGAATAGTTTTCTGGATGCCAGGTTTTAGGTATCCATTGGATCGGAACCGAAAAGACATCATTGTTCGTTTTGAATGAGGCAGAGATCATCCAGATAAAAGGGATCAAAGTGAGCAGTGAAAAAATTAGAAGTAACGTAAATACTAAAATTTTATGAAATGAATTTTTTTCTGATCGATTATTCATCCGTTCTCCTCCTTTACACTTTCTCTCGGATCTGATTCCATTTAAACTGGATAACTGTAATCACAAGGACGATGACAAACAAGACCATAGCGATCGCTGAAGCATAGCCGAAATTGAATTTTACGAACGCTTCACTATAAACTTGGTAAACTAACACATTAGTCGCACGCCCCGGTCCTCCATCGGTCATCACTTGGACAAGGTCAAAAATCTTGAAGCAGTTGATAACCAACATGATCGTTACAAAAAAGGTTGTTGGGCGCAATGCAGGCACGGTGATGTGGATGAATTGTTTCCATTTATTCGCACCATCCATTGCAGCTGCTTCGTACAATTCTTTCGAGATCCCTTGTAAGCCAGCTAAGTATAAAATCATGTAGTACCCCATCCCTCGCCAGACACTAACGATAATGATCGCTGTCAATGCCCAATCTGAACTAGACAACCAACCTGGGGGATTTTCGATAACCATACGTAAAAACTGGTTGATCGGTCCCATGGTGGGATGGAACAACATGCTCCACACCACTGCGATTGCCACTAATGATGTGACATATGGAAAGAAAAAAGCCGTCCGAAAAAATTTGACTCCTCTTATTTTCTGATTCAACAATATGGCCAAGCCCAATGAACAAATCAATGTCAACGGAACAACACCGATCGTATACAAAAAGGTATTTTTAAGAGAGATCCAAAATGTATCATCCGATAACATGCGAGTGAAATTTTGCATACCAACAAATTCGGGTGTACTAAAGGAATCCCATTTCATAAAGGCTAAAATCAATGAAAAAACAACAGGTACTAAAGTAAAAATCAAAAATCCAATAAAATTTGGCGCAATAAATGACCAAGCAATCAACGTATTTTTACGTTTTAGTTTACGTGAAGCTGACTTCGTTACTTCCATAGCTTGATGTCAAAAAAACCAATTGGTTCTTTTAACGCTCCCCCTTTCATTAAAGGCAATAACAGGTATTCCTGTTAGCTATACACTGAAGGCGCAGAGAAAGCTCCTTCAGCATATAGTTGACAAGATAGCGGAGGAAAATCATTTATCCCCCTTATTTATTTGATATGAAAATGAAAGAAATCTTACACCTTCAAGACAAAATTGCCACACACCTTTTTATTCACTTTCTTGTTTTACTCGTTTTTCCATATTACCAATTGCTTCTTTTGGTGTTTCGTCTCCTACTAAAATCAGTTCATGTTCTTCTTGTAAAATCTTATCGATAGCTGGTCCGTTTTCATCCACTGGAAACTCAATGGCGATCTTCTCTGGCGTGAAAGCTGTTTGTGAGACTTCGTCATTTGGCATTCCCTTACGGCTAAAGTACAACTCATTGATCGCATCTGTGCGATAAGAAGGTACTACACCTACTTCTGCTAACACTTTAGCTCCCGCTTCACCCGAACAAAAATCAAGGAACTTTTGCGCTAGTTCTTGTTGTTTCGAGTTCTTATTGATCGCAAAGGCTGTTGGTGACCCAAATGTTTGGATTTCCTTTCCTTTTTCATTTTGTGGCATTTGAGAAATCCCCCACTCCACATCTGTTGTTCCAGCATCAATATTTGTCAATAATGCGCCCATGTACCAAGAACCCATGTACATCATGGCTGCCTTGGAGTTTTCAAATTGAGATTGATAGGTCACATTCGTTGATTTAGCTGTACCAAAGTCCATCTGTGCTTGGTCTTCTTGCATCCGCAATACACGGTCATAGTACGCACCTAAAAATCCATAATCTGGCTCGACCAGATTTTTATTATTTTGCGCAGCAGCAATCGCTTGGACAGTCGAGCGCCAAGTATGTTGGTAAGCACCGTATACTTGCTCTTCTGGTTTTGAAAGTTTTTTCGCCAAGTCTTCGTATTCTTCCCAAGTCAAATTATCTGGATAAGGTAACCCTGCTTCATCAAATAACTTTTTGTTATAATAAAGTACCCAAAAATCGGTACGATAAGGTTGTGCATACGTTTTCCCATCAATGTCATACATCTCATAGGTCTCTACAGCAGGAGCCGTGTCTAAGTCGTTGATATGTGAAGATAGATCCACCAATTGATCTCTTAATGCATAATTTGAATAAGACAAGAGATTTTTCATCGTCAACACGTCTGTCGAATCTCCGCTGGCTAACATCGTGGTCAATTTCGTATCATAATCATCTGAAGCAATATCGACTGGTTTCACCGTTACCCCTGGATTTTCCTTTTCAAATGCCCGAAAAAGTTTGTCAAATTCTGGCGTAGTATCATAATTCCACGTACTGACCGTCAACACCATTCCATCCGTTTGATCTTGTGCTTGGTTTTCATTTCCGCAGGCCCCCAACCATAGCCCCCCACTAACAAGTAATCCAGCAACTAAACTTTTTTTCCAAAACTTCATATTCCAATTCCCTCCATTTCTTTCATCTTAGTTTTTTACCAGTAACTGTACCAAACTTTTTTCAGTCTTATCAGGGCTTCTACATAGTAGTAATCCCCCCAGATCATGCACTCCTTCACTCCTTTATTTGATTTTTTGTCATAGACTCCTTCAAGTAACAAGCCATTCGATTGTGGCGAATCCACACTTGTATAATTAGTTGATAACGTTTTCATAATTGCGATAGCAACAGTCTGATAATATTCTTTTTTCGGATCGCTTAATGGCAGTTGCTTCGCCAGTTCCAATAAACCACACACTGCGATTGCCGCAGCGGAAGTGTCTCTTTCTTCACCACTGCCATCATGAAATACTAAATCCCAATAACAGATAGTGTCTTCTGGTAAGCAGTCGATGAAATAGTCAGCCAGTTTTTTGGCTGTTTCTAAAAACGTGTAATCACCTGTATGATTATAACTCAGTGTAAAGCCATAGATTCCCCATGCTTGCCCACGCGCCCAACAAGAATCATCTGAAAACCCTTGTTGTGTCTTACCACCGATTGCTTTGCCAGTTTTCGGATCAAAATAATACGTATGGTATGTCGTAAAATTATCACGAACGATGTAACGTTGTGTTTGTTTGGCATGGGCATAGGCAGCTTCTTTATAACTGCTCTCTCCCGTCATATTAGATGCAAAATACAGAAGCGGTAAGTTCATCAGACAATCGATGATCATGCGCCCACGTTGGTGCTCATCCTTTAAATCTCCCCAAGCTTGAATGATCTGTGTATTAACGTCATAACGCTTCATCAGCCGATCCGCTGCTTGGATCGCTAATTCCTTTGAAAATTCCCGCCGGTTCACTTGATAATCAGCGACTGCTGATAGTGTGTACAAAAAACCGATATCGTGCGTTTCAAGCGCAATGTCATTTTCAAGGCGTTGACGAAAAGATACCAATTGTTTTTCGATCGTTGCATCAACCGCTTGGTCATTCGTCAGTTCTTTTACTAGGAAGAGCATCCCTATCCAAAAACTAGCTGTCCAATCCGTGTTCTCCTCTGGAACGTAGACAAGGTCTACGCTCGCAGCAGGTGGTACGGTATCTTGAAAAAGTGTCAGATTTTTTTTGACTTTATTAGTTACAAAATCAATTTCATGTGTCAACCAATCAAATTGTGTCATTCCTACCTCCATTATCTAATCGTTAGTTCGATCGTTTGATTCTTTTGTTGGATCAGTAATTTTTGTCCTTTTTGCTCAATAACTGGCTGGATCACTGTTTCACCAGGTAAAGTCCCTGAAACAAGGGATACAAGCAAGTGTTTGCCTGAGGAGATCTCAGCTGAGACAAAAGGTAACATCGTACGTGGGTAAAAGAGATTCGTATTTGGTTCCGTTCGCACGACATCTGCTTTTTCATATCCGATGATTCCTTCGATCTTCGATGTTCCGATACTTGTTTTTGCTTCGATACTTAACGCATCTCCTTTTGGTAAAGTCTGTTCGAGAGGGACACTAAAACCTCCATCATGTGCTTGTATAGGAGCAGTTGTGTCAATTTCATGGACTCTGACGTGACAGTTTTCCAATGGAACGATCGTGGAATAGATTTTGACGTCTTCCCACGGAGACCATTCATGGATGATACGATCAGGTAGAACAGAAAAATCTAGGTCTAACCCTTTCGGACGGAAATAATGACCATCTTTTGCCAAAGCTAACGTACTGTCGTAAGCACCTTCGTAATACCAATAATCAGATTTTGGGACACTGAAACCGAAACGTGTCGAATAGACGAATTTACTATATTTGGCATGTGGGAAGCTTTGCTGATTGACAAACTGCCCAGCTGGGAAAGCTTGAAGATGCGTCAATGAATGATTGTATTGGTAAAAATTTTTACTTTCCGGCAACGCTAGCGTCTTTTCTTCAATTTGTAGTGGACATATTTCTGCTTGCCAATACGGATGATCATCAGGTACAGCCAATAAGAGAAAACTCTTCATTGCCCAATAAGGAGAACCCGGTCCGTTATACCCTTCTCCAAACACTAGATTTTGATAATGATATCCAACAGTTAGAAGCCCATCTGTCGAGAAAATCTCTTTATCCATCCAGTTTTCTAAATGACGACTAAGCAATCCTTTGATCTCACCCCAAGGGAGTGCTTCCACATCCGCGAACACCAAGGCACTGAAAAAGCTCGCTTGGGCAAAGCGGTATGTCAAGCTACGACCAAAAGGTAATGCTTCGCCATTAGCATCAAACCAATATTTAAATGTTTGAGCAAAAAGAACGGCCCGCTCTTTGATCCGTTTTGTGCGGACTGGATCTTCCTCTGCCATAAAATGGGCATATACTAAGCTGTAATAATGGATCGCAAATGAGACGTAGTAATCATATTGCGTATCTGCCCCATCAAAATACCAACCATTGTCATTGTAAAAATGCTCGATCACTTCAAAATCTTGATCGATTTGTTGCTGTGAATAGGATTTGCCACATTTTTTCAATGCGATATTCACCAAGATACGGAAAAAATACCAATTATTTTTAGGTATCTTACGCGAATTCACTGTGAATAACCATTCTGCCAAGTTCGTCTGTTCCATCGAAGTTAAACGTCCCCAGATTTTTTCAGGATTCAAGAGCAACGTCGTACTTATTGAAGCCATCTCGACAATCAACTGGTCATAGTCTGTTATTGTCCCCCAATACTCATCACTCTGTGGATCAGTCCCTGCAACGATTCCTTTCAGATAATCAGATGCTAATTCAGCATCATCTTCGTCGACCAGATAAGGACCAAATCCCCAGAGTGGTCGTAAAAATGCTTCAACTTCTCTTGTTGCCTCTGAATAGACGGTGCCATGTGTTCCTAGTTTTAATTTCCCCGGTTGATTTTTGTAATAAGGACGTAACGGTGCCATTAACTGGCGAAAATTTTCTTGCCATTGTTTTTTTGTACGAAATTGTTGCATGTATATTCTCCCTTTCAATTAAAAATCCTTTGATAAACCCATAATATTCTCCGTAAACGATCACTTCATCGCCCACATTGATTGTTGTTGCTTGTTCATTGAATACTTGGTAATCACTTGAACCACTTCTCAGAATAAAACGATCGCCTTTTTCTATTTGTTCTTGACCATCTGATCGTATAATTTTTCCTTCGATTTTTACCCACTGATGCAATGGAACCTCTGCTGACTGATATTCTTTTTCAGTAAAAACACGCGCCTTTTGCTGGATTTCTTCTTTGATTTGATTTTCAAAAGCCTTCTCTTGTTGTCGGCTATTTATTTGACATCCTGTACAAAAACTAACGATAAAAATGAATTGTAATCCGAAGAGAAATCGTTTGATTTGTCTCCCCTCCTAATGAAATCGTTTTCTTTTACTAAATTTTACCTAAAATTAGTAAAAAGTCAACATTTTTTTGGTAAAAAAATAAATATTTTTACTTGCCTTTTTACTGAAATTACCTATACTATAATTAATAAAGTCTATTATCCGGAGGTAGCTTATGGCGACGATCACCGACATCGCAAAGGAAGCAGGCGTATCGATTTCTACTGTTTCACGCGTATTAAATTATGATGATACACTCTCAGCAACAGAAGAAACAAAACGTAAAGTTTTCGAAATTGCAGAAAAGCTGAACTACACTAAATATAAAAAGAAGGCAAAAAAAAATGGCAATTCCCACTCAGCAAATGAACTGTTGAAAAAAAAAGGTGTCCTTGGTTTGATTACTTGGCGCACGAGTGACGAAGAACTGGAAGATATTTATTACATGTCCATTCGTTTAGCTGCCGAAAAACGTGCAGTAGAACTTGGCTATCACGTCATTAACTTTTCCCAAAACGAACAACATCAAATCCAAGCAGTCGATGGCATCTTAGCAATCGGTAAATTCACGCAAGAAAAAATTGATGAATTAAATACTACTGCGCCAAATCTATGCGTCGTCGGATCAAATTTTCCTTTTCACGATTATGACTGTGTCAATACTGATTTTGGTCAAGCCACTGAAGTCGCACTTACTCATCTCTTAGATTTAGGACATAAAAAGATTGCCTATATCGGTGCAGAAGAAAGTGCCAATCTCTACGGGTATCGAACCTACAAAACACCAACGACTAATACGTATATCGATATGATGAAACATCATCAGCTATTCGACGAAAAATATTTTTTCGTAAAAGAAAATAGTTCTCTTGACGTCAAAACGAGTGAATCACTGACAGAAAAAGCCTTAGCACAATGGCAAGACGATCTACCGACTGCCATTTTAGCCGCAAATGATGCTTTTGCTATCGGTATCATCCATACATTGAATGCTCATCAGATCCAAGTACCTAAACACATTAGCGTGATGGGTATCAATGATTTATCAATTTCTCGCTACATCACGCCACCCCTTTCAACGGTCAGAGCTTATACAGAGGAAATGGGCGAAACAGGCATCAATCTTTTACACGAACGTATCCACTCCCCTGGTATTGCGAAACGAATCCTATTAGATACAGAATTAATCGTCCGTGGCTCAACTACCCCACCAAATAAAAAGAACTCATGATTGATAGATGAACTTCCGATAAATAAGCTAGAAAACCCGAATTTTTAAAACTTTGGGGTTTTCTAGCTTATTTACGAAGGAATTGCTTCTGAAACACCATTTATTCCCTTGCGAGGATGTGTGTGTCACTACCTTATTCCATTAAACAAGGCGCACGCTTATCGCTGATAATCACGTGTCCTCATTTACTTTTGATCACAATCTCGATCTGGATTGTTTCTTCTTTCAGCAACTGATAAGTCGCTTGGATCAGCGTAGCTTCATTTTTTTGGCCATAGTGATCGAAATAACTTTCTCTGATCAACTGCACAGGTTTTGAAAAATACATCTCACACTTTTCTTTTTCTCCTGTGATACATACCGTTTTTCCTATAACTTCCACTAGATTTGTCGTTATAAAATTTTCAATAACTAACTGATTTTCTTTTTCGAATGTAAATGCATCACTCAAAACAAGTTGTCGTTTCGAACGATCCACTTCTATTGTCCGATCCATCTGGCGTAGTCCTATCTGCGAAGGATACGTGGAAGCCAATTCGGTCTTGAAGACTCCACCAGTTCTCGTTGATTGAAAACTCGTATCTTCCGCTGAAACAGCTCCAGGTAATTGGTAACTGTTCGCAACGATAGGTATGCTATGCCCAAGCGCGCTGTTCACTAAGAAAAGATAACGTGTTTTTTCATCAAAGTAATCTTTTGTATATTCTCCCGCCCCAAGATCGGTAAGAAATAAGTCTTCTCTCGTACCAAATACGAAATGACCAATATCTATATGATTATGGCTTTCATCATTTCGTCCTCCCTTTGCTGCAAACACCAGATTTTCTTTCGGAGATTGAAGAACGCCCCATGCCACATCCTCAAAATAATGAATGATTTCGTTTTGATCATTCAAAATATGCTGGTTTGACCAGAGTAAATTACGTAATAAAGGGGCAAAACGATAACAATGATCAAAATCTAAATCATTGATTCTCTCAACTTCGGGAATGGCGACATGAAACCTTTCCTGACAGAAACTCAATAATCCACTTGGTAAATCCGCTGGGTGGTAGTCGGAAAACGGTATAGCCTCTGTTTCAGCGAGCATCACATAATTAGGGAAAGCCGCGATTTTTTTCACTTTATCACCCAACAGATAGCGGTCATCATCATAAACTTGTTGGTACTTTTCTGCAAAATAAATATAATAACCAAATCCGTATGCCCAATAGCTGACGCCTTCCTCACATGCGCCATCCATACCAAAACTTCGTAAATAAGAGGCCATACAACGATCTACCTTCCTCAATATCTCCGCTTGTAATTCATCGCCTTTTTCTTGTATATCCAAGGCAGCCATACCAATCGAACCACCTACAACCGCACTCCAATTGTTTTCAAATGATTCAAACGGCCATGTGTTTGTTACAAAAGGAACGAAGAGTCGTCGATCGATTTCCGACCGGATTCGAAACGTCAAGAGCTCAGATAATTCTTTCTCAAACAGCTTGACTATCTCTGCTAACATTTGTCCTGTCTCAGCTGCAAATAAATCGATCCATGTCGGTGCATCCACACGAAAGTGATTCGCTTCAATTGGTAAATGAGCTGGTAAACTCCAACTATACTCATTGCAGATCTCCCATAAAACTTGTTCTAACCCTTCAACTACTTTGGCTTCTTTTTTTTGCAATAAGGACAACGCCAAGACAGTAGCATGTTTACGTCTTGCAAAGTAAGCCTTCTCAAAAACCAATCGCTCTCCAGTCGTCAAAAACTCTCTATATCCCGATACTGGCAACTCAGAAACTACTTTATTCGTAAGATACTCTTTTTTGGCTTCCAACAGTTGCATCAAAAAGTATTTTTTCATTGCTTATCCTTTCATCGGCTGGTCATTCATGCCCCACAGTTCAATTTGCGTCAATGCAGGAAACGGCGACGGGTCATTCGCTTGAATAAGATCACAAAAGCGAATAGCTTTGGTCTTTCTTGCACTAAATGAAAAATATTGTGGTTGAGCTGTTTTTTCGGTCGAAAACGTTTCACTTGTTCCATCATCAAACTGAATCGTCACGTTCGTCCAGTAACTATCATGGGGAAAATCTGCTCGCCATGTAAAGCCAACTTTATCCAATTGAACTTCTCGACCAAAATCAATCGTCAAAGCTGCATCAGCTTGCTGATTGATGCCCCAAGATTGAAATGGGTATGAACCATGAGAATGATTCGCGTATACGCCATCGATCGCATTACACGCAAAGAAAGTGGCATCATTCCTCGTTTCCACATTTGCACTCGCATGTGGATACGCACCGGTTTCTTCTTTTTGATCATGCGGATTCAATGCTAAATTACGATACATCTTCACTTCCTCTTCAGAAGCACAACGAACACTCATATAATGACGTCCCCCAGAAAAACGAGTCTCCGGTCTGGCTTTGATACGATTGGAATGAAATGAAACTTCATAGGTCCATTTATTTCCCGGTAGATAGATCAGTGAACTTTCTAAAGTTTCATCTAGTTTGACCCATAAGTACCTCCCAGACTCATCCATTTCGACAACGATTTGATCTCCTTCTTGGTACTCAAATTTTCTCATAGACAAATACACAAAATTTTCTGCTGTCACAACCAACTCTTTTTCTATTTCTTCTTCTCCTTGAAAACTTTTTCTTGGAACTCCTTCTTTATCATAAATCGCTAATCTTAACTTCGCCATTTCACTACCCCCTAGTGATCATTTTTATCTATTATAACGTGACTGGCAAGAAAAGAAAACGATTTATTTTACTAAATATTTAGTAATTTAATTTTCGTTATTTAGTTAGAAATACTATTTCCATTTCTAATAAATTCAGAATGAAACTTGCTACTACTAAAACTCAGTCTTACCAACTGAATATCTCACTACATATTTGCATTCACAAAATAAGTTTTTATTTAAAATAAGATTAGATTAAACAAATAAATAACTTCTTATCACTAACTAAAATTACATAAAATCAATTACATTCATTATTAAATTTAATTAAAATGAGATTCAACATAACGATTTATCTATTTAAAATAATATTTCATCTAATTTACAAATGAGTTTAATCGCTCAAAAATAAGCATTATCAAAGATAATATATAAAAGAGCCAATTGAATCATCGCTCATAGACAACAGTTAAATAAAAATGTGAAAATAATGATAAAAAGATTGATTAAATTTTAAATAACTAATACACTATTAGTAATAACTATATTTTCATCTTCTAAAGTGTACTTATTTTCAAATTCTATATTTGTCTTAAAGAAAGGTTCCTCTCATGAATAATTTACCTATGACATTACAATTAGATAATCAATTCAAACGACAGTATAACTTACTACAGTTTATACGTACGCACCAAAGTAAAAATTTAACCCTTAGTGATCTATCACAAAAGTTAGGAACATCAAAACCAACTTTACGAAAAGATATCGATATTATCAATCATTCCTTACCTACGATTGACTTTCAGATTACTTACAATGAACAAGGATTCTTACAAATAGATCCTCAAGAAATCTCTGTCGATTCAGTCATTACTATACTAGCTAAAGATACAACCATTTATCGGATGATGGACCTATTGCTTCATAACAAAACGTATAGTACAGAACAATTATCAGACCACTTGATGATCTCTCGTAGTTCAATTTTCAATATCATTCGTCATATGAATGAAGTACTGAAAGAGTATCGCATATCGATAGCAACCGGCCCGCTCACTTTTATTGGCAAAGAAGAAGATATTCGTTTTTTACTCTTTTCTTTTTATTCAAGCTTTGGTGATAGTCAAATCATCGATTCTGATAGCAATCAACACGCGCAATCAATTATCGCTCATGGTCGAAAAAGTGGGATAACTTTCCTGCATTTTAGCCATTTTCGTTTTTCGCTTTGGTTATCGATTGCTAAAGTTAGAGGGCAGTCTAAAAACTTTTGTCACTTTAACACTAGCACCATTGATTTAGTCAAAAAAAATCGAGGCTACCAACTGATTGAACATCTGATTGCCTCCTATTATTCTTCACTCTTCAAGCTAACGATTCCTGAATCAGAATCACTATGGCTGTATCTCGTTTTTTTACATTGTGTTTCTTATTCAAATGGGCAAGGATTAGATGAAGAACGAACCTACGCCTTCCGTTGTCAAGAAGATGCAGTGGTGGTCGATGCAGTCCAACGTTTTTTATTACAGGTTTTTCCAAAACAGATGCTGGATAATGGTGCTTTAGACAAAATCGAAGCCTTCTTGATCAATACAAGATTACTCTCAAAGATGAGCCCGTCATATGAAATGACTTCTGTAGCTTTGATTGATTTAATGAAAGAAAAATACCCAGAGCTTTTTCACCTTTGGCTTCAGCATTTAGAGCGATTAAAAGTCCATCCGATGTTTGAGTTCACACATCTTGATCACTTAGCAGCTAGCCTAACCACGTTCCATGCAACGATTTTAAGGATCAAGTCACAACAACCTCTGAGGGTCATCGTAGCACTACAAAGTTGCCCCTCGATGGACGATTATATTATTCAAGAAGCAGAATTACTCTTCTTGCGACAAATCTCAGTCAAATTTTTGATTGAACAACCAGTGACAAAAAAAGAAATCAATGATCATCAAGCCAACCTGATCATCTGCAACTATGATCTACATGTGAACGAAGATTTCCCATGTCCGATTCACCGTTTGCCTAATATTCCTACACAAGAGGATTGGACACTTCTAATGGATAGAATCACCCATTTAAATTCAGCCACTTCCACAACAAACTATACAGGCTATTTTTAATCACTTGGATATTTATTTATAAAAAATACCCATTGAATTATTTTGAGATTTCAAATAATTCAATGGGTATTTTTCCTGGCGTATATTATCCGTTCGTATATATGCCTCAATGCCGATAACGTCTAACAAAGAAAAAAGCACCAACGTATAGACTACGTTAGTGCCAAAATACCGGCGGCCGGGGTCGAACCGGCACGATCGTGAGATCACTGGATTTTGAGTCCAGCGCGTCTGCCAATTCCGCCACGCCGGCAAATAAATAGATAAAAACTGGGGTAGCTGGATTCGAACCAACGCATGAGGGAGTCAAAGTCCCTTGCCTTACCGCTTGGCTATACCCCAATAATAAAGGGCGAATGATGGGAATCGAACCCACGAGTGTCGGAGCCACAATCCGATGCGTTAACCACTTCGCCACATCCGCCATAATAAAATAATTTGTTATTTAATTTCCGAATAAAAAACTAAGATGTGGTCATCTTAGTTAATACCGGCGGCCGGGGTCGAACCGGCACGCCCTCAACGGGCACTGGATTTTGAGTCCAGCGCGTCTGCCAATTCCGCCACGCCGGCAATGTAATTAGTACTAAGGCGGTAACCGGATTTGAACCGGTGATGAAGGTTTTGCAGACCTCTGCCTTACCACTTGGCTATACCGCCATTATACTATTTTAAGCTATAAATTAATATTTATAGGACTGGGGTAGCTGGATTCGAACCAACGCATGAGGGAGTCAAAGTCCCTTGCCTTACCGCTTGGCTATACCCCAATGAAAAAAAGGCGAATGATGGGAATCGAACCCACGAATGTCGGAGCCACAATCCGATGCGTTAACCACTTCGCCACATCCGCCATGGCAGGGGCAGCAGGAATTGAACCCACACTAACGGTTTTGGAGACCGCTGTTCTACCTTTAAACTATGCCCCTATTAAATGGAGGAGAGTGGATTCGAACCACTGAACCCTAAGGAACGGATTTACAGTCCGTCGCGTTTAGCCACTTCGCTACTCCTCCATGGTGGCGCGGGACAGAATCGAACTGCCGACACACGGAGCTTCAATCCGTTGCTCTACCAACTGAGCTACCGCGCCATAAAGAATATATTATTTAATTTTTTAATTGAATAGAAATGACGGTCCCGACGGGAATCGAACCCGCGATCTCCTGCGTGACAGGCAGGCATGTTAACCCCTACACCACGGAACCAAATCATTATGGAGGTTAACGGGATCGAACCGCTGACCCTCTGCTTGTAAGGCAGATGCTCTCCCAGCTGAGCTAAACCTCCAATGTATCCAATTAAATGACCCGTACGGGATTCGAACCCGTGTTACCGCCGTGAAAGGGCGGTGTCTTAACCGCTTGACCAACGGGCCAGTAAAACATCAATTACGGAGAGTAAGGGATTCGAACCCTTGAGACAGTTTGCACCATCTACATGATTTCCAATCATGCTCCTTCGGCCTCTCGGACAACTCTCCAGAGTGAAAGAAGCTCATTACTCTTCTCATAAATGAGAACTCCGGCAGTAGGACTCGAACCTACGACATCATGATTAACAGTCATGCGCTACTACCAACTGAGCTATGCCGGAATAATAATACCAGCGTGGCGGCGTCCTACTCTCACAAGGGGCAACCCCTCACTACAATCGGCGCTAAGAAGCTTAACTTCTGTGTTCGGCATGGTTACAGGTGTATCCTTCTCGCCATCGCCACCACACTTGGTGTTA